>Ga0255767_1001453_pt1 | contig 21010 bp, 19 predicted proteins | sample 071ome_24_FD_179967 | JGI IMG/M metagenome (GOLD analysis project Ga0255767, IMG submission 179967) | Coastal salt marsh microbial communities from the Groves Creek Marsh, Skidaway Island, Georgia - 071402CT metaG (version 2) | ecosystem: Environmental > Aquatic > Marine > Intertidal zone > Salt...
CGATGTCGGGGTGAACATTCAGATGATCAGCACCTCTGAAATCAAAATCTCGGTAATCATCGAAGAAAAATATCTTGAACTGGCGGTGCGGAGCCTGCATTCTGCTTTCGGACTTGATACAGTCGAAGCAACGGCTTAATTCCCCTTTGGGGTGAAGAAACAGGATCCGGCCGGTAAGAGAACGCCGGACCAGCATTACAAGGAAGTGAGTCATGCTGATTTTGACGCGGCGCGTAGGCGAATCACTCATGGTCGGTGACGATGTCACCATCACGGTGCTTGGCGTTAAAGGGAATCAGGTACGAGTCGGCGTCAAGGCACCGAAAGACGTGGCGGTGCATCGCGAGGAAATTCTCAATCGTATAGAGGATGCGGCGGCCCAAGAATTGGCTGACGACTAAGCTAGAAGTCTCGCAGAATTCGCTGAGGGCCCTCGCCTTCAGAGAATTCAGTCCTACCCTCCTGAACGCGTCACTCATTTGCAGATCCGCAGGCGTCTCCTTGCCTGTCGTGTGTTGATAACCGCAACTCGCGCTCGACGCTGTCGTCGCTTGAAAGTCCCTTCTTGTTGCCATCAAAGTCCCATCTTTAACTCAGTAACGAATTCTGTGAGGGGATGACTAAATGTAGTGATATTCCTCGTAGACGGTATAGCGTCCAAGAATGCAGGCACCCAGCCGTTACGGGGAGCAATACAGACAGTGTGGAGTCAAGGGCATGGGCTAGTGAAATCACATGCGAAGGCTTTTTTCTCTACCCATGGCCGAGAAGAAGCAAGCTCCGCCTCTTCCCGCTAGCTCACTGAATGCAGCCTCTTGCTAGCGAACCGTTTGACAGGAGGGGTATGGCGCAGCTCTCAGCTCGAATTCACTTCAGGATTTGGGCAATTGAGTCCTGATATCGCTGCGAGCGAAATCAACGGATGTTGGCGACGAAGAGTCCTTGCTCGAGTTGTATCGCCCATAGCACGTAGAGGAAAAACTATGGTTAGTTCACTGAGATTCAGAGTTGCGCTGAATTGGTCAAGCTAAAACTTCGGTGTTACGGTTAAACCTTGTTCCTTTTACTTACTGGTGGAGTAAGACATGGACAGTTTTTGGTCGAAAGCGCGAGTCACCGCAGCAGTGTTAAGCCTGACGCTCTCCATGACAGCGCTGGCGGACGGATCTCTATGGAGTGAACTTCCCTCAGAGTCGAGTGCGTCGGATGTGGGAGCGCAAAACCGTACCGAGCGTGTGGCAATGACCCGACATCTTAGGATTAATCGGGACGCTTTAGACGCGTTAATTGATCAAGGGCTCGAATCCCCACGAGCCGCATTTACTTTGGATCTGCCGCTGCCCAATGGTGGGTTTCGTGAGTTCGAATTCCGTCTGGCGGGTACGATGAGTCCGGTGTTGGCTGCCAAGTTTCCCAATATCAGAGCATTTTCCGGCCGTTCGCTGGATAAAGGCATGGCCACTGCGCAAATGGAGCTTACTCCTGCCGGTTTGAGCGCACAGATACTGGCGTCGGGCGGAAGATGGATGATTGATCCTTCGGATCAATCTGATGTTACCCGGGTCAAAAGTTACTTTGCCCGTGATGCCAAACGCGGGGATAGCCCCTTTCAATGTGGTGTAACGGATAACTCGCATTTAAGGGACCTTCTCAACCAAAAGCCAAAGCAAGCGAAGCTTGCGCAATCCAGCCAGCCCCTGAAAGAGTCGCGGTCTAGAGGCGCAGAGCTTCGCACTTACCGCATCGCGGTGGCGACAACCGGAGAGTACAGCGAGAATCACGGTGGCTCAGTCGACGGAGCCCTTTCCGCCGTGGTCAAGGTGATTAATCGCGTCAACGGAATTTTTAACGCCGAACTGTCGGTGGGATTTACGCTGATCGATAACAACGATCTGATCATTTTTACAGATCCTGATACCGATGATTTTGAAGGTAATGGCGATACCGAGGTGCTGATTGACGAATCTCAGAAGGTTATCGATGAAATAATTGGTTCAGAAAACTACGACATTGGCCACACCTTTAGTACGTCCCCCGGAGGCTTGGCCAGCACGGGCCCTTGCGATGACGATTACAAGGCCAGAGGAGTATCTGGTGGGGTCAGCGGCGACGCTTTTGCGGTTGACTACGTTGCCCATGAGATTGGGCATCAATTCAGTATGTCTCACACTTTCAACTCAAGTCATGTTGATTGCGTGGAGCAACGTGCCAGTAGCACGGCTTTTGAGCCGGGCTCTGGCACCACCATCATGAGTTATTCAGGAATCTGCCCAGGGGACAATGTGCCTCAAGCTCATTTGCAGAATAACAATGCAGACCCGATGTTTCATTCGATCAGCTATGAGCAAGCGGCCGATTATGTCGAGGGTTTTGGCGCGACATGCGGTGTTACAAGTGATACCGGCAATAGCCACCCTGAAGTCGAAGCGGGTGCCGAGTACATAGTGCCTGCTAATACGGCGCTGGTTTTGGCGGGATCAGGGGCGGATTCTGACGGGAATGTTCTGAGCTATTCATGGGAGCAGCGGGATTTGGGTCCCGCTGCTGCCTTATCTGCACCGGATAATGGCTCCATTCCACTTTTTCGGGTCTATGCACCTGTTGAAAGTGGCCAACGGTATTTACCGAGGTTATCAACCTTGGTCTCCGGAGACTTTACAGACGCTGAAAAATCGCCAAGCAAGTCACGCGATATGAATTTTACCCTGACGGCTCGCGATGGCCTGGGTGGAAGAAACTCAGACGATACGGCGATTACAGTGGCTGCGGCACCGCTAGTTGGCAAATCATTTTCATTGGCAGAGCCTGATTTAGGGGGCTCTCTTGGAAAAGTGGGCACTGTCCGATGGAATGTCGGCGAGACAGATGTTTCGCCCATTTTGGCCAAAGAGGTTGAACTTTATTTATCCATTGACGGCGGGGCGACTTTTCAATCAACACCCTTTGTCACGGTGGCCAACGATGGCTATGCGCGAGTTGAATTCCCCTCTGGCATCAATACCGATGAGGCTCGGCTGATGGTCAAAGGGCGTGACAACATTTTCTTTGACATATCAGCTGCCGACTTTGCGCTCAATAGCAGCGCCGCAGCAACTCCAGAGGTCCCCGCACCTGAGAATGTAAAGGGCTCTGTTAAGAGCGACACGGTCATCAGCTTGGATTTCTCTCCTGGCGCAGCCAACGGCGTCAACTATTACGATGCAGTTTGTGTTGGTGAACCTGCAATTTCGCCAGTATCAGGTTCTGCAACTAGTGCGCAGGGTTTTGATCATACGCAATCAATCACCTCATCGGTTTCGCTGAGTGGAGACGGCCTCATCTCGCCCACAGGCGTGAGCGTGTCGGTAGATATATCTCACACCTACCGCGGTGATGTGATTATCAAATTGATTTCCCCGTCGGGTACCGTTGCTACGCTCAAAGATTTTGATGGCTTAGACCAGTCTCAGGATGTCAAGGAGACATACTTGGTTTCCGCTATGGCAGGAGAATTACCCTCTGGAGAATGGCGATTGGAGGTCAGCGATGGATATGAGGGTGATGATGGAGTTCTGAACAGCTGGAGCCTTACAGGTGAAGCGGTAACTGCCCCCAGAACCGTTGCAGGATCGACAGCGCCCGCCTTCACAATTGATGATTCAAAAGCAGTAACCTCACAGATCAGCTTATCGGCAGAAGGTGAAGTGTCACCTGATGAATTCGAAGTTGAAGTGGATATTACACACACTTGGCGGAGCGACTTACTGATAGAACTTGAGACGCCCAGTGGAAAGAGGATTACCCTGAGGGATCCTGATACCGATGACAGTGCTGATGACGTTATAGGCGTATTCCCAACCAGCCTTCGCGCAGAAACGCCGTTTTCGGAATTAGCTGGCGAGACACTTTCTGGCACTTGGTCTCTACATATTGAAGATCGATTTGCTGGAGATGATGGGACCCTGAATAGTTGGGGCATTGCTCAGACGCAATATTTGTTTTCCGGAAGAGGAACGAGTTCGCCGGTTGAGGTAAGGGGATTACCCACTGATCAGTCTTACAATTGCAGTATTGCGGGAGTGTATTCAGACGTAACGCCACCTCGGCAAAGTGAGTCGCGCGCAGCCGGGAAGATTACGGTGGGGACATTACCTTTCAATAGTCAAGCTGAGTCTACTTTCCTCAGTTTGCTGGAGACGGTTCTCACGTTGGGTGGATCTGCGTCAAGCGGTGATGTTGCTATTGCGAGAGGCAGTCAATCCGGCGCAGAAAAAGTAGTGGCGGCCGATGCTGCAGACTCACGCCCGAATGCTATCCCCACTTTGAACGCGTGGGGTCTGGCGATGCTGATGCTGCTAATGGGATTAGTGGGCCGACGCTGGGGGAAAGCAAGTCCCAAGCAAAGCTGATTTCGTGCGATGTAGCGCCGTTAACTGATAAGGGCAGGGAGAAGTCAACCAAAGCTTCTCCCGGCTACCTGAAGGTCGACATCGGCGAGTGTAAGAGTGTGATTTTGCGCGGAGGGCCCGGAGGGCCCTCTTGCTAAACATTTTGGCGCCATGTGCGCGCAGTCCAAGCACCTGCTATCGGCGCTTTCGCATCGCCGTTAGTGTCTGTAGCTGCTGGTCGAAGCGAGTCCGGGCACTGGTATCGACTGAGCTTCGAGCGCTCCCCCAAGTCGATGTCCAGCTACCAGAGCTACTTTCAAGCACGTCGTTGTTGCCGGTTTGATCATCGACGATGGGCAGGTTCTGATTTTTTCCCACGACGATGCCAGAGGTTCGTGTACCCAAAAGCACATCAGTCGTGGCTTGTGAGGCAGAGAAATTGTTGGCCACTATCGCCCAGCCCGTCACGCCGCCACCTGCGAAGCCGTCTGTAGAAGATCCGCTGCGAAGGTCTACCCACGTGCCAGCTTTGCCCGAGAAGCGATTACCTGACACCAGACCATCTTTAGTATCGATGGCCGCTAATCCCGAGCCCTCAGTGCTGGCTGAGTTGCCAGTGAACGTGTTGCCGCTGACCAACATTGTGTGGTTGATACTCTTCTCATATTGCCCCACCAAGATTCCGTACCCCGACGTTGAAGCGCCACCATCGTTGAATTGATTGTTTTTCAGGGTTGTGCTGTTGCTGTTAGGTGAATCCTGCGTGCTCGCGATAAACACAGCGGTGGTACCGAGCCCTGAGCCAGCGGGGTATCCGGGCACGTCGTTAAAGCTAAAGGTATTACTGAGGATAGTTGTGCTCTGCGATGCATCAAGTATCGTAAGCGGCAACCCCACCTCCTCAAAAGTGTTGTAGTTGATGTCGACCTGACCGCCGGCCGCAACTGAGCTGATTACGCCAAAATCCAGATTGACCATGTCGGAACGGTTAACCTTGAGGGTGCCCGTAATCCGCTCGTTATCCGCGTCGCATCCGGGAGCAGCCTCCATTAACACACCCGTCACGGCGTCCAAGCCTGATGTGCCCGCGCCGGTGATCACAACTCTGTCCACGTTGCCGAAGGTAGCACGCTTGCTACATTGGTCAGGATTTGAGTAGTACGCAATAACACTGGCCGAACCGCCGTCTCCGCAAGGGGAATCCACGGAGAGGGTCATATTCCGTACCGACGCTGTACCGAGGCGAAACTCTAGCGCAACTCCCATTGCTCCATCGCAAGTGAGTGAGGAATCCTGAATCGTCACGGTAGTATTGGTTTTACTGCGACCCGTGAGATCACCCACAAACCCCGTGACGGCGATGGCACCAATGCTGTAATCCGTGGAGGTCAGGGAAACATTACGGTAGCCACCGGCCGAGGCCGCGTCGAGGGCGCATTGGATATTTTCAGTATCATCACCCGATGCGTCGGCCTCGACCTCAATCGTGCCGCCATTCAACGAGACCGCGCTTGAACATCCGAGATCTTGAGCTTGGATAAATGAGGCGCCAGTCAAAAATATGAGGGCGAGAATCGGTCGTAATGCAAAGCTGAGCATGAGTAACTCCTTCTGGTTTTTCCACCACTTTAACGGCGACGGTGCACGTTGGCTAGCCTTAGCTAACCGCTTTTGCCTACTTGCCGACGCGCTAAGCACCGCCCGTCACGAAGGTTTGGAAGGGCGGTAGCCAAGGGGGCCATAACACTGATTCTTTTTATCGATCATTAGCCAAGGAAGCCCTGACTGGCGGAGCCAGCTTTCAGCATGTACTTCATCTTGAAGGCAGCCTACGGTGGCTAGTGCGCCAGCTATCAGCGCGGACTCTCCGACCACCGTCACTGAGCAAGGTCCATCAATGGGTTGTCCAGTTCGAGGATGAAGCAAATGGCTGACGAATTTTCCCTTGTGGTAAAAGCGGCGCGCGTAATTTCCACTGCTACACACTGCTGCATTGGTGAGCTTCACGGACACAATACTATTCGCGGGCCCTTGAGGGTCTCTAATGCCAACTTTCCACGGTCCGTCATGGGAGTTCATTCCTATCGCCACAATGTCACCCGCGAGTTCAATTAACGCAGACTGGAATCCCGCCTCTCGGAGTATGGCGGCCGCAGCGTCTGCGGCGAATTCTTTCACTAAGCCGCCAAAATCGATTTCCATACCTGCCTCCGGAAGGCGAATGCCGCTCTCGTCAATCTCCACTCGATCCCAGCCTACCTTCTCTAAAAGATCAACCAACTGCACGTGGGTGTTTGCTCTTCCTGTTCTGAAGTCCCACAGCTGATTCATTACGCCGACGGTCGGATCAAATAATCCGTTGGTCTCTCGCCATAATTGGTCTGATAGATCGATTAGAGATTGCGTCTCCAAATCAATTGGAGTGAAGACGCCTGTGCCGGCTCTAGCGTTAATCTGAGAAATAAGGCTGTCGGGTTTGAAACGACTGTACCGCGCCTCGAGGGCAAGTAAACGCGACATAACCCCATCGATGGTGATCTTTATCGCGTGCGCGCTATGGTGAACCGAATTGATGGTGACTCGGGCAGGGCCACCCATGATCTTGAACGATTGGGTGATGCCTTGCGCGTCCTCAATCAAAGCGCCAGATAATCCCGACAGTACCTCGCCAAAAGTCGACCAGCGCCGGTGCTTCGTCGCCGCTATAAGTGCTCCAGCCGTGATTGCTGACGTAGCGTTCAACCTGAGCTTCCGCTATCCAGTCACCCAGCTCGATGGTCCATCGCAGGCCTGCCGTCAGCGCTCCGAATGAGGAGAGGCGGTAGTCGTCCGAGTAATGATTAGAAGTCAAGTCAGCGATAGGGCTGAAGAAATCAGCCTGCCCCTGACTGTAATATCGAACATAGGGGTTTATGGTGTGGCGATCGAACGGTTGCACCCACCCCAATGAGACAGTATGCGATTTTGAGCCCCAGTCGTCGCTGTAATAGCGGTAATCCGCGTGGAGAGATCCCCCAAGAGAGATGAAATGCTGTCGTAACCCCGTTGCCAGGGTATAGCGATGATGCTCTTCGGGTCTTTGGTCGCGGAGCTTATAGGGGTCGCTCAGAAAGCCCTCGCTGTAGGTGTAGCTCAATCCGACTTTGACTACGGCTGTGCGGCTGAGGATCTGGCTGACACCGAAATAGAGTGAGTGGGTATCTAGTGTCTCGCTGTCAATGAAAACCGGAATTTTTTCTTGCGTGGGTTCAACAGTATCGTGGGAGCTACTGGCGGACACAGACCAAGTCGTGGCGTTGCGATTGGTGTTCCAAGCTGCATCCATAGACCAGGCCAAGGCTTCGTAGTCGTCTTCTTTGGAGTGAACGACATTGAACCCGGCGTTACCGTCTGCCCAAAAATAACGGGTGGTAATCCCTACCTCGACGCGGTTGTCCTGAATGCTCGCCCCGGACATGATTACCCCGGGACTACCGTCTGCAGTGGCGCCTACAAACCAAGGAGAGGCACCTGTCTGGTAGTCATTCTGCAGGTCGAGAGCGACGGCCCAGCTGGCGCCCAAAGGGGCTTCAATCCACAGCTGGGTAATGTCTATGTCGTATCGGTCGGGTGAACCGAAAAGTACTTTGTCGTCGCTTAGTGAATCTTCCGCGTACTGTGTGTAACGAACGCCTACCTCGGTGTACGCGGGCGGCGCGTCAGCAAGCACGGAGCCGTGATAAACCGGCAGAGCGGCAACCGTTTGGCTGAGTCGCCTGACGAGTGGGGATCTGGCGGGTAGGGGACGCATAAATGTGCCGATCAGTTGCAGCCGCAGCCGCCGCCCGCAGAGCCCGTGCCACCGCTCGAGGCCTCTTTGCTGGTGTAGACATGTCCCTCGAGCTTAGCTTCTCTCGCTAACATGTCCCATTGCATGCCAGCTTCAGCGAGATAGCCTCTGTCCCAGGGGGCTACTTCTTCCACTGTCGCGCAACCGCAGAGAGCTCCAAGGCCGCATAGCCCCGTAACGCACACTATGTTTGAGAGTTTTGGCAAGATCATGCGATTCTATGTTCGGCCGAGTCGGCCGATTTGTCTACACTGTTCTAAGTTATTGGCAGAAATGTAAAAAATGAGCGCGTCTGCTTCACAGGGAATGGTGGTGCTTGTGCTGGTAAATGTCAGCGCCACAGAGCAGGCCCCGGTTTAGCGAGACAAGCGCATCTACTGTGGCGCTTATGGCCTCTATAAGGGAGAAATCCAGTGGCAGATTTACATTTGAGGGTTCCAATTCATCATCGTTGCGCAGGCGCCACGTTATGGCTCCTGGGGTGCCTCGCGGCTTTTTTCCCTGCGGAGCTTCTCGCTGCCCCGGAGCTTCAGTTCAGCCGGCTCCTCACGACTTTAAATGAATTTCGAAGCACGGATCCTTCTCCCTGTGGGCAAGCATCTAGGAAGGATTGGGTTGGGGAAGTCGTCAGAGAGTGGTACTTGTGGAACGACGAGCTTGCTGACGTGTACCCGACGGACTTTGCTACAGCAGAGCAATACCTGAGTGCCTTGACGGAGCCGTTAGCGGCGGATGGTCGAGATCCGGGTTTTAGTTACTTAACGACGCGTCAACAGGATGAATCGAACTTTACATCGGGCGCTTACATTGGGTTCGGCTTTCGCTCGGGCGTAGGGCCCAATGACGAACTGTTTCTGGCTGATGTATTCGAAGGCGGACCGGCGCACGACGCCGGTTTCCGGCGAGGTATGGAGGTATTGGCCGTCGATACCGGTTTAGGGTTCGAAACTTGGGAATCATTGATGCAGCGTAATGCGTCTATGGAAGAGGTGTTTGGACCCTCTGAGCGCGGTGTGGGTAGAGGCTTCCGCCTGAGGGATGGTGGAGATGCGATTTTAGAGATCTATGTCGAAAAGGATGAACTGGACCCCCCTGCTCTGGCAGAAGCACCCAGGTTGATTGATAGGTCCGGATTAAGCCCTGTCGGATATCTAAACTTTCGCCAATTCACGCTTTCTGCTCGGCTACCGTTGATCAGTGCCAGTCGGTTTTTTTTGAATGAAGGGGTCACCGATTTTATTATTGACCTCCGATATAACGGGGGAGGCCTTCTCAGTATCGCCGATCTGATGCTGGATCTCCTTGGTGGGCGGCTTGCCAACCGACAGCGTTCCTTTTTTTTGTCTCATAATGATTGGCGCGCTGATTACAACGACTATGCGTATTTTGACCGTTTTTCCGAGAGTCTCGATCCAATCCGCTTTGTATTTATTACGACTCGCGGTACGGCCTCGGCCAGCGAATTGGTGATCAATAGTCTGGCGCCTCATGTCGAGGTGGTCATGGTGGGAACCAATACCCGCGGGAAGGCGGTCGGCCAGTATGCGTTTGATCAGCCCGGCTGTGACGCGCGCATACGACTGGTATCTTTTGAGGTGCTGAATGGAGAGGGCGACGGGGGCTATTACACCGGCTTGGCTGACACGGGTCGCTTCACCTTGTGTGCAGCAGAAGACGACCTGTCCCGGCCTTTCGCGGACCCTCAAGAAGACTCATTTCGGACCGCACTGGGCTGGTTGGAAGAGGGGGAGTGCCCCTCTGAGCCCGCTTCGCAAAAAATCCCTAAGGCCTGGCATAAAAGAGAGAAACTGCCGCTATGGCTCAAATACGTTCCCGAACCTCTTGGTGTTCTTGACCCCAGACGCCATTGAATGAGCCGCTCTCAATACTGACTTTGCTCCACTGGCGTATCGAGTCAAGGCAATGGCGGAGTTGGCCATAGAGGAGCCTCCAGTAGTAACGACAATGAACGAATACATTTTTGTTTGTTGTGATCACTCGAGGCACTGATGAAAAGATTCAATACCAGAGATCGTCTCTCACGAAGACAATTTATGCACGCTACTCTAGCGGGGTTAACGACCCCAGGGGCGTGATTCGAGCTTGGACCATGATCGTGCACAGTGTCATGAGCAGTGCGGCTTACCTACATGACTAACAAGTAAGCTATCTCACCCTCACAGAACGTCAAATTTTTTATTTGCCATTGGAATGGGGCTAGCTGACAAAAAGCATGAGCCTCATTCGTTACGGCACAACCGTATCTCGCATTTGTTGCCGAGGTATGCCCCACCGCTGGTGGTGAGCGCGGGGGTGGGGTAAGGCGTGAATGGCGACTACAATGAACGGTTAGGCTAAGGTAATATCACGGATGGTTGAAGGTGTGTTAGCCTCCCGCCTCCGCAAGTACAGCAGTCATGCTTCCTGGCGGTAGTTAGTAGCCACTTTTGTGGCCAGGTAGGCTCAAGGGTTAGCACAGGGAACCCGCGCCCTTGATTTTAAAATACGGAGAAGTGGCCGAGTGGCTGAAGGCGCTCCCCTGCTAAGGGAGTATACGTTAATAGCGTATCGAGGGTTCGAATCCCTCCTTCTCCGCCATACTCCATTCACGGCCGCAAGAGCATGTCATGAGCCCCGTGTGGAGACGAAGGCAGGCCCCGCTCCTGAAGAGGCCAATCCACGCCGCATGATGAATCATCAGTCGTTGCCGCGAAGCGATAAATGCTCGTCATGATCTCACCAGCGGAGGTTTTGTTTACTGTTTCATGCGTTGTGTTCTTCATATAGGTACTGAGAAGACGGGCACCACTGCCCTGCAATCGGCCCTAAGTGGCCTGAGAGATTCTTTGTCAGAGCAGGGAATGTTTTATGCGGGCGCTCCGGGGGACCTTAATAGTCGACGATTGGCTGCGGTTTTTACTCCCTTCAGGGTCTCCGACGACTTTCTTGTCAGGCATGATTTGGCGGAACCTGAAAAGTTTTTAGCATGGAGAGACCGCACGCTCTCCGAGTTCTGCGATGAAATAGAGGCTGCAGGCGAACGGCACGACACATATGTGCTGTCCTCTGAGCATTTCTCTTCAAGGGTGCTGACAGATGAAGCAGTTATTGAATTAGCTCAATTCTTGAGCACCCGATTTTCTGAAGTTCGCGTGGTTTGTTATCTCAGGCGCCAAGATGAGATGGCAGTAAGTAGGATCAATGAGGGATTGCGCGCCGGGTTCCCGCGGCGACAGTTCCCAACAACCAAGGGTGGTGGGCGACTTCCACCCCTGTACGACTACTACGGGATGTTCAAGCGGTGGTCGTCAGCTTTTGGCAGTGCTTCCATGCACTTGAGAATCTTTGATCGATCAGAGCTTGTGGGTGGCGACATTGTGAAGGACTTCTCAGAGACTCAACTTGGTGTGCCTCTCGATTTCGATGAGGAAGGAGCGCCAAATGTTTCCCTGAATGCGAACGCCCAATTAGCATTGATGATGTTTAACGAGGTCATGGGGCCGGAATCTAGGCTCAAGGTTGTTGCACAAAGGCGAGAGCTAGCCGCATATCTGGAGAGGGTGGCTGCTGGGCCGGGCTACAAGCCCATTCGCGCAAGCGCCCTGAATTTTTATGAGCTCTTCAGAGAGAGTAACAACCGGCTAGCAAGGGAGTATTTTAAAAGAGAACGTCTCTTTGATGAGTGCTTTGATAGCTACCCGAATTGTGAGGCTGATCCAGACATTCGCGCGGCATCCTCTTTGCTCAGTGAATACTTCGAGCACCGCCACGTTGAGTAGCCGGCCGATTAAGCATACACGCCGGACACCAAGTTGACTGCATGTGTTCTACTGGCCACTGGTTCTAGCAACTGCTGAGGGGCGTTCGAAGCGTGAAGCCGATGGCGTTCTTTTAAAAACCAATAATGTGCAGAGATTTTTGGCGCCCTGCCAGATAATGAACTTTTACCCCATCAAAGATCGCGCTCTGCTCTAGTTTCATTTGAACTGCTTGGTCCAGCCACTCGGGGACCTTCACTGTCACGTTTCCCTCAATGGCATAGCCAGTCATAGCGTGCAGAGGCCAGTCGCCTCGGATAGGAGTGGGCCCTTGATTGTCCCACATGCCAATCGTTGGCCCCGGCGCGTGCCCATAAAAGCCTAAAGGATGCGTATATATTGCATGGCGTATCCCCACTTTTGACAGTGCTGCTTTTGCCTCTGCAAGAATCTCATTTCCGGAGCGTCCCAAAACAAACTCCTGGGTGAGCAGATCTTGCCATTGAGTGCCGGTGCGCATGGCGTTAACTAATCCCGCGGGCGGCTCCGATTCCTCCAGCTTCAGAACGTAACCCATTTCTTGCGTATCCGTACAAAGTCCGAGATAACATAGCCCCACGTCAGTGTGTAGGACATCGCCCCTATGGATAACTGCATTGGGATCGCCATCCCCCAAAAAGGGCGAATTGCCATAAGTGGCTCCTTGCCATTGTCGATTCACATCCGGATGAAACCAGGGCTCGAGACCCCGCTCCTCAAATCGAGTGCGAATGAACCAGGCAACATCGCTTAATGTGGTAACCCCCGGCGTAATCACCTGACTGCTAAAGGCACTTGCAATCGTCTCTCGCGCTATCGCGACACCCCGTTGCCATAGTTCCACCTCTCGAGATGTCCGAGTTTCCATCCAACGAACGACCAAGCGCTCGGCAGACACAATCCGTTCCCGTAATTCCGGCTCAAGTGCAAATTCAAGTTTTTTAAAAAGGCTGTGACTCAAGCCATCGGCAACAGGCCAGGTATCACTCACATTAACCGCTATTTTTTGCGGGTTACGCGCTCTGACGATCGCTCCCAGCTTTTGCCACTGCGCACTCAGATCACCTCCCTCCCACGCCGCATCGTAAAGCGAGCCCAATGGGTAACGACTGACCGTCAGTCGTTCTAGCCCCATCTCTGATCCGCGATCGAAGAAGACAAGCATAGTCGTACGGCGAGCCGTAAAGCGTGGCTTTGGAACTAAGGACAGGAATACGGGATCGTCGTTGTACTCTCGCGCAACAACAATCCACATATCTATGTCTGACTCGCGCATTAGTGTTGGGAGAAGCTCTTTTAATCGCTCCTCAAGCACTTGGTTCTGGATAATAGGGCGGCGCTCATAAGGCTCGATGGCAAGATCGGCAGTCGCTGGCTTCGCAGCGGCTGTCAGCACCAAAGCGAAAAAGATGTTGATCAGGCGCCCGTTAGCTCTATTCCCTAGCCGTTTGATCACGTGTTACTGACTCCTTTCTCAAGCATGGTTCAACAGCAGCGGCTCAATCACAATAGACGTTCACATACCACTGAAGTCTATTTTACCTCCTTGGCACCTACCCCAAAATCTGCGATTTGATGCTTACAGATGGGATCTGATTCTGGCATTGCAATCTCACATTACACCTATTTGGCTGCCATTCTCACCTACAGCAAGGCTCATCGGATCACGCGTTACGGGCCTGTAAAAGACGTAGAGACTTTGTCACCTCAGCGCTAATAGATCTGAAGATCAGCAAATCTGACCCTGGTAGGTCAAATTATCAGCCCCTAGGCTTTCCCGAGAGAGCAAGATAGTCAGAGATCTAGCACCCTAGAATCTGCGCAAGGCGCCGTTACGCGCAGTGCATTTGGAATTGATCGAGGCACAATCTGGCCTTGGCGAGACATGTTGTTAAGTGCTGCATTCGACCTGCTGGATCAGGAGTTGAGCAACTCCCTCCAATTTGGTTTGTCCCTCCCCTTGTCAGGCCTCTGGACTAATTTTACGGAGAAGGATCTTGCTTTTGCTAAAGACATTTTCGCTTACGCGGACAGGGATAATGCCGCAGGGAAAATTGCTTTCACGCTCCGTAAAGTGAAGCACAAAGCACGCATTGGGCTCAGATATTTTCAGCCAACCAGGAAAGAGGCAGAACTAGACCCTTGCAGCTAACGGTTTTATAGGTTCTGTAACCATTCAGGATTTCTTTGGCGCAGAAGATCACCGATATAACTCGCAAACTCAAATGTAAGATGATGCGAGTCAACAAACATCGGGTGGCCGTCAGGCGTTACTACTTGGCAGTCTCGGATACTGTCAGACGTACACAGTAGGTCTGTCTTCCGTACCCACTCCGTAGCAAGTTCCTCGAGCCTCTGGCGATAAATCTCCTCTCTGGGGAACATGCCCGGGAAAAACGCAACATGGCTCGAATCTTTGCAAGCGATAGCACTTCCGGTCTGATTAATAATGCTGGCGCAGTGTTGTTTCGTGCTGATGTAGTCGTCGATAACAATCACTGATAGCGATGGAATGTCTCGTTTCATCGTCTCCAACATCGTGATCAGCGGTAATTTGTTTTTTATGGCCGGGTGTTTCGCGCTATACACTACAGTACGCCACTGCTTTTTCGTGAAGCTTTGTCGCAACAGATCAAGTCTAGTTTGGCATTCCGCTGACGTAGAAACAGCCCAGTCTGTTGAGGCTTGCAGATTGTCACACTCGTTGGTTGTACCAAATTGAACCCAGGACTGCCGGTTTTCGTTGGGTAGCGCCGATGCAAAGATGTTAAAACCGTCAGGCTCATGAGAGTTGCCAATAAATAACACCTTCGGGTCTTCGGGATTCGCGCATCGACTCAGATCGTTCAACTGGTCGATGCGGCAGTGCCGTCTCGTGAGTTGAAAACGACCAGATTTGTAGGCGCTTATTTTTTCAGCGCTTAAAATGGCATCCCGTTGGCTGACTAGGTCTGCTCGAATCTGGAGGATGATGAGGGCAAGACAAAGTACTAAAGCGGTAAAACCAGAAATCACGGGCACACCATTCCACCCAGTGCGGTTCTCCATATTTCGTCTATAGAAGCGACGCTCTACTTGATAGTGCAGTATGACGGTGAGTAGGAGGGTCAGACCACCCAAGGTAGCAGATACGCCGTAACTTAGATCCGACAGCGTATAGGCGCGATAAAGCGCAATGGGTGGCCAGTGCACCAGATACATCGAATAAGAGACACGGCCCAGCCATCTGGCCAACGAATTTGAGAGCCATGGGCTTGGTTCCAGCTCGCTTGAGGCGATAAGAACCAGTCCGGCTCCAAGGCTAGGGATCAACGCTTGCCAACCGGGGAAGGCGGTACTGTCTCCCAGTGCGAACACGCTGAAACAACAGAGAGCGAGGCCTATCGACCGCAGCGCTTGGCAGAGAAAGAGGCTACCGTTGAAACGTCGCCACACTTCGAGTGCAAGGACCCCAAGGCAAAACTGCCAGGCGCGAAAAGGAATTAAGTAAAACGTAGCCGCACTGTCTATGGGAGTGTATGCAATGCATGCGGCAAGGCTAAATCCGAAAAGGCTGAGTAAGCCAAAGATGTAGCTCGACCGCCCAAAACGAAGCAGTCCCAGGAGAATTAGCGGCCAGAATAAGTAGAACTGTTCTTCTATTCCGAGAGACCAGAGATGCAGTAGAGGTTTCAGTTCCGCCGAACTGTCCCAGTAGCCCGATTCAGAGTAGAAAACAAAATTCGCCAAGCTGAACACTGATGCCAAAGCGGATGTTGCGAATGACTCGAGCATTTGTGGCTGGAGCAAAACGATGCTTGCTGCGGTTGTCGTCGCGACGGTGGCTAAAATGGCTGGGAGAAGGCGCCTGACTCGATTTGCATAGAATTCAGAAAGCCGGAATTTGTTATTGGCAATGCGCTGTTGGATAAGGCCGGTAATCAAGAATCCAGAAATAACAAAAAAAATGTCTACGCCAACGTAACCGCCCTCAAAGCCGGGCACATTAAGATGAAATAGCACGACCGACAGAACAGCAACTGCTCTCAGGCCATCAATATCAGGAAGGGAGGTAATTACTCTCACGATTGCACTATTACGCGGGCCTTGGGAAATCGAGTCACCCGCAAGAAAGTGGGCGACGCGTTACGATCCTCAACGTGCATCATGCTCACGTCTCACCTCGCGAAGCAAGTTTGTCAATAAGCTTCTTTGATTTGCTACGCTTGGACTGATGACGTTACACCCACAGCGTTATTTTACAGCCAAGATTGATGGTCGGTTTTGCACCAATCTCACAGAGAGACAGCCGATCATTGGTTATTCATGCAGCGTTGGCGGAAATCGGCCAGCTTTCGATCAAAATCGACGACTTTTTCTACCCGTTCATCGAACACGCCTCGGCAGAATTCGTAAAGTCGCATATCGACAGCGTTGTTTTCCATCAACAGCTGGTAAGTACTGTCACTGATCACTTTTCTCATTGCCGCGATCCTGTCCTCTGAGCTCTGCTTTGTATCCTGATTCACATTTTGCCTTGTGTAAGAGAGGTCGATGGTGGGGTGATAGGTGCTGAGCACCTCCTCGAATAAAACCATGCTTTCATCGAACTTTTCGACCAGCCCTAACATTGGCGTCGTCATCAGCTGATTGCGCGCATCCGTCACCATGGATTCGCTTATCGCTTGACGAGGCTTTATTGGCGGTAATGAGCGGGCGGCGTGGAAATTGCGGATCGTACGACCAACATCTGGTCTCATGCGCCAGACGATGTAGTCATCGAGCTCTAGCTCGCGAGCATGGATGGCCCCGGGAGTAGACGCCGTTACCTGTTTGCGCTCGTAGTGATAGACAGAACTCACCCGTTCAATCGGGTGTCTGAACATCATCAGGCTCAATAGCACGGTATTATCCACCGCCGGTAGCGGCAAGGTAAGGTGATGGCTTGATACGGCCACGATATGACCGTTTTCTTGTAGGAAAGGGCCAAAGTATTCAGCGCCTCTGCGCATGTTCAGATCGTCACGATGATCGATAAAGCCCTCGCCGAAGTTCCTGCCAAGCGCCCAATCAATACTGCTGCCCGCATTCTTGAAAATGTGGTTGTGAACGATGATGGCGCGGCGTTTCGCCTCCCCCGAGGCTACTTTCTCTCGCTTAAAAAATGATAGTGAGCTTTTCAATCAATTATTCCTTCGTCGGCTTCGAGATTGCCCGCCTCCTGATCTTCGCGCACGAAGGATACGGCATCTTGGTGCCCTATGAGAGAGCCCTTCAGTGAAAAATGTTAAACCCTTTTGTGAAGTGCCTCATCAGTTGCTGTTGGTAAGGGTCTGGCCGAGCTCCTATAGATTTTCAGCTGCGCTTTTTGGAAAAGCCTGTGACGGACTCAGGGAGGACTATGGCGGTTTCCTTCGGGGACCTCTCCGACGTTCGGAGTCATCACGCGCTTGAGGACGATGGCACTGAGGGAGTGGTTCCGCGACAGCTTTTTCTCAGTGCGGATGGGTGCCTTTTGAGGTGATCGTCATCTGGCGGCACAGCCCTGAACATTCAGGGTATTGCGATATGCGCTGGAGGCCTGAAGTTGACTGGGCCGTTACCATTTTCAAGTGGCTTGAGTTATCGGATCCGGTGCGGCTACAGAGAAACTGGGAGGTTGACAAAGATCCCTTCGCCAAGCCGATGGCAGCCGTCACCTGGCGCGCGCAGACGGATTTTTTGAAAGACACTTACTTAGATTAGGAATCGTAGCTGCGGCCTCATAGTAGCGGCGCCTTGTAGTTCATGGTGGGTAAAAAGACCGAGCGCCTTACGGTGGGTTTGGAACGCCCAATTCAGGACGCAAGTGAGGCTCTGGATCTTGAGCTTGCTACCTTCACGCGGGGCATGAATTCAGACGGGCCATGGTTTTTTGGTGGGGTAGTTGCTCCGTCTTTCCAAGCCGCGCGCTCGGGCTTGAGCACAGCGGCTCATTGCTTACAAAACACCTGATAGACTTGAGCGTGGTTCACTGATAACTGGCTCAGTGCAACGCTTGCCTTGAAGAGGGCCGCTTTTTTCTTCTCGTCCTTGGCCTCTCTGGACTTTTTGACGGTCTCACCCGAGTGATAAAGATAAGCTCCGGCCGCTTCACTTATGAGTTCGCACTCTTCCGTGGCCCAAACTGTCGTGGTCTCATCTTGAGAAATAGCATTCTCTACGGTACCCACCTCGACCCTCTGCCAATCGGCTCGAGCAGTCAGGGTGAACAGCGCCGCAACGGCCATTACCACCATTAACTTTGCTCTCATTTACCTTCTCCTTCTCGTCGAATCTGGCCAACTCTAACAGCAGCGAACGTACCGGTGAAAGCCCTGGAACTGATCACTTTTGTTGTGGTGTTATCAAGGTGCGACGCTAAAGTCTCTGGGCTTATTTTTGGTCTCTTTACTGCGAGACCGACCCGATACACAGGTGTTATGCCGGAGCTAGAACCCATGCGCTCGCAGTTTGGTGCGCCGCTAAAGTGACCGATAAATTCAAATCACGTTTTACCGGCCCGGCCGCGATTGGGTGCTCTATCTGGATCGAGTGAAGCATAGCGACGGTGCGGTCATGTGGATAAAACGGTTTACACTCCAAGTTATGACTCGTTTTTGGACAATTTTGCTACCGGTCTTTACGACCCTAGGCAGCCTTTTTACTGGCTCGGTGTCGGCGCAGTCGGGTCTCATAAGCTATAGCCTCGACCAGGCGATTGCAGGCGAGGTTGTTTATCAAAACGACTGCGCGAGCTGTCACGGGCCGAGGCTTGGCGGCAGCGAGGCGGCGCCTGGTTTGATGGGGCAGCGTTTTTTGGATGTATGGCGCGAGCAAGACCTCGGTGCATTTACCCGCGTCAATTTAACGATGCCAACGTCTAACCCCGGAGGGCTCTCGGATGCCGCATACGAGACTGTGATCGCCTTTTTGCTCAGTCAAAACGGATATCCCGTAGGGCAAGACCCTATTCGCCTGGGAGCGTCGTTGCGGAGTCGCGAGATGCTTCAAAAACTGGGTAACCAGCCGCCGCTAACAGTTTCTGGCGCTCAGACAGAGATGCACTCAGTTACCGAGTGGCTTCATCATCGCGGCACTCCTTATGGGCAAAATTACTCTCCACTCGACCAAATTAATGCAGGTAACGCGGCCGATCTCCGTATCGCGTGGCGCTGGAAGTCGGATAATTTTGGGCCCGCTCCCTGGCCTAACTATCAAGTGACGCCGCTGATGGCCAATGGCGTGCTATACGCCACAGCCGGCGCACAGCGCTCGGTGTTGGCCATTGATGCAGCCACCGGAGAGACTTTGTGGATGTATCGTCTCGACGAGGGGGAGCGCGGGGGCTACGCGCCCCGTAAGGGGCCGGGTAGGGGGGTGGCATTTCATCGCAGCGAAGACCAGGAGACCATTTTTGTGATCTCCCCCGGATATCGGCTGGTGGCGCTGGACGCCACGACCGGTCGACCGCGAACGGCATTTGGCAATGGTGGATTAGTAGACCTCAAGTCGCAGTTGGGAGTTGATCTCGATCCTGTCACCGCCCCTATTGGTGCCAGTTCACCGCCGATGGTTGTCGGTGATGTGGTGATTGTTGGCGCGGCGTTCGCTTTTAGCGGCGCACCCGAGTCACCGCAGGCGCTTAAAGCAAAGATCACGGCTTATGATGCCAATACGGGCGAGCTTCTGTGGCGCTTTAATACGATTCCCGCCGCGAACGAATTCGGATTCGACACCTGGGGAGAGGGCTCGGCCGATTACACGGGCAATACGGGCGTTTGGGCACCGATGAGCGCCGACCCTGAGTTGGGGTATGTGTATCTGCCGGTTGAGGCGCCCACCAGTGACTACTACGGCGGTCACCGGCCCGGCAATAACTTATACGGCCAGAGCCTCGTCTGCCTGAATGCCGCCACCGGGGAGCGCGTTTGGCACTTTCAAACGGTGCATCATCCAATCTGGGATTACGATTTGCCCGCGCCGCCGGTGCTACTCGATATCACGGTGAATAACCGGGAGATTCCAGCGGTTGCACAAATTACGAAGCAAGGGCTGACCTTTGTGTTTGATCGCCGCACGGGAGAACCTGTTTGGCCAATCCTAGAGGTGCCCGTTGCGCAGAGCGCTGTACCGGGTGAGCAAACCGCAGCCACTCAGCCGATACCGTCGTTACCCGAGCCCTTCGGGCGCACGGGTGTTACCAAAGATCAGCTCAACGACCTGACACCGGACGTACTCGCCGAGGCACAGCGGATAGCCGAGGGCTATACCCTAGGTCCACTCTACACGCCGCCGACGCTGGTAGATGAAACTAATCGTGGCACCTTGGTGCTGCCGGGATCGGTGGGGGGCGCGAATTGGCAAGGCGCCGTGGCTGATCCCGAGTCAGGCGTGCTGTATGTAGCTTACGCCGTTGCCCCCGAGGTGGTGGGGCTGATTGCCGATACTGAGCGCTCCACCATGCGGTACGTGCTCAGAGATGCCACTCTGAGCGGGCCATTCGATTTGCCGCTTCTTAAGCCACCTTGGGGCTGGATCAGTGCACTTGATATGAATACGGGCAGGCTACTGTGGCAACGCCCCAACAGTCGAACCCCACGAGAGGTGCGCGAGCATCCGAAACTGGCGGGCGTCGAAATACCCGATACGGGGAATGATGATCGCTCTGGACTGCTGGTGACGAAAACACTGCTGTTTTCTGGAGAGGGAGCCGGTATGTACGGTTCTCGTTGGGGCGGCTCGTTATTCAGGGCGCACGATAAATTGACCGGAGAGGTGATTGCCGAGATCGATCTGGGGCAGCGCCAGACGGGCGTTCCTATGACCTACGCGGTAGGTGGCCGGCAATATATTGTTGTGGCCACCGGCGCACCGGGTGAAGCGGGACAGCTGGTTGCGCTGACACTGAATCGGTAGCGTTTGCGTTGTTCAGCGTCAGCGGTACGGCGACCTCTCTGAACCGTCAACAGCCTCTCGCTTTATTAATTGTGCTTCAGATGAGACACTCTTTGAGCCTT
>Ga0255767_1001455_pt1 | contig 21006 bp, 19 predicted proteins | sample 071ome_24_FD_179967 | JGI IMG/M metagenome (GOLD analysis project Ga0255767, IMG submission 179967) | Coastal salt marsh microbial communities from the Groves Creek Marsh, Skidaway Island, Georgia - 071402CT metaG (version 2) | ecosystem: Environmental > Aquatic > Marine > Intertidal zone > Salt...
TCACGGCTGGTGATGCCTTCGGCGAGCGATGCCCGGGTGTCGTGCCACTTGAGCTGCACACCCTTGGTGCCGCGCAGGTCGTTCTTGAGCAGCTCCACCTTGCGGCGAAGCTCGTCCTCGGTATTTTGCCCGAACCACTGGAATGGGGTCTGTGGCTTCGGGACGAACCCTCCGACCGAGACGGTGACCGAGGCAGAGGAGTTGTACTTCTTCCCCAGCTCGACACAGTTGCGACTGAGCTCGGCGATGCCGAGGGTGTCGTCGTCGGTCTCGGTGGGAAGGCCCGTGAGGAAGTACAGCTTCATGCGACGCCAGCCCTGGCTGTAGGCCGATTCGACGGCGCCGTAGAGATCTTCTTCACGGATGAGCTTGTTGATGACCTGACGCATGCGCCAAGAACCGGCTTCGGGGGCGAAGGTGAGGCCGGTGCGACGGGCCCGCTGGAGTTCGGCAGCGATACCGACGGTGAAGGCGTCGACTCGCAGCGACGGCAGCGCCACCGACACTTGGCCCACGCCTTGATCGGACACAGTGTCGGCGACGACCTTCTCGATCCCGGAGAAATCGGCGGTGGAAAGCGACGTGAGCGACACTTCGTCGTAGCCGGTGCGCTGGAGGCCCTCCGAGATCATGCGGCTGACCTGCTCGGCGGGGCGCTCACGCACGGGACGGGTGATCATTCCCGCCTGGCAGAAGCGACACCCGCGCGTGCAGCCACGGAAAACTTCGACGGCGAGGCGATCGTGGACGACCTCGGTCATCGGGACGAGCTGCTGTTTGGGGTACGGCCAATCGGCGAGGTCGGCGACGGTGCGCTTTTCGACTTTCTCTGGCACGTCGGGGTACCGGGGAGTGACAGCGGCGAGGAACTCGCCGTCGTACTCGACCTCGTACATCGACGGGACATAGACACCCTCGATTTTCGAGAGCTCTCGGAGCAGACCTTCGCGAGTGCCGGCATTCTTGCCGTTGCGCTTCCACTCGCCGACGAGGTCGGTGATGTCGCCGATGACTTCTTCGCCGTCGCCGAGCACGACCAGGTCGACGAAGTCGGCGATCGGTTCGGGGTTGTAGGTGCAGTGGCCGCCGACCGCGATGAGTGGATCGGCATCCGAACGTCGAGCCGAGTGGATCGGCACACCGGCGAGATCGATACAGTTGACGAGGTTCGTGTAGGTCAGCTCGGCCGAGAGGTTGAAGGCGATGATGTCGAACTCGCCGGCCGGTTTGTGGGTGTCGACCGAGAACAACGGCAGCCCCTCACGGCGCAAGAGCTCTTCCAAGTCGACCCAGGGGGCGTAGGAGCGCTCGGCAGCGGCATCCGGGCGTTCGTTGATGATCTCGTAGAGGATCTGGAGTCCGGCGTTGGGCAACCCGATTTCGTAGGTGTCCGGGTAGGTGAACAGCCAGGAGGTCTTGTCAGGCCCGTGTTCGGGGGTCTGCATGCCGTCTTCACACCCGATGTAGCGCGCCGGCTTTTGCACCTGGGGCAGGAGCGGCTCAAGGCGGGGCCAGAGATCGGTGGAGGGGGCGCCGGACGGCATCGTGACAGGCTACCGGCGCCCTCCGACCGCCCGGTGAATCTACAGCCGGAGTCCGGAGGCGATCATCACCTGTCGGCGCCGCCTGCGACGGCATGTCCCGTGAGGCGCACTCCGGTGCTCTCCGGATTCCCGCTCAGGCTCGGACGTAGTCGAAGCGGCGGCGGTAGACGCCGAGAATCAGGCCGATCGCGATCATCGAGGTGACCATCGACGACCCGCCATAGGACACGAAGGGCATCGGAATACCCGTCACCGGCATCATTCCCATCGTCATGCCAGCGGACTGGAAGACCTGGAAAACGAACATCGACATCACGCCCACCGCCAAGAGACGGTCGAACTCATCGGAAGCCCGGACCGCGACCCGCCAGATCCGAACGACGATCAGGGCGAACAAGCCGAGCAGGATTGCTGCGCCACGGAAGCCGAGTTCCTCCCCCGCCACCGAAAAGATGAAGTCGGTCTGCTGCTCGGGCACGAGGTTCGAGCTGGTCTGGGTGCCCTGGAACAAGCCGGTACCCGTCAGCCCACCGTTGCCGATGGCGATCTGGGATTGTTCGGCGTTGTAGGCCACGCGCACGGCATCGGCGCCCAGTTCGGCGACGGCCTCATCATCGAGCACAAAAACCGTCAACCGGTCCTTTTGGTAGTCCTCGAGCACGTCGGAGGTGAAGATCATCGTGATCGCCGTGATCGCGGCGAGCACAAGCAGCAGGATCAGCCGCATGGAGATGTTGCTCATGATGATCATCACGGCGGTGATGACGATGTAGACGAGCACCGTGCCGAGATCAGGCTGCAACAGGATCAGGCCGATCGGGACACCGGCCAAGAACAGGCCGGCTGCCATCCGTCGGAAACCGACCCGATCGCCGGAGAACAATGCAGCGAGGGTGATGATGAGTACGAGCTTGCCGGGTTCCGACGGCTGGAACGTGAAGCCGCCGACTCGATACCAGGCCTGGGTGCCATTGATGTTCGCGCCGAAAAGCAAGATGCCGAAGAGGAGACCCAGCGAGCTGATGTAGACGACGCTCACAAGGCTCCGGATGCGCTCGATATTGATCAGCGCGGCGACCAAGCCGCACCCGGCGCCGACAACGGCGAAGAACACCTGACGGGTGAGGAACGATGTGTTGGCCGGGTCAAGCTCGGTGGCCGGGCCCCGCGTGGCCGAGTAGACGAGCAGTGCGCCCATCGCCGTGATCGCCATCACCGACAGGATCAGGAGCGGGTCGACGACGAACCACCACGGATCGCGCTCTTCGCGAAAGCGTCCACCAGCAGAGGAGAACGTCGTCATCCGTTCGCCCCCTCGCTGATCACCAACTGGCCGTCGTCGCCGACCAGGCCAAGGGCATAGCGCGCCGTCTCCTTGAGCGATCGGGCGACGGGCACGGTATCGGTCGCAAGGTGTTCAAAGATCGCAGCGGCGACCGGTGCCGCTGATTCGCTGCCGAAGCCGGACTCCTCCATCACAACCGCCAGAGCCACCTCGGCTTCCGTCTCAAACCCGACGGACGATCCCGGTCGGTACACCGGGCCGTACGCAGCAAACAAGGACGTGTCGGCCTTGTCGTCAACCTCGGCGGTGCCAGTCTTGCCGGCGACTGGCCAGTTCCACACGTTGAAATCGGCCTGCCCGAACACACGGGCGGCCGTACCTCCCGTATCCATCGTGGCGCCCAGCAGACCGTTCTCGACGGGTGCCCGAAACTCCTCCGGGATCTCGAGGTCGCGCAGCACGCGCGGGCCGAACTCGCGCACCGTCTCGCCATCGGCGTCCGTGACTCGCACCGCAACGTTCGGCTGATGGAGAACACCGCCGTTGCCGAAGGTTGCATAAGAGTTCGCCAACTGCAGTGGCGTGACCAACAGCTCGCCCTGACCGATCGAGAGGTTGATCGTCGCACCGGCGAACCACTGGCTCCCGTCGACGGCAAACACGCCGGCTTCGAACTGGCGATCGTAATAGTCGCGATCGGGGACGGCCCCGGAACGCTCGTACGGGATCTGCAGACCTGAGTCGGCACCGAAACCGAGCTCGCGAGCCCACAGCTGGATTCCTTCGTCGGGACGAACACCATCCTCGTCGGGCTCGCTCGAGCGGGTCCAGAAACCCTCGCCGGCGATCTCGTAGAAGTAGGTGTCGCTGGAGACCCGCAGTGCAGCCGGGAGATCGACCTGACGGCCTCCGCCGGTGTAGGGGCTGCTGAACAGACACGTACTCGATTCTTCGAAACAGTTCGAGTACGTGTAGGTGCCGGTGTCGAGATAGAGGTCGGTCGGCCGTCGAAGACCCTCGTCGCCGAGCACGCCCTCCTGCAGTGCGGCGAGCGCGGTGATCAGCTTGAAGGTCGAGCCGGGCGCATACGTGCCCTGAATCGCCCGGTTGAGGATCGGCGAGAAGTTGTCCTCCGACGTCAGCTCGCGGAATTGGGTCGCGGTGATGCCGTTGACGAAATCGGCAGGCTCATAGGTCGGGAACGAGGCCATCGCCAACAAATCACCGTTGCGGGGGTCGACGGCGACGACACTGCCGGCGGCCGCAACGTTGGGCGGGGCCCCGTCCTGCGGGGTACGCGACCGTGCGACGGCGAGGCCCGCCGCGAGTTCCTGCTCGGCGAGCGCTTGCAGATCGAGATCGATCGATAGCCAGACATCGTTGCCGGGCACCGGCGGCACGTAGTCGTACTCGCGCACAACCTTGCGGCTGGCATCGACTTCGATGAAGCGGGTGCCGGGCACGCCACGAAGCTCATCTTCGAAGATGAGTTCGACACCGGTCTTTCCGATCTCGTGATTGAGTTGGTACGGCTTTGCGTCTGGGTCTTCTGGGTCGATCCGCTGGTTGCGGGCTTGCCATTCGGTTCGGGTGATTGGACCGACGTAGCCGAGCACGTGCGCAGCGACTGTGCCATAGGGATAGCTCCGCACGGTGCGCTGCACGACGTTGACGCCAGGAAACTGATCTTGGCGCTCACCGAGGAACACGAGCAGTTCAGGGTTGACGTCGACCGCCACCGGCACTCGCTCGAACGGACCGTAGGAGCGATCTCCATATTGATCGACGATGTCACCAACCTTGGTGAGTCGTCCCGAGCGACTGATCGCAATTGCGAGCCGCAGGAACATTGCATCGCGCTCAACCGGGTCGAGGTCGTCGACAATTCCTCGGTCGATCGTGACCACCTCAACAACCTGGTTGTCGACGATCACTCGGCCGTTGCGGTCAAGAATGCGACCACGAGGAGCCTCCTCGTACACCTCTTCAAGCACATTGGTCTGGGCCCGCTGCTGCAGCTCCTCGCGCTGGGCCTCGAGTCCCTGCAGGTACCACAGTCGGGCGACAAGCCCGCTGAACAAGACAAGGGCGATGAACGCAAAGACCCGCATCCGGAGGGCGTCGTCGATCATTGGCGATCAACCTCTGCGGCGAGCGCCCACGCCATGATCGGTGCCGCAATCGGCGCGAGCACCGCGTTGAACGCGCCGACGACGAGCGCGATCACAATCAGATCGGCCGAGATCAGGCCGCTTTCTCCCACGATCGCACCGAGCAGGGCGTAGCCGAGCACGCTGGTGGCACTACCGATGGCGACCACGCTGATGAGCTGGGCACGAGTGTCGTGGAACAGCCCCTCGTTGAGGACGGCGACCACGTAGGCGACCACGGCGAAGATGATCGCCGAGACGCCGAGCGGCGTTGGCAGGTAGACGTCCCAGAGCAGGCCGGCGACGAATGCAATGACCGGTCCCCGCTCGGGGCCCGCAAAGAACGCGGCGACCACCGCCACAAGGGCGAGTAACTCAGGCGCAACGCCAAAGATCCGAACATCGACGAACACCGTCAGCTGGATGACGAGCGCCGCGATGAAGACGATGCCCAGCCGGACCGAGGTATTCACGAAGGCTCCCCGACAGCTGTCGTGGTGGTGAGCGGGACTGACGTGCTCGGTGCGGGTTCGTCGAGCGGAACCTGATCGACACCTTCTGCGAGCAGCACCGCCACAAAGCCGAGATCGGTGATGTCGTTGGCAAGGGCAACGCGGACGTGCATGGTGAGCATGTCCTCGTCGCCAGGGAGGACCTCAACGATGCGCCCGAGCGGAATCTCGGCCGGATAGCGGCTCGTCGCCGCCGTGACGACGACGGTGTCGAGCGCCGGCAGCAGTGACTCGTTGCCGTCCTCAGGCCATTCCAAGCCGGTGTCGACGATGAAGATCGACGGATCGTCGGGGTCGACGTGGCCAAGACCGACCTCGTCGGTATCGGCAAGCCGTACGCCGACGATCAGGTCGGTGTCGGTGAGCAAAAGCACGGCCGAGGTGGTCGCGTCGACGCGCTCAACCCGGCCGACGAGCCCTGTGCCAGTGACCACCGCCATGCCGTTGCGCACGCCGTCCTGGCTGCCTCGGTCGATCGTGATCACATCGTCGTCGAAATTGCCGACGCCGCCTCGGACGACGGTCGCGATTACCCGAGCGAGATCGGGACGAACATCGACCCCGGTGGCAGCACGAAGACGTTCAAATTCGGCTCGCTCGGCCTCGACGGCCAGTTCGTTGCCTTCAAGCTGTTGAATCCGTTCCGTGAGCAGGCGGTTCTGCTCTTCGAGGTCGTCGTAGTCGAAGACGGCGTTCCAGGCATCGGAGAACGGCGAGACGATTGCGCCCGCCACCTCGGTGATCGGATGCAAGAGGTCGCGAACAAAGCGTTGCGCCGTTCCGAGCGGGCCGAAGCTGCTGAGGTCAAGCGAGAGCAGGGTGATCGCCGTCAACACCAGCAGGATCATGCGGTGTCGGGATTTCCCGATGGAGCGCTGGGTCAGCGCCATGGGGCGACGACTAGAGCTCGCCCGAGCTCAGGACCACACCGCGGAGCGCTTCGAACTCCTCCAGAACCTGCCCGGAACCGGTCGCAACGGCGTACAGGGGATCCGAAGCGATCCGGATAGGCATGCCGGTTTCGTCGTGGAGGCGCTGATTGATGCCTCGCAGAAGTGCACCACCACCGGCGAGGGTGATGCCACTGTCCATGATGTCGGCGGCGAGTTCGGGCGGGGTCTTGTCGAGCGTCGATTTCACGGCATCGCAGATCGCGGCGACGGGCTCTTCAAGGGCCTCACGGATGTCGTTGGTAGAAACGACGATCGTGCGGGGAAGACCGCTGACGAGGTCGCGCCCGCGAACTTCGGCCCGGATCTCACGCTCAAGCGGCCACGCCGTGCCGAGCTGCATCTTGATCTCCTCAGCCGTTCGCTCGCCAAGCGCCAGGCTGAACTCCTTCTTGACGTACTGCATGATCGCATCGTCGAGCTCATCGCCACCGACTCGCGCCGATTGGCTGGCAACCACGCCGCCGAGCGAGATCACCGCGACTTCGGTGGTGCCACCACCGATGTCGACGATCATGTTGCCGGTCGGGTGCTGGACCGGGAGACCGGCGCCGATGGCTGCCGCCATCGGCTCTTCGATGATGTACGCAGGCTTGCGGGCGCCGGCGAACTCGGCGGCCTCTTGCACCGCTCGCTGCTCAACGCCGGTGATCCCCGACGGAACGGCGATGACCATTCGAGGCTTGGCCCACTTGCGCTGGTGCACCTTCTCGATGAAGTAGCGCAGCATCTTTTCGCAGATCTCGAAATCGGCGATCACACCGTCTTTCAGAGGGCGGATCGCCTGAATGTTCGAGGGCGTGCGGCCAATCATCCGCTTGGCCTCGAGGCCCACGGCAAGCGGACGGCCGTCGTTGGTGTTGATGGCGACCACCGACGGCTCGTCAAGAACGATGCCTTCACCGCGCACGTACACGAGCGTGTTCGCGGTGCCGAGGTCAACGGCCATATCCCGTCCGATGACGGCGCCAAAGCTCGCAAGCAGGGAGTCTGCAACCATGGGATTGCCTCAAGTCGAGGGGAACGGGAGCGGGTGTGCGGCGGCGGGAGCCCTTCGACTTCCACCACGTGGGACGAAAGTCTACGCCGGAAAGGTCACCAAACTGCAACAGTCCGACGGGCCGTGCCCGCCTGACTACCGAGCGTGAGGTTTATCGCGCGGTGGGCGCGCTCGCCGTGTGGGGTCGCGCCCGACTCCGGCGGGCGTCAGCCCAGTTCGGGAAAGAAGATGCCGATCTCGCGGGCAGCAGACTCGGCCGAGTCGGAGCCATGGATCAGATTTTCGGTGAACTCGGTGCCGAAGTCGCCGCGAATCGTGCCGGGAGCGGACGTCATCGGGTTGGTGGCGCCCATCATCTCGCGAACCGTCTCCCACGTGCCCTCCGGGCCCTCGATGACAGCGACGAGCGCCGGACCACGGCTCATGAACGCGACCAGGTCGTCGTAGAAGCCCTTGCCAACATGCTCCTCGTAGTGACGGGCGAGGGTGTCAGCGTCGAGCGTGCGCACCTCGGCGGCAACGATCGAAAACCCTTTGGTCTCGAAGCGGCTGAGGATCTGGCCGACGAGGCCTCGTTCGACAGCGTCGGGCTTGCAGATGATGAACGTGCGATTCATGGGCGTGAGGCTATCGGTGCTCTGGCGTGGCTCGACGCTCGATCATTCGGTGGCTGGCGACCGGCTTACAGATCTTCGGCGAGGGCTCGCACGATGCCGACGACCGGATTCGAGCCGGCGACGACAATCAGGTCGTCGTCCTCGGCCTGGTTGTAGACGTGATCAAATGCCGACTCCACGTCGAACACGGCATCGGCCTGACCTCCGGCCGCCCGCACCGCATCGGCAAGCGTCTCCGCCTCGACGCCGCGAGCGGTGGGAGCCGTACATGTCGCAACCAGCTGGTAGTTCGCCACCTGCAGAGCGCGAGCAATGTCGACAGGCACTCTCCCATCTTGCATCCCGAGGACGAGGTAGCGCCGACCTCCCTGACCGAAGGCGTCGGCAATCGACTCGGCGAGTGCCTCAGCCCCAGGCACGTTGTGGGCGGTGTCGACCACGATCGTGGGGCTGCGGTGCACGACCTCAAGACGCCCGGGGACGACGACCGTGCCGAAGGCCTCCTCGACGACATCGTCAGGCAGCGGCGAATCGAAAAATTCCTCGACTGCCGTGAGCGCCAACGAGGCATTCTCGGCTTGGTGGGCACCGTGAAGCGACAAGAACACCTCGTCGTAAAGGCCCCGCGGCGTGCGCACGCCGAGCAAGCGGCCACCCACAGCGAGGCGATCGTCGCTGAGGTCGAACGCCTCACCACGAACGACGGCCCGGGCCGGACCCTCGTCAAGGAAAACCGGGCGCAGCGACTCGTCGAGTTCGCCGAGCACCAGGGTGGACGAAGGCTCGATGATCCCGGCCTTCTCGGCGGCGATTACTCGACGCCACTCCCCTTCTCCAGAGCTGTGGTCGAGTCCGATATTGGTGATGACGGCCACCTGTGCTGACACGACATTGGTGGCGTCGTAGCGGCCGAGCATGCCGACCTCGACGATCGCAACATCCACCGCCTCGTTCGCGAATTCCAACAGTGCGGCAGCAGTGACGGTCTCGAACCAGGTCATGGGCTCACGGCCGCTCGCCTCGATCGCAGTGAGGACCGTGCCTACGGACTCGCCGAAGGCGTCGGCGCTGATCGACTCACCGTCAAGGCGGATACGTTCGACAACCGATTCGAGGTGGGGGCTGGTGTAGGTGCCGACCCGTAGACCCATGGCTTGGAGCAGCGACTCCATCAAGCGGGTGGTCGAACCCTTGCCGTTGGTGCCGGTGATGTGGATCACCGGATAGGCCTGCTGCGGATCGCCGAGCAGGCTCATCAACTGCTGCATGGGCTCGAGCGTGAGACCTTCAATCGCGCCAGCGCGCGGAACGGTCTCGTAGTTGATCAGCGCATCGAGCCGAGCGAGCGCCTCGTCGAACTCCACGGGGTGCTAGCTGGCGCGACGGTCGGCGCCGAGCGTGACAACCTCGGGAGCGACGTCGTCGTCAATGACGCACTCGCGCGTGACGACAACCTTGGTGACGTCGTCGCGGCCAGGGATGTCGTACATCGTCTCCAGGAGGGTTTCCTCAAGGATCGACCGCAGACCGCGAGCGCCAGTGTTGCGCTTGATCGCCTCGTCCGCGATTGCGTCGAGTGCCTCAGGCATGAACTCGAGTTCGACGTTCTCGAACTCGAAGATCTTGCGGTACTGCTTCACAAGGGCGTTGCGCGGCTCGGTGAGAATTTCAACGAGCGCATCACGCTCAAGGTGATTGACCGCACCAACGACCGGCATACGGCCGATGAACTCGGGGATGAGACCGAACTTGGCGAGATCCTCGGGCTTGACGTCGCTGAAGATTGCGCCGAGATCCTTATCTTCTGGACGACGGATATCCGCACCGAAACCGACGCCCTTGGCGCCGATGCGATTCTCGACGATCTTCTCGATGCCAGCGAAAGCACCGCCACAGATGAACAACACATTGGTGGTGTCGATCTGCAAGAACTCCTGGTGCGGATGCTTGCGGCCACCCTGGGGCGGCACCGCAGCCGACGTGCCCTCGAGGATCTTGAGCAGCGCTTGCTGCACGCCTTCGCCCGATACATCACGCGTGATCGACGGGTTTTCGCTCTTTCGAGCGACCTTGTCGATCTCATCGATATAGATGATGCCGGTCTCGGCCTTCTTGACGTCGTAGTCGGCAGCCTGAATCAGCTTCAGCAGGATGTTTTCTACGTCTTCGCCGACGTAGCCGGCCTCGGTGAGTGCGGTGGCGTCGGCGATTGCGAACGGCACGTTGAGCATGCGGGCGAGGGTTTGCGCCATCAAGGTCTTGCCACAGCCCGTCGGGCCGATCAACAAGATGTTGGATTTCGACAGCTCAACCTCGCCATCGAGACTGTTCCCCAGATCGACACGCTTGTAGTGGTTGTAGACCGCAACGGACAGGATCCGCTTCGCCTGATCCTGTCCGACGATGTAGTCGTTCAGGAAGGCGTAGATCTCGCGAGGCGACGGCAGCTCACCGAGAGAAACGTCGGTGGCGCCGGACAGTTCTTCTTCGATGATCTCGTTGCAGAGATCGATGCACTCGTCGCAGATGTAGACGCCGGGACCGGCAATCAACTTCTTGACCTGCTTTTGCGACTTCCCGCAAAACGAGCACTTCAGGAGTTCTCCACCCTCACCGAACTTGGCCACGCAGTCGCCCCCTCAGACTTCAGCTGATGGCCGTGATCGGCCCGCTGTTGTCCACCACATTACGCGTTTCGATGACCTCATCGATGATCCCGTACTCCTTTGCCTCCTGCGCGGTCATGACAAAGTCACGATCGGTGTCGGCGGAGATCTTCTCGACGGTCTGTCCGGTGTGGTGAGCCAGCACCTCTTCGAGGCTGGATTTCATTCGCTGGATCTCGGCGGCGATGAGCTCAATGTCGGATGCCTGACCCTGTGCGCCGGCGTAGGGCTGGTGGATCAGGATGCGGGCGTGTGGGAGTGCCAGACGCTTGCCTTTGGCTCCGGAGGCGAGCAGCACCGCAGCGGCCGAAGCGGCCTGACCGAAACAAATCGTGGTGATGTCGGGCTTGATGTAGGACATCGTGTCGTAGATCGCGAACAGGGCGTTGATGTCGCCGCCCGGGCTGTTGATGTAGAGGTTGATGTCCTTGTCAGGGTTCTCCGACTCAAGGTGCAGCAGCTGGGCGCAGATCAGGTTGGCGATCTGATCGTCGATCGGCGTGCCGATGAAGATGATGTTCTCCTTCAGCAGCTTCGAGTAGAGGTCGTAACCGCGTTCACCGCGGTTGGTCTGCTCGACGACGGTGGGGACGAGATAGTTGCGGGGGTTGATGTCCATACCTGTCACTCTTCCTCTTCTGAGTCCTCTTCGGCACCGCGGGCGGGGAATTCCAGAGCCTCGCGATCGATAGCCTCGCCATCCTCGTCGACGAGTTCGACATTGTCGGTGAGCCATTCCATGGCGGCCTGCTTGGCGAGATCGGCGCGAAGCGCGGAGATCTGACCGACCTCGGCGAGACGGGCCTTGAGTTCGTCAGGGTCCTGACCGCTCGGGCCGGCCATCTCGGCAATAACCTCGTCGATGCGGTCGTCGTCGGGGACCAGCCCTTGGAGATCGGCGACCGACCGAAGGGCGAGGTCAACCTTGACGGCCTGCTCGGCGGGCTCACGGAACTCCGCAGCCAACGTCTCCGCCGTCTGGCCGACCGCCTCGAGGTAGGCCCCGACATCCATCCCCTGCTGCTGCAGACGCTGGACGAGATCCTGGATTCGAGCGTTGATCTCGTTCTCGATCATCGACTCGGGAATCTCGTCGGTGACAAGCGCAGCAAGTGCCTCGGCGGTGTTTTGTTGCACCGCCATGTTGGCCTGCTGGATGCGCATCGTGTTCATGCGGTCGGCCATGTCGGCGCGGAGATCCTCGACCGTTTCGAACTCGGAATTGGCCTTGGCGAACTCGTCGTCGAGGTCAGGAAGGACAGCTTCCTTTACCTCCTTGACAGTGATCGAGAACTGCAGCGGCTCTTCTTCTTCGGGATCCGGGTGGTCGGCGGAGAACTCGACCTCGTCGCCAGCAGAGGCGCCCCGGAGGTTCTCGTCGATCTCCGGCACCACGGCGCCCGAACCAAGGAGATAGTCATAGTCCGTGGTGGTCAAACCAGGGACGGGCTCGTCGCCGTGGGTGGCCTCAATGTCGATCGTGACGTGATCGTCGTCGCCGGCGGGCCGCTCGACGACGGACAGTTCGGCGAAGTTACGACGCAGGTTGTCGATCTGCTCGTCGATCTCCTCGTCGCTGGCGACGGGGTTCGGGATCTCGACCCGCAGACCGTCGTAGCCGGCAGCGCTGACGGAGGGACGGATCTCGACGACGGCGTCGAACTGCACGGGGCCATCCTCTTGGCCGCCGGTGATTTCGATCTCCGGCGGAGCGACGACGTCGACGTCGTGCTCGATCACGGCCTGGGCGTAGTACTCGGGCATCGCCTCGCGCAGGGCCTCTTCGCGGCCGACTGCGCTGCCGAACTGCGCCTCGAGCAGGCGACGCGGCGCCTTGCCGGGACGGAAGCCCGGCATGCGGACCTCTTTCGCAATGCGCTTGAACGCAGCGTCGACAGCGATGTCGAAGGTTTCTTCGTCGACTTCAACCGAGAGCTTCACCCGGTTGTCGTCGAGGGTCTCCACAGTGCTCTTCATCGGGTCGAAGCCTAACGGGATGGGGTGACGCTCCGGTCCGGCCATGACCACCGAGAACACCGGCGGCTCAACGACGTTTCGTTCCGCTCCCACCCGATGTTCATCGCAGACCCGGAGAACGGGATCGGCCGGGCTGCGAGGGCGCCGAGCGACGTGCAGGCAATCCGACGCGACACCATCGTCACGACGCCGCTACCCTGACCTCACTCGCGGGTGTAGTTCAACGGCTAGAACCTCAGCCTTCCAAGCTGATGATGGGAGTTCGATTCTCCTCACCCGCTCTGAAAAACACTGGAATCTCAGGGCCCAGAGTGTGCCACAGGGGTTCAGCATTTTGGCCACGGTTGGGGCAGACCGGCCTGAGGGCCCGCTGAGAGTTGCCTGAGCGGCGTGGGCGCCCACGCTTCTGGCTCGACGGAATGGACCCGCGGGTTGTGATGCCCGCGGGCCCGGAACACGCGGTTCAGGTCAGGCCGCTGCGCCCGCCCTGCGGAACATGAAGATGCTCGACAGCAGGAGCCAAATGGCGAACACCAAGAACCCGACGAAGGAGATCGGGTGGGGGATCACGAGGATGAGCGCAGTCGCATAGCCGAGCCAGGCCAGCCACGAAGGAACGAGCCCGGTCTGCTTCGCCGAGGCGCTCACGGAGACGGTGATCAGGAACATGCCGAACAGGAAGGGCGCCCAGAGGTACTGGAGCATGGCACTGACCGCCACCACCGCGGCGACGGGCATGTCCTCTGCGGCATCGAGAAGGGCCAATCGAGTCATCGAGTCCACTGCGATGCCAACCGCAATGAAGACGGTACCCACTGCGACAGCAGGGGCCAGAAGCGCCACGCCCCGTTCTCGGAGGGCGTTGCTGGTCCAGAGCCCCCACAGAACCATGAGGATCCCCACGATGACGCCCAACCACAGGGCGAACCAGGCCCCATTACCGAGTTCAACCCAGTGGGCGACGACCTGCTCGGCGGACTCATTGGACACGTCCGGTGGGTCGCCTTCGATGACGAACGTGACGAAGATGCCAATGATCGCGGTGGCCCCGAAAAGGGCGCCGAAGCGTTCGATGAAGTGTTGCAATTGGAGCTCCTTGCGCCAGAGGTGAAGACGCACTCCCCACCTATCCGAATCAAGTCTTTCAGAAAGCCGTCAGATTCGAAGTGATGTAATCGCTTCTCGAGAGGCATTCCCAGCTGATGATGGGAGTTCGATTCTCCTCACCCACTCGAAGAAACGCCGGAATTTCCGAGCGGCGAAGACGCCACCGTGATCTCAGCATCTCAGACCCGTTGTGAGCGGCAAGGTCCGTGTGCCGTGGCGTGACACACCGATCTGCTGATGTCGGGGCCCTGGTGGCAGCAACCGTTACGTCCGAACGATCTGGATCGGCGTTCCGGCGGGCAACATGCCCTTCAGTTGGGTGACCACATCGTTGGCGACGCGAACGCATCCGTTCGAATGAGCGCCGCCAAGCAGATCGGGCCGGTTCGTTCCGTGGATCGCGATAACCGGTATGCCCCCGTTGAAGGTGTCGAGCGTTTCGGAGTAACCCGACAAGCTCAAAATATGCGGGCCGTACGATCCGCTTCCGACGACATGATCGTTGACGAAAAACGTGCCGAGTGGGGTCGGGGTTCCCGGCGCACCGATCGTCGTCTGGGTTTCGAGCACCAACGTTGACCCGTCCCACACATGCATCGTTTTCGTCGTGAGATCCACCCGGACCGACATCGAGGTTGACGACAACGTCGCCTGTGACGTCGGGATCCAGCCGGTCGTGTGGTTCGGACGAACTGGCAACTGCACCCGAAGCCACTCGCCATCGTCAGAGCGCTGCACTACCCGGAGCTGCAGCGGACTTCCGAAGTAGGTCGGGTTCGAGATTCCGAACGCTGTCTGCGGATCATACGAAACAAGCTCGGTGCCGCCCGGCTCGGTGACCGGCGCCAACAAGGTCACGTCGGGAACGATCGTGGCGACCAAGGTCGACACGTACGTCGGCGAAACAACCGGCTCGGGTTCGGGTTCCGGTTCAGGTTGGGGTTCAGCAACCGCCGGGGCGGGCGCAACAACGACAGGCGTCTCAACCGGATGCGTCGAACTGACGCTTGCTGCTTCACGCACGTCAACAACATCAGGTGCGACCGAAACCGGCGTCTCCAGCGCAACAAGGAGTGCTGCTACTCCGTCGACGTGCGGGATCGAAACAAACGACGCGGCCAGATCCGGAGGAGTCGTCGATGCTCTGCTGTCCGGTTCGGTCACTGCCGTCGCTATCTCAACGGGCAGCAGTTGTGACTCAGCCCCAACTCGAGGGGCTGACGACGCAATCGCAACGCCGCTCGCAGTCACCGCCAGAGCAACACCGACGCGAACAACGCCACGCTTTGCTTCGCGAAGTACCACAGGTGCCTTTCGGCGGTGGCGTCGCGAGGTTTAGGTACCTGGGCGAAATACCTTCAGGACGGGCGCTTTCCCGTCGAACAGAACAGCTTCATCCAGGGCGGCCTGCTGTCGCCCGATCGCAGACCGACCGGCTCAAGAAAAGCGACTCTCAGCCCAGATCGGACAGGGGCACGACCGTGCACTCGGGTTTCGGCGGGTCGGTTTCGGGTAGGAGGAACCGCCAGAAGATTGAGCCCCGCTGGTGCCCATCAGTGCAGAGCCAGTTCGGCAACCCTGGATCCTGGTGGCTGATGATGATCCGGTACGAACCATCTGGTTCGTACCGGATCTGCGCCTTGTTGAGCGCCGTCGGCAGATTTCGGTAGTCGAGGGTCTGCATGTGGACGTTCCACAGCATCACGTTGGCGAACGGGCCGGCCGGCAGCGTGCCGGTCATGACCAGCGCTTCGTCGTCTCGGAGGTCCCAGCGGCCCATCGAATAGAAGATGTCGGCCGCTCCCGGCACCGGCAGGCCGGAATCACGGAAGCTGAACGGGGTGGCGACATCGTTGGGGGTGTTGGAGACGAACGGAACGGGCGATGGCTCGTCCGACGGAATGCCCTGCCCCAGCGTGGCCTGGCGAAGGAAGGCGACTCCTTCCGCCATGCGAGCCGCGATCGTCGCGTCATCGAGCGGCGAAGGCGGCGCCTCGTCCTCGGCTTGGATGTCGAGGTTGACATGGATCGAGGCGTCGTTCTGTGCCGATGTCGACAGTTCGTAGTACGTCCGAACAACGATCGAATGCGCGTCGGGGTGCAGTTCGACCCAGTCGCCATCGTGAGGTGTTGCGCTGAAGATGATCTCGTACGTGCCGTCGTCGGCGATGGTGAAATCGCGATCGTTTCGGTCGCCGAGGAGTGGGCCGGCCATCCCGCCGTCCGCTGCCTGCCCGTGCACGGTGAACGAGGCGTAGCACTGCTCGCGGATCCGGCCGCGCACGCGGTACGTGCGGTCGCCGCGAATCCGGGCGAAGTGGTAGATCGCATCCGGATTATCGCCCTGCAGTTTGCGGGCGGGTGAGACGATGGACGCGAAGCGCGGGTGGTCGGGGTCGCCCTCCCAGAACAGCTCTGACGAGGCCGACAGCACCTGGCCGACGTAGCGGAAGGCTTCGGCGATTTCGGTCGGGTCAGTCCAGCGCTGCTCATCGAGCACGTAGCCGTCTCTGATCTCGGTGAGCGCAGTGATCAGGTCGTCAAAGACGTCTGCTGCGGCGGGACGATCACTCATGAGTGCTCCAGTTCGACGTCGTAGTGCTCGATGTAGTCGGAAAATTGTGCTCGCAGGCTCGATTCGTCGAGGCCGAGGCGAGCGGGGTCGTAGCGATGGATACCGAACTTTCCCTTGGGTTTGGACTCGAGATACGCCGGAATCGACGACCGCATCGATTCGTGGAAGGGCACGTCGAGCGCGGCGTAGGCCTTTTCGATCGTGGTGACCGGGTCAGCCATGAGCGTTCGGAAGTGGACGTCGGTGATCTGCCCGGCCGGAACTGCGCCGGCGATGCGCTGTTGCATCGCCCCGCCGAGCAGGATCTCGTAGACGGCCGCCATGATCGGGCCCCGAATCGACAGGTCGACGTCGTCGGATCGCATCCAATGCAGGACCCCGGTGAGGTTGGCGGACGACCCGATGAATTTGAGTGGATCTCGATGCGTGAAGATGACGAGGGCGTCGGGGTACGTCTTGAAGAGTTCTGGGAGAAAGCCGAGATGGGCCGGTGTTTTGAGCAGGAAGCGTGACGGGTGCCCGTCGCGGTGCTGCAGGGTCTGCAGGAATTGCCGGTGGAAGCGGTAGATCGCCTGGTTCGCTTCGGGCGTGGTTCGCCCGGGCACATCGTTGAGATCGAACATCATCGACCAGTGCCACGACCGGAATTCGGGCTGGACGAAATGGACGCATTCGCACGGGAGATCGGAACGCAGTTCGTGCATCGCCTGGAAGTCGGGGTGGATATCGGCCCAGAACTCTTGTTCCGGCTCGGAAACCTCTGCGGCAGCCCGGTCCACGCCGGGAAGTGGCCCGAGCGGGAAGTGCGCTTCGTGGGCGACGACGGGGCGTAGCCCCGGATCACGGGCGAGCAACTCGAGCAGGATCGACGTGCCGGTTCTCGGTGGTCCGACGATGAACACCGGTTCGACGATCTCTTCGTCGAAGACGTCCGGATGTGCTCGCCAGTAGTCGGCGAGACGGAGGCGGGTCTGAAGGTTGCGGATGATCTCGGCTCGGGCCGAGAGGCGTCCGAGGACGGTGAGCCCGGCTCGTGCGTCAAGGTGTTCGACCAACTGCCGGTAGCCGGTTTCCCAGTAATCGTCGCTCGACGGGTCGGTGAGGGCGGTCGACTGCTGGGCAACGGCGAGCAGTTCGTCGGCATCCAGCGAGATCAGGTGGCTGGGATCACCGACGGCGTCACCGAAGAGATTGAGTCGCCGCACCCATTCGGGGTGGGCGAGTTCGGTTGCGGTCTCTCGAGGCTGCTCATTCACATGGTCCATGGCAGCACACGCGTGTCACGGCGGCCAAAAACCCTCGGCGGCGCCGGTGGCGCCAGGAATCACTCGCCGCTGCCGGCGGTCTCTGGGTAGAGGTGGCTCATCGAGCCGGGTTCGACGCGACACGACTCGATGTAGGCATCGACGTCGTCCTGCTTGAGGCGGATCACTCGGCCGAACTTGTAGGCCGCCAACTGGCCCTCGTCGATGAAGCGGTAGAGCGTGCGCGGCGTGATGCCGAGGCGTTCTGCAGCCGCTGCCGTCGAGAGCCAGGAGATGTCACCGGACATGACGATGGACTCTAGCTACCTTTCGTGATGTTCGAGTAAATCTCAGATGGAGATGACCTCACCGTTGATGATCCGGTGAGAGCGGATCTCGCCGGTCGTCGGGGCGATCACGACGTGGAGGAGTATCCCGAACGGGTCGAAGCGGCCTGCATCGTCGATATCGACGGCCGATGGCGTGGGCTCACCATTCGGGTGCGAGTGGGCAATGCCGATCACCTGCTCCCCTGCGGCATCTATCGCCTGCTCGGTGGCGAGCTGTTCATGCGGCTCGAACACGAAACGAGTAGGCGACCCAGCGGCGTTCGTGATCGGCACGAAGCGCCGAATTCGCCCGGCCGCAGAGTCGCCGACGAGATAGCCGCACGCCTCATTCGGCAAACACGCCTTCGCATGAGCGAGCATCTCGGCCCGCACCGTTTCGGAGATCTCCGACACGAAGCGACGCTACCGCCACAGGTACCGTCGGCTCATGTTGTTCGAGACGTGGGGCGCCACCCAGGCAGAGATCACGGAACCCGTCGTCGGAGACGAGTTGATCCCCGACGCAACACTCGTGGCCACCCGCGCCATCGACTGCGACGCCCGCCCTGCCGAGGTGTATCCGTGGCTTGCCCAGATGGGATTCGGAAAGGCCGGCTGGTACAGCTACGACTGGCTCGACAACCTTGGCCGCAAGAGCGCCACCGAGATCGTCCCCGCGTGGCAGGTGATCGAAAGCGAACCGGTCCCCGGTGGACCGATCGCGTTTACCGCGGCGATCGCTCGTCCCGGAGAAGCATTCGTGCTTGCCATCCAACGCAATCTGCTCGACTTCACGCTTGCATTCGACCTGCGACCCGACGGCGACGGCACCCGCCTCGTCAGCCGGGTTCGGGCACGGCTCCGCTTTCCCGGCGGCCGCATCGTCGAGCGCTTCGGGCTTGGTCCCGGCGACGGGATCATGGTGCGCAAACAGCTCCTCGAACTGCAGAAACGCACCGCTCGCTGACAGCCCGTGCCGGTACCGTGATCGCATGGCCAAGTCGCAAAAGAAGCGTGACATCCCGGCAGGGGCGAACGCCGTCGCCACCAACCGTGTCGCGCGCCGTGACTTCGACATCCTCGACGAGATCGAGTTCGGCATCATGCTCAAGGGCAGCGAGGTGAAATCGCTTCGTGAAAGCAAGGTGCAGCTGCAGGACGCCTACGCCGTGTTCTTCCAGCGAGAGTTGTGGCTCGTCGGCCTCAACATCTCGGCCTACTCGCACTCGGGCACGGCCTTTGCCCACGACAACGACCGACGCCGCAAGCTGCTGGCCCACCGACACCAACTCGAAAACTGGTCCAGCCGAGTCGACCGAGAGGGTCTTGCGATCATTCCGCTCGCCCTCTACTTCAAGGACGGACGAGCCAAGATCTCCATGGGCCTCGCCCGCGGCAAGAAGCAGCACGATCGTCGCCAGGACATCGCCAAGCGCGACGCCGACCTCGACGCCCGCAAGGCGATGTCACGCGCCAACCGCGCCGATCGCCTCGCCAAGTACAGCTAGCCGCCGTCACGGCCCCGTTTGGCGATGCGCCGCGAAGTTCGATTCAGCGCTTGGTGCCTGCGGGGAACTCGAAGGGCATGACCCGCGGCCCGCGCACCTGACCGCCAGCCCACTCCATCGGCTCACCATCTCGCAGAGAGAACTCCGGGATGCGCTCCATCCAAACCCGAAGCGCAGTGGTCATCTCGAGCCGAGCCAAGTTCGAACCAGCGCATCGGTGAATGCCCGAACCGAACGCCACATGACGATTGCGGGCCCGGTCGATAATGAAGGTGTCGGGATCTTCGAAGTGTTCGGGGTCGTGACATGCCGCCGGGAAGTTCATCAAGATCTTGTCGCCCCGCTTGATGTGGACGTCCTCGTTGAACTCCACGTCATGCTCTGCCACACGAGCCATCGTCACCGGCGCGTAGAAACGCAGGAACTCCTCTACGGCGATCGGCAAGAGTTCTGGATCGGCAGCAAGACGTTCACGGTCGGCTGGGTGAGTGGCGAGATGCCACAACGACGACCCGATCGAGCTCCATGTCGTGTCGATGCCGGCGACGATCAGCAGGTTGGTGATGCCGACGACGACCTCCGGCGTGATCTTCGCATCGGGGTGATCGAGCTCCATGAACAGCAGCTCGGTGAGGAGATCCTCTTGTGGATCCTCCATCCGTTTGGTCACCTCAGCCCCGATGAAGCCGAGCAGCTCTTCGCGAGTCTTCAGCCGCAGCTCCGGATCGTTGAGCCCGGCGCCGAGCACACCGTTGACCCAGATCACGAACTGGTCAGCCATGCCGGGATCAACGCCGATCATGTGAGCGATCACCCTCGGTGGGATCTGCTGGGCGAACTGCTCGGCACCGTCGCACCGGCCCGATTCGATGAACTCGTCGATCAACGAGTGGGCCAGTTCCTCGGTGTAGCGCTCGTATTGGAGCACCGCTTTCGGCGCGAACGCCGGCAGCAGCATCCGACGAGTCCAGGTATGGATCGGAGGATCGGCCGTGATCGGCGCGGCGGCGATCATCTGCTCGTAGCGAGACATCTCTGCCGAACCCGGCGGAGGTGGCATCACCAGCACCTGCCGTGACGACAACACATCGGTCATCTTCGCCATCTCACGCACGTCGTCGAAGCGGGTCGGGTTCCATGACCCACCGAGGCGATCGGTGTGTGCGACCGGGCACTTCTCGCGCATTTCGGCCCAGATCGGCACCGGGTTCTCGACATAGTCCTTGTCGCGGATGTCGTAGTCGGTCGTCCAGTCGTCGACCGGCCCGCCCTCGGCCCAAATTTCGGGTGAGGTCGCAAGGCTCATCTTTTCGTGCAGATCCGGCGTATCTGTCATGGGCCGACGGTAACACTCCAGGCACGCCGACCGTGAGGCGATCGGGCCTCAGGGCTGAGCCGTCACACCAGACCGCTACGATGGGTTCCCCGGCGAGCGATCGTCGGCGCTGTTTGACAAGAGAACGGCACACCAGGGGCTGATCGGTTTCGACGTTGGGACCAGGATGCGGCGGCGTGCGACCGGAGTTGCTCAGACTCCCAAAA
>Ga0255767_1001456_pt1 | contig 21001 bp, 21 predicted proteins | sample 071ome_24_FD_179967 | JGI IMG/M metagenome (GOLD analysis project Ga0255767, IMG submission 179967) | Coastal salt marsh microbial communities from the Groves Creek Marsh, Skidaway Island, Georgia - 071402CT metaG (version 2) | ecosystem: Environmental > Aquatic > Marine > Intertidal zone > Salt...
CCCGAGTTTGGACGTTTTGCGGGAAGATATGCGGGAAGATATGATAGGGTTGTTTAAAGAATGGTGAATTGCCGCATCACAGGCACCGGTGGATTTACATTTCTGCGGATTGGAACAGCCACCGGTTAGAATTCAACGCGAACGCCACGATCAAAAACTACAAGCTTCAGCAATTGGGAGACTTCGGAATGATAGCAATGATCACAGGCATTCTAGGCTCGCTTCTGGTCGTCATCGGCGCGGTCATGACCGTGTCATCGCCGGGTGTGCTCTTCGACATGCCGGCGGTCATTCTGGTGATTGCCCTGGCGCTGTTCTCGACGTTCGGTGCCAGCACGAAACTGCCACGGGCATCGCTGATCCGGCATTTTGGCCAGTCAGCCGTGCGCGCCGGCTGGATCGGCTTTCTCGTCGGTATCATCCTGATTTTCTCGATGGCCGACCCTTCGGCTCCGGATGTCATCGAATACCTTCTACGCGCCAGCGCCGTCGCAATGTTGACATTGCTCTATGGCTATGGACTCGACTATCTGGCGCGAATCATGTCACCGCGTGCCTGATGGTGGGTAAACTATAATTTGTGTCACGCAGAATTGGTCCCCAACCCGCCTGATATCTGGCGCTGTTCAAGCGCGGTCAGAACGGCGGTAACAGAGGATACGGTATATGGCACGAAGCAGGTTGCGATCATCTTGATCCAGCAGGTCGTGGTCAACGTGCCCGAAAAGATCAGGTCTCCATGGTTGATAAAGGCGAGAATAGTGCCGACAATTAGGGCTACAATCGCTGACCGCTTGGCAACCCTGCGACTGAAAAACACCGACGCCGCGTATTTTAGATCGAACATGAAATGAACCCGGAGACACGATGTTTACCAAGATCTTTATCAGGACGTTCCCGTCCGCAGAAGAATGTGAACTATTTGAATCGATCTTACAAACGAAATGGCCCGACCTGCTGAAGGACGCGCAGGGAGTGACCTTTCAGGCATTCCGCAACGCGCAGGCACCACATATATCGACCGTGATCTGGGAATTTCCCGATGAGGCCACGCAGCGCAAGATCGAGCAGCTCATCGAGGAGAACATCGTCCGCTTCACCAAGACGCTGTCACCGAAGACGCTGACCTTTTCTGGCGAACGAATCATGTATCTCAAAACCTGAAAATCACGTCAGTCGTTGGTGCTGGAAAGCTCTTTCAAGCGGCGCACAACACTGGCCGGAACAAAGCTTGAGATGTCACCACCATAGCGGTTCACTTCCTTCACAAATCGCGAAGCCACGAAATGCTGATGCTCGGCTGCCATCAGAAAGACCGTCTCAAGATCACCGTGTAACCTTTTGTTTATACTTGCCATTTGAAACTCGATCTCGAAATCTGATACAGCACGCAATCCCCGTACGATAATCGAGGCGCCCTGATCATGCGCGAAATCCGTCAGCAAATTTGCAAAATTCAGAACACGGACCGGCGTCGTGACCGTGCCATCTTCATTAAGCCGCCGGCATTCTGCGGCGACAAGTTCGGTGCGCTCCTCGACGCTCAGCAACGGGCCCTTGCCGGTATTCGACGCCACCGCAACGATCAACTCGTCACCAAGTCGCGCCGCCCGCTCGATAATATCCATATGGCCAAATGTCAGCGGATCAAACGTGCCGGGGTAAATGACGATACGCCGGCTCATTCTTCGTCCGCCGGTTGCGCCGGTTCCCCAACGGTATCATCATCTCCACCCCGCGCTGACCCGGTCATATCAGCGGCGATGCCTTCATCCCCGCCACCATTTTCTTCGCTGGCACCATTTTCTTCGCTGGCACCATCATCCTCGCTGTCATCGGCATCGCGGATCAAGCCGGCTGACACCACCCGCTCATCCTCATCTCCGGACACGTCGAACAGCCTGACCCCCTGGGTCTTGCGGCCGGCGATGCGGATCGAATCGCCCTCACCGCCATGAACACGGATGCGGATGATCTGGCCATGATTAGTGACCAGCATCAACTGGTCCTCCTCAACCACGGTAAAGCTGGCCATCACCCGCCCGTTGCGGGCGCTTGTCTCGATATTGGCGACCCCCTGCCCACCACGGCCGGTGCGCCGGTAATCGGTTACAGGGGTGCGCTTGCCATAGCCGTTTTCGGTAACCGACAGAACAAATTCGCTGGATTCATCGGTGATGATCGACATCGACACCACCGAATCCTTGCCAAGAAGCTTGACCCCCCGCACGCCGGTGCTGTCTCGGCCGCGAAATACCCGCACTGCATCGACGGCAAAGCGGATCGCCTTGCCATCACGCGTGGCCAGCAGCAGATCATCGCTCTCATTGCAGGGGGCGACCCCGACAAGCTCATCACCCTCGGCAAGCTTCATGGCAATTTTGCCATTGCGCTTGATATTGGTGAAATCACTCAGCCTGTTGCGCCGGATGTTTCCGGCCGCGGTGGCGAACATGACATGCAGATCGTCCCAACTGTTGGCATCATCCGGCATCGGCATGACAGTGTTGATCGTCTCGCCTGTCTCGATCGGCAACAGATTAACCATCGCCTTGCCAAGCGCCTGCGGCGCGGATTCGGGCAGGCGGTAACATTTCAGCTGATAGACCATACCGCTGGAGGTGAAGAACAGGATAGGGGTATGCGTATTGGCAACAAACAGCCGCGTGACGAAATCCTCATCGCGCGTTTTCATGCCGGCACGTCCCTTGCCGCCCCGCCGCTGTGCGCGATAGACAGATAACGGCACACGTTTGATATAGCCGCGATGGCTGACCGTCACCACCATGTCTTCCTGCTGGATCAGGTCCTCGTCATCCTGGTCGACAAGCTGATCGGAGATTTCGGTGCGGCGCGGGTCGGCAAGACGTTCCCGTGCCGCCGCCAGCTCGCCAAGAATGACCTCGTTCACCCGGTCGGCAGATCCGAGGATGCCAAGGTAGTCCGCAATCCTGTCGGCAAGTTCGCGCGTCTCGTCGGCAAGTTTCTCACGCTCCATACCGGTCAGGCGCTGCAGGCGCAGCTCTAGAATAGCCCGAGCCTGCGCTTCTGACAGACGGTAGGCACCATCGACAACCTCATGTCCCGGGTCATCGATCAGCGTGATGAAAGCTTCCACCTCGGCCGCCGGCCAGGCGCGTTCGCATAGCTGATTGCGCGCGGTTTCGGTATCCGGCGCCCGCTTGATCAGTTCGATCACCTCATCGATCGAGGCCAGCGCCACCATCAGCCCGGCCAACAGATGCGCTCGCTCACGCGCCTTGCCAAGCTGGTAGACCGAGCGGCGTGTTACAACCTCGCGCCGGAACTCGCAGAACGCGGCAATGACCTCCTTCAGCCCCATCTGCTCGGGCCGCCCGCCATTCATCGCCAGCATGTTCACCGGAAAGCTGGTCTGTAGCCGCGTGTGCCGCCAGAGCTGGTTCAGCACCACATCGCCGGCCGCGTCACGCTTGATCTCGATGACAATGCGCATACCGGTACGGTCGGATTCATCGCGAATGTCGGAAATGCCCTCGATGGTCTTCTCGCGGACAAGCTCACCAACCCGCTCCAGCAAGTGGGCCTTGTTCACCTGATAGGGAATTTCGTGAACGATAATGGTTTCGCGATCCCTCGCGTCGGTCACCACCTCGGCCCGCGCCCGCATGATCACCGAACCGCGTCCCGTATGATAGGCATCACGGATGCCGGCCCGCCCCATGATCAGCGCCCCGGTCGGAAAATCGGGCCCGGGAACAATCTCGATCAATTCCTCGATCGTGATCGCCGGATTGCGGATATAGGCCTCACAGGCGGCAATGACCTCGGCCGGATTATGCGGCGGTATATTTGTCGCCATGCCAACCGCGATGCCGTTCGCACCATTCACCAGCAGATTCGGATATTCCGCTGGCAGAACCGTCGGCTCAAGCTGGGTCTCGTCATAATTCTCGGTGAAATCGACAGTTTGCTTGTCGATATCGCGAAGCAGACTTTCGGCAGCGCGCGCGAGGCGGGATTCGGTGTAGCGCATCGCGGCCGGCGGATCACCATCGACCGAACCGAAATTTCCCTGGCCGTCAACAAGCGGCAGGCGCATGGAGAAATCCTGCGCCATCCGCACCATCGCCTCATAGATCGAACTGTCGCCATGCGGATGGTAATTACCCATCACGTCACCGACGATGCGCGCCGATTTACGGGGCGGCTTCGACCAGTCGTAATTGCCTTCCATCATCGCGTACAGGATCCGCCGATGGACCGGCTTCAACCCGTCCCGCACATCCGGCAGCGCCCGCGATACGATCACGCTCATGGCGTAGTCGAGATAGGATTTCCGCATTTCCTCGGAAATCGAAATGGTCGGATTCAAGGGGTCGGCAGGTGGCGTCGAGGTGTCAGTCACTGTCGTCTCTTCGGGCCGGTACGGCCATCATGGTCAGCAGACGGTCAACAACACCGCCATCCACAAGATATATACCATATCTTGTGGTCACACCTCAAAATATTGTTGATTTAAGAGGAAAAAAAGAAAACACCACCTTTTGCAAGGTGGTGCAATAATTTCATGATCTATTTAGCTGATTTAGAACGGAATATCGTCATCCGGCGCATCACCGCCATGCATGGGAGGCGGGCTTGCCGGTGTCGAGGCTCCCGGGGCCTGCCCACCGGCCGGGGCGCCGCCGCCGCCACCGCCATAACCACCGCCCATGGAATCACCGTAACCGCCGCCCGCGCCGCCACCTTCACCGCGCCCGCCAAGCAGTGTCAGTTCACCGCGGAAGCGCCCGAGAACAACTTCGGTTGTATATTTCTCGACCCCCTGCTGGTCGGTCCATTTGCGGGTCTGGAGCTGACCTTCGACATAGACACTGGAACCCTTGCGGAGATATTGCTCGGCGATGCGGGCGAGGTTCTCGTTGAAGATGACCACACGATGCCATTCGGTCCGCTCGCGCGGCTCGCCACTCATCCGGTCCTTCCATTTTTCGGAGGTTGCAATCGACAGGTTCACGATCTTGTTGCCGTCCTGTGTATTCCTGATTTCGGGATCACGGCCCAGATTACCCAAAAGGATAACCTTGTTCACACTGCCTGCCATGGCTGACCAACTCCTTCGCGCGCGGTTTTCGGGGGTTACTGATAAAAAGCATCGACGAGGGCTTTAGATTAGCCAGTCGGACGCATAAATGACAACAACAATGATGACGATTTCGCCGCAGCCAGCCGTTCCGCTTTGGGGTGGTCCGGTCCGGTGGTGACGGGTATAGTCGCGCGATGCCGAATGAAACCAAAAAGTCCCCTCCCGCCGCCGGCGCGCTGTTTGACAGCACGGTGGCAACAACCACCTCCAGCGATATCCATCCACCGGAAGACGGTGTGGCGGCAGCGCGGATCGAACCGCGTGTGATCTCGGTCCGCGGCGCGCGCGAGCATAATCTCGACGATGTCAGCATCGACCTGCCGCGTGACCGGCTTGTGGTGCTGACCGGCCTTTCGGGGTCCGGCAAGTCCTCGCTTGCCTTCGATACCATCTATGCCGAGGGACAGCGGCGTTATGTTGAGTCCCTGTCCGCGTATGCGCGGCAGTTTCTCGAAATGATGCAGAAACCCGATGTGGACCTGATCGAGGGTCTGTCACCGGCAATTTCGATTGAACAGAAAACAACCTCGCGCAATCCGCGTTCAACCGTCGGGACGGTGACCGAGATCTATGATTATATGCGGCTCCTGTGGGCGCGTATCGGCATCCCCTACTCGCCGGCGACGGGCCTGCCGATCCGCAGCCAGACGGTCAGCCAGATGGTCGACATCCTGCTGGCGATGGAAGAAGGCACGCGCCTGTATCTGCTGGCTCCCGTGGTGCGCGGCCGCAAGGGTGAATATCGCAGGGAACTTGCCGAATATCATCGCAAGGGGTTCAGCCGGGTCCGTATCGATGGCGAGATGTATGACCTCGATGATACACCGGAACTCGACAAGAAACGCAAGCATGATATCGAGCTTGTCGTCGACCGGCTGGTCATCCGTGGCGACCCGGATGACCTCTCGACCCGCCTTGCGGATTCACTTGAGACGGCGCTGGCCCTGACGGACGGGCTGGCTTTCGCGGATCATGCCGACACTGGCGCGCGGACAGTGTTCTCGGCCAATTTTGCCTGTCCCGAATCGGGTTTCACGATTGACGAGATCGAACCTAGACTGTTTTCCTTCAATAACCCGTTCGGTGCCTGTCCGGCCTGTGACGGCCTTGGTGTCAGCAGCCATTTCGACGAACAGCTTGTCGTGCCGGACCACCGTCAGACGCTGCGTGGCGGTGCCATTGCGCCCTGGGCCAACAGCAGTTCCCGCTATTACATCCAGACACTGGACTCACTGGCGCGGCAGTTCGGCTTTTCGCTCGACATGCCATTCGGCGAGCTGGATGACGAGATCAAGTCACTGATCCTTCATGGATCGGGCAAGATTCCTGTCACCATGGAATTCGATGACGGCATGCGGTCCTACAAGACCAAACGTCCCTTTGAAGGATTGATGCCGAATTTGGCACGACGCTATCGCGAGACGGACTCCTCCTGGGTGCGTGAGGAGCTTGAGAAATTCCGCGCCAATCATCCCTGCGACGCCTGCGATGGCAAGCGGCTGAAGCCGGAGGCACTGGCGGTAAAGGTCGACCAGAGTGATATCTCCGACATTGCCCGCCTGTCGATCGGCGATGCGCGTGACTGGTTTGCCGGCCTCAGTGACAAGCTTCAGGGCCAGGAGTCGGAAATCGCCGCGCGGATCCTGAAGGAAATCAACGAGCGTCTAGGCTTTCTGGTCAATGTCGGTCTTGGCTATCTGTCGATGGCACGCAATTCCGGCACCCTGTCGGGCGGCGAATCCCAGCGGATCAGGCTGGCCTCGCAGATCGGGTCGGGCCTTACCGGCGTTCTCTATGTTCTTGACGAGCCGTCAATAGGTCTTCACCAGCGTGACAACGAACGGCTGCTGGCAACGCTTGTGCGGCTGCGAGACCTTGGTAACACGGTTCTTGTGGTCGAACATGACGAGGATTCAATCCGCCTGGCCGACTATGTCATCGATATGGGGCCCGGCGCCGGTGTGCATGGCGGCAAGGTCGTCGCCGCAGGAACGCCCGACCAGATCATCGCCAGCCAGGCCTCGCTGACCGGCCAGTATCTGTCAGGCGTCAGGGACATCAGCCTGCCGGCAAGCCGGCGCAAGTCACGCAAGGGCCGTTTCGTGCGGGTCGAGAACGCCACTGGCAACAATCTGCGCGACGTATCGGTTGATTTCCCTCTTGGTGTGCTGACATGTGTAACCGGTGTCTCAGGTGGCGGTAAATCAACGCTCGTTCTGGAGACATTATGGAAGGGTCTGGCCCGACGCCTGCACAAGGCGCGCGAGATGCCGGCCCCGCACCGGGCGATCAATGGGGCCGAACTCCTCGACAAGGTGGTCGATATCGACCAGTCACCGATTGGCCGCACACCGCGCTCGAACCCGGCCACCTATACAGGTGCCTTCACCCCGATACGCGAATGGTTTGCCGGCTTGCCCGAGGCGAAGGCGCGTGGCTACGCGCCGGGACGTTTCTCGTTCAATGTTAAAGGTGGTCGCTGCGAGGCCTGTCAGGGTGACGGTCTGATCAAGATCGAGATGCACTTCCTTCCCGATGTCTATGTCACCTGCGATTCCTGCAAGGGACGTCGCTATAACCGGGAGACGCTGGAGATCACATTCCGTGGGAAGTCCATCGCAGATATCCTTGAAATGACTGTGGAAGAAGGTGTCGAATTCTTCAAGGCGGTGCCGTCAATCCGGGAAAAGCTGGAAACCATGTTCCGGGTCGGCCTTGGCTATGTCCGCATCGGTCAGCAGGCCACGACGCTATCCGGCGGCGAGGCACAGCGTGTCAAGCTGTCGAAGGAACTGTCACGGCGGGCGACCGGGCGCACCATCTATATCCTCGATGAGCCGACAACCGGCCTGCATTTCCATGATATCGCCAAGCTTCTGGAGGTGTTGCAGGAACTTGTCGACCAGGGCAATACGGTGATTGTGATCGAGCATAATATGGATGTGATCAAGACCGCCGACTGGATTATCGATCTTGGTCCGGAGGGTGGTGACGGTGGCGGCATGATTGTCGCCGAGGGCACACCCGAACAGGTTGCCAAGGTCAAGGCATCGCATACGGGTGCCTATCTGGCGCGCATGCTGCCGACAAAGGGGTGATCATGCCGCATACTGACAGCGACAGACCGGTTGTTCATATCATTGGCGGCGGGCTTGCCGGCAGCGAGGCGGCCTTTCAGGTCGCGCAGCGCGGCATCCGCGTCGTTCTTCACGAAATGCGGCCGGTGCGCAAGACCGATGCTCACCATACTGACAACCTCGCCGAGCTTGTCTGTTCCAACAGCTTCCGCTCCGATGATGCCGAGGCGAATGCTGTGGGTGTGCTTCACGCCGAGATGCGGATAATGGGCTCGGTGATCATGAGCGCCGCTGATGAACACAAGGTGCCGGCGGGTGGGGCGCTGGCGGTTGATCGGGAAGGCTTTTCCACCGGTGTGCAGGCGCGTCTCGCCGACCATCCGCTGATCGAACTGGCGCGCGAGGAAGTGACCGACATTCCCGATGACTGGGACAATGTCATCATCGCGACCGGCCCCCTCACCTCGCCGCCATTGGCACAGATGGTGCGCACGCTTGGCGGCGAGGACGATCTTGCTTTCTTCGACGCCATCGCGCCAATCGTGCATTTCGACAGCATCGACATGGATGTGGCCTGGTTCCAGTCGCGCTATGACAAGGCAACCGATGGCGGTGATGGCAAGGATTACATCAACTGCCCGATGGACAAGGCACAATATGAAGGCTTCATCGACGCGCTGCTCACCGGCGAGAAGATGAGCTTTCGCGAATGGGAGGAGACCACCCCCTATTTCGAAGGCTGCATGCCGATCGAGGTCATGGCCTCTCGCGGGGCGGAAACACTGCGTTTTGGCCCGATGAAGCCGGTTGGTCTCACCAACGCGCATGATGGCAGCCGCCCATATGCGGTGATCCAGCTCCGTCAGGACAACGCCCTTGGCACACTGTACAACATGGTCGGTTTCCAGACGAAATTGAAATATGCCGAACAGGTGCGCGTGTTCCAGACCATTCCGGCACTGGAAAATGCGCAGTTCGCGCGTCTTGGCGGGCTGCACCGCAACACCTTCATCAATTCACCGCGTCTGCTGGATGGCCAGTTGCGAATGAAGGCCCGGCCGTCACTGCGTTTCGCCGGCCAGATCACCGGCGTCGAGGGCTATGTCGAATCCGCTGCCATTGGCCTGATGGCCGGGATTATGGCGGCCTCGCAGGCCACCGGCGCGCACTGGACACCGCCACCTGTCGATACGGCGCATGGCGCCCTGCTGGCCCATATCACGGGCGGGGCCGATGCTGACACTTTTCAGCCGATGAATGTGAATTTCGGCCTGTTTCCGCCGATTGATGGCGCTGCGAGTGGTGGCAAGCGCAAGCTTCGTGGCCGTGACCGCAAAACTGCCTATGCCAGCCGGGCGCTTGCTTCCTTCAGAGGCTGGGCGATGGTGAAGGCCGCGTAACACCAAGCCGCCAGCCAAGCATCCGCCACACCAACAGCGCGTCATCGTCCCGGTATTGGCCGGAGCCGCGATAGCGCGCCACCTGCCCGGCCATCCAGATCCAATACAGACGGTACCTGCGCAGCACAGTCAGACTATCGTCATCAAGCCGTGATGCCTCCGCACCCTCATGAAGGGACATGCCGACCAGCCCTGCGGCATGTCTTGCCGGCTCCATCCCCGCCAGCATCACGAACAGCTTCTGCCAACAGGCCCCGGCCGAGATCGTGTTGTCCGCCAGCCGGTCCTGCCAGATCGCCAGCTGTGTCAGCAATTCGTCCTGATCGATGTGAGCGGATTCAAGATGCACCAGCAACCGGCGCATCAGCGGCACATTCTCGTCACGCCCGGCCTCGATGGCCTCGGCCCACCATTGCAGCCGGATCGCGGCCAGCATCGGTTCAGACGCCACACGCACCGAATTTTCCGCTTCCAGCGCGAGGCACAGCCTGTCTGCCAGCAGCGCCCGCATGTCTGCAGGGCTGAAAAGAAGGCACAGTGCCAGATCCCTGTCACTGTCACGAAGCGCCGCCCAGCTTCCCGACATCAGATGGCTACAAGTGCGGCGGCGGCGGCGCGGCCCTCGCTCATCAACACGTTCCAGGTGCGGCAGGCCGCCGGCGTGGACAGCAATTCAAAAGCCACCCCATGGCCGCGTAGTGCCGCACCAAGCTCGCTGAAGGGATGCTGCGGTGCCGCGCCCGCGCCGAGAACCAGCAATGGTGCCACAGGGTCGCCAAGCAATGGTAGCAGATCCGCCGCTGTCAGACTGTCGAGGTCAGATGGCGGCGTCCAGGCACTGGTCAGCCGTGGTAGCAGAAACAGACAACCGCTGTGGCGGTTGCCGGACACACGAAACCCGCCATCACCATAGCCGTGAATGAGCTGGAGATCGCTTCCCTCGCCAAAACTCTTGATATCAACCATGCGCCGGTCAGACGTCCTCGGTCACCGCGCCGGGATCATCATCCTCATCAAGATGCCGCTTCAGATCGAATGAAGCCAACATGCCGACAGCGACAAAGATCGATGAATAGGTGCCGATCAGGACACCCCACATCATGGCAAGCGCGAAATCACGTAGCACCGCACCGCCGAACAGGACAATCGCCAGCAGGGCCAGCAGGGTGGTCACCGATGTCATCACCGTCCGCGACAAGGTTTCGTTCAGCGACATATTCAGGATTTCGCGCTGTTCGAAGGATTTGTAGCGGCGCAAATTCTCGCGCACCCGGTCAAACACCACCACGGTGTCATTGATCGAATAGCCGGCGATTGTCAGGATCGCTGCCACTGTTGCCAGATTGAACTCGAAGGATGTCAGGGCGAATAACCCTATAGTTGACAGCACGTCATGCGCCAGCGCCAGAATGGCGGCGATTGAGAACTGCCATTCAAAGCGGAACCAGATATACACCATGATGGCCAGCAAGGCGCAGACAACGGCCAGAATGCCCTTCTCGGCCAACTCCGCTCCGACCGTCGGGCCGACAAATTCGGTCCGGCGGATGTCATAGCCGCTGCCAAGCGCGTCGGTGATGGCCCTGATCGCCGCGATCTGCGCCGCCTCGTCACCTTCCTGGCGCTGCACGCGCACCAGAACATCGGTTTCACTGCCGAAACCCTGGATGCTGATATCGCCAAGGCCGAGTTGATCGAGATCGGACCGGATACCGCCAATATCGGCCGGGCCATCGGCGTGACGTGCCTCGATCAGGATACCGCCGCGAAAATCGATCCCGAGATTCAGGCCGACCAGTGCGAACAGGGCCACCGAAGCGGCGACAAGCAGGGCCGAGAAGATGATGGCCGGCTTGCGAAGACGAAGGAAATCGAGGCTGGTTTCGCTGGGAACTAGTTTCAAACGCATTTCTCGTCTCCCTACAGGACCAGCTGGCGCGGGCGTTTCCGCTCAAGCCAGATGATGATCAGCATCCGCGTGACCATCACCGCCGTGAACAGCGAGGTCGCGATGCCGATTGACAGCGTTACCGCAAAGCCCTTGATCGGGCCGGAACCAAACACATAGAGGAACAATGCGGCAAACAGCGTTGTCAGGTTGGAGTCGATAATGGTTGAAATCGCCCGGCTGTACCCGCCTTCGATCGCCGCCATGACACTGCGCCCGCGCCGCAATTCCTCGCGTATGCGCTCGAAGACAAGGACGTTGGCATCCACCGCCATGCCCATCGTCAGGACGATACCGGCAATGCCGGGCAATGTCAGGGTCGCCTGAATCGCCGACAGCGCGCCAAGGATCAGCACCACATTGACCGCCAGCGCCACATCCGCCAACAGGCCGAACAGTCCATAGCTGAGGATCATATAGACAATGACAAGTACCAGCGCGACCACTGCCGCGATCTGGCCTGCCGCCACAGAATCCGCACCGAGGCCGGGGCCGATGGAACGCTCCTCCATCACGATCAACGGTGCCGGCAGCGCGCCGGCGCGAAGGATCAGCGCCAATTCATTCGTCTCGGCGACAGTGAAGCTGCCGGTAATCTGCCCGCTGCCGAAAATCTGTGACTGGATCGTCGGCGCGGACACAACCTTGCCATCCAGAATGATCGCGAAGGGCCGCCCGACATTCGCACCGGTCACACGCCCGAACCGCTTGGCGCCGGTGGCGTTGAGGGTGAAGCTCACCGAGGGACGGTTGTTTTGGTCGAAACTCGCCTGCGCTGTTTCCAGCAACTCGCCGCTGACCATGACACGCTTCTCGACGACATAGAACTGGCCGTCATCACCGTCACCCGCCAACAGAACAGAGCCGGGCGGCGTCCGGCCACGGTCCATCGCTTCCTGCGCGGTCATCGATGTGTCGACAAGCTGGAAGGTCAGCTTCGCTGTGCGGCCAAGCAGGCGTTTGATCTCCTCGGGATCGTCAACCCCGGGAAGCTGGACCAGGATCCGGTCGGCGCCCTGCCTTTGGATCACCGGCTCCTTTGTCCCGTCAGGATCTATCCGTCGGCGGATGATTTCCATCGACTGTTCGATCGTCTGTGTGCGCAGCGTAAGCAAACCTGCCTCATTGAAGGCGATGCGGTATTCCGGTGATCCATCCACAACATCGAAATCGCGTCCGAAATCGCCGAATATCTGCGCTGCTGCCGCGCTGTCATCGGTTTTGCGGAGGCGTACGCTGACCACGCCATCATCCACATCAAGGCCACTGAACCTGATTTTCTTGTCCCGAAACTCCTGGCGGATTGCCTCGGCCACACCGTCAAGACGTTCCTGCGCCACGACATCCATGTCGACGCGTAGTAACAGGTGCGAGCCACCCTGCAGATCGAGACCAAGATTGATCTTCTGACCCGGCAGAAATCCTCCGCCCGCGTCATCATCACCCGACAACAGGTTTGGCGCCGCATAAACGATGCCAAGCACCGCGATCAGGATCACGACAAGTTTTTTCCAGCCTTCAAACTGTAGCATGGCGGCGGGCTCTCTTCAGATCAACGTATGCCGCGGCACCGCCGCGGCGACGCGAGGTCGGTTACTTCTTGGCTTCAGTCTTGCCACGCACGTCGGCGATCATCGTGCGGACAACATTGACTTTCACATCCTTGGCAATCTCGACCTCGATGGTCTCGCTGTCATCGACTGCCTTGATGATGGTGCCTGTCAGGCCGCCATTGGTGACGATCTTGTCACCACGTTTCAGCGCTGCCAGCATTTCCTTGTGCTGCTTGGCGCGCTTCTGCTGTGGCCGGATCAGAAGAAAATAGAAAATGACCATCACAAGGATGATCGGCATCAACCCGAGGCCGCCTTCGGCAAAGCCGCCTGACTGGGCAAAAGCTGGGGTAATAAGCATGTCGTTACAACTCCGGACTGTGCTTTGAGATTCTGGTCCCGCACCATAAACACCAAGATAGGGTTGAGCAATGATCAACACCCTCCCAGCTGCTGAATTCGGCGTAAAAAATGCCGTCTGGAGGAGTTGTTAGGTGCCTCCGGCCCTGTTAGATTCGCGCGATGACTGATTCAGATACCGATTCCGAGTTTCTGCGCCATCTCTCGCGCATTGCCGATGCCCTCGAAAAATATAGCCCCACCGATCCGACAGTGGCGGATATGGAGCCCGCCGGGGCCTATGTGTGGAACCATGCAAGCCGCCGCCTTGCCGCCGTCGCACGGGTCAATCGCGTTGACCTGCGGCTGCTATGTGGCGTCGATCACCAGCGTGACAGCCTGCTTTCCAACACCATCGCCTTCGTGCGCGGCTTTGCTGCCAACAACGCGTTGTTGTGGGGCGCGCGCGGTACCGGCAAATCCTCGCTTGTCAAGGCTGTGCACGGCACCGTGACCGAGCGCGGAATGGATTGTGCGCTTGTCGAGGTGCATCGCGAGGACATTTCCGACCTGCCCTTTCTGATGCATTACCTGTCGCAGATCGACCGCCGGTTTATCGTCTTCACAGATGATCTGACCTTCGATCATGGTGACAGCAGCTACAAGTCGCTGAAGGCGGCACTTGATGGCGGGGTCGAGGGGCGGCCGGACAATGTGATTTTCTATGCCACCTCCAACCGGCGCCATCTGATGCCGAGACAGATGATCGAGAATGAACGGTCAACCGCGATCAACCCGTCGGAAAGCGTCGAGGAAAGCGTGTCGCTCTCGGATCGTTTCGGCCTGTGGATCGGGTTCCATTCGATTGACCAGGACACCTACTTTGCGATTGTCGAAGGCTATGTGGCGCATTTTGGAATGAATACCAGCAATGTCGATGTGCGCCGCGAGGCACTTGCCTGGTCGATGGAACGGGGATCACGATCCGGCCGCGTGGCCTGGCAGTTCATTGTCGATCTGGCAGCGCGCACCGAAACAGACCTGACAGGAAAGCGCTAGCCGGCATCGGGCGCGAACCACCGCACCATATCAGGCTATCAATGTGCGCGGGTCGATCGGCTTGCGTGACTGGCGAATTTCGAAATGCAGTTGCGGTGTATCAACCTTGCCGGTCTGCCCGACCGTGGCGATTTTCTGCCCGACTTCGATGACGTCGCCCTCCTTGACCAGAACATCGCCAAGATGCGCATAAGCGGTGATGATTCCCCCATCATGCTTGACAAGGATCAGCGTGCCGAAGGATTTGATCTCGCGCCCGACAAAAGCGACGGTGCCGCGCGCCGCCGCCCGGACATCGGTTCCCGCAGCAGCAGCTATATTGACCCCGTCATTATGGACGCCGCGCGCTGCCGGGCCGAATTCGGCAACAATCTCTCCCTCGACAGGCCAGCGAAACGCGCCGGTTCCGGACGGTGCGACAAACCTTTTCCGCACCGCCGGTGTGGCGGACGGGGTCGGTGGCGGCGTTGCCACGGCAGCGGCAATGGTTGTGGCCTCGGGCGCGACATCAAGAACCGAGAAATCCAGCCGGTCAGGCAAGTTCAAACGCTGGCCGACCTCAAGTGTGAAGGGGGCGTCGACGCCATTCGCCTCGGCAAGCTGATACTGGCTGACAGCATAACGCTGCGACAGCGAATAGATTGTGTCTTCCGGCCCGACAATATGGACACGTGGCGGTGTCAGCCGCAGCGCCTGGCCGACCACCACCGCATAGGGTGGGCCGATTTGATTGTCGCGGATGATCGAGGTTGGCGGGACCCCATAACGCGCCGCAATGGCATAGATATTGTCACCGTCCCGCACCGTGACCCGTCCGTCGGGCGGGATCGCCTCACGCGCCTGGCGCAGCGGCGCGTTGAGGACCGGTGCCGGCGTGTCCCGTGTCAACGACAAATTGGGGGTCTTGCATCCGGCTAGCGGCACCAGACAGATGACAAATGCGCCGATCATCAGCGGTCTCAGGCCACCCTGTTGCAGCGCCATTCTTCAGTCCTCCACCAACGGAACGAATTTCACCGGGAGCAGTTCCTCTTTGTCAAAACCGGTTTCCGTCCGGCGCACCCTCACAAGTGCCTGTGAGCGGTCACGCCCTTCGGGTGCCACCATGATGCCGTCAGTTTTCAATTGATTCAACAGTGCTTCCGGAATGGATGCCGGCGCGCAGGTCAGAATGATTCTGTCGAACGGAGCGCCTTCCGGCCAACCGCGCGCGCCATCACCGACTTTCGTCGTGATGTTGGTGATCCGCAGCTTGCGAAACTGTGCCTCAGCCTCGACAAGTAACGGTCGCAAACGCTCAATCGAATAAACCCGCCGACACAGCAATGACAGTATGGCAGCCTGGTAACCGCTGCCGGTACCGATCTCCAGAACACGCTCGCGGCCGGTCAGTTGCAGCGCTGCCGTCATTCTGGCGACGATATAGGGTTGGCTGATCGTCTGTTCCATGGCGATGGGAAGCGAGGCGTTTTCATAGGCATGGTCACGAAGCGCGGCCGGGACAAATAACTCGCGCGGCACCTGTTCAATCGCGGACAGCACATCGGCCTCGACGACTCCCATGCCACGCAGCGTCATGGTAAGCCGGGCCTTCTCATGTTGGAAGTCAGTCATATGCCTGCCTGAACGCGATCTGCCAGCAGGGATTTTCCGGGGGGTGGGTCGGCGGTATCAGAAATCAACTGATGTCAGCCCGGCCTGGATGTCGCCTGCAGTGATATCCATACCCAAAGCTGTCAATGATATCCACCCCTCGTCCATCACCGCGCGGTCACTTCCGGGAATTGTCTGCTCGCGCGTCATCAGCGGACCAAGGCGGTAGGAGTTCGGTCCGTCACCGTCAACCACATGATCACCGAATTTGTGGCGGTCAAGAGTGGCCGGCCGTATGCCGCGAACATCATTGCCGGACACCGGTGGGAAATTGACATTCATCACAGTCCGGTCCGGAATGCCAGCCTCGAGAATGGCCCGGATCACGGTTTCACCATGAATGATGGCAGCATCATATTCGGCTTCATCGATCCCGCCATTCCGTTGCGACAGGGCGATGGCCGGCACCCCCATCAGCGCGCCTTCCATGGCCGCGGCGATGGTGCCGGAATACAGCACATCATCAGCCGCATTCATACCGGCATTGATGCCTGACAGCACCAGATCGGGCTTGCTGTCAAGAACGCGTGACATGCCCATGATCACACAGTCGCTTGGTGTGCCGGAACAGGAGAACTGCCTGTCACCGCACGGTTCGATCACCACGTCGCGGCGCAATGTGATGGCGCGTGACATGCCGGACCGGTTCCCGTCCGGCGCGATCACCCAGACGTCATCGCTGAAACGGGAGGCGATATCCTTCAGGATGCGAATGCCGATGGCATCAATCCCGTCATCATTGCTGATCAGAATGCGCCCGGGTGAAATTGGTGAAAAGGGTGACATTGACTACCTCGGCCAAACAAAAAAACCATCACAATTACAAAAGCCTTCAGCGCCATAAGCGCCCTATTCGAATCAGAGCGGCATGATCACATCGCAGCCCATATAGTCATGCAGTGCCGCGGGAAGCCTTACAGACCCGTCTTCCTGCTGCCCGGTTTCCAGAACGGCAATCATCGTGCGCCCAACGGCAAGACCGGAACCGTTCAGGGTATGAACAAACTGTGTGCCCCCCTCGGCATCGCGGAAACGTGCCTTCATGCGGCGTGCCTGGAACGGACCACAATTCGAACAGGAGGAAATCTCACGATATTGGCCACGTCCTTCATTCTGGCCGGGAAGCCACACTTCGAGGTCATAGGTCTTCTGCGCACCAAAGCCCGTATCCCCGGTACACAGTGTCATCACCCGATAGGCAAGCCCGAGACGTTGCAGGATTGTTTCGGCGCAGCCGGTCATCCGCTCATGCTCGGCCGCTGACTGGTCAGGGTGGGTAATACTGACCAGCTCGACCTTGGAAAACTGGTGCTGACGGATCATCCCGCGCGTATCGCGCCCGGCCGCGCCGGCTTCGGACCGGAAGCAGGGTGTATGCGCGGTGAAGCGCATCGGCAGGCTGTCCACCGGCCAGATTTCATCAGCGGCTATGTTGGTCAGCGGCACCTCGGCGGTCGGGATCAGCCATTTGTCATCCGCCCGGAACAGATCCTCGCCGAATTTCGGCAATTGGCCGGTACCGGTCATCGCCGCGCTGTTGACCAGCACTGGCGGCAGCATTTCCTGATAGCCGAATTCACCGGTATGGATATCCAGCATGAAAGCAGCAAGCGCCCGTTCAAGACGCGCCAGCTGGCCACGAAGAACGACAAACCGGGCGCCGGCAAGCTTGGCTGCCACGGCGAAATCCATCTGGCCAAGCCCCTCGCCGATGGCGACATGGTCGCGCGGGGTGAAATCGAATGAGGGAATATCCCCCCATTCACGAAGAAGCCTGTTATCTGCCTCGTCACCGCCATCGGGGACATCGGCATCGAGGATGTTGGGAAGCCCCATGAGATGCTCGTCCAGCGTGGCGGCAAGCGCGCCCTCTTCCTGCTCCAGCGCCGGCATCCGAACCTTAATGTCGTTCACCTCGGCAATCAGATCATCAGCATCCTCGCCCTTGCCCTTGCGCATGCCGATTTCCTTCGACGCCTGATTACGGCGTGACTGCAGGTCCTGAATTTCCACCTGCAGGGCACGACGACGCGAATCGATGTCAAGGATCACACTGGCAAGCGGATCCATGCTGCGGCGCGCCAGCGCCGCGTCAAAATCATCGGGATTGTCACGGATGAAGCGGATGTCATGCATCGGTTGGCTCGTTTCACATGGTCGAGGCGGATGAACGCCCTGGCCCTACTCGGCCGCCTCTTCGGTTGCCTTCGGGGCGATGATTTTCGCTCCGAAAATGGAAATCTCGTAAAGAGCTATTATCGGCAGTGCCAGCATCAGCTGCGAGACAACGTCGGGCGGCGTCAGGATGGCCGCGGCGACGAAGGCGATGACGATGGCGAATTTGCGTTTTTCCGCCAACCCCTCCGGCGAGACAAGACCCGCCCGCACCAGGAGAAGCAGCACGACGGGAAGTTCGAAGGCCAGCCCAAAGGCGAAAATGAGCCGCATGATCAGCGACAGATATTCGGAAATCCGTGGCTCTATCTCGATCGCAAGGGCACCTTCCGAGCCGGCCATTTCAAAGCCGACAAAGAAATTCCAGGCCATCGGCGTGACGATGTAATAGACCATGGCTGCGCCAAGGGTGAACAGAACCGGCGTGGCGATAAGAAAGGGCAGAAACGCGCTCTTTTCATTCTTGTAAAGGGCCGGCGCGATGAATTTCCATATCTGTATGCTGAGGATCGGAAATGTCACACAGATGGAGGTGAAGAAACCGACCTTGATCTGCGTGAAAAATCCTTCATGGAGGGCTGTGAAGATCATCCGGCCGCCACCTTTTTCCTCAAGGATCTCGGCAAGTGGCGCCTGCAGGAACATGAAAACATGGCTGGCGATACTGTTATTCATGCCACCGCCCGGCATCGGCGCCACGGTGATCAGGAACAACACGATGAACGCAAGCAACGCCACCCCGAGCCGATTGCGAAGCTCAGTCAGGTGGTCGATCAGCGACATCTGTGCGCCATCACCCTCATTTTCCAGTTCCTCGGCCATGCGTCGTCAGCTCTTGTCCGCTTTTTTCTTCTTGTCCGCCTTCTTTGGCGTGTCGTCTTCTTGGGGCGTGTCGTCTTCCTGGGGCGTGTCGTCTTCTTGAGGCGTGTTGTCTTCCCTGGCGTCAGCGGCTATGCGGTCACCGGCTTGCGAGGCCAGTTCGCCAATTTCCTTCATTTCATCGGAGCCGGTTCCGCTGACGCTGTCCTTCATCTCGCGAACCGAATCACCCATTGTCCCGCCCGGATCAATGGCTTGCGCAAGTTCGTCAAGATCGCCCGATTTCGCCTTGTTCACCGCCTGTTTCAGCTCGGCCACCTCGGCATCCTCGGCAATCTGGTTCATGCCATCGGTGAATTCCCGCGCCATACGGCGCATCTGCCTTGACAGCTTTGTAAAGCTGCGCAGCATTTTTGGCAGTTCCTTCGGGCCGACCACCATGATCAGCACGAAGGCAACAACCAGAAATTCCCAGCCACCAATGTCCAGCATGACGGGACCCTATTTAGCTTTTCTTGGCGGCTTTTTTCTTCGCTGCGGCCTTTTTGGCAGGCGCCTTTTTCTTTGCCGCAGCCTTTTTCTTCGCGGCAGCCTTCTTCGCAGGAGCCTTCTTCTTTGGCGCCGGAGCCTCTTCGATCGCCTCGACTTCTTCGGCCTCGTCGGCGTCAGCGGACTCACCGTCGCCCTTCAGGCCGGTTTTGAAATTGCGCAATCCCTTGCCGAAATCGCCCATGATTGCCGAGACTTTGCCCCGCCCGCCGAAAAGCAGCAGAACGACTGCAAGTACGACAAGCCAGTGCATGATGCTGAACGTACCACCAAACATTGTATTCCCTCTGGGTTATGAAGCGGCACGCAGGAATGCCGCGCCGCGTAGAATGCCCCGAGAATATAGACAGGCTGGGAAAGATGAACAAGCGATCGTTGCTGCCCCTGCGGCAAAGACGCCCAGCCTGGCACTGCAGCAGTTCGGCTATTCCGTGAACCTCGCCGGTTCGTCACTCATTCGCCGGAAAAACAAAGGCCTGCGCCGTATCGACGGTTATCCTTACCGGGCTGCCTGTCTGGAGCGAATTCAACCCCGGTACGCGAGCGTGGAAATGCAATTCCTCGGTGCCGGCGGGAACCGACAGGTGGATCAGCGAGGCCCGGCCGAGAAGCCTGGCCTCCATGACAAAAGCATTGGCTTCCGCCTCCGACCCGTTCGGTTCGATATTCAGCGCCTCATGCCGGATGACGATGCTTGCCGGATCACCTTCCTGCATTGACTCAGGCGCAGAAAAATTACCAAGAACAGTTTTGATACAACCATTTGACACGTGACCTTCAAGTCGGTTTACCTCACCGAAGAACTCCGCAACAAAGGCACTGTTCGGCTGGCAATAGAGATTCACCGGGCGGCCTGTCTGCTGCACCTCGCCTTCGCGCATGACGATGATGTTGTCCGACATGAACATGGCTTCCTCGGCATCATGTGTCACCATCAGCGCCGCCGTTCCGGCAGCCTTCAACACATGCAGCATCTGGTCGCGGATGCGCTCGCGCAGCCGGCTGTCCAGCCCGGCATAGGGCTCATCCAGCAGGATCACCGAAGGTCGCGGGGCCAGCGCCCGCGCGAGAGCCACCCTTTGCTGTTGCCCGCCCGACAACTCATGCGGATAGGAATCGGCAACAGCTTCGATGTTTGCCTCGGCCAGAACATCAAGCCCGCGCCGTGTTGCTTCGCTGCCCCGGTGGCGCAGGCCGAACAGAACATTCTCGAGAACTGTCAGATGTGGGAACAGCGCATAATCCTGAAACATATATCCGACGCCACGCGTCTCGGGCGGCACCACCTGCCCGGGGTCGGA
>Ga0255767_1001460_pt1 | contig 20956 bp, 17 predicted proteins | sample 071ome_24_FD_179967 | JGI IMG/M metagenome (GOLD analysis project Ga0255767, IMG submission 179967) | Coastal salt marsh microbial communities from the Groves Creek Marsh, Skidaway Island, Georgia - 071402CT metaG (version 2) | ecosystem: Environmental > Aquatic > Marine > Intertidal zone > Salt...
GAAGCACATCGACCTCGACCGTCGGATTGCCGCGCGAGTCCAGTATCTCGCGGGCCTGGATGTCTTCGATGGCACTCATCTGTTGTTGTCCTTCTGCAGTTTGGTGGCGATGTGGCTTGCGATGCGACGGCTCTAGCGCCGACAGCCTGAAATTGCAATTTTGCGCCGCTGTCAGCCGCGCCGCGCCTCGTCGATCCGGCGCAGCTGGTCCAGTACGGCAGGCATGGCGTCAAGCGGCACCATGTTGGGGCCGTCGGAGGGAGCGCTGTCCGGGTCCTGGTGGCTTTCCATGAACAGCCCGTTGACACCCACAGCAACCGCGGCACGGGCCAGCACCGGCACGAATTCGCGCTGGCCGCCAGAACTGCCGCCAAGACCGCCTGGCTGCTGGACCGAATGCGTCGCATCGAAAATCACCGGATGGCCAAGATCGGCCATCTGCGGCAGGGCGCGCATGTCCGACACCAGCGTGTTATATCCGAATGAGGTGCCGCGCTCGGTCAGCATCAGGCGCTCATTGCCGGTGCCGGCGACCTTGGCTGCGACATGTTTCATGTCCCATGGCGCCAGGAACTGGCCCTTCTTGATGTTCACGACGGCGCCGGTGGTGGCTGCCGCGACGACAAGGTCGGTCTGCCGGCACAGAAAGGCCGGTATCTGCAGCACATCGACCACCTCGGCGACCGGCGCGCACTGGTCGGGAAGATGAACATCGGTCAACACCGGACAGCCGCAGGCGTCCTTGACCTGCTGGAAAATCCGCAACCCCTCATCCATGCCGACGCCGCGCGCCGCCCCGGCCGAGGTGCGGTTAGCCTTGTCGTATGAGGATTTATAGACAAATCCCATACCGGCGGCAGCTGCCATGCCGGCAAGCGCCTCGGCGCACATCATCGCGTGATCCAGCCCCTCCACCTGACACGGGCCGGCAATCAGCAGCAACGGGCTGTCACCGCCGCAAGGGACGCTGGCGATGTGAAAGCTCGACATATCACTTTCTCCCGATGACGGCTTGGCGACCATGATGTCAGACAAGCCGTGATTTTTCCATCGACGCGGCGACGAATCCGGTGAACAGCGGATGCGGGTCGAATGGTTTGGATTTCAATTCCGGATGGAACTGCACGCCGACAAACCACGGGTGATCCGGCCGCTCGACGATTTCCGGCAGCGAGCCATCCGGCGACAGGCCGGAAAAGGTCATGCCGGCGGCCTCCAGCCTGTCGCGATAGGCGATGTTGACTTCATAGCGATGGCGGTGCCGTTCGGAAATCTCGGCCGTGGCATAGAGATCGCGCGCCAGCGTGCCATCCGTCAACAGGCATGGATAGGCACCAAGCCGCATCGTGCCGCCAAGATCACTGTCGGAACTTCGCTGCATGGTCTCGTTGCCGACTGTCCATTCGGTCATCAGGCCAACAAGCGGAATCTCGGGCTCGCCGAACTCACTCGACCCTGCGCCGGGCAGCCCAGCCAGATTGCGTGCAGTCTCCAGCACCGCCATCTGCATGCCAAAGCAGATGCCGAGATAGGGAATCCGGTGGACACGGGCAAATTCGATGGCGCGGATTTTCCCTTCCGAGCCGCGTTCACCAAACCCGCCCGGGACCAGAATGCCGCTGACATGGTGAAGCGCCTCGATGGCCGCGTCCTCTTTCTCGAACAATTCGGAATCGATCCATTCGATCCTGACCTTGGCGCTGTTGGCGATGCCGCCATGGACAAGCGCCTCGCCAAGCGATTTGTAGGAATCCTGAAGCGAGGTGTATTTACCGACAATGGCGATGGTCACCTCGCTGTCCGGATTGGCAAGCCCGTCGCTGATTCGCGCCCAGCCTGACAGGTCGGGCTTTTCATCAGGGAGGTTGAAGTGACGGATCACCTCACGGTCCAGCCCCTGATCGTGATAGGACAGCGGCACCTCGTAGATATTGCCGACATCCATGCCGAGGATCACCGCCGACGGACGGATGTTGCAGAACAGCGCGATCTTCCCGCGCTGCTCGTCAGGAAGCGGGTGTTCGGTCCGGCATAGCAGGATATCGGGCTGGATACCGACCGACTGCAATTCCTTGACCGAATGCTGTGTCGGCTTGGTCTTCAACTCGCCAGCGGCGGCGATGAAGGGTATCAGCGTGACATGAAGAAAACAGGTCTGCTCGCGCCCGAGTTCGTTGCCAAGCTGGCGAATCGCCTCGAGGAAGGGCAGTGATTCGATATCGCCAACCGTGCCGCCGATTTCGCAGATGACGAAATCCTCATCATCATGGTTCGACTGGATGAACGCCTTGATGGCGTCGGTCACATGCGGGATAACCTGAATCGTCGCGCCCAGATAATCACCGCGGCGTTCGCGCGCCAGCACGTCGGAATAGATCCTGCCGGTGGTGATATTGTCGGTACGGCGCGCATGAACGCCGGTGAACCGCTCGTAATGACCAAGGTCAAGATCGGTCTCGGCCCCGTCATCGGTCACGAACACCTCGCCATGCTGGGTTGGCGACATCGTGCCGGGATCGACATTCAGATAGGGGTCGAGTTTACGAAGGCGGACCTTGTAGCCTCGTGCCTGAAGCAGGGCTGCAAGGGCGGCGGCACCAAGGCCCTTTCCGAGGGAAGAAACCACACCACCAGTGATAAAGAGATATCGAGGCATGGGCCATCTTACTACCGCAATATCCAGCGGTATGTAAGTGCCAAAATAACATTATCTGGTGGTTTTATTCGGGTTTTGGCGCTTGACAAAGCGGCGCGTTTTCAATCGCGCCCCTACCATCTCCGCGCCGCTGGCCCGGACAGGTTTATTCCGTTGTCGGGACGACAGGGCCGCTTGCCGGCGCCGGAGTCTCGCTGATCACTTCATCGACGATGGACACGGAATCGCGCTGGCTACCGGCCATGATCGCGAGGATCAGCGAGGTGCCAAAAAAACAGGCGGCAAGGATTGCGGTGACGCGGGTCATCATATTGGCCGTGCCGCGGGCCGTCATGAAACCGCCACCGGCACCGCCACCGCCGCCAATGCCAAGGCCACCGCCTTCGGAACGCTGCAACAGGACCGCGCCGATCAGCGCCAGCGCAATCAGGATATGGATCGTCAGTATAAGCGTTTGCATGCCAGGTCAGCCTTGCCAGGGTCAGCGGTGCGATGGATGGCGATGTTATATGGGCTGTTTCGTGTTATTTCAAGGCCTGTGATTTCAAGGGATTCAAGACATTCACGACCTTGCGGCCGCAGCGCGCGCGCCGGCACTGCAAATACCGCTGAAATCCTCGGCCTTCAGGCTTGCGCCGCCGACAAGCGCGCCGCTCACATCCGGCACGCCGAAAATCGCGTCGGCATTGCCGGGTTTGACCGACCCCCCATAGAGAATTGGCACGCTGGCAAGGTCACGTCCGGCAAGCCATTGCTGAATGGCGGCATGCATGGCGGCGATGTCCTCGACCCCCGCCACCTTGCCGGTGCCGATCGCCCAGACAGGTTCATAGGCCAGAATCAGCCGGGACGCCTCGATTCCTGCCGGAACCGACCCGTCAAGCTGCGCCGTGACCACAGCCTCGGCCGCACCCGCCTCGCGCTGGTCGAGCGTTTCCCCGACACAGATCATCACATCCAGTCCTGTCGAGAGCGCCGCCACCGCCTTTGCCGCGACAAGCGCGTCACCCTCGCCATGATCGGCGCGTCGCTCGGAATGGCCGAGAAGCACGACAGATGCACCGCAATCGGCAAGCATGCCGGCCGCGATATCCCCTGTATGCGCGCCCGAGGCGTTGTGATGACAGTCCTGGCCACCAACCTGCATGTCGGTGCCATCAAGCCGCACACCCATCTGCACCAGATAGGGTGCCGGCGGGAACAGTATCCGGGTAACGCCAGCAAAGCTTTGTGCGGCATAGGCCGCGGCAAGCGCGGCGGCATCAGCCAGCGGCGGGTTCATCTTCCAGTTCGCTGCAATTATCACGTCAATCCCCCTACCCCGAACCGATTGCATGTCTGCCGGTAACGGCACCGCCACGACAGCGCGGCCAGACGCAGCACCGTACCATACCCAATCCACGGATCGAATGCCACCATCTGGTACGCGGCAAGATGGCAGAAACCAGCGCCGCGCGCGAAATTGTCAATTGCCCCGGTCTGACTGAAAGTTTACAACTACGCGCGTAGCAATCTGGCATGTCGCTGGCCGGCCTTCGGAACGGACATGCGATCAAAAAGACAGACTCGCGGAACAACGAACGTCCAGAGACACAGAGATATAGGGACAATCCATGCTTCAGGCATTACGCGGCGGTGCCAAGTCGCCAATCATGAAGGTTTTTTTGGTCTTTCTGGCGGCCGGTTTCGCGCTCTGGGGAGTCGGCGACATGACCACCGGTCTGATCGGCGGCAGCGACAAGGCGATCAGCGCCGGCAAGCAGAGCCTGTCACCGCGTGAGGTTGCCGTGAAATTCGACCTTGCCCGCCGCAATTACCTGCCCAACGCCACGATGGGAGAGGCATTGGAGTCCGGCCTGCTGCCGGAACTTGCCGGCGCTCTGGCGCGTGATGTGGTGTTCCGCGCCGAGGCCGACCGGCTGGGGATTGCTGTCACCCGCGACATGCAGCGTGACGCGGTGGCGAATGAGCCCTCATTCCGGGATGAGCTTGGCAATTTCTCGCAGTCACGCTTCATCAGTGTGCTGGCCAATGCCGGATTGACTGAGGCCGGGTATCTGCAGGAAGTCGACACGGCGTTGCGGCGTACCCAGATCGTGGATGCCGTCGCATCCGGCGCGGCGCAGCCCGACGCGGTGGCGCGCATTATGACAGCTTACGAGCTTGAACGTCGCACCGCCCGCCTTGTCAGCGTACCGGTCGATGCCAGTGCCATCGCAGATCCGGATGACAGCGAGTTGTCGGCCTGGTTCACCGATGTGCAAAGCCGGTATGACGCTCCGGCACTGCGCACCGCCCGCGTCGGCATCATCGAGCCCCGGATGTTCGCCGCCAGCATCGATGTCAGCGATTCCGAGGTCGAAACCGCCTATCAGGACCGGATTGATGAATTCACCACCCCCGAAAGGCGGCGGCTTCGCCAGATGGTGTTTGATGACCGGGCCGCTGCCGACACCGCCTTTGCAAGGCTGACCGACGGTGAGGATTTCACCGCTGTCGCGACCGACACGCTGGGATGGACAGAGGGTGATACACAGCTTGGCCTGGTGGCCCGCGGTGATCTTGACGACGCCATCGCCGAGGCTGCCTTCGCGGCGTCGACGGGCGACGTGACCGGACCGGTCGAATCCGCCTTCGGGGTTCACCTGATCGCCATCGACGAGGTGGTGGCCGGGGGCGAGACCAGCCTTGCCGATGTCAGCGAGACGATCCGTGCCGCGCTGCAGGCTGAAGCCGCGATCGACATGATTTTTGGAAAAGCCAATATTCTGGAAGATTTTCTGGCGTCGGGCGCGACCATCGACGAGGCCATCAAGGAAGTTGGCGGCAGGCTTGTCACTCTCCGGGATATCGACCGGCGCGGCAATGATATTGACGGTGCGCCCTTTGCAGGGGACGACGCCGACCTGGCGCAGGACAGCCTTGTCCTGGACACCATCTGGTCGAACGAAATCGACGATCTGAGCGTGATCCAGGAAGGCACCAACGACATGTTCTTCGTCGTCGAGGTGACCGCTGAGACCGAGCCCCGCACACGCGATCTGACCGAGGTGCGGACAAGGGCCATCGGCGACTGGAAGCTTGTCGAGGCGATCAAGGCGGCGCGTGAGAAAGCCACCGCATTGAGCGCCGATGAAACGGCCTTCGCCGCATCTGCCGAAACCACCGCGTTCAGGCGCACCGGGACCGGCCTTGACCATGAGGCCGCACGGCTCATTGCCAGCGCTGCCTTCGGCCAGGATATCGGCGAAAACCAAATTGTTGAAACCGGTAGCGAGGCGATTGCCGTGCGCACGGAAAGGATTACGCCGGCAGAGGATTCGGAGCTGACAGAAACAGCACAGCTGCTTCGCAATTTCACCAGCCGGGCCATTCAGCAGGACATTCTTGGCACCCTGTCGGCAGACCTGTCACGAACGCATGACTTGCAGATCCGTCTTGGCGGGGTCCAGCAGCTACTGATCGGCAGCCAGTGATCATGGCCGGTGACGACGATTTTGACCGTTTTGCTGAAGGGTTTGCCGGTGGCACCCCCCAGCTAGTGGCGCGAGAGCTCGTCGCTGATACGCAGACGCCTGTCTCGGCCTATCTTCGTCTCGCGGCAGGAAGCCGCAACACCTTCCTGCTGGAATCGGTCGAGGGCGGGGAAATCCGCGGCCGCTTCTCGATCATCGGCCTTGCCCCCGATCTGATCTGGCGGTGTCGCGGCACAACAGCCGAAATCAACCGCGCCCCGCAGGATAGCGATGACTTCGTCACCGATGGCAGGCCGCCGATTGAGTCGCTCCGCTCGCTGATGGCCGACTCCGCAATGACCGATACAGGCGCGCTGCCCCCTATGGCGGCCGGGCTGTTCGGCTATTTCGGCTATGACATGATCCGGCATATCGAGGCCATCCCGGATTCCAATCCTGTGTCGATCGACACGCCCGACTCGATGCTTGTCAGACCGTCGCTCATCGCCATTTTCGACAGGCTGCGTGACAGCATCACGCTTGTTGTGCAGGTGCGCCCGTCGGAGTGGGATGAACCTGCATCCGCGTGGAATGTCGCGCAAACCCGGATCGCCAATGCGCTGAAGGCGCTCGACGCCCCGATGCCGGCAACAGAGGCCGGTGGCAGTCAGGCTGTGCTGCCGCGACCGCAATCGAATGTCGAGAAAGCGGATTTCCTGTCGATGGTCGACAAGGCCAAGGATTATATCCGTGCCGGCGACATCTTCCAGGTGGTGCTCTCGCAGCGCTTCTCCATTCCGTTCCATCTGCCGGCGATCAACCTCTATCGCAGCCTGCGCCGCCTTAACCCCTCGCCTTTCCTGTTTTTTTTCGATTTTGACGATCTGGCCATAGTCGGATCCAGTCCCGAAATCCTTGTCCGGCTTCGTGACGATGTTGTCACCATTCGCCCCATTGCCGGCACCCGCAAGCGCGGTGCTACACCCGAGGAAGACGCCGCCAATGCCGAGGACCTGATGGGCGATGCCAAGGAACGGGCCGAGCATCTGATGCTGCTCGATCTTGGCCGCAATGATGTCGGCCGCGTGTCACGCCCCGGCACGGTGCGGGTCAAATCGAATTACGAGGTCGAATATTACAGCCATGTGATGCATATCGCCTCGCAGGTGGAAGGCGAAATCCGGCCCGACCTTGACGCCGTCGACGCGATGATCGCCGGGTTCCCGGCCGGCACTGTTTCCGGCGCTCCGAAAATCCGCGCCATGCAGATCATCGACGAGCTTGAACCAGACCGGCGCGGTGTCTATTCCGGCGCCATCGGCTATATCTCGGCAGCCGGTGACCTTGACACCTGCATTGCCCTTCGCACGGCGCTTGTCCGTGACGGCAAGCTTCACATCCAGGCAGGGGCCGGGATTGTCTATGACAGCGATCCGCAGGCCGAATATGAGGAAACTCAGAACAAGGCGATGGCCCTGATCCGGGCAGCCGGCGACGCGCTGCAATTCTCACGATAGACCTGATTGGGCCCGGCCACCGGGCGGACGCCTGCCAAGATGGCCGAACAGGTCGCGGGCTACAGGGCTTTCACTGACCATGATGACAGCACCATTAACGACTAGCTAAATCGTCATTCGATGCGGCTTTTGAACAATTTGTCACAGCTGACAATGATGAAAACCTCAACCCGGTGGCGCATGACGCCGCGAATGAGATGATCGGAGATGTCTGAACAGGACTTTATGGACGTACCACTCAGGCCGAGCGCGTAAAGAGATTTGCAGTGGAGACGATTTTTACTAAGCTTTGGTGGCATGACATCATGATGACAGGGGCAGCGCGCCCGGGATATGACTTGGATGACACTGGAACGCTGGCCTGAAGGTACACATTATGTCGAGACGGCAAATCTGCCGCAGGCCTTCTTCGCCAATGTCGATGCGGGCGGTGAGCGAAATCTGCTTTTCGAGAAGCGAGACGGCAGCTGGCATGGCCATAGCTGGCGCGCGGTAGCCGACAGCGTCAGGCGTCTTGCCGCGGTGCTGGTGGGATGCGGCGTCGAGCCCGGTGAACGGGTTATTGTCTCCGCCGAGAACCGGCCAGAATGGGCGATTGCCGATCTGGCGGTGATGTCCATCGGCGCCATCGTTGTACCCGCCTACACCACAAACACCGAGGATGATCACCATTACATCATGGATCATTCGGGGGCCAGCGTCGCCATCACGTCCGGCGGCATGCTGGCGTCGCGAATCGCGCTTGCCGCCAACCGCGCGCCGTCACTTCACAGTCTGATCGTAATGGATGACAGTTTCACCGCGCCCACCGGCCTGCGGCCGAGACTGCAATATTGGGATGCCGCCATCGCCGCTGCCGAGCCGCTTGCGGATTTAGAGCATCGCATCGACGCCCAGCAACCGGATGATGTGTGCTGCTTCATATACACATCCGGCACCGGCGGCCGCCCCAAGGGCGTGATGCTGACGCACCGGTCGATTCAGGCCAATATCAAGGCGGCCATGGAGCTTCTGGCCGAGGGTAATGTCCTCGAGAACCAGCGTTTCCTGTCACTTCTGCCGCTCTCGCATTCCTATGAACATACGGCCGGGATGCACCTGCCCTTCCAGATCATGGCCGAGGTCTGGTATTGCGAAAGCACCGACCAGATCGCGAACAATCTGATCGAGGTCTCCCCGACCCTGATGACGGCTGTACCGCGCCTCTATGAGGTGCTTCATGACCGGATCATGCGCGGCGTCAGGGCGAAGGGCGGGATATCGGAAAAGCTGTTCATGGCGGCGGTGCGGCTTGGCGGCAAACGGCTTGCCGGGCGCCATCTGCTGCCGCATGAATTCATCCTTAATCTCATCGTCGACAGGCTTGTCAGGACCAAGGTACGGGCCCGTCTTGGCGGCCAGTTGCAATATTTCATCTCTGGCGGTGCCGCGCTCAATCCGGAGATCGGCCATTTCTTCATGGCGCTGGGAATCAATCTGTTACAGGGCTATGGCCAGACCGAGGCCTCGCCCCTGATCTCGGCCAACCGTCCGGGACGGATCAAGATCGAGACGGTCGGGCCAGTGGTTGCAGGGGTCGATCTGCGCATCGCCGAGGATGGCGAGATTCTTGTACGCGGCAACCTTCTGATGAAAGGCTATTGGCGCGACGAGGCGGCCACCATGGCGGCGATCCGTGACGGCTGGCTGCATACCGGCGATATCGGCGAGATCGATGCCGACGGCTATATCTCGATCACCGGTCGCAAGAAGGACATCATCGTGAATTCCGGCGGCGAGAATATCGCCCCCGGCCGCGTCGAGGCGCTTCTCACGATCGAACCTGAAATCGAACAGGTCATGGTGGACGGCGACAAGCGCCCCTGGCTGTCCGCCGTGATCGTGCCATCGGACGATCTGCGGGCCATCGCCTCTTCGCCCGACGCACTCTATACGATGATTGGCGAGGCGGTCGACCGCGCCAACAGCCGTCTCTCGCAGCTCGAGCGTGTGCGCAGATACATCATCGCCGATGAACCCTTCACCACCGAGAATGGCCAGATGACCGCGACGCTGAAGGTCCGGCGCCATATCGTTCGCGAACTGTATGGTGACAGGATCGACGCGCTCTACCCGCAGAAATAGGCGCGTGATGCCGGGCCAGCCAGTCTCACCGCCAAATCTGCTCGTGATCATCTCCGACGAGCATCGCCGCGACGCCATGGGGTGTGCGGAACATCGTTTTGTGAAAACCCCGAACCTTGATCGGCTGGCCGCACGGGGAACGAGGTTCAGCAACGCCTACACCGCGTCGCCAATGTGCGTTCCGACCCGCGCCGCGCTGGCCTGTGGCCGGCATGTTCACCAAACCGGGTTCTGGGACAGCGCGACACCCTATGATGGAACAATGCCAAGCTGGATGCACCGGCTTCGTGACAGCGGCATCGAAACCACCTCCATCGGCAAGCTGCATTTCCGCTCCGGTGAGGATGATAACGGCTTTTCTCGCGAAATCCTGCCAATGCATGTTGTTGGCGGTGTCGGCTGGGCCATCGGGTTGCTTCGTGACGATCCCCCGGCCTACGATATGACGGTCGAGCTTGCGGCTGAAAGTGGCGCCGGTGAGAGCAGTTATACCGCCTATGACCGTGACATCACCGACGCCGCTGTTGACTGGATCGCCTCACGGCCCGACGCGCAATCAGACAGGCCGTGGGCCGGCTTTGTGTCATTTGTCAGTCCGCATTATCCGCTGACCGCTCCGGCAGAATTCTATGACCTCTACCGTGACCTGGATTTCAATGCCAGGCCACAACCGGTTCCCGGCCATCCGGAGATCCGCACGCTGGCCTCCTTCTTTGACTATGAGGCGCATTTCACGGATGCAAGCCGGCACGCCGCCATCGCCGGGTATTTTGGACTGACCAGCTTTCTTGACACCTGTATTGGCCGGGTGCTGACCGCCCTTGAGGACAGTGGCCAGGCGGAGAATACGATCATTGTCTATCTGTCGGACCATGGCGAGATGCTGGGGGAAAAGGGGCTCTGGACAAAACAGGTGATGTATGAGGCTTCGGTTGGCATCCCGCTGATCATTGCCGGGCCGGATGTTCCCGCGGACAATGTATGCACCACGGCTGTGTCACTGGTCGATATTGCCGCCACCGCGCTGGATGTCATGGGCCTGCCTGCCGATCCCGATTGCTCCGGGCGGTCCCTCCACGCGCTTGCCAATGAACCTGATGACGAAGACCGCACCGTCTTTGCCGAATATCACGACGGTGGCTCAAGCACCGGTGCCTTCATGGTGCGATGGCGAAACTGGAAATATGTTCACTATGCCGGTCTGCCGCCGCAACTCTTTGATCTTGCTGCCGATCCGGAAGAAATGTCGGACCGCGGCTTTGATCAGGCGCCGGATGCGGTGGCCGCTCGATCCGAAGGTGCCCGGCGTCTGATGGAAATATGTCATGCCGATGCGGTTGACAGGCAGTGCCGCGCCGACCAGGCCGCGAAGATCGCAAGCCTTGGTGGTCGCAAGGCCTGTCAGGAGGCGTTTGTCTTCAACCATACACCGACGCCCTCGGAACAGGCGACGATGGGAAACAGCCATGGCTGAACCCGCAGACCCGCAGGCCGGCGTGGCCTGGATAAATGGCAAAATCATGCCGCTATCGCAGGCAGGACTGCCGGTCAATGATTGGGGACTCATCCACAGCGACATCACCTATGACGTCGTTCCGGTCTGGGATGGCGGTTTCTTCAGGCTGAATGACTATCTCGGCCGGTTCGGCGACTCCATGGCATCCCTGCGGATGGATATCGGGATGTCGCCGGATGATATCCGCGCCGCGCTGACCGAAATGGTGGCCGCCTCCGGCCTGCGCACTGCCTATGTAGCGATGGTGGCCTCACGTGGGGTGCCGCTGATCCCCGGCACGCGCGACCCGCGCGACTGCGGCAATCATTTCTACGCCTGGTGCGTTCCCTATATCCATATCATGCGGCCGGAGCTTCCACCCGAGAACCGCACCGCCTGGATTGCCAAACAGGTGACCCGCATTCCTGCGACAAGCCTTGATCCGAGAGTGAAAAACTATCACTGGGGAGACTTCACCGCCGGCCTGTTCGAGGCCAAGGACAGGGGCTATGAGACGGTGATCCTTCTTGATGAGAACGGGCAGGTGACCGAGGGACCGGGGTTCAACGTCTTTGCTGTCAGGGATAACCGGCTGATCACATCGGACCATGGCATGCTGGAGGGCATCAGCCGCCGGACAGTTCTGGAAATGGCCGCTGACCTGGGGCTGACAACAGAAATAAGGCCGCTGCCACTTGCCGAATTCATGGAGTCCGACGAGATATTCATCTCCAGCTCTGGCGGCGGCGTGATCGCGCTGACACGCGTCGATGATCGCATTTTCGGCAATGGTGCGCCTGGGCCTGTCGCCACGGCCCTTCATGAAACTTACTGGGACTGGATGGCGCGGCCGGAGATGCGAAGCGAAATCCCCTACCCGGCCGCGGATCAGGCGTGACCGGCGACCATCTGTTCAAGCATCGGCATGTAGCTTGAGAAAGGTGGCACCACCATCCCGATTTCCTTGCCCGCTTCATCATATCGGCGCACCGCGATGATGGCCTCGAAATGCGGGTGCGCCTCGAAGGACGCCGCCTCGTCATCATCCATCGGCCCGCCCTGCAGGTTTAGGGAATGCACCGACGCCTCGGACAGCGTGTCGAAATAGCCGGGTTCGCGCGCGCACAGATACCGTTTCGCGGCGACATGGTAACGACAGCAATCGACCACCAGATCGGGAAAGAAAGGCTCAAGCACCGCCGCACCGGCATTTTCGTGCTTGCGGTCGGTCTGGTCATCCATGAACACCGTCCCCGACGCCAGCGGCATGCCAATGAACTCGCCAGTGAAATGGCCAATATCATGCAGCAGCGCCGCCACAATGACCTGCTCGTCATGACCGTCGCGCTGAGCGAAATGCGCTGCTTGCAACATATGCTCGCCAATCGTCACCGGTTCACCAAGATACTCGTCGGCACCGCGACGGGTAAAAATGCCATCGAGAAACGGAATGATTGTCGATTTCGTGAGTTCGGTTGTTGCTTCGCTCATAATAACACATCCGTTCGGTTTACCCCGACGGTTCACGCCGTCGGTTCGCCCCGTCATTTTACCCCGGCACCGCAGCGCAGAGATGACAGGGTGGCGCCCGCCGGGACCCGTGGCGGCAGCTTGCGCTGCCTTGCCTCCCCCCACTGATCATGCCGACATGGTCGGCAGTCTCTATCGAGTACACAGCGGGCGCCGTCTGTCAGCGGTCAGGACGCTTTTTCAAGCGCGACCTCACCGCTCATTATCTTCTCGAACTTCTCGAAGAACATCTTCGAAAGCTTCTTCGCCGTACTTGTGATCAGCCTACCACCAAGCTGCGCTATCTTGCCACCCGTCTCGGCCTTGGCGGTATAGCGAAGGATCGTCGTCTCACCATCCTCGACAAGCTCAACATCAGCACCGCCCTTTGCAAACCCGGCAACACCACCATCGCCTTCACCGGCGAGGCTGAAAGCATCCGGAGCCTTGCCGGGATCAAGCGTCACGCGGCCGCTGAATCTCGCCTTTACCGGCCCGACCTTCAATGTGACCTTGGCCACCAGTTCGGTGTCTGATTCCTTTTCAAGCTCCTCGCAGCCCGGGATGCAGGCCTTCAGAATATCCACGTCGTTCAAAGCCTCATAGACTTTGGCGCGCGATGCCGGGATGATGATTTCGTCAGCCAGTTCCATTCTGGGTGTCTCCTTTGAACACCGGTCGATGACGTGGTCAGCGCGCTCCCGAAAACCATCAACGTCGTCTAACAGAATTCCTCAACCAACCGGCGGTGGGAAGATATAACATCGTCCGGAGCTGTGACCAAACATCGCAACCTGCAGGCCATCATCCGGAACTATACGCCGCTATCGGCGCCCAGCATGTCACAATCTCGTGTATTCGGGCCCGTGTATTCGGGCTCTTGTATTCGGGCTCTTGTATTCGGGCCCGTATATATCAGGCTCGTATCCATCATTATGGCATCTGACCCCGGACGACGAACGGGCCCATCGGTGGCGATCCACAGATTGCCCCTACACATGGCGCGACGGTGGATTATATCATAATGTGGCACGGTGAGCGGAACCCCGCCGTCAGGGCATTACACCCACCCACCGCCTAATCGCTTTTGGGAGAGTTGATATGAAGTCACCTTTTGTTGAGTTGGGCAGGCTTGCGCGCACCGTCTCCATGGTTGGCATCATCGCCGGATCAATAGCCACCGCCAATGCCGAGGCGATCACCTCGCACGGCATCTCGACATTCGGAGAACTCAAATACAGTGCCGATTTCCCGCATCTGGACTATGTCAATCCCGACGCCCCGAAGGGCGGTGAGATCTCGGTCTGGGGGTTCGGGTCCTTCGACTCGATGCACCCCTACACGACCAAGGGCCGGGCCGGGCAATTATCCTCGATGTTCTTCGAGAGCCTGCTTGAAGGCACCGCCGATGAGGCCGACGCCGTGTATGGCCTAGTCGCCAAATCCCTCGAATACCCGGCCGACCGGAGCCATGTGATTTTCAACATGCGACCAGAGGCGCGGTTTTCCGACGGCTCGCCCCTGACCGCCGCGGATGTTGTGTTTTCCTATGAAACGCTGCGCGACAAGGGACTGCCCTCGTTCCGCGCGGTAATCCAGAAACAGATCGAGAGCGCCGAGGCGCTGGGCCCGCACCGGGTGAAATTCACCTTCAAGAAAGGCATTCCGACCCGCGACCTGCCGCAGACCGCTGGAGGATTGCCGATCTTTTCCAAAGCCTGGTACGAGGCAACAGGTGCCGATTTCGAGGACTCGACTCTGACGCCCGGCTTGGGGTCCGGCCCCTATGTGCTGGACTCGCTCGATGTCGGCCAGCAGATTGTCTATCGCCGCAATCCCGATTACTGGGGCAAGGATCTGCCGATCAACCGCGGGCGGCATAATTTCGATCGCATCCGGATCGAATATTTTGCCGATTACAACAGTGCCTTTGAAGGCTTCAAGGCCGGCACCTACACCTACCGCACCGAGGCCTCCTCCAAAATCTGGGCCACCGGCTATGACTTCCCCGCCATCGACAAAGGCTGGGCTGTCAAGGACACGCCGCCGGACGGCACGCTGGCAAGCGGCCAGTCCTTCATCTTCAATCTGCGACGCGAGAAATTTCAGGACATCCGTGTGCGCGAGGCCATCGGCCTGATGTTCAATTTCGAATGGTCGAACAAGACGCTCTTCTACGGCATCTATGCCCGCATCAATTCCTTCTGGGAAAACAGTCACCTGAAAGCCAGCGACCAGCCTGGCGAAGGAGAACTGGCGCTGCTGCAACCGATGGCCGACATCCTTCCCGATGGCGTTCTGGACAGCGAGGCGGTGATGGCGCCACCCTCTTCGGAGCGCCAGCTTGACCGTCGCAATCTGCGGCGCGCCTCGGCGCTTCTTCACGAGGCGGGATGGCAGGTCGGTGATGACGGCATGCGTCGCAATGATGCCGGCGAGACGCTGAAAGTTGAAATCCTCAATGACTCGCAGGCCTTTGACCGGGTGATCAATCCCTATGTCGAGAACCTGCGCGCGCTTGGCGTCGATGCCGTCCATACCCGCATCGACAACGCGCAGATGACCGAACGCGAGCGGAATTTCGATTTTGACATGGTCACCGGCAATTTCCGCACCTCACTGACCCCCGGCGCAGAGCTTGAACAGTATTTCGGTTCACAAAGCGCCGACTTCTCGATCTTCAACCTTGCCGGCTACGGCAGCGAGGCGGCAGACAAGCTGATTGAGATGGTCAAGGCAGCGGAAACCCGTGACGCGCTGGACGACTCCATCAGGGCACTTGACCGGGTCCTCCGTGCCGAGAAATTCTGGGTGCCGCAATGGTTCCGGAACATCCACACCGTCGCCTATTACGACATGTACCGCTATCCCGACACCCTGCCCCCCTATGCGCTTGGCACGCTTGATTTCTGGTGGTTCGACCAGCAGGCTCATGACAGGCTGAAGGCCGCCGGCGCCTTCTGATCCCGCGCCTTCTGATCCCGGTCGAGGAGACCTTTGCCCCTATGAGCGCCTACATCCTGCGCAGACTGGCCCTGATCCTGCCAACGCTGTTCGGCATCATGCTGATCAATTTCGTTCTGGTGCAGTTCGTGCCGGGCGGCCCGGTCGAACAGATCCTCTCGCAGCTGGAGCAGGAAACAGACGTCTTTGCCGGCATCGCCGGCGGCGGCGGTGAAATCAGACAGGCCAGCGAGCGCGGCGACTATCTGGGCGCGCAGGGTTTGCCGGAGGATTTCGTGGCCGATCTGGAACGGCAATTCGGCTTTGACAAACCGCCGCTGGAGCGTTTCCTGTCGATGCTGTGGGACTATATGCGGTTCGATTTTGGCGAAAGCTATTTCCGGTCCATCAGCGTCACCGACCTGATCATCGAGAAAATGCCAGTCTCGATCTCGCTGGGGCTGTGGACAACGCTCCTTGCCTATCTGATCTCGATCCCGCTCGGGATTCGCAAGGCCGTGCGCGATGGCAGCGGCTTTGACAGCTGGACCTCTAGCCTGATCATTGTCGGCTACGCTATCCCCGGGTTCCTGTTCGCCATCCTGCTGCTGGTGCTGTTCGCCGGCGGCTCCTATGTGAAGATCTTCCCGTTGCGCGGTCTGGTCTCGCCCGATTTCGCCGATATGCCGGCCTGGCGCCAGATCCTTGATTATTTCTGGCATATCGCGTTGCCGGTCCTGGCCTCGACAATCTCGGCCTTCGCGACGCTGACACTGCTGACAAAAAATTCCTTTCTCGATGAAATCCGCAAGCAATATGTTCTGACGGCACGCGCCAAGGGCCTGACCGAGCGCCGCGTCCTCTACGGGCATGTGTTTCGCAACGCAATGCTGATCGTCATTGCCGGCTTCCCGGCTGTGTTTGTCTCAGTCTTTTTTGGCAGTTCGCTGATCATCGAGACGATTTTCTCGCTCGACGGGCTTGGCAGGATGGGGTTCGAGGCGGCGGTGGCCCGCGACTATCCGGTCGTCTTCGGCACGCTTTTCATTTTCAGCCTGATCGGCCTTGTCATCGGCCTGATCTCCGATCTGATGTATGTCTGGATCGACCCGCGGATCGATTTTGAATCGAGGCTGTCATGAATCACGCCGACGTGAGTCATGCCGACGCGAGCCGTGACAGCCTGAACCGCCGCCGCTGGCGGAATTTCCGGCGCAATCGCCGTGCCTTTATCTCTTTGATCGTCTTCAGCGTCTGTTTCATCGTCTCGCTGTTCGCCGAGCTTCTCGCCAATGACCGGCCGATCCTGGTAAAATACCGCGACGGGTTCTACATGCCGGTCTTTCAGTTCTATTCCGAACAGAGCTTTGGCGGCGATCTGCGAACAGAGGCCATCTATGGCGATATCGAGGTACAGTGCCTGATCATCACCGGCGGGATGGACCCCTGCTGGGACACACCGGAGATTCTGATCGAGGATGCCGCGGACGGGCGCATTGACGGCCGCGACATCGCGCGTGGATGGCTTGTCTGGCCCCTGATCCCCTATCATCACTCGACCATCGCGACGCTTGACGGGCCAGCGCCCTCGCCACCGGATGGCGAGCACTGGCTTGGCACCGACGATACGGCGCGCGACGTGCTGGCGCGAATCATCTACGGCTTTCGGCTGTCGGTGCTGTTCGCCATCATCGTCTCGGTGATAGCCTCGGCCATCGGCATCCTTGTCGGCGCCGTTCAGGGCTATCTTGGCGGTCGCACCGATCTGCTAGCGCAGCGGCTGATCGAAATATGGGGGGCGACGCCGTCGCTCTACATCATCATCATCGTCTCGGCGATCTGGCGCATGGATTTCTGGCTTCTGGTGTTTCTGATGACGCTGTTCAGCTGGACCGCGCTGGTCGGCGTTGTGCGCGCCGAATTCCTTCGCGCCCGCAATTTCGAATATGTCCAGGCGGCGAAGGCGCTTGGCGTGCGGCCGCTGACCATCATGTTCCGCCATGTCCTGCCGAACGCCATGGTGGCGACGCTGACGATGCTGCCCTTCATCGTCACCGGGGCCATCGGATCACTTGCGGCGCTTGATTTCCTCGGGTTTGGCCTGCCTTCCTCGGCGCCGTCGCTTGGCGAACTGACACTGCAGGCAAAACAGAACCTTCAGGCACCGTGGCTTGGCCTGACAGCGTTCTGCGTCTTCGCCTTCCTGCTGGCGCTGCTTGTGTTCATCTTCGAGGGGGTTCGCGACGCCTTCGACCCGCGAAAGACATTCTCATGAGTACGCCGCTGCTGTCCGTCCGCGATCTGCAGATCGGCTTCCGGCGCGACGGTGTCGTCACGCCTGCTGTCAGGTCACTGTCCCTCAACATCATGCCCGGCGAGACGGTGGCGCTTGTCGGAGAGAGCGGGTCGGGCAAATCGGTGTCGGCGCTGGCAAGCCTCGGCCTGTTGCCTGACAATGCTGTCCAGAGCGGCGAGATCGGCTGGAAGGGCACGCCTGTCAATCCGCATGACGAGACGCTCATGCAGCAGCTTCGCGGCAATCAGATCGGCATGGTGTTCCAGGAGCCCATGACCTCACTGAATCCGCTTCACACCATCGAGCGGCAGATCGCCGAGAGCCTGCGCCTGCATCAGCGGCTGTTGCCGGCACAGGCGCGCGAACGCACCATCGGGCTTCTGACGCGGGTCGGCATTCCCGACCCTCAGGCGCGCCTGACATCCTTCCCGCATGAACTTTCGGGCGGCCAGCGCCAGCGGGTGATGATCGCCATGGCGCTGGCGAACAATCCGGACCTGCTGATCGCCGATGAACCGACGACGGCGCTGGATGTCACCATCGAAGCCCAGATCCTCGACCTTCTGGCCGACCTGAAACGCGACAGCGGGCTGTCAATGCTGTTCATCACGCATGATCTCGGCGTGGTCAGGCAGATCGCCGACCGTGTCCTTGTCATGCGGCAGGGAGAGCTTGTGGAAAGCGGCGCGGCAGGCGAGATGTTCGCCGCCCCGCGCCAGGCCTATACGCAAGACCTGATCGCCGCGCAGCCGCAGGGTATCCGCACACCACAGACAGACGACAGACACAACCTGCTGGTGGCGCGCGACATCAAGGTGCATTTTCCGGTCCGTGGCGGATTGTTGCGTCGCACCCGGCACTGGATCAAGGCCGTCGACGGTGTCGATCTGGAGATCGGCGTTGGCCGCACCGTCGGGATTGTCGGGGAAAGCGGGTCCGGCAAATCGACATTGGCCCGCGCCATCACCCAGCTTGTGAGCTGTCAGGGGCGGATCACCTTTGACAACAGCGAGATCAGCCAAAGCGACGGCGGCGGGCTGAAAGCCTTTCGCCGGCAGGTGCAGATCGTCTTTCAGGACCCGTTCGGGTCGCTGTCACCACGCATGTCGGTTGGCGACATCATCGCCGAGGGGCTTGTCGCGCATGATATTGGCACGGTGGCGGAGCGCACAGCGGCAGTGGCCGAAATGCTGCAGGAGGTCGGGCTTGACCCGGCGGTTGCCGGTAATTACCCGCATGAGTTTTCCGGTGGTCAGAGACAGCGGATCGCGATTGCAAGGGCGCTAATCCTGAAGCCGCGAATCATTCTGTTCGACGAGCCGACCTCAGCTCTCGACATGACAGTGCAAAAATCCCTGATCGCGCTTCTGGACAGGCTGCAGACACGTTTCGAGCTTGGCTATCTCTTCATCAGCCACGACATCGCTCTCATCGGGTCGATCAGCGACGAGATGATCGTCATGAAGGATGGGCTTGTCGTTGAACGCGGACCGACAGACAGGATCATGAGGACTCCCGAACATCCCTATACAATCGACCTGATTACGGCGGCGCGCCGCAAGAGCGCCTGACCCGGCGAGCGGCCAGATCATGCCGGACAGCGATGCCATCACCACCTCGCGGATCACCGACGCCATCGCCCGCATGTTCGTCGAGCGTGGCGATGCCTGCCTTCGTGAATTCACCCTTCGTACAGGACGGCGGGTCGACATCATCGCCATCGACAGCGGCGGCCGGATCACCATCATCGAGGTGAAATCCTCGCGGCAGGATTTCCTGAGTGACCGCAAATGGCACGAATATCCGGAATGGGCAGATCGGTTCTATTTCGCCGTCGCGGATGATTTTCCGCGTGACATCCTTCCCGAGCCCGACCAGTGCGGCATCATCATCACGGACGGGTTCGACTGCCTCGAACTGCGCGCCGCGCCGGAGTCGCGGCTGGCGGCGCAACGGCGGGGCCATCTGACGCGGCGGATTGCCCATGTCGCGATGCGGCGGCTGGAATTCGTCAACTCTGGCAACGGCACCGACGAGAAACCGGTACCCGGCGAAGATGACGGGATTCCGGATTGACGACTGTCACCGGCTGTCAGGCAAGCGTACCGTCAAGGACATAGCGCAGGATCTGCACGATCTGCTCGGGCGTCTCGGTGACGGCAAGCGCCGCCGCGTCGACCTCCTTCAGCGCGTGCTGATGGTCGGGCCCGTGCATGATGATCAGCGACTTGCCCAGCGCCGCCGCATAGCCGGCATCGAAGGCGGCATTCCATTGCCGGTATTTCTCGCCAAAGCGCACCACGACGATGTCCGCGGCGGCAATGCCTTTGCGCGTGCGGATGGCGTTGATGTTCGCGCCCTTGTTGTCATGCCAGAATTTGTTCGGCTCGGCGCCGAGGATATGGACGCCGCAATCATCGCTTGCCTCATGGTCGGTGACAGGCCCGGAAAAGCTGACGTCAAGGCCGGCGGCGCCATCAATGATCCGCTGGCGCCAGTCAGTATGAATTTCACCCGAAAGATAAACTGTAAGGCTCATGCTGTATCCCCTTGCTTTTGAAACCGGCCGGCCCGGATTGGCCTTATCTGGTCGTTATCGCCGGGTTTTTGCAGTGCCGACGGAAAACAATATGCGACCACGCTGCTAGCGCCCGCCCTGACAGGAAACGCACAGCGTTACCGCCGGATCGATCTCCAGCCTCTGCGGCAGGATATCCTCGCCGCATGCAAGGCAGTATCCGTATTCGCCCTCATCCAGTCTGCGCAGCGCCGCTGCCAGAACCGCCAGCCTCTGTCGCCGCCGTTCCTCGCGCGCCACATCCATGGATTGCTGCTGCATCGCATCCATTCTAGACAGGCGACCAACCGACTGCTGGTCCAGTTCGACCGGCGCGCGGCCCTCCCTGCTGGCATCGCTGAGGGCGCGCAGCTCGTCAGTTTCCTGGAGAATGCTCTCGCGAA
>Ga0255767_1001488_pt1 | contig 20785 bp, 22 predicted proteins | sample 071ome_24_FD_179967 | JGI IMG/M metagenome (GOLD analysis project Ga0255767, IMG submission 179967) | Coastal salt marsh microbial communities from the Groves Creek Marsh, Skidaway Island, Georgia - 071402CT metaG (version 2) | ecosystem: Environmental > Aquatic > Marine > Intertidal zone > Salt...
CCGTGCAATGGTTAGGGCGATTGCCGGCACCAAGGCCGTCCTTTTGGATACCCGCAAAACGATCCCGGGCCTTCGACTCGCCCAGAAATACGCGGTGCGGTGCGGCGGTGCATCGAACCACCGCATCGGTCTTTACGACGGCATCCTTATCAAAGAGAACCATATTCGGGCTGCGGGCTCCATCGGGGCCGCGGTAAGCGCCGCGTTGACACAAAGCAAGGCATGCAAATTCATCGAAGTCGAGGTTGAAAATCTCGATGAGCTTAAGGAGGCGCTCGCGGCCGGCGCGCCGCGGATTCTCCTTGATAACTTCTCTTTGGATGAAATGCGGGCGGCTGTTCGGCTTACTAACGGGCAAGCCCAACTTGAGGCATCAGGCGGTGTGACTATCGACTCCATACAGGAAATTGCCGCAACGGGGGTCGATTTTGTTTCCTGCGGACAAATCACCAAGGATGTCCGCGCTACCGATCTTAGCCTTCAGTTCGCCTTCGGGAGCGATGCCTCCAACCACTGATTCAGTTGTTCAGCAGTTACAGGCCCCACATGAGATTTGCGCAGCTCGCCGTCTGGCGAAAGCAGGAACGTGGAGGGCAATCCCTTCAGCGGCTCGAGCGGTATGACCGGCTCATCGCCAATCAAGAGAATGGGGTAATTAATCTTGAACTCTTGCGCAAACGAGCGAATCTGCTCAGTGGGCGTTTTTTCAAAGGCAATGCCAAGAATCTCCACCGTCTCTTGATGCCTTTCACGAAACGCGATCAACTCAGGAATTTCTCGAACACACGGGCCGCACCAAGTGGCCCAAAAGTTCACCACCACCCAACGACCGCGATAGTCCGATGCCGAGCGGGTCTCGCCCATCAGATCGGTTAGCGTGAAATCAACGACGACCGGCGGCGTCTCGCCAGCAACGCTTTTGCCCGCTCCCCAACACAGCATCACGACCCCGAGAAGCAAATGGATTCTTTTATCAATCCGCCAGACCCCAAAAAAGGTTCGATCAGACACGCCCGCCCTCCTTGTTACGATCTGACGACTCGTTTTCGAGCTCGTCCTCCTTATCCACTCCACACAGAAGCGTCACTGATTTGTACCTCCAAATCGCCAGCCATCATCCAAGCGCCCGAAAGATTCGCACCGCTCAAGTCCGCGCCGTCCAATACGGCAAAACGTAGATCGGCGTTCGACAGTACCGCATAAGCAAGGCGAGCGCCGCGCAAATCGGCGCGCCGCAAAATCGCGTTATCCAATCGAGCGCGAGGATCGTAAAGACAGGTCAACTCCTTTACCTTCTGACGCTCTTCGCTTGTAAATGTTGTGGCATAAGCCATCTGATGAAAAAACTTGCTCACGCGAGGGTGACTCTGCAGAGCCAAGTCCGCTTGGCAGAGAATGGCATTGGTAAGATTCGCGCCGATCAAGCACGCTCGACTCAGTCGCGCGCCGGTCAGATCAGCGCCAGACAGATCCACACCGCTTAGATTTGCATCCTCGAGATTCGCATACGCCAAATTCGCTCCCGATAGCCACGCTTCTCTGAGATCAAGATCTGAAAGATCGGCACCCTCGAGGTCGCTACCCGTCTCGACTGGCGTTTCGATCGATTTCAGATTTCGCTGCTGTGGCATGAGAGAATCCCTTAAGGAGCGGCATGCGCTAGGCATCTATCCAAACGCCAGATTGCAAAGTCGTTGCAGAATATATTGGAGCCGATCCAGCGAATGTACACCTATTCAACCAAGATGAAACGGCGATGACGCGTTTCTTTAAATCCGGCGTGCTTTGTATTAGAGTAAATGAATAGATTTATCTCAAATTCAGAATGTTCTGATATACGAGGTTGCGGTAATGAAACGAACAGCGGCCACCTTGCTTGGAATCTTGTCGCTTGTCTCAATTGCTTTTGCAGATGGTCCTCCTGAGGGAGGAGACGCGAAAGCATGGTGTGAAGCAAATCAGAATGCATGTGTGACCTGGTGCGAATCTCATCCCGATCACGAGATTTGCAAAGAGCCAGAGTGTGATTAGCGTACTGATCTGAATGGGGCTCTCGTAAAGCTGCAGAGTCGAACTTTGAAGGCCCCATGTGTACTCGATGTTGCAAACAAAACCATAGGAGAATCACTTTGAAAACCACAAAAATCATCGTTGGGGGCTTGCTGAGCATCGCCCTTTTGGGACCGGTCTCTGCCGATAACAAACCGGTAGGCATCTGGGGTGACCAGATGGCCGTAAGCGTGAAGCACAACGGCAAGGCGACGGACATTACCCGAAATCAGGACAACGGCAATACCGTCAATCCGGCCTTTGCAAAAACATCACGCCCGTGCCCGCCCTTTTGCATTCAGCCGTCTGTGCTGGCACCGGGTGTTGAGACGATCGCCGAGCGCGAGCTGATGGATTACGCCGCAAAAATGAGCAACGGTGACTCCTCAATCGTCGTCATTGACTCACGCACGCCAGACTGGGTGGCCAAAGGCACCATCCCAAGCGCAATTAACGTCCCATGGACAAAACTGAACCCGGCCAAAGGCGCGACGCCTATCGATATTGCCGAGATCATGCAGTCCGTCTTTAACGTTAAGGAAAGCGAAGGGCTGTTTGACTTCTCGGAAGCCAAAACCGCCGTCATGTTCTGCAATGGCATGTGGTGTGGTCAGTCACCGAACAATATCGCGAACCTTCTGAAGTTCGGATACCCAGCTCACAAAATTAAATGGTATCGAGGCGGTATGCAGGATTGGGAGATCCTAGGTCTGAGCACTGCAAAGCCGTAAGCGCGCAGCAAAACAAAACAAAAAAGCGGGGCTCTTGCCCCGCTTTTTTATAGCTTAAAAATACTCCGGCCTTAGTTTTAAGGTGCCAGCCAAATAAGCGAAGCCATTCGACCGCAGGTGCCCTGCCGCCTGTAGGAAAACCATCGCCTGGCATCGCTATAGGTGCACAGGTTGCTGGCCGCGACGAACCCCACGCCTGCTCTTCGTAATCGCGATACGATCAATCCAGGCAGGTCTGCGAGAAATCTATCCTTAGAAGGCGCAAAATACTTCTCATCTGTCGGGTCCTGCACCAGCTGGTGTTTTACCTCTTCCCCGATCTCAAAATAGTTGGGTCCGATAGTCGGCCCTACCCAGGCGAGAAGATCGCCGGGACTTGCCGGAACAGCCTTCACGCCCTGCTCCACAATGCCCCCAGCCACGCCCCGCCAGCCGCCGTGCAAGAGCCCAACGAACTGACCCGAGCGGTCCGTCAGAAAGATTGGCGCACAGTCAGCGGTCAATACGGCGGCCACTATCCCTTTTTTTGTGGTGAATGCCCCATCCGCTGAATGGGCCGACGGACCAGAATCAATATTGATTACGGTCGTGCCATGAACTTGATCCAACCAAACCGGCTGCTCCGGAAGCGAAAGATCAGCCATCAAATCGGCTCTATATTGGCTGACCCGACCCGGCTCATCCTCCACGTGCTCGGCAAGGTTAATGCCGTCATAAGGGCGTTCGGGCGCACGAGCGCCACGCTCAGTGGTAAACGCGCGCACCCAGCGAGGCGCTGGCCAATGTGGTGAAACCCATTGAAAGGACTCTGCGGTCATTTTTGAACCCCACTGTCCCGCCGCAACACGGTCAACAGGCCGTCAAAGTCCGCAGGGGGTGGACTAACCCAACTGAGCAGCTCACCGGTCACAGGATGTGTGAAGCCCAGCATCGTAGCGTGCAGCGCCTGGCGCCTGAACGCGGAGAGGGTTTCCATCACGTTCGCCGATGCCCCCGAGGGAAACCGGACGCGATCGCCATAAATAGGGTCACCGACAAGAGGGAATCCTAGATGCGCCATGTGCACTCGAATCTGATGGGTGCGACCCGAATGTAACTTCAACGCAAGGTAGGTATGCGCATGGAAGCGCTCGAGAATCCGATAGTCGGTTAGTGCTGGCTTGCCCTGGTCCGTGACCGCCATCTTGATTCGGTCTCGTGGATGACGTCCGATCGGCGCATCAACACGTCCACCGCTGATCGGCGTACCGTTCACCACTGAGAGGTACTCCCGTTGTACGTCGCGATGTTCCAGCGCCCGAATCAGCGCCCCACGCGCTGCTTCAGTCAACGCAACCACTAAAAGTCCACTCGTATCCTTATCGAGTCGATGAACCACTCCGGCGCGCGGCAGTTGGGCGGTCTGCGGGTAGCGATGAAGAATGCCGTTGGCCAATGTACCCGTTGAGTTGCCCGCGCCCGGATGAACAACCAGGCCTGCCGGTTTGTCGATGACCACGACATGGTCGTCTTCAAACACCACCGACAACGGAACCGGTTGAGGCACCCAACTCGACGGCTCGACGACAGGAAGGTCGAGCGTCAGTATTTCGCCACCACGCACAGGGAGTCGGCCATGGGGGACCGAGTTGTTAAGCAAAATCCGGCCTTCCTTTAGCCAAACCTGAAGCTGCGAGCGCGAATAAGGTGGGAACACCTCCGGCAGCACCTTGTCCAGACGATCCCCCGCTGATGACTCGGGCACCGCTCCGGCGATAATCTCCTCTGCTTCCTCCATCTTGTTCCGAGGACCTTTCTTATTAACAAGTGGTCCGAAAGTATAATAGTCGCATGCTAAGTCGTGCCTACCAAAAGGCCGAAGCCCTGCTTCGGTTCGCCTGGCGCATTGCCATAATCGGGGCGCTAGCCGGCTGCTCCGTGCTGGAAGTACAGGACGAGACCGCAGGCTGGACCGCCGATGAATTTCTGGACGAAGGGCAGAAGCACATGGCGGCGAGCGATTGGCCAAGCGCTATTGCAACCTACCGAAAAATGTTAGGCCGTTTTCCATATGGCCAAAATGCAGAACAGGCACAACTGGATATGGCCTACGCCTATCTGAAAAATGACGACCGCGCCCTTGCGGTATCCGGGGCTGACCAGTTCATCCGGATGCATCCCACGCATCCCAACGTGGATTACGCCTTTTATCTGAAAGGACTCGCCCTGTTTAGACCGCCGGAGGGCTGGATCGACACCCTATCTGGCGTGAATCCCGCGAGCAACGATATCGCGCCGATTCAAGAAGCGTTTCTGGCCTATCAGGAATTGATCACCCGCTTTCCGGACAGTCGGTATACCCCGGACGCTCGAAGGCGCCTGATCTACATCGTCAATGTACTGGCCACCCATGATGTTCAGGTCGCCAGTTATTACTACGGCCTGGGAGCCGATGTCGCGGCTGTCAATCGTGCCCGGAGCGTGCTGGAAACCTATCCAAGCTCTTCAGCGGTCGAGGACGCATTGGGCATCATGATGAAAGCCTACGCCCGAATGGGCCTGGCTGATTTACGCGACGACACGGCTCGCGTGCTTCGACTCAACTTCCCAGAGAGTCGCTATCTCAATTGAAGCCAGAGGTAATCGGATAGCGGCGATCCCGGCCAAACGCCCGACGACTGATTCGAACACCCGGTGGGGCCTGTCGTCGCTTGTATTCGTTTCTGACTACCATTCGGGTAACTCGGGCAACGACCTGCGGATCAAATCCCTTCGCCGAAATTTCGGTCGGGGAGAGATCTCTCTCAATAAAGTCTTCAAGGATCGGATCGAGGATTTCATAGGGCGGCAGGCTGTCGGTATCTTCTTGATCAGGCGCCAACTCCGCCGAGGGCGCGCGCGTGATGACTCGCTCAGGAATAACCTGGAACTGTTCGTTGCGATACCGAGCAAGATCATAAACAAGCGTCTTGGGGACATCTTTAATCACGGCAAAACCTCCAGCCATGTCGCCATACAACGTGGCATAACCCACCGCCATTTCGCTCTTATTGCCAGTGGTAAGAACAAGCTTACCTGTCTTGTTTGAGATAGCCATCAGAAGGTTGCCTCTGATGCGGGCCTGAAGGTTTTCTTCCGTTGCATCCTTCGGCAGATCTCTAAACAACGGTTCGAGCTCCAGCCGATACGCCTCGGCGAGTGTGTCAATTGCAATCACATCGTAGGTGACCCCCAACGCCTCTGCTTCTGCCTTGGCATCAATAATGCTGATGTCACGGGTATAGCGCGAAGGCATTAAAACCGCATGCACATTCTCCGCACCGAGGGCATCTGACGCTATGGCCAACGTGAGTGCGGAGTCGATCCCCCCGGATAGGCCCAGTACTGCGCCACGAAATCCGTTCTTTTGAATGTAGTCCCGAACACCGGTCTTTAGCGCCGCATAAACGCTCTCCGCACGAGGCGGCAAGGGCGTTATCTGCGCGTTTTGCGCGACTCCCAACCTCCCCAGTTCAACCCTCCGCAGCTCTTCGGTAAAAAATGCGCCGCGGTATACAGGATGACCTTGGGCGTCGCAAACAAATGAGCCGCCGTCAAAAACCAGCTCATCCTGACCGCCCACCAGATTCACGTAAACAATGGGCACGCCCGCTTCGCGAGAGCGCTGTCCCACCACGCGCTCCTCTCGCTCTCTTGCCTTGTCCATGTCATACGGGGACGCATTCAGGTTGAAAATGACCTCGGCGCCTGCGCTCACACTATCTGCCGCTGGCCCGGTATGCCAAATATCCTCACAAATCGTGAGCCCAACCGAAACGCCATCTATGTCCACCACACAAGGGGTCGCACCTGCAGCAAAGTATCGCTTCTCATCGAATACACCAAAGTTGGGTAACTCCCGTTTGTAATAGGTCGCAACGACTTTACCCTGATGCAACACGCTGGCAGCGTTGTAAAGCGAATCAGATTCTCGAATGGGATGACCAACAACCACGAAAATATCGCCAGTCGATGCCGTCAGACGACGCATGGCTTGTTCAGTTTCATCCAGAAAATCAGAGCGCAACAACAGATCTTCGGGGGGATAGCCCGTAATCGCCAGCTCGGGGAAAACAATGGCACGACACCCAAGTTTTGTTTGGGCTTCGTCAACTGCGCGCAGGATCTTCTGAAGATTCGCCTCGACATCTCCCACGGTAAAATTAAGCTGCGCGATTGCGACTGATAGCGACATCATTTCAGGCCAATAATTTGTCAAACGAACACACGAGCGATGCGACGAGCGCTAATGATAAAGGGGCGCGTGTCGTCTTAACAACAAATGCCAGGATGGATCAGATTGATCCGGATGCCTGGAATTGCATGGTATCGGATGATGATCCCAGTTTACGTCATGAGTTTCTGAAGGCGCTGGAGTCGAGTGAAAGCTGTTCGCGCGAGACCGGATGGATACCGTGCCACATTACCGCCACCCGTGACGACGTTCTTTTAGGCGGGGCGCCCTGCTACCTAAAAACCCATTCCTACGGCGAGTTTGTCTTTGACTGGGCGTGGGCAAATGCCTATGAGCGGGCCGGGCTGGCCTATTACCCAAAGCTGCTCATTGCCTCACCTTTTACTCCCGTCTCGGGTCAACGCATCCTCTGTCGCCCGGATGTAGATGGCTTAGAGATCCGCAAGCAAATCGCCTCAGCCCTGCCGATCATTGCAAAAAAACTCAATGCGTCATCCGTGCATTGCATTTTCTGCCAACCCTCTGATCTTGAGGCGCTGAATGCCTCTGGATTTGTGCCTCGAGAGGGGCGTCAGTTCCACTGGCACAATGCAGCTTACACGTGCTTTGACGATTTTCTCGGCGCCCTGTCCTCCAAAAAGAGAAAGAACATTGCTCGAGAGCGACGACGCGTCACAGACCAGGGGATGGTCATGCACTGGGTACCCGGAAACGCAATTCAGCCTCATCATATCGATCTACTCTACGCGTGTTATCGGAATACGATCGCAGAACACGGCTCTTACGCGTACTTGAACCCTCGGTTCTTTGAGCATCTGGTGCGCGACCTGCCCGAAGCGGTGCAGCTTTTAATTGCATCGCGAAACCATCTTGATATTGCGTGCGGGTTTTTTCTTCGGGGCAAAAATGCGCTGTACGGACGGTACTGGGGATCACTTGAACATGTTCCGGATCTTCATTTTGAGGTCTGCTATTACTCGCCAATCGAATACTGCATCGCTCAGGGGATATCCCGATTTGAAGCGGGCGCACAAGGCGAGCACAAGCTCAGCCGGGGACTCACGCCACAAAAGACACAATCGGCTCACTGGCTTGCTAATCCCGGGTTTCATGATGCCGTTCGTCGTTTCACGCGCGAAGAGGAAGATCACTTGGCAGATTACTCGCGAATGCTTGAATCGCACTCTCCTTTTAAGCGGATGGGGTAGTTCTATTGCGGTGCTAGAATGACTTGGTTATGGTTTATAACCGGGTTGATTACTCTTTCCCGCCGCTGGAGGCTGCCAGTCCGGAGGGTCTGCTGGCCGTGGGAGGCGACCTCAGTCCGGATCGCTTGCTTAGTGCCTACCGGCGTGGAATCTTTCCGTGGTTCAGTCAAGGGCAGCCTATTTTGTGGTGGTCACCTGACCCGAGAGCCGTTCTGTATCCCGCAGCGGTGCACGTCTCCCGAAGCCTGCGAAGAAGCCTAAGGAAATCCGAATTCTCTGTCACCACCGATCAGGCATTTGGCGAGGTCATCGCGTGCTGTGCGCAAAACCGAAAAGACCAAGACGGCACGTGGATCACGCCAGAAATGCAAGACGCCTACATCGCCTTACATCATCTGGGCTTCGCCCATAGCGTGGAAACATGGCGAGCCGGAGAACTGGTTGGCGGTCTTTACGGCGTATCGATTGGAAAAGCTTTTTTTGGTGAAAGCATGTTCTCGCGCGTATCGGATGCTTCCAAAACCGCATTAGTGGGTCTGGCAAAAGCGCTTAAGCAAAGCGGCTATCACTTTATTGACTGCCAGATTCGATCCGCGCACCTCGACTCCTTGGGAGCGCAAAGCATTTCACGGGCCGACTTTTCGCAAGCCTTAAAAGACGCTATCGCGATCGACGAGAAACCCAGGCTCTGGGACTTAACGGTCGACGCAAGAGAGCTGGCATGACCCAAGCGCGCACAGCACCCGATCTTTACCAGTCGACAAGCCATCGCTGCCCGTATATCAGTCGAGAAACTGCCGCCAACCTGCTGATCGATCCTAAATTTAATGTCACCAATAGTTTCTACGACACGCTGATCGCGAACGGCTTCCGACGCAACGGTGGACTTTACTACCGCCCGCACTGCCCCACGTGTACGCGCTGTCGATCTGTACGGATTCGGGTAAAGGACTTTTTATACGGACGATCCTTCAAGCGAATCGTGAGACTTAACTCGGATGTCTCGCTTGAGCTGACCGCGCTGGAATATCGAGACGAGCACTTCGCGCTCTATCGCGCCTACCAGTCGACACGTCACGGTGGAGACAGCATGGATGATCCTGATCCCGAGAAGTATCGGCAGTTCATGACAAGCTCCAATATTGATACCTTCATGGTGGAACTGCGCATTGGGCGACGACTGCTGGCGGTTTCTGTGCTGGATCACGTTGCAGACGGTCTTTCAGCCGTCTACACTTTTTTCGATCCCGACGAACATCGTCGCAGCCCGGGAACGCTAGCTATTCTTCGACAAATCGATCTGGCGCGCTCGGCGGATTACGACCACCTGTATCTCGGTTACTGGATCGCCGACTGCGACAAGATGTCGTACAAAAGGCGGTTTTCACCCCTCGAGGAATTCAATACCGCTTCCCAGACCTGGTCCGAATTACCTTAACTCAAGCCATGTCGGCAATCGCTTTTCAAACCGACCATGTCTTCTCCTATGGCGTTTTGGAGACGGTCGGTCCGGGTATTCGGCGGCTGACTGCGCGTAATCCGAGCGCATTCACTTTTCATGGCACCGGTACCTACGTCGTAGGTGAAGGTCGTGTAGCGGTCATTGACCCGGGGCCTGACGATCCGGCACACATTCAAACCCTGGTGGCGAGCCTCGCCAAAGAGCGCATCACCGACATTCTGGTTACCCATTGCCATATGGATCACTCACCCGGCGCCCGATTGCTCCAGTCCCTGACCGGCGCACAGACACTCGGGTATGGCCCGCATGGGTTTCATGTCGGAGAAGATGGCGACAGCGGCGAAGAAGGGATAGATATGGACTTCGTCCCGGATCGCGTCTTGGAAGACGGTGAGGCCATCGTTGCTGGCGAGACCGAATTTGAGTGCATTCACACTCCTGGACATACCAGCAATCACATGTGTTTCGCCCGATCAAAAAGCGGCGATCTCTTCACCGGCGATCACGTCATGGCCTGGTCAACCAGCGTCATTATTCCGCCGTATGGCGATATGGCGGAGTACCTCGCGAGCCTTAAAAAACTTCTCAATCGCCAGGATCAACGCTATTGGCCTACCCACGGGCCGTCGCTCGCCAACCCGCATTCTTATGTGCAGTCCTTGATTGATCATCGGCTCCAGCGTATCAGCGACATACTGGAATTCTTGGCCACAGGTCCCAGACGCATTGCGGATATGGTCAGTGTTTTGTATCCGGGTCTTGATCCTCGACTGATCGGCGGTGCTCAACGATCGATCTTCGCGTCGATACTCTATCTCATCAACAAAGGTCAGCTCGCGAGCGAGGGTCCGCCCACGCTTAACGCACTCTTCGCACTAAAGAGCGGCAATCCCAATGAACGGTGAAGCCCACACCCACCGGGTGTTGTTCCTCTGCACTGGGAATTCTGCACGGAGCATTCTGGCCGAGGCGCTGATGAATCGACTGAGTCAAGGCAGGGTTGTCGCTCACAGTGCCGGCAGTCACCCTCTTGGTCGAGTAAATACCGCAGCGCTTGCGCTCCTTTCCGGCAAAGGTTTTTCTGTTTCTGATTTACGATCCAAAAGCTGGGACGAGTTTGACGAATCCAGCGGCATCGGTTTTGACCTCGTGATCACTGTTTGTGACCATGCGGCAGAACAAATCTGTCCTGTATGGCGTGGATCTCCACGCACGCTTCATTGGGGCTTACCGGATCCTGCGGCGGTACTCGGCTCGGATTCCGAGATCCGAAGCGCCTTTGAGCACACGTATCAAGACCTTGAGAATCGCATCAATATTCTATTGAATACGCTCTTCTCCTAACCACGCGCTGGCACTTTTACTGCGCACGATGAACGAATCGTTTACTTTGCCAAGACGTTTACTCGCTGAGGGCCTAGGAACTGCGCTTTTGCTCGCGACCGTCGTCGGTTCGGGAATCATGGCTGAGCGACTGGCTGGGGGGAATGTAGCGCTCACGCTATTGGGGAACACCATTCCCACTGGCGCAATTCTCTTTGTCCTTATCACCATGTTCGGGCCCATTTCAGGAGCGCATTTCAATCCTGCTGTGACCTTAAGTTTTCTCCTACGACGGGAAGTTGGCCTGGTCATCGCTCTTGGTTACATCGTGGTTCAAGTAACGGGCGGGGTCCTCGGAACATTTGCCGCTCACGCCATGTTTGACGTCGAGATTATCCAATTCTCTAGCCACTTTCGAACGGGCATAAGCCAATGGCTATCTGAGGGAATAGCGACCTTTGGCTTGGTTGGGACCATTCTGGCCACGCTCCGGTTCAAACCCGAGGCCACGGCAACGGCGGTTGCGCTTTTTATTACCGCGGCGTATTGGTTTGCTGCCTCAACCTCGTTTGCCAATCCCGCCGTCACCATTGCGCGAAGCCTCACCGACAGCTTCAGCGGCATTTCACCTGGCGATGTCTACGAATTTATCATTGCGCAAATTGCGGGCGCTCTGATCGCAACCCTGCTGATGGCATGGCTGCTCAAACCCCGCGAGCACCCTTAAGCGCACTCGCTCTTCTAATGCGCCATTAATAGATGCAGCCGGTTCCCCACTCGTTCCGCCAAATCAGCAAGCCGCGCAATCTGGCGAAGCACTTGATGCCAAAAGATGGTGGCCACACCCAGCTCATCTTCAATAGCGAATAGCTTTCGAGCGGCCAAATCAAGTTGGCGGTCCGTTTCGCTCTCCAGGCGGTTGAGCTCACGAATCATCTCATCCACGCGCCGCATCTCGGACTCCCCAAAACCCGTCTCAACGAGTTCATCCAACTCATCGACGATGCGCTGACCTTGCTCACAGGCGGCCACGACGCTATGCGCGAGGGATTGAATCGGTTCGACCATTACAGCCGGCAGGTGCATATTGCGCTGATCCGCAATCTCGGCAATGTCCTGAGCGGTATCGGCAATCGAGTCCTGATAATCAAGAATTTCGAGGATGATTCGGCGATCCAGCGCCATGAGAAACTTTTTCGGCGTGTGGGAGCGAATCTCGTGCTTAATCTGATCCGCCTCATGCTCAAGTCGATCGATCTCGCTACGCCGATCGCGAATTTTTCCGATATCGCCTTCGGCCATTGCATCCAGCAAAGGCAGAATTTCCCGGGCGCAAAGTACCGCAACGCCCATATGCTGTTGCATCGGCTTGATCGGTGATTTGCTCACCAACATATCAATCCAAGCCACGGTAACCTCCTAAGGGGCCAAAAGGCCTTTAAAGAAATAAAAAAAGAATATCGAAAGCCCTGCAGCAAGCGGTAACGTTGCGACCCAAGACAGGATAATCCGACCCACGACGCTGAGATCAAGCGCACCGATACCGCGAGCAAGCCCAACACCCAACACAGCACCAACGAGTGTGTGGGTTGTCGAAATAGGAATCCCCATCCGTGAGGCGACCACGATCGTCGTGGCCGCTGCAAGCTCAGCTGAAAATCCTCGGCTCGGTGTCAGCTCCGTGATCTTCTTGCCGATGGTTTCCATCACCCGATACCCCCAGGTCGCGAGTCCAACGACGATCCCAATGCCGCCAATCGCAAGCATCCACGGCTCCACCGGCGCCTTGCTCCCCAAATCCATTCCTTGAACTGCATTCGCAATGGCCGCCAGGGGTCCAATAGAGTTAGCCACGTCATTGGAGCCATGCGCAAAGGCGATGGCACAGGCCGTCAGGATCTGAAGCACGACGAAAATTCGCTCGACTCTATTGAAACGATGCTTGGGATCCTCGGCGCCGAGATTCACGCGGCGGATAAAAAAGATACCGAGGCCGGCACCGACAAACCCAAGAATGACGGAGCCAATGAGAGACTCCGTTAGGCTTAAATCCAGCTTAAGCGGCTTAAGCCCCTTGAATAACGTCACCAAACCGATGATGAAAAAGACGAAGAAAAAGAAAACCGGACCAAGTTTTCGGATCTGAGCCACCGGATCCGGCTTATCGAGAACCCGAATCCGCGTGATCTGAAAAATAAGAAACGCGATCACTCCGGCGAGCACCGGCGAGGTAATCCAGGATAAGACGATCTGACCGATCTTGCCCCATTTGACGGCATCGAGACCAATTGCCACGGCGCCAAAACCAACGATGGCACCAACGATAGAGTGCGTCGTTGATATCGGCAAGCCAAAACGAGTCGCCACAACCAGCAACGTGCCGGCCGCCGCGAGAGAGCCAAGCATTCCATAAATCAACTCCTCCCGACTCATCATCGAAAGGTCCAGCATGCCCTTCCGGACCGTGTCGGTCACGTGGCCGCCAGCGAGGAACGCGCCCGCAAACTCAAGGATCGCCGCTACGATAATCGCACCCCAGATCGTGAGCGCCCCCGATCCCACGCTCGTGCCCATGGCATTGGCTACATCATTAGCGCCGATCGCCCATGCCATGTAGAGCGCCATTATTCCCGCCAGCCAAAGCGCCAGGGGTATCTCAGAAATCCATTCCATGTGTACTTATCTCTTCTCGCAGTCAGAGTCGGCCGAACGAATGACGAGCATTTACGATACGCGGGGTTTATTACGGAATTATGACACCGAAGCTTTTTTTTCTTTCTCGGGGAATTTTTGCAATATATGAAGAGGCAATACACAGGTGAAGCAGCTACCCACTCCAGGGTCACTGGATATCTGCAGTTCGCCCCCCATACGGCCCAACACATGCTTGACAATGGCGAGTCCTAAGCCTGTGCCGCCAGACTCGCGTGAACGGGCCACGTCTACCCTGTAGAAACGCTCAGTGAGTCGTGAGATATGACTCTTCTCAATTCCAATCCCTGTATCCGAAACTGTGAATCGGGCGTCTAACGTACCTACCGACCAGCCCAGATCAATTTGACCACCGACCGGCGTGTACTTAACGGCATTAGTCACGAGGTTCGAAAACAAGCTATGCAGTTCTTCGGGATTCCACAAAATAAAAAAACCCTCGTCGGCGCGAATCGAAATCTTATGGCCTTTCTCTAAACCTAGCGAGAGGGCTTCCTCTCGGACGCGACTGATCAACCACTCAACATCGACCGGCTCTTTTCGAAGCGTTTGGCCCTTCTCCAACTGAGCCAAAGTCAGCATATCTTCGATGATGCCCTTAATTCTTGTCGTCTGATAGTACATCTGTTTCAGCGCAGCTTTCATTTGCACGGGTTCAGAGATTTGCTCATCAATTAACGTTTCAAGATAGCCGTGCACCACAGTCATCGGAGTCCGCAACTCATGAGACGCATTAGCGATAAACTCTTGGCGCACTCTTTCTAACTGTTTCATCAAAGTGATGTCTTGCCCTTGCAGCAGTCGTTGATCCTCGCCAAAGGGGGTGACTCGTATCGATAGCAATTTTTCAGGATGGGCAATGGCTCTAATTTCAAGCGGCTCGACTGCCTCTTGAGTTAAGAGATAGCGCTGAAATTCTCCGGTCCCAAAAAACACCTCGATTCGCTTTTTCAAATCGGCTGGTTGCTCCAGGCCAATTAAATCGCCCGCAGCCTTATTCCACCACTCGATCCGATTATTCCGATCCAGGGCAACGATTGCATCAGGAAGCGCCGACAAAGAATTGCGAAAGTCCCGCACTAGCCTGGCCATTCTGGATTTTCGACGCGTCGCTCGACTGCGGAGCCGATTGACCTCCGAGGTTAGCTCCTGCGTCTTCAGTTGACTTGAAGCTCGGATGGCCCGCAGAAAGCATGGAAGGGGTGTGAGCAAAGATTCGATCAACACACCATCACTCGATTCTCGACCCCATGCGGCGCCCAGAGACAAGTATTGGAGAACGTAAATAAAGGCACTTCCGAGAATAAGGCTTATTTGAATAGTCGGCCCAATGTCCCAAAACGAAATTATTCCTGTCACCACACCAGACCAGGCGAGAAGGACGGCGACCTCTCTGACGAGAATTTGTTTTAACGACATCACGAGGTTGAGGATATGAACCGGTAGCCTACTCCACGGATCGTCTCAATCAGGGGACTCTTGTTGGCGGGCTCCAGGGCTTTTCTCAACCGCCTGACACAGACATCTACTGTACGTTCCTCTACAAACGACTGAATACCCCATACTCGATCCAGCAGTTGGGTACGGCTATACACTCGATCCGGATGGGTCATAAAGAAATGCAGCAGCCTGAACTCTGTTGGGCCTATAGGGATTACCTCCCCATTGATTTTTGCATCGCGGGACACAGGATCAAGAACCAGATCTGCCACTTGAATCTGCTCGTCACTCTGATGTGGCGCGAGGCGTCGCAGAACTGCACGGATTCTCGCGATGAGTTCGCGTGGTGAAAAAGGCTTTGTCACATAATCATCCGCACCGCACTCGAATCCTTTGACCTTATCCTCTTCCTCCCCTCGAGCGGTCACCATAATAATTGGGATACTCTGGGTGACGGGACTGCTCTTGAGCTTCCTCGCGAGGGCAATACCACTGAGGTTAGGCAGCATCCAGTCGAGCAGAATGAGACTCGGGTGGGCCGCCAAGATCATCTCCTGGGCGACCTCCGCGTCTGGAGCCTCCTCTACCTCGAAGCGATGCTGGCAGAGAACAAAACGCAAAAGCTCGCGAACGGCCGGATCGTCCTCAACGATTAGGATGGATGGCAGATTCACAGTCGACTTGACCGACACGTTGCTAAAAGTGTGAGAATTTGACTACCAACGTGTTACAGGATTATTGCAAAATCTCAAGCAGGTTAAGGGCGGTATAAATCGAGAGAAAAAAGGTTATCAGCGCCCGTTCTTAATCCACGCTGGGCATTACCGACAAGCCAACTACTTGGAATCCTCTAGCGCTTTTATGCGCTTCGCGAGATCGTCCAGCTGACGAAATCGAACGGCAGCTTTTCGCCACTCGGAGGTGGGCAAAAGACCCGTCCCTGAGGAGTACATGCCCGGTTTATCTATTGAACCGGTGACCATAGCCATCCCGGTCAGATGAACGTCGTCACAAATAGTGACATGATCCGCAACGCCCACCGCTCCCGCGAGGATGCATCGTTTGCCGATCACGACGCTACCGGCAATACCCACACAGGAAACGATAGCCGTGTGTTCCCCCACTTTGACGTTATGACCAATTTGCACCAGGTTATCGATAACCACACCATCCGCGATTACCGTATCCCCAATAGCGCCTCGATCGATGGTGGTCACCGCGCCAATCTGGACATCGTTTCCAATCAACAGACCACCGAGCTGCGGGATTCGCGTCCACTTACCGTCTTCATGCGTGTTACCAAATCCGTGGCTGCCTAAAACGGCACCGCTTTTGATGAAGCAGCGCGCACCAATGCGCACGCCGTGAAGCACCGTCACGTTGGCAAAAAGCCGCGTCTGTGCCCCAATGGATGCCCCCGCGCCTACAACGCACCCGGGTTCGATGATGGCCTCGTCACCTATCGTCACGCCTTCTTCGATCACGCAGTTTGGTCCGACATGAATATCTTGGCCAAGCGTTGTGCTGGGCGATATCACCGCAGTGGGGTGAACGCTCGGCGCGGGCTTGGGCGAATTATCAAGCGCCCTTGCCGCACGGGCATAACCAAGATGCGGATTCTCGACAATAATTGATGACCCTTGCCATGCTGACGCATCCTGCTCACGCAGGATCACGGCGCTGGCGCGGCAATCCTTCAGTTGTTCTTTTGGTGTGCTCGCCGCTAAAAAAGTGATTTGACTGGGGCCTGCCTCGTCCAGCGTCCCGAGCGAGGTCACCTCAAGATCACTCTCGCCACGGCACTCGCCCTCTAACAATTCAGCAAGTTCTTTAAGTCTCATGGGTCTTGCTCATCACCGCTTTTCACCTGCTCACTGATTAACCTTGGAGATCGTGTTTCGCTTCGCTTCAGACAGCGAGGGCGTTTTCGGATCGCTCCTACTGCTTAATCAATGATAGACCCCAAGCTCAAGAAATCCAAGAAACGCAGATCAAAATGGGATTAATCGTCCTCCGCTGAGGGGAATCGCTAGAATCGTCTGCGGAGACTTTCGATAGCCTGGAGACTGACGTGAGATTAAAGGACAAAGTGGCTGTAATTACGGGCGCCGCACAGGGCATTGGACTGGGTATCGCCCAACGCTTCGCAACCGAGGGCGCTCGCGTAATGATGCTGGACATCAACGCGGAGATAGGCGAAAAAGCGGCCCGATCAATTAAAAATGCAGTCTTCCTGGAAGCGGATGTATCTCAAAAATCCGCGGTTGATGCCGCTGTTGCCACGGTCATTGAACAAACGAGACAAATTGACATTTGCGTCAACAACGCCGGCATTCTTCGATCGGGTGATGTGCTGGACATTAGTGAGGAGGATTTCGATACAGTACTGGGTGTCAACCTCAAAGGGGCTTTTCTCATGAGCCAGGCCGTAGGCCGTCACATGGTCAAGGCCGGAAGCGGCAGCATTATCAATATGTCTTCAGTAAACGGCGTGATGACTATTCCTACGATCCTTCCGTATAACGTGTCCAAGGGCGGATTGGATCAGCTGACTCGGGTGATGGCCATCGGCCTTGCCCAAAAAGGCGTCCGAGTGAATGCAATTGGCCCGGGCAGCATTTTGACCGACATGCTTCAGCAAGTGATGACCGATGACGAAAAGCGTCGGGCAATTTTGTCGCGGACTCCGATGGGGCGCTGCGGCGAGGTGGACGAGATCGCCAGCATTGCGCTCTTTCTTGCCAGCGATGAGTCCTCGTATATCACAGGACAATGCATTTATGCAGACGGTGGACGGATGGCGCTTAACTACACGGTGCCCGTTCCCGACTGATTTGCTCGACGAATTGCCGTTAGGATCCCTGCCGACTTAACTCGTGCACGGCGTCAACGAGCACTCTGACATGCTCCGGGTTAACCCCTGGCGTGACGCCATGACCAAGATTGAAAATATGTCCTGGACCCAGCCCAAAATCCGAGAGCACGTCCGACACGGCTGCCCGGATGCGCTCTGGCGAGGCGTATAGCACGGCTGGGTCGAGGTTACCCTGAAGGGCGACCTGATCTTGCACGGCCAGACGCGCCTCGCTAAGGGACGTGGTCCAATCACAGCCGATGGCATCGCAACCGATCGAGACAATCCGAGATAGCCACTGACCGCCGCCTTTCGTAAAAACGATTACCGGAATCTGAGCGGAAACGGGATCACTCTTAAGGGCCGCCAAGATTTGTGCCATAGGCTCCAGCGAGAAGTGGCGATACTCACTATGGCCGAGTACCCCGCCCCAGGTATCAAAGACCATTAAGGCCTGCGCTCCCGCTCTGGCTTGCGCTATCAGATAAAGCGATACCGACTCACTCAGCGTGTTTAAAAGGCGCCGCGCCGCGACCGGCTCGTCATAGATCAGTCCTTTTATCAGCGAAAAATCGCGCGTGCTTTTGCCCTCGACCATATAGGTGGCGAGTGTCCAGGGACTCCCGGAAAAACCAATCAGGGGCACCTTTCCATTTAGTTCACTCCTGATCAATCGAACAGCCGCCATCACGTACGCGAGTTCTTTCTCCGGGTCGGGCACGCCCAGGGCATCGATCTCAGCGGTGGATCGAATCGGTCTAGCAAAGCGCGGTCCCTCACCTTCATGAAGAGTAAGCCCAAGGCCCATCGCGTCAGGGATGGTCAGAATATCGGAGAACAAAATCGCCGCGTCGAGATCAAAGCGCTCCAGCGGCTGAAGCGTTACCTCGCACGCCAATTCGGGCGTCTTACACAGTGTGAGGAAATCCCCTGCCCGCTCACGGGTCGCGCGATACTCGGGAAGATAGCGGCCGGCCTGCCGCATGATCCAAATAGGCGTGCAATCGACGGGCTCGCGGCGGAGCGCACGGAGGAGACGATCGTTAGTCAGCGCGTTCGGGATCATCACGCGACCACAGCCGCTGTAATCTCGAATTGCAGCTCAATCGCGCTCTGGCGGGGGTTGGCAGCATCTCGAATCGGTCTGCCCACGACAAGAAAATCGGCACCGTCCATCAGCGCCTGACGCGGTGTCACCGCTCGTTTTTGATCGTCATCATGGGCGCCCGGTCGGATACCCGGCGTTACGATCAATCCGTCATCGCCCAGCGTCTGCCGCAGCATAGCCGCCTCCTGTCCAGAAGCGACAACGCCCGCGCAGCCACTTTGAAGGGCTCGACGTGCACGGGAGCAAACCAGCTTTGGAATGTCACAATCAAAGCCGAGGTCGCGCATGTCTGCGGCGTCGAGACTTGTGAGTACGGTAACGGCCAGAATGTTCACGTCACCGGCCGCCTGCGCCGCAGCGCGCATCATGGCGTCGTTGCCATGCACGGTAGCGAACGTAATACCTCGTCCACTTAATTGACCCACGGCACGACCGACCGTGGCTGGAACATCAAAAAACTTGAGGTCCACGAAGACGTGCTTATTCCGTGCCGTCAGCCAATCCACGATGCCGAAACCATCCGCGCCCGTGAAAAGCTCAAGACCGACTTTATAAAAGGTCACCGCATCGCCAAGGGTCTCAACAAGATCTCTGGCTTCGGCATTTGTGGGTACATCGAGCGCAACAATCAGACGTTGCGAGTTCTTTATCTCGCGGCGATGCATGATGCTCAAGGTCAGCGAGCCGCAGTCGCGCGATTCTCAGCGGTCGCGTCTAGAAGATAACGGTTAACGGCCTCCGCTACCTCACGCCCCTCATGGATAGCCCAGACCACCAGCGATTGTCCTCGGCGACAGTCGCCTGCAGCAAAAATTGGCGCAGACCCGCATTGGTAATCGGGCGCTGAAGCGAGAAAATTCGAGCGACCGTCTTTCTCCAAACGCAACTGCTCTGCCAGAGCGCTCTCAGGCCCGGTGAATCCCATGGATAAAAACACAAGGTCGCAGGGCCAGTCCTTCTCTGATCCGGCCACCTCGCTGAACGGCGCGTGCTCCGACGGCGTACTCCAGTCGACTTGCACCGTACGTACCCCCGAAACCTCACCGGCGTCATTTGTCAGGAAATTTTTAGAAAGAAGGCTATAACTTCGCGGGTCGTCTCCGAATTTATGTTTCGCCTCAGTGTGCGCATAATCGCTTCGGAGGATCAGCGGCCACTGAGGCCAGGGATTCGTCGGGCCACGATCCGCCGGCGGACGATTGAGCAATTCAAAATTGACGACGCTGGTGCAGCCCTGACGAAGCGCAGTGCCGATGCAGTCCGCTCCCGTATCGCCGCCCCCAATTACCACCACGCGCTTGCCCTCGGCGGAAATAGCCGTCTGCGTGCCGTCCATGAGGCCTTTGGTGCTTCGAGTCAGATATTCCATCGCAAAGTGAATACCTTTTGCGTCTCGACCCGGGATCGGCAAATCTCGCGGCGTCGTGGCACCTACCGTCAACACGACGGCATCAAAATCTTTCTGAAGGTCCTCCACCGGCACATAGCGAGGAGGGGAGCCCATCTCCTGCATGATGGTATTCACGTGACTTTCGGCGATGTCGACCTGCGCTCCCACGTTAACACCGGTGATGAACTCGATCCCTGAGCCCCGTAACAACTCAACCCGACGATCCACCAGCGCTTTTTCGAGCTTCATGTTGGGGATACCGTAGATCAGCAAACCGCCGATACGATCGGCCCGC
>Ga0255767_1001496_pt1 | contig 20732 bp, 19 predicted proteins | sample 071ome_24_FD_179967 | JGI IMG/M metagenome (GOLD analysis project Ga0255767, IMG submission 179967) | Coastal salt marsh microbial communities from the Groves Creek Marsh, Skidaway Island, Georgia - 071402CT metaG (version 2) | ecosystem: Environmental > Aquatic > Marine > Intertidal zone > Salt...
TCATGTCTGTGATACACCCGACCGATGTGCGGGCGTGGCGGAACTGGTAGACGCACTGGACTTAAAATCCAGAGACCCTGGGTCGTGGGGGTTCGAGTCCCCCCGCCCGCACCATCTACTGCAAACCCGCCTATGGCTGGTGAGTGAGGGCGATCCGCAGCTGGCTGATCGCCAGATCGGGATACATCGCGAAACCGATGACGCTCGTCAGAGGCACCGGCATGTCCGGCGTCGCAGTGGCCGTCAGCCGGCCTCCCTGCTTCAGCATCGCCTCGATGGGCGGCAACAGTCGGGCGACATTCTCCGGAAAGGTGGCGCCGACACCATCCGCCGCCAACATGCGGGCCATGCTGCGATATTCAGCCTCGCTGACACCTTCTTCCTCCGCCGCCACGGCAAAGGCGATGTCGCCAAGCCCGGAATCATCAATGACCAGGCGGCTGCTCTCGACTGCAATGGCACCGGACAGTCCCAGCAGTGCCATGGCATTGTCCTCGGGCGCGGCAAGAAGTGGCAGCAGTCGGGCATAGACATCCTCGTCAACAGCAAAGCGGATGGCAAATTCGATGGCTGCCAGGTCATGGATGTCGGAGACGAACTCATAGCCGACATACATTCCTGTTTCAGTCATGTCGGTGGTGGTCATGAGGATGAAATCAAGCGAGACAGCGTTCAGCCCGCGCTCGGCAAATTTGTCGACCAGCGGATTGCGGCCGCGTGTCTGTTCAAGCGGCATGACCGTCATGCCCTTGACGGCAAGACCGCCCTCGGTCACCACAATGTTGCCGGGTATGGGCTCGCCAAGCCGAATCGGCAGGCTGCTGATTTCATCGATCGAGATCAGCGCCTCTTCGGCCTCAAGGCTCATATTGGTCATCCGGAAAAGACTTTGTTCGGTTACAACGCCCTGCGCATCCGCCATCGTTTCATCGTCCAGCGCGCCGACAAGCAGGTCCCGCACCTCAACCCGGTTGATGAACAGACCGGCCGCGGGCACCAACGCATTTTTCATCAGCAGATCGTTGATATACCAGTCATCCTCACCAATGGTCCCGTCAGCGTCGATGTTCAGGTAATCGGCAATCAGCGTCACTTCGCCATCCTCGCTGATCTCGACGTCGTAGAGCTCACCCGACCCGCTGCGGATATCGATATCGCCATCGGCAAAGGACAGCACCACACCATCCTCAAGCTGCAGCACTGTTCGCGCGCTGGCCATCGGCGGTGTCATTATCGACATCACAAACGCCCACAAAAGGGCGCCGACAACCGGATAAAGCGGGCGGGGTGACAGTTTCATCATGTTATCATTCCATGCAAAAGTGGCGGATTGGTGGCCAACAACCTATCTGGACGATAGCCCGCAAGCGCGCTGGCGGTCGAGTCCCGCCGGCTACGGTGACGACAAAGAGCGAAAGAGGCAGCAGGACAGCACATGTTCTTTATTCCCCTGTTTGATGACAACCCGTCCCGGCGCACCCCATGGGTCGCCTGGATGATCATCACCGCCTGCGTGATTGTCTTCATGTGGCAGCAATCCCTGCCGCCGCAGGCCGAACGGCTGGCCTTCTTCCAATATGGTTTCATCCCGGCCAATGCCAGCGGCGTCGCGCCCCTGCCGCCTGAAATCGCCATTCTGCCGGCCTGGGCGACGATGATTTCGGCCATGTTCCTGCATGGTGGCTGGATGCATATCGGCGGCAACATGCTGTATCTCTGGATTTTCGGCGACAATGTCGAGGATTCGATGGGGCCGTGGCGCTTTGTTGTCTTCTATCTGCTATGCGGCGCGGCGGCGGCGCTGGCGCAGTATATGATCGGCCCCGCCTCGCGCGTGCCAATGGTCGGCGCCTCAGGCGGCATCGCCGGTATCCTTGGCGCCTATCTGATCCTGCATCCGCGCGCCGCGATCCGCACCTTTCTGCTGATCCTGATCTTCATCCGCTTCATCAATCTGCCGGCCTGGATCGTTCTCGGTATCTGGATCGGCGGCCAGTTTGTCGCCGTCCCGAACGCGCTCAGCGGTGATGATGGCGGCGTCGCCTATTTCGCGCATATCGGCGGATTTCTGGCCGGCATGGCGCTGATCCCCTTCTTCAAACGGTCGGATGTGCCGCTGTTCGGCGCCAATGACACGCCGCCGGACCACCTGCCCGGACGCCCCATCCCATTCTCCGAAATCCGGCAGGAAGCCAGATATCGCTATGGTCGCCGCACCAATGATCCGCTGCGCTCACGCGTCGTGGTTCGCGATGCCGGTCCGGCAGATGATGGCGAAGATGCAGATGACAGCGTTTCGCCCTGGCAGGCCGGAAGCGGCGATGAGACGCGCGATAAAAGGAGCGCTCGCAAACGCCGCGGATCGGTCCCGGGGCTCAGACGCCGGCAGGACTAGACCCCGCCACCCTCGCCAAGCGGCATGATCTCGGCAGCAGCACCAAGGTCGCGCACACCGGCGGCAAGCGCCTCGGCGGCGGCCATGGTGATGTGCGGGTCAAGACCACTGACAACGGCGGCGGTGCCGAACTGGCCCGGCTTGAACCAGGGATAGCTGCCAATGCTGACGCCTTCATGGGCGGTCTGGACAGCTTCCATGATCGTGGCGATAGTGCCTTCGCCGATGGCGCATTGCACGGTCAGACGCGTCATGGCGACACCACCCGGAAGCTGGTCACGCAGCCCCTCGAACATTGCCTGAAGAATGGACGGCACGCCGGCGAAGACATGGACATTGCCAAGGATGTACCCCGGCGCGGCACTCAGCGGATTGTCGATCAGCGCGGCGCCCTCGGGAATGTCCGCCATCTTCTGGCGGGCGGCGTTGAACTCGATATCCGTGCCCTCGTAATGCGCGATCAGCCGCGCCTCCGCCTCGGGATGACGGATGACCTTCCTGCCAAAGGCGGCGGCGATGCATTCGGTGGTGATGTCATCATGTGTCGGCCCGATTCCGCCGCTGGTGAAGACAAGATCGTGCGCCGCCGACAGCAATTGCACGGTTTCGATGATCACCTCTCGGATATCCGGGATCACCCGCGCCTCGCGCAGCATGATCCCTTGTGAGCCAAGCTGCTCGGCAAGCCATCCGATATTCCTGTCCTTCGTGCGGCCGGAGAGGATTTCGTCACCAATCACGATGATTGCAGCTGTCGGGTTGGCCATGTCCGGTTCCTTTGAAGATCGCTGAAAAATACCTCACAGGGAGATAGCGTCTTTCCGGCGCCGGTCAAGCCCGGACTGACGGCAACATGGCCATGCACCGGACGGCTTTGCCTAAATGGCTTGGCAAGCCGATGTTTTGTGATTAGTGGTATCGGCGCAATACACCGATCAGAAACGCAGAAACAAGGCAGCCATGCGCACCGATCCTGTGATCCTTCATGATGAAACCGGCTTTGCCGGCATGCGCGCCGCCGGCAGTCTGGCGGCGGCGGTGCTGGACATGATCACACCACATGTCGCGGTCGGCATCACGACCGAGGAGCTGGACCGTATCTGCCATGACTATATCACCGCGCAAGGCGCGGTCCCGGCACCGCTGAACTACAAGGGGTTTCCGAAGGCTACCTGTATTTCGCTGAACCATGTTGTCTGCCACGGCATCCCGGGGCCGAAGACGCTGCGTGACGGCGATATCCTGAACATCGATATCACGGTCATTCTCGATGGCTGGTACGGCGATACATCGCGGATGTATTTTGTTGGCGAACCGTCGGTGAAGGCGCGTCTGCTGACGTCGGTGACCTATGAATGCCTGATGCGCGGCATCGAGGCGGCAAGGCCCGGCAACACTCTTGGCGACATCGGTCACGCTATCCAGAGCCATGCCGAGGCGCAGCGATTCTCGGTGGTGCGTGACTTCACCGGCCACGGCCTTGGCCAGACCTTTCACTGCGCGCCGACTGTGCTGCATTTCGGCACGCCCGGTGGCGGCATGACGCTGGAACCCGGGATGATCTTCACCATCGAGCCGATGATCAATGCCGGGCGCGCCGAGACGAAGATTCTGGGTGATGGCTGGACAGCGGTGACGCGCGACCGATCGCTGTCGGCACAGTTCGAACATTCCATTGGCATCACCGACGGGGAAGCGGAAATCTTCACCCTGTCGCCGGCCGGCCATACGGCACCGCCCTACCCTTAGGCCAATCACCGGCAAAAAGACCTAACTTCATCAGGCTGGCGGAATCTTAACGCTTTCTTTAGCCGTAATGGATTATCCCTGTGGGTATGACCAGCCCACCCGACACGCCGCCCGACGCGCAGAACATGTCACCGGATGGCCGCGATCCGGCGCATGCGCGGCATCCCGATCACCAATCCGGACATCGCGCCCGCATGCGGGGCAAGCTGCTGGCGAAGGGTGCCGCTGCATTCAGTGAACTGGAATTGCTGGAAATGCTTCTCTATGCCGGCAACCCGCGCGGCGACACCAAACCGCTGGCGAAGGATCTGATGACCAGCTTCGGGTCGCTGTCGGCGGTGCTGCGCGCGCCGGCGAAGGCGCTGCGTGACCATCGCGGAATGGGTGACGCGGCGGTCGCGGCGCTGAAAATCGTCGAGGCTGCCGGGCTGCATCTCAGCCATTCGGACATTCACAACCGGCATGTCCTGTCGAGCTGGAGCGAGGTTCAGCATTACTGCATCACCCGCCTTGCACATGAGCCGATCGAGCATTTCATGATGCTGTGCCTCGACAACCGCAACCGGCTGATCGCCGAGGAAAGGCTGTCCAGCGGCACCATCGACCAGACGCCTGTCTATGTTCGCGAGGTTGTCGCCGCCGCGCTGCGTCACCATGCCAAGGCGGTGATCCTCGTCCATAATCACCCAAGCGGCGAAACCGAGCCGTCGCGCGCCGATATCGACATGACAGCCGAATTGCGCGCCGCGCTGGCGCTGGTGACCGTGACGCTTCACGACCATCTGGTCGTCGCCGGTCAGGAGGTGGTGAGTTTCAAGAGCCTGGGCCTGCTTTAACCGCACAAGGCCCGCCAGCCTTATTTCGGGTCGGTGATGTCGTTGATTCTGTCCCGCGCCTTGCGCGTCAGCTGGCCGGCCTTCCGGCTGGCTTTCATCAGATTCGGACGCGCCTGTTCCAGCGCCTTGCCGGCCGCCTCGCCGGCTTTTTTCTGCACCGCCGGATTGCGGGCGACCATCAACAGGGCGTTGACTACAAGCCGTCGGATGAACATCGCTTCCTCGCGCCTCGCGGATTGAATTAACCGGCCAGCGGCGGCCCTTTGCACCGGGTTACGCACTGGTATTTTCACCTGCCTGATGCTACAACCACGGCGCTGAAAGTGGCAAAGGAAAACAGCTCGATGATTCCCCGATATTCGCGACCGGAAATGACCTCCATCTGGTCCGAACAGAGTAAGTTTCAAATCTGGTATGAAATTGAGGCACATGCCTGTGACGCGATGGCGGAACTGGGCATGATCCCGCGTGAGGCGGCGAAAGCGGTCTGGGAACGGGGCGGTTTCGATATCGACCGAATCAACGAGATCGAGCGCGAAACCAAGCATGATGTCATCGCATTCCTGACCAGCCTGGCCGAACATGTCGGCGAGGAAGCCCGCTTCGTGCATCAGGGCATGACCTCCTCGGACGTTCTTGACACAACCCTCGCCGTGCAAATGACCCGCGCCAGTGATCTGCTGCTTGCTGGCATGGACCGCCTGCTGGCCGCGCTCAGAACCCGCGCCGAGGAACATCGCTATACCCCGACAATCGGGCGAAGCCACGGCATCCACGCCGAACCGACAACCTTTGGCCTGAAGCTGGCAACATTCTTTGCCGAATTTACCCGCTGCCGCCAGCGACTGGAAGCGGCACGCGCCGAGATCGCCACCTGTGCCATTTCCGGCGCGGTCGGCACCTTCGCGCATATCGACCCGGCGGTCGAGGTGCATGTCGCCGCAAAGCTGGGACTGACCCCCGAGCCGGTTTCGACGCAGGTGATCCCGCGCGATCGCCACGCCATGTTCTTCGCCACCCTCGGCGTGATCGCAAGCTCGGTCGAACGGCTGGCCACCGAAATCAGGCATCTTCAGCGGACCGAGCTTCGCGAGGCGGAGGAGTTCTTCTCCGCCGGGCAGAAGGGCTCGTCGGCGATGCCGCACAAACGCAATCCGGTACTGACCGAGAACCTGACCGGACTGGCACGGATCGTTCGCGCCGCCGTGACGCCGGCGCTGGAAAATGTCGTTCTGTGGCATGAGCGCGACATCTCGCATTCATCGGTCGAACGTGTGTTCGGACCCGACGCCACGATTGCCCTCGATTTCGCGTTGCAGCGCCTCGCCAGCGTTGTCGAGAAGCTTGTGGTCTACACCGATTCCATGCAGGCCAATCTTGACCAGCTTGGCGGGCTTGTCCATTCACAGCAGGTGATGCTGGCGCTGACACAAAAAGGCGTCAGCCGCGAGGATGCCTATGTCATGGTGCAGCGCAACGCCATGGCCACCTGGAAGGATGGCGGCAGCTATCGCGACAGGTTGAAGGCTGATGCGGATGTGCAGGCGGCCCTGAGCGCGGTGGATATCGACGCGCTGTTCGACCTCGACCAGCATTTCCGGCATGTCGATACGATCTTTGCCCGCGTCTTCGGCGGGGGTTCGTGATGGGGGAGCGACAGCCACTTTACGAGGGCAAGGCCAAGATCATCTATCCCGGGCCCGATGCCGGCACGCTGGTGCAATATTTCAAGGATGACGCCACCGCCTTCAACGCGCAGAAGAAGGATGTCATCACCGGCAAGGGCGTGCTGAACAATTTCATCAGTGAGTATATCATGGGGCGGCTTGCCGAGGCCGGCGTGACGACGCATTTCATCGAACGTCTGAATGACCGCGAACAGCTGATCCGCGCGCTGGAGATCATTCCGGTCGAGGTGGTTGTCCGCAATGTCGCCGCCGGGTCGATCTGTCCGCGCCTTGGCCTGACTGAAGGCGATGACATGCCATCGACGCTGATCGAGTTCTGCCTGAAGGATGACGCGCTTGGCGACCCGATCATCGCGCGCGAACATATTCTGACATTCGGCTGGGCCAGCGCCGCGGAATTCGATGTCATGGTCGCCGAGACACACCGCATCAACGCCTTGCTGACCGACATCTTCGCCGCCATCGATGTGCGGCTGATCGACTTCAAGCTGGAATTCGGCCGGCCAGCCGATGGCAGTGGCGGCATCATGCTTGCCGACGAGATCAGCCCCGACAATTGCCGTCTCTGGCAGGTCGGTACCGACGAGAAAATGGACAAGGACAGGTTCCGCCGCGATCTTGGCGGCCTGGCCGAAGCCTATGAGGAGATCGCGCGCCGCCTCGGCGTGACCATACCGAAGGCAAGCTGACCGCCTGCCCCAACCGCCCGATGCAAAGGACATATCCATGCAGGTAATCGTCAACATCTCGCTGAAAGAAGGCGTTCTCGACCCGCAGGGACGCGCCATCGGACGCTCGCTCACCGATCTCGGATTTCAGGAGGTCGGCGAGGTCAGGGTCGGCAAGCGCATTTCCCTCGATATCGACGAGAGCGACCCGGCACGGGCCGAACAGCGTGTGGCGCGCATGTGCGAGACGCTGCTGGCGAACACCGTGATCGAGGATTACGAGATCGAGATCGCCGGGGAGAATGGGGCATGAGCCTGAGCGCGCTTCGCGTCGCCATCATTGTCTTTCCCGGATCAAATTGCGACCGCGACATGATGGTGGCTGTCGAAAGGCTGGCCGGGCGACGGCCAGCCCTTGTCTGGCACAAGGAAACAAGCCTTGACCCGGTCGATCTGGCCATCATCCCCGGCGGCTTTTCCTACGGCGACTATCTGCGCTGCGGCGCGCTGGCAGCACGATCGCCGATCATGGAGGCGGTTCTCGACCATGCCGCACGCGGCGGCGCGGTGATGGGAATCTGCAACGGCTTTCAGGTGTTGCTGGAGGCCGGCCTTCTCCCCGGGGTCCTGGTCGAGAATGCCGGTCTGAAATATGTCTGCCGCAACACCTGCATCGAGGTTGTCGACGGCACCGGGTCACCCTTCACCGCCGGCCTTGTCCCGGGACAGAAAATGGTCATCCCGGTGGCGCATAACGAGGGCAATTACTTCGCCGGCGACGATGATTTGCAGCGGCTGGAGGATAATGGCCAGATCGCCTTTCGCTATGTCGACAGCGACATTCACGGCCCGGCCAACCCGAATGGCGCGGCGCGCGACATTGCCGGCATCATCTCGGCGAATGGACGGGTGATGGGTATGATGCCACATCCCGAACGCGCCATTTCGCCAGAGCTTGGCAGCGCCGACGGCGCCACCATGCTGACCGCCAGTCTGGAGGCCCTTGTGTCATGAGCGATATCATGAGCGCACCACACCAGCACCCGGCCATGACCTTCGAGAACGCCGCTTCTATGGGGCTGTCGCGTGAGGAATGGGACCTCATCCGGACGCGGCTTGGACGCACGCCGAATCTGTGTGAGCTGGGTATCTTCTCGGCCATGTGGTCGGAGCATTGTTCATACAAATCCTCGAAAAGATGGCTGAAAACCCTGCCGACCGAGGGGCCGCAGGTCATCCAGGGGCCGGGCGAGAATGCCGGCGCTGTCGATATCGGCGACGGGCTGGCCGCCATCTTCAAGATCGAGAGCCACAACCATCCGTCCTTCATCGAGCCCTATCAGGGGGCGGCGACCGGCGTTGGCGGCATCCTTCGTGATGTCTTCACCATGGGCGCACGACCGGTGGCGTTGTTGAACGCGCTGCGCTTTGGCGCCGCCGACCATGAGAAAACGCGCCACCTCCTGTCGGGCGTGGTCTCGGGCATTGGCGGCTATGGCAACTGCATCGGCATCCCGACCATTGGCGGCGAGGTCAATTTCGATTCCTCCTACAATGGCAATATCCTTGTGAACGCAATGGCGATCGGCCTTGCCAACAGCGACCGGATATTCAGGTCTGCAGCAACCGGGCCCGGCAACCCGGTGATCTATGTCGGCGCGAAGACCGGCCGGGACGGCATTCATGGCGCGACCATGGCGTCGGCCGAATTCTCCGACGAGACGGAATCGAAGCGCCCCACCGTTCAGGTTGGCGACCCGTTCACCGGCAAGCTGCTCATGGAGGCCTGCCTTGAATTGATGGCGTCGGACGCGGTTCTCGCCATTCAGGATATGGGGGCGGCCGGCTTGACCTCCTCCTCGGTCGAGATGGCGTCGAAAGGCGGTCTTGGCATGGAAATGGACCTCGATCTGGTACCGGCCCGTGAAGACGGGATGAGCGCCTATGAATTGATGCTGTCGGAAAGTCAGGAACGAATGCTGATGGTCCTCAAGCCTGACGCCACCGAGACAGCACGCCAGATTTTCGAGAAATGGGACCTCGATTTCATGCCGATTGGCAAGGTCACCGAAACCGGGCGGCTTGTGCTGCTGAAGGATGGTGATGTCGCCTGTGATATCCCGCTGGCACCGCTTGTCGATGATGCGCCGGAATATGACCGCCCGCAGGCCGAGGTGGCGAAGCGCCCGGTTCTGGCCAGCGCCGATATCAGCGATGACAGGCCGGTCACCGAGGTTCTGACAGAGCTTCTCTGCAGTGTCGATCTCGCCAGCCGCCGCTGGATTTACGAGCAATATGACAGCCAGGTGATGGCCGACACCATCGCACCGCCTGGCGGTGACGCCGGCCTTGTCAGGGTTCACGGCTCGCGCCGAGGTCTTGCCGCCAGCACCGATTGCACGCCGCGTTATGTCGAGGCGGACCCGCGCACCGGCGGCGCGCAGGCTGTTGCCGAGGCGTGGCGCAACCTGTCGGCCATCGGCGCGCGCGGCCTGGCGATCACCAACAATCTGAATTTCGGCAATCCGGAGCGGCCCGAAATCCTGACCCAGATGGCACAATCGGTTCTCGGCATGGGCGATGCCGCGCGGGCACTGGAAACCCCTGTCGTTTCAGGCAATGTCTCGCTCTATAACGAGACGGATGGCAGCGCCATCCTGCCCTGTCCGGTCATCGGCATGGTCGGCACGATCGAGGATATCGGTGCCGCCGTCGGCATGGCACCGGCCGCCGATCTGACGCTGGTTGTGATCGGGCAGACGGATGAAACCGATGATGGCTGGCTTGGTGTCTCGCTCTATGCCCGCAATCTGGCAGGCAATCCCGTGGCGGCACCGCCGCCGGTCGATCTTGAGGCCGAACGCCGCAATGGCCTGTTCGTGCAGCAGCAGATCGCCAGCGGCGCGGTCGCGGCGGCGCATGACATCAGCGATGGTGGCCTTGCTGTTGCCGTTGCCGAAATGTGTATCGCCGGCCGGACCGGCGCACAACTCACGCTTCCCGAAGGCGGCAACCGGCATGGCTGGGCCTTTGGTGAGGACCAGGCCCGCTATATCGTCGCCACCGCCGACGCGCCGGCGCTTCTGGCGGCAGCGGACTTGGCGGGCGTGCCGGCTGCAACGATCGGCAGCACCCGCGATGGAGGTGAATTGCAATTCGGCGACGAGGGTGCCATATCTGTAGGGGACCTGAGCAATCTGGTCGAGGCGACCATCCCCGCACTGATGTCAGGCGGATGACGCCACCCGAACAGGAGGACAATGCCTCATGCCGATGCAGGCATCTGAAATCGAGACACTGATCAAGGACGCCTTCCCCGACGCGGAGGTTGTCATCGAGGATCTTCGCGGCGATGGCGACCACTATGCCTGCCGGGTTGTCGCACAGGCCTTTGCCGGCAAGAGCCGCGTCCAGCAGCACCAGATGGTGTACAAGGCACTTGGCGGCCGCATGGGCGGTGAATTGCACGCGCTGGCACTACAGACATCGGCACCGACAAACAACTGAATCCCGGGATGTGGCGCCATGCCCGCCCGAAGCTGGAGAAATGACCATGCTTGATGACGCAACCCGTGACCGTATCCAGGCCGATATCGGCGGAGACGACGTTGTTCTTTTCATGAAGGGCACCCCGGTGTTCCCGCAATGCGGCTTCTCTGCCGCCGTTGTCGGTGTGCTGACACATCTTGGGGTGCCGTTCCGCGGCATCAATGTTCTGGAGGATGACAGCATCCGCGAGGGCATCAAGTCGTTTTCCGACTGGCCAACGATTCCGCAGCTTTATGTAAAGGGTGAGTTTGTTGGTGGCTGTGACATCGTGCGTGAAATGTACGAAACGGGCGAGCTGACCGAGATGTTCCAGACCCGCGGCGTCGACGCCAAGCCCTCGGCCTGACGACATCTGTCTTGCGTCATTTATCGCCGGCGACCATATCGCCGGCGTCATAGCTGCGATGCGCGACCACCTCGGCGACGCGAATATGATACCAGCTGTAGAATTCCTGGCGTCCCATCTGCTGCGCGGCAAGATGCTCGATATTGATCCGCCAGTCACGGATCGCGCCGCGGTCCCGCCAATATGACACGGTGATGCCGATCCCGTCCTCGCCGCGCACCGATTCCACACCGAGGAATCCCGGCTGCTGCTGTGCCAGCTCGACCATCCGTTCCGAGGTCAGGCTGTACATCTCCTCAGCCGACAAAGTTCGCTGGTTGGTGAAGATCACCGCGAAATAACGCTCTGGCCAGCCATCCGAGGACGGGGCCGGCGCATTTTCAATGTCATCATCATTATCCATCATGGTCCTGTCCCGTCGATGCAGGATATCCGGCGCGCGCCCTGCCCGCGGTTCGCGTGCCGCGCCTTCAGGGATAACGCAGATTTACCGGGCGGCGCCATGCAAAAATTCCCGCACCATGACATCTGCATGGCATGGCACCTGATTGAGACTCAAAGCAAACGGGGCGGACCATATGGCCCGCCCCGATGAATTTGCCGTGGCGGAACGACGCGCCGGCAGGTGCCGTGCGCCGGAACCGCTGTTACCGCGAATAATATTCGACGACCAGATTGGGTTCCATCTGCACCGGGTAGGGAACCTCATCCAGACCCGGCACGCGAACGAATTTTGCGGTGAATTTGTTGTGGTCGACCTCGACATATTCGGGAACATCGCGTTCGACCGATGCAACGGCGTCAAGAACGGCCGGAATGGTTTTTGCCTTCTCCTTCAGCGCGATTTCATCACCGGGACGAAGGAGGACCGAGGAGATGTTGCAACGCTTGCCGTTGAGCAGGACATGACCATGGTTGATGATCTGGCGCGCGGCAAAGACCGTCGGCACCATCTTCGAACGGTACAGCACCGCATCAAGGCGTGTCTCCAGGATACCAACCAGATTCTGTCCGGTATCGCCCTTCGCGCTGGCGGCCTTCTTGTAATATTTCTTGAACTGCTTCTCGCCGATATTGCCGTAATAGCCCTTCAGCTTCTGCTTGGCCATCAGCTGCACACCGAAATCGGTCGGCTTCTTGCGGCGCTGGCCATGCTGGCCGGGGCCATATTCGCGGCTGTTTACGGGGGATTTCGGGCGGCCCCAGAGATTGACTCCCAGACGGCGGTCAATCTTGTGCTTGGCGGAATGCCGCTTGTGATCAGACTTGGCCATAGGTGGCTCCTCATATGTCTGCGGAGGCGCGTGCGGCGCATCCTTATGTGGCCCGGTAGGGTTGCGGCGTTTCCGCCGAACCGGCATCGCACCCCGCTGGTGCAATCCACGTTCCCGGGAATGGCGGGAAACTAGGCATCAGCGGCCCGTCTGTCAACCTGATTTCGACCTGTCACGCGTCTTGGTCAGCGCCTGGATGACCCCGTGAAGCGTGCTGATTTCCTGACTTGTCGGGCGCGCCCGGCCAAACAGCGCCCGCAGATTGCGTTTTACCGCCGGCGCCATTTCCGGCGAGATGAAGAACCCACCGCTGTCCAGCTCGGCCTCGAGCCGTTCATGGAATCTCTCCCGTTCCAGAATGGTGGCGGCGTCATCCATTGCTTCATCAGGCCCGGACCGATTTTCCGTCCCGGCAGCAGCTTTGACATTTAGCCCGGTATTTGCCCCGCTATTTGCTGCAGTGCGCCACTCCCAGGCCATCAGCAACACCGCCTGGGCAAGGTTCAGAGACGGGTAGTCCGGATTTAGGTCGGCAGTGACAAGGCAGTCGGCGCGCACCACATCCTCATTGTCGAGTCCCGAGGCCTCCGGCCCGAACATCAGCCCGGCCTTGCCGCCATGTCGCAGAAGCTCGGCAGTCACAATACGGGGATCGCTCGTGCGCACCGGCATGTCGCGACGGCGCGCCGACAGGGCAGCCAGAAAGGTCAAATCATGCGCGGCCCCGGCAATGCTGTCATGGACAGTGGCAGCCTCGATGATCGACGCCCCGCCAGCGGCCATCGGCAGGGCAGCGGGGTTCGGCCAGCCATCGCGTGGCGCGACGAGCCGCAGATCTGTCAGCCCGCAATTCATCATCGCACGGGCCGCGGCACCGATATTCTCGCCAAGCTGCGGGCGGACAAGGATAACGACAGGCGGCGTGGCGAGGCTCATGCGTCAGGCAGCGTTGGCCGGGCCAGCGATCCCGTCGCGCTGCAGCTTCCACATCATGCCGTCACCAAGCGCCACGACCGAGGCGTCGATGATGTTCGTCGACACGCCGACGGTCCGCCAGATCACCCCGTCAGGGGTCCGGAATTCAATCATCACACGGGTCACGGCCCCGGTGCCGGCCTGCTCTTCACGGGAATCGAGAATACGGACCTTGTAATCGACAAGCTCGACATCCTCCAGCGACGGATAGGCCGTCGACAGTGCCTTTCGAAGCGCCGTATCGACAGCATTCACCGGCCCGTTGCCAAGCGCCACCTCGTGATAGATGACATTGCCAACGGTGATTGTGGCGGTGGCCTCGGATTCGACAACAAGCTGGCCGCGGGCATTGAACCGCCGTTCATCCATGACCCTGAATCTGCCGATATTGAAATAGTCCGGTACCTCGCCGAGCGTGCGGCGGGCCAGCAGCTCAAAACTTGCCTCGGCGGAATCAAAGGCCCAGCCCTCGAACTCGCGCTCCTTGACCACGCGGATCAGCGTTTCCAGCCGCGGGTCGGCATTGTCGATCTCGATGCCGAATTCGGTGAACCGCGCCAGCATGTTGGATTTTCCAGCCTGGTCGGAAACAAGATACTGCCTTGTATTTCCGACTTTTTCCGGCGGGACATGTTCATAGGTGCGCGGATCCTTCTGCGCCGCCGAGGCGTGAAGGCCACCCTTATGGGCAAAGGCCGCCTCGCCCACATAGGGCGCCTGTGCGTATGGCGCGCGATTCAGCCGTTCATCAAGCATCCGCGACAGGCCCATCAGTTTCGGCAGATTTTCCTCGGCGATGCCGGTGTCATAGCCAAGTTTCAGGACCAGCGTCGGGATCAGTGTGATCAGATCGGCATTGCCGCACCGCTCGCCAAGCCCGTTGATGGTACCCTGGACCTGGCTTGCGCCGGCGCGGATCGCCGCCAGCGAATTCGCCACCGCCACCCCGGCATCATTATGGCAATGAATTCCGAGACGAACCTCGGGCATGGCGTCATGCACCGTGCTGACAATTTCGAACACCTCGTTCGGCAGCGCCCCGCCATTCGTGTCGCACAGGATTACCCATGACGCACCGCCCTCATGCGCCGCCCGAACGCAATCCAGCGCGTATGCCGGATTGTTCTTGTACCCGTCGAAGAAATGCTCGCAATCGAACATCGATTCACGGCCACGTTCGACCGCCGCCGCGACCGACTGCCGGATCATGTCGAGATTCTCCTCAAGCGAGGTGTTGATCGCCGTCTCGACATGGAAATCCCAGGTCTTGCCAACAAGGCAGGTGGCCGGCACATCGGCCCCTATTACCGCGTTCAGCCCCGGATCATTGGCTGTGCTGCGCCCACCACGGCGGGTCATGCCAAAGGCGACCATGCGCGCGCTGCGGGTCTGTGGCGGGTTGGCGAAGAACGCATCATCGGTCGGGTTGGCGCCCGGCCAGCCGCCCTCGATATAGTCGATGCCGATCTCGTCCAGCGCCGCGGAAATGGCGATCTTGTCTGCCTTCGAGAAATCGACACCGCGGGTCTGACCACCATCGCGGAGCGTCGTGTCAAACAACCAGATCCTGTTATCGCTCATCCACCTGTCCCCCGGGGCGGCATTCGCAACGCCCCTCACTGCGCCTAGGACTTAACAAAAATGATGCCAAAAGGCTAGCTTCGCCGCCAGACCGTGCCGTCCGGCCCGTCTTCAAGAAGGATCCCGCCTGCCGCCAGCTTATCACGAATGGCATCGGCGGCAGCGAAATCACGCGCCGCGCGGGCCGCCTTGCGGGCCTCGATCATGGCGTCGATTTCAGCATCATCGGCACTGTCAGCGCTCTGGTCACCCTTGGCCCATTCATCGCCTGTCTGGCCCAGCAGGCCAAGCAGCGCGGCGGATGATTTCAGCGCCACCGGCGCCTCGGCGCTGCCCCGGTTCGCCTCGCCTGCCAGCTCATGCAGCCGCGCCATCGCCGCCGGCGTGTTCAGATCATCGCAGAGCGCGGCAAGAAAGGCCGGGTCCACCGCGTCATCGGTCGCCCCGGCATCGCCAACGGCGCGATAGAGCCGGTCAAGGACATTGCGCGCCTCGGCCAGCGCCGCGCCGGTCAGCGCCACCGGCGCGCGGTAATGCGCCGCCAGCAGACCGGCCCGCACCGTCTCGCCCCGATGTTCGGCAATCGCCTCATGCGCCAGCACCATGTTGCCAAGCGATTTCGACATCTTCTCGTCACCCATGGTGACATAGCCGTTATGCAGCCAGTATTTCGCCATGATGTCGGTGCCATGCGCGCAGCAGGACTGGGCGATTTCATTCTCGTGATGCGGGAAGACCAGATCGAGGCCGCCAGCATGAATGTCGAACGTCTCACCAAGATAATGCCGGGCCATGGCGGAGCATTCGATATGCCAGCCGGGTCGCCCCTGTCTGTCCGAGAAGGGATTGTCCCATCCCGGCTGCTCATCGCTGCTTGGCTTCCACAGCACGAAATCGGCGGCATCGCGCTTGTAGGGGGCCACCTCGACGCGGGCACCGGCGATCATGTCCTCCATGCTGCGTCCTGACAGCACGCCATAGGATGGCATCGTCGCCACACTGAACAGCACATGATCCTCGGCAATATAGGCATGACCACCTGCGATCAGCGTCCGGATCATCGCGATCATCTCATCAATGAATTCCGTGGCGCGCGGTTCATGATCCGGCGGCAGCGCGCCAAGTGCCTTTATATCCTCATGAAAACAGCGGATGGTGTCTTCGCACAGATTGTCGATGCCGATATCGCGCTCGGCAGCACGGGTGATGATCTTGTCATCGACATCGGTGATGTTGCGGACATAGGTGACGCGCGGGAACTGGCGGCGCAGCAGCCGCACCAGAACATCGAACACGACAATCGGCCTGGCATTGCCGATATGGATCCGGTCATAGACCGTCGGCCCGCAGGCATAAACCCGCACATGTGACGGGTCGAGCGGCGTGAAGACATCCTTGCTGCGGGTCAGCGTGTTATGGAGGCGCAGCGCGATCATGCGGTCTCTCCACGAAGCCTCGCCAGAATGCGCCCCCGCCCGATAAAGGGCAGCAGCGGTGCGATTTCCGGGCCGCGCGCCTGGCCGGTCAGCGCCAGCCGGAGGGGCATGAACAGGCCGCGTCCCTTCGCCCCTGTGGCCGCGCCGACGGATTTTGTCCAGTCGTCCCAGACATCGCCAAGATCACCCTCGGGCAGAAGGTTGGCAGCGGCGCTGGTCACCTCCGCCGCCTCGATCACCGGAGCCAGCGGGGCGGTGCAGACCTGCCACCATTGTGCTGCCTGGCTCACCGCTTCAAGATTGTCGCGAACGGCAAGCCAGAACGCCTCGCCCCCGCCGACATCAAGTGCCGTCAGCCGGTCGGCGACAGCGGCAAAGCCAAGCTGCTGGATCACCCGCATATTGACCTGCGCCAGTTCCGCCGGGTCGAATTTGGCGGTGGCACGGCCAAAGCGTGACAGGTCAAAACCCTCGATAATGGTGGTCATATCGGCACAGGGCACCACCGGGTCGGAGGTGCCGATGCGCGCCAGCAGGCTTGCCAGCGCGGTTGCCTCGGTCCCCTCATTCCGCAGCTGGCCGATGGACAGGCTGCCAAGACGTTTCGACAGACCCTCGCCATCGGCGCCGGCCAGAAGCGCGACATGTCCCATCACCGGGGCGGTGGCGCCCAGTGCCTCGAACAGCTGAATCTGAGCCGCCGAATTGGTGACATGGTCCTCACCGCGGATGATGTGGGTGATGGCGTGGTCGATATCATCGACAACCGATGCCATGGTGTAGATAACCCGGCCATCCTCGCGGAACAGCACCGGGTCCGAAAGGCTCGACATGTGATAGCTGACATCGCCGCGCACCATGTCGGTCCAGGCCACCTCGCTGTGGTCCAGCAGAAAACGCCAATGCGGGCGCCGGCCTTCGGCCTCGAAGGCAGCCTTCTGGTCATCGGACAGGTTCAGCGCCGCGCGGTCATAGACCGGCGGCCGGCCGGCCGACAATTGTGCCTTGCGCTTCAGCGCCAGCTCTTCCGGCGTTTCATAGCAGGCATAGGCGCGGCCATCGGCGACAAGCTGTTGCAGTGCCGCATCATACCGCTCGAGGCGCGCCGACTGACGGTCCTCAACGTCCCATTGCATGCCCATCCAGACCAGATCGGCGCGGATCGACTCCTCGAAAGCCGCCGTCGACCGGTCAGTGTCGGTATCGTCGATCCGCAGCATGAAATGCCCGCCCTGACGGCGCGCGAACAGGAAATTCACCAGCGCGGTGCGCAGATTGCCAACATGCAGATTGCCGGTCGGGCTGGGCGCGAAGCGAACCTTCACGTTACTCATTCACTCATCCTTCCCGGATGCCTGCAACGGCCCGGATGCCTGTAACGGCCCGGATGCCTGTAACGGGTTAAAGCCCGAGGTCAGCGGCAGCCGCCGTTCGCGGCCAAAGGCAAGGGCTGTCATTTTCGGCCCCGGCGCCGCCTGGAACCTCTTATATTCGGCCCGGAACAGCAACTGGCTGGCCCGCGCCACCTCCTCGCGGTCATGACCGCGCGCCACGATGGTCTCGATATCCACCATCTCCTCGCACAATGCGCGCATGATGTCATCAAGCCTGTCATAGGGCGGCAGCGAGTCGGTATCCTTCTGGTCGGGCCGCAGTTCGGCCGAGGGCGGCTTGTCGATGATCCGCGCCGGCATCACCTCGCCTTCCGGCCCGGCACCGCCGCGCGGCATATTGGCGTTGCGCCAGCGGCACAGCTCGAACACCTGCACCTTCCAGACATCCTTGATTGGCGCGAAGCCGCCGCACATGTCGCCATAAAGGGTCGAGTAGCCGGCCGCATATTCGGATTTGTTGCCGGTGGCGAGAACCATCGGGCCATGTTTGTTGGAAATGCCCATCAGGATCATCCCGCGAAGACGCGACTGGATGTTCTCCTCGGCAATATCGGGATCGGTGCCGGCGAACTGGCCCTCCAGCATCCCCTCCATCGCCTGCATCGCCGGCCCGATCGATATCTCGTCAAGGCGAATGCCAAGGCGGCGCGCCAGCTCGGCCGCGTCATCCAGACTTTCCTGGCTGGTATAGGGTGACGGCATCATCACCGCATGAACGCGCTGCGGGCCAAGCGCATCGACCGCCAGCACGGCGACGATCGCCGAGTCGATCCCGCCCGACAGGCCAAGCACGACACCCGGGAACCCGTTCTTGTCGACATAATCGCGCAGCCCAAGCGTCAGCCCGCGATAGAGCGCCGCCATACCCTCATCCGGCGGGGTGATCTGACCGCTGAGCGAGGGCGCACCAAAATCCTCACCAAGCTGGATGGTGACGGTGGCCTCGGAAAAGCTTGGCAGATGGGCGGCAAGCTTGCCATCGGCGCCAAGCGCGAACGATCCACCGTCAAAGACGAGCTCATCCTGCCCGCCAACCATGTTGACATAGAAGAACGGGCATTCGGCCTCCAGCGCCCGGCTGACAGCATGCGCCATCCGGCTGTCCGGCTTCAGCAGGTCAAAGGGCGAGGCATTCAGCGAGATGATGATCTCGGCCCCGGATTCGGCGAGGCATTCGACCACATCAGGCGTCCAGATATCCTCGCAGATCGGCAGGCCGAGCCGCCGCCCGCGCACCATCACCGGCCCCGGCATCTCGCCGGCGGTGAAATTGCGCTTGTCGTCAAAGACGCCGTAATTCGGCAGATTCACCTTGTCGCGACGTGCCTGGATGGCACCGCCATCAAGGACGAAGACCGCATTGGTGATCACGCCGTCCTCACTATGAGGCGCGCCAATGATAATGGCCGGCCCACCATCGGATGTCGCACCGGCAAGTGCCTGCAGGCCCGCGGCCACCTCGCCCATGAAGTCGCTTCGCAGCACAAGATCATCACAGGGATAGCCGGACAGATACATCTCGGGCGTGACGATGATCTCGGCGCCAAGCGATGCCGCCTGCCGACGCGCCTCGAGAAGACGGTCCATATTGGCCCCGATATTGCCAAGATGGGGATTCAACTGGGCGAGCGCGATCGAACTGGCGTTAGGCATGGGCTGCATCCCGGTCATTTGCGAAGCAGGAATTCGCGTCCTGATTTGACGCATGGCTTCCCGTCATAGGAGATGATGTCGGCGGTGGCGTAGGTTTCCGACCAGATCTGCGGCAGATAGGACCCGGTGCCAATCAGGTCGACCGGTGCCCTGGCGAAGGAGAACATCCGGCATTTGTCGGGGCCAAACCCGCTTGAAGCCACAATCCGCGCCCGCTCGAACCCGTTCTTGTCCAGCGTCTCGCGAAGATACCAGACCGCCGCCACGCTGACCCCTGTTCCCATCAGATGCTTCAGTTCGGCGTCAGTACGATAACCGCGGGTAGCGTAGGGAACATGTCGGTCGAGAACGGCATAGGATTCGGGTGTGTCCAGCCCCTCGACGAACCGGCCGCCATGTGTGTCCAGACGAAAGGCCAGCTGGCCGCTGGCGGCAAGGTCGGGGAACCTGTTGGCGACTTCCAGCGCGTCGGTGATCTCACGCCCGTAATAGTCGACCAGCACGGTGAGCGGTGCCTCCGGTGCCATTTCGTGAAACATCTCGGCGGCCCGCAATGTCGATCCGGCATAGCCGACAAGCGCGTGCGGCATTGTCCCCATGCCACGTTCCTGCCCAAAGAAAGGCGCGGTGGCGTCCGTCGATGATCCGACAAAGCCGCGCGCACCGGTCTTGGCATTCGCCTTTTTCGAGCCGACCGAGGCGCCGTAGGCCATCAGTTCCGCCATGTCCGAGCCGGCACAGTGCCGCGCATCCATGGCCAGAAAGGCAACCTCCGGCAGCTCGACACACATGTTGTAGGCGTTGTAGGCCGCCACGCAGCAGCCACCGAGCCGCTGCAGGAAAATGGTTTCCAGATCAACCAGCGCGGCGAACGGCCCGCGAAGGTAGCACAGCACCTCGCCTGCCCCGACCCAGGCACCCTCGACATGCGGCTGGTCGACCTCGATGGTGACATTGCGATGGCGCGCCATGGCCTGCAACCATTCGATGGCCAGCCTGCCGGCATAGGTCACCGGGCGGCGCATGAACACCGCATATTCCACCTCGCAATCGCCATTCGCCTCGACGATACGGCGGGTGTTGCGAAAATAGGTATCGGTCAGTCCCGGCTGTTCGTCCGGTGACGGACCACTGGTTTCAAACTCGGCCATTGCAGATCTGCCCTGTCGGTGACCGCGCCGGTCACCA
>Ga0255767_1001499_pt1 | contig 20702 bp, 19 predicted proteins | sample 071ome_24_FD_179967 | JGI IMG/M metagenome (GOLD analysis project Ga0255767, IMG submission 179967) | Coastal salt marsh microbial communities from the Groves Creek Marsh, Skidaway Island, Georgia - 071402CT metaG (version 2) | ecosystem: Environmental > Aquatic > Marine > Intertidal zone > Salt...
ACAGCAGAACAGCACGCCGCCGACCTGCAGATAGGAGCTCTGCACCAGTGCCGCGATCGCCACGGTGGCGAGGAAGCCCGCGCCCATCTGCAGGAAGCCGCTGACGGCGGCCGCCGCCCCCGCCGAGGACGGCTCGACGGATGTGAGCGCGCCGGACAGCGCATTCGGGATCAGGAAGCCGGAACCGACGGCATAGAAGAACATCGGCACGATCAGCGTGACGGGCGTGTCCATCCCCGTTAGCGAGAGCACCATCGCGGAGCAGGTGGCTGTGGAGGCAACCAGCCCGCCCGTCAAAATCATACGCTCGCGGGGAATGCGCTGGGACAGGCGGCTGGAGATAAAATTACCGACCACATAGCCGAAAGGCACCTCCAGAATAAACCAGCCGTATTCTTCCGGCGATAGTCCCATCACCACAATCAGGGCAATAGGTGAGCCGGCGATGAAGGCTTGGAATGCGCCGCCCATGGAGGCCGAGGACAGGCAGTAGCCCATGAAATGCACCATCCCCAGTAGCCGGACATAGGACCGTGCGAGCGCGCCGGCCTGGGCCGGGCGGCGTGCGACCCGGGGCAGGGTCTCCTGCAGGGTAAGGTAGGTGGCGGCGAGCGTCAGCCACCCCGCGCCCGCGATGAACAGAAAGTTCGCTTCCCAGCCGAACAGAACCTGCAACTGGCCGCCGATTAGGGGCGCAAAGATGGGCGCGAGCGCCAACGCCATGCCAAGGTAGGCCATAGCCCGCGTTGCGGCCGGCCCGTCCGTGGTGTCGCGCACGATGGCGCGGCCCAGCGCCAGGCAGGTGCACCCGCCGATCGCTTGCACGATGCGCGCCGTGATCAATGTCTCGATATCAGGGGCCAGCGCGCAGGCGATACTGGCCAGCGTGAAGAGCAGGATGCCCGCCAGCAGGGGCCGGCGACGGCCGATGGCGTCCGACAGGGGGCCGATCACTAGCTGCGCGATAGCGAAGGCGCCCAGATAGGCCGAGACCGTCATCTGAATAAGTGCCTGGCTCGTGCCCAAGTCCTCAGCCATCGATGGCATCGACGGCAGGAAAATCGTGATCGCCAGCTGGCTGGTCACCATCAGGGCAACCAGAAGTGTCATAGGGGCGCATGGCGCTTGTTGGGGAGCGGACGGGCTAGTCATGCATTAAGACTTGAACAGGCTGGGCGGGTTCGGCCGGGAGAATGGAAAGGCGGGGATAGCCCCCATCAGGTGAAATTTATACGGTGCGGCGGGCTGCTTGCCGATCCTAGCCTGCATGATAGCGGTTTTTGCGCTGCCGGACCGGTTGCGCCGCGCGTGCTTTGCCCGCAGGTTTGCACCCGAGAGAAATTCGAGAGGGTGCAAGGATGTTAGACAACAAAGAACGATCAGGGCCTCTGGTCGGCCTAAAGGTCGTTGAACTGGCCGGGATCGGTCCTGGGCCGTTCGCCTGCATGCTGCTGGCTGACCTGGGCGCCGACGTGATTCGGATCGACCGGCCCGCCGATGCGGGCCTCGGCGTGCCGCGCGGCTATCAATACGAACTCGCCGCGCGCTCGCGTCCCTCGGTTGCCGTGGACCTAAAGCATTCGGATGGCGTGGAGACGGTGCTGAAGCTGGTCGAGAACGCCGACGTTCTGGTCGAGCCGTTCCGCCCCGGCGTGACCGAGAAGCTTGGCCTCGGCCCGGATGACTGCATGGCCCGCAACCCGCAGCTGATCTATGCCCGCATGACCGGGTTCGGAGGCACCGGCCCGCTGGCCAAGGTCGCCGGGCATGATATCAACTATGTCTCGCTGACCGGCGTGCTCCACGCCATCGGCACGAAGGACAAGCCGACCCCACCGCTCAACTTGGTCGGCGATTACGGCGGCGGCGCGCTCTATCTCGCCTTTGGCGTGATGGCTGCAATCTATGAGATGCAGCGCTCCGGCAAGGGGCAGGTGGTCGATACCGGCATGATCGACGGGGCGGCGAGCCTGATGATCCCGGTCTATGGCCTGCACGCGGCAGGCTCGTTTCCCGACGAACGCGCCTCGAATATCCTTGATGGTGGCGCGCCTTTCTACGATACCTACGAATGCGCCGACGGCAAGTTTGTCTCCATCGGCTCCATCGAGACCAAGTTCTATGCCCTGCTGCTCGAAAAGCTGGGGCTGGCGGACGCGGACCTGCCGGACCAGATGGACCGAGTGCACTGGCCGGAACTGAAGGCGCGCTTCGCCGAGGTGATCCGCACCAAGACCCGCGCCGAGTGGGTCGAGATCATGGAGGGAACGGATGTGTGCTTCGCGCCGGTGATGGCCATGAGCGAGGCTCATACCCATCCCCAGAACGTGGCGCGCGAGAACTTCGTCGAGGTGGCGGGTATCACCCAGCCGGCCCCGGCCCCGAAATTCTCGCGCACGCCGGGCCGCATCCATTCGCCGCCGAGCCCGCCAGGCGCGGAGACCGAAAGCGCGCTGGCTGCCTGGGGAATCGGCGACGCCGAGATCGAGGCGTTGAAGGAATCCGGAGCAATTGGCCGGAAGGGCTGACTAACCCTCTCCCTATGGAGAGAGGCTTTGCGGAGCAGATAAGACATGGCTACGCCCATCCCCTACAACCGCGAACTCGACTTCGAGTACGGCCGCGTCGATGAACTGACGCCGCTGCTGCGCCGCGTGATCGCGCGCAATCCTAGCGCCTTCACCTTTCATGGCACCGGCACTTACATCATCGGGCGTGGGCAGGTAGCCGTGGTCGATCCCGGCCCGGATCTGGCCGAGCATGTGGATGCGCTGCTGGAGGCGGTGCGGGGCGAGACCGTCACCCATATCCTTGTCACCCACACCCACATCGACCATTCGCCTGCCGTGCCTGCGCTGCAGGCCGCGACCGGTGCGCCGACCTATGCGTTCGGCCCCCACGGCACCCGGCCCGAGGATGGTGCAAGCGAGGGCGGGGCGGATTTCGATTTTGCGCCCGACTATGCGGTGGGCGACGGCGACGTCATTACCGGCCTGGGCTGGTCGGTGGAGGCGCTGCACACGCCCGGCCACTGCTCGAACCACCTATGCTTCGCGCTGCGCGAGGAAGACGCGCTACTCTGCGGCGATCATGTGATGGGCTGGTCCACCAGCATCGTCTCGCCGCCCGACGGAGACATGGCTGCCTACATGGCCTCGCTGGATAAGGTGGGCCGCTTCGGTGCGGGCCAGTATTTCCCGACCCACGGCGCGCCCATCGACGCGCCGGCCCCCTACGTTAAGGCGCTGATCGCCCACCGCCACGAGCGCGAGGACCAGATCATGGCCGAGCTCGCGGCGGGCCCCGCCACCATCGCCCAGATGGTGCCGCGCATGTACGCTGACGTGGACCCGAAGCTCTTTCCCGCCGCCGCTCGCAGCGTGCTGGCACACCTGATCCATATGGTGGAGACAGGGCGGGTGAGAGCGGACGGTGACGTGGGCGAGGGAAGCGTGTTCCGGCTGGTGGGGTACTAACCCCCCATCGTCATGCCCGGACTTGTTCCGAGCATCCACGTGCTAGGGGCGAGTGCAAAGCGAGATCGTCTTGGCTCGTCCAGCACACGGGTCCACAGCGGTACACCTAGCATTTCTCGGTAGAATGGCCCTCGCAAAGATCATACCGGTGTAGAGCAATCAAATACGGGTCGCGAAAGCCGCCAGGCGTTTTACAGGTTCCTACTCCGGCGTGATGAAGTAGCGCCCGCGCAAATACCGTGACAGGGGCACGGGGCGGTTCGGGTCGGGCAGGGGCGGGCGCGCGACCCAGCGCTCGAACTCGGCCAGCGCGATTCGGGTGATGCCCGCGATATCGAGGTTGCGGGCATCCTCCAGTGCGTGGAAATCCGCATCCAGCAATTCGCCGTCGCCGCCGTCCAGCTTGCCGCCGATTTCCTCGGCCTCGGCCACGAGGAACCGCGCGTCGAAACGGCGTGAACGGCCGGGCGGGGTGATTGCCCGAAAAAAATAATCGACGCCGTCCAGCCGTGGCCGGAAGCCGCCGGGCGCGTCCCGGTCCGTCTCCCCCAGCAGAAGCCCGGTCTCCTCATAGACCTCGCGCACGCCGCCCGCGGCGATGGCGCGCGCGCGGGTCGGGTTGGCCGCGCGTTCGAGGCGCGCCTGCACGTCATGGCGCAGCGAGGTGGCCGGCTTGTAGGCCTTGTCCACCGCATCGATCCGGCCGCCGGGGAACACCCAGGCATGGGGCATGAAGACATGGTTGCGGTGGCGCCGGCCCATCAGCACCTCCACGTTGCCGTTGCGGCGTTCGCGCCACAGCACCATCGTCGCCGCGTCGACGGGACGTAGCGAGCGGTGCTTCTTTTTTCCAATGGATGCGTTGTCTTCAGCCACGCGGGATTCAGGACCTGCTGGGGTTGCGTGAGGACACTACTTAATGGGCGAGAAGGAGGTCGGCACCAAGTAGCGGTTCTCCTGCTTGATCACCCGGTGGCCGTTGCCCGCTTGGTAGATCGCCCAGCGCGGATCGGTCACGGCCTTCTTCTGGCCTGCCTCACGCGCGGCGTGGTTGTCCCAGTACCAGAGATGCATCACCTGGTTAATTGTGCCGGTGATCGAGAAGAAATAGCCGATAAGCTTCCAGCCCGCGTCGTCGATGATCGGCTTAGCCAGTGCCTTGGTGATCTCCACATAGCTCGGTACCTGCGCGTACTGGATCGTGTAGGTACGCTCGTCGACAAACGCCTGTTTGCTGCCGGTGCCGATGAAGGCAAATGGCGCGACGATGTCGGTCGCCATCCACAGGCTATTCTTCTGGTGAGCGATTTTCTCCGCACTGCCCTTGCGGTACTCGGTCCAGTCCGGGTCGGCGTAGAGCGCCTCGCGGGCATCCTGGCGGGCCTGCGCGTTCTCCCACTTCCAGTAATGGACGACCTTGTTGAGCTCGCCCGTCTCCACCGTGAAATAGCCGGCGAGGTCGAAGCCGTGCTTCTTCTGGATCGGCCCGGCGACCTCTTCCACGTTTTTCAGATAGGCGGGCATCATGCCCGAATTGATGGTGTAGGTGCGCGCGTCGACGATCATGGCGCCGGTCTCCCCCGATTGGTGTTGTGTCGGCGCGCGGTGGTTGCCACGCGGTCCGTTGGGTGTATCGTGACACGGCTTCCAGTGAGGCGAAAGATGGGGGCAGTACGGTTGAGTGAAATGGAAACAGCAAAATTCTTGAATATCGTGGAATCGGGTGCGGTCCTCGGCGAAAGTCCTGTCTGGTCTGTGGAAGAGCAGGTGCTCTACTGGCTGGATATCAAGGCCCCGGCACTGCACCGCTACGATCCTGCCACCAATCGCGACGTCCAGTGGAAGCTGCCGCAGGAGACCGGCTCCATCGCTCTGCGCAAGGGTGGCGGGCTGGTGGCGGCCGCGCGCGCCGGGTTTGCCTTCCTTGACCCGCGCGACGTGCTTATCAACTGGATCGGAGATCCCGAGCCCGACCGTCCCGAGAACCGCCTAAATGACGGGCGCACCGACCGGCAGGGGCGGTTCTGGGCCGGCTCCATGCACGATCCCGAAGGTCCGCCCCAGACTTATTTCGAGCGCGAGCCCGTAGGGACGTTCTACCGCCTCGACCCGGACCGCTCGATCCACCCGATGATCTCGAACATCCTTGTCTCCAATTGCCTGTGCTGGTCACCTGACGGGACGACCATGTATGCGGCGGATTCGCCCACGCGCTCGATCCGGGCCTGGGATTACGACACCGCCACGGGCGATATCGCCAATGAACGTGTGTTCGCGAAGATCCCCGAAGAGCCGGGCCGGGGCACGCCGGACGGCGCTATCGTCGATGCCGAGGGCGGGGTGTGGGTCGCAGAATTTCGTGGATCACGCTTGACCCGGTTCACCCCGGACGGTCGCGAGGACCGGATGATCGCGATGCCGGTCAGCCGGGTGACCTGCCCGATGTTCGGCGGGCCGGATCTTCGCACGCTCTATGTGACCTCCGCGCAGATCATGCTAACGCCGGTAGAGCGTGAGGCCGAGCCGCTTGCGGGCGCCCTGTTCGCGCTGGATGTCGGCGTCTCAGGCTTGCCGGAAACCCCGTTTCCCGGATAACAATGAATAATTCCAGTGGCCTGCATGTGGCGCAAAAATGCCGTAATTCGGCCGCGTCCGTGCCCTCATGGGTCGTGATCGTAGCTGCAACCCCGTCAGAGAGGGGAGATGATGCGCGGACTTGCGGCAGTAGCCCTTTTCCCCGGCGTAATGCCTATCGCGATCTATGACGCAACACTCGCGCTGACAGAAGGTGCCCTGTTGCAGTCGCCATTCCATGCTGCGTCTGCAAGGCTAGGGACGCCGGCCAAGGTGCACGTAACGCCTAACATCGAGCCCGGGCAGCCGGCGTAGAATGCCCAAACCGGAATCCCCACCCCTATGCCGCTTACCGAGGTCCATCTGTGACAACCACCGTCGCCGGCGCGTCTGTCGCGCCACCTGGTAAATGTGGCTTGGGATCGCCTCGACCGCATGGCCTACGGAAGAAATTGTGATGCTCTGGTCTTCCGTACGCTTATGCGGTCGGCGGAGTTCACCCGTCCCGCTAGGTCAGACAGCCCTTGAAAATCGGCGAAACCACCCCAGATCCATTTTAATACCGGGGCCTCCGATGAGGCCCGGCGACAGCAACACCGGGTGCCGATATCGGGCCCGAAAGGACCGCACGGAACCGGATGCAATCACGTCCGTGCGGCCCGTAACTCGCTCAGAAAGGAGGAGTGACGGCATGAATCGCTTGTCCCCGCTCAGAAACCCGCTCCTACTCGGATTCGATGAATTCGAACGCACGCTGGAGCGCATAAGCAAGGCCTCGTCGGACGGCTATCCGCCCTACAACATCGAGCGCACCGGAGAGACTCGCCTGCGCATCACCCTGGCCGTTGCCGGATTTACACGCGACGACTTGGAGATACATCTCGAGGACAACCAGTTGACGGTGACCGGCCGTCAGTCCGAGGCCAACGACCGCGAATACCTGCACCGCGGGATCGCAACACGGATGTTCAAACGCGCGTTCGTGCTGGCCGATGGTGTGGAGGTGACCTCCGCCTCGCTGGATAACGGCCTCCTGAACATCGACGTCGTCCTGCCGCGGCCGGAACGTAACGTCCGGAAGATCGAGATTGGTGGCAGTGACGCCGCAGGTCCGCAACTGGATGTGGAAACGAGTGGAGGTGCGGCATGAACAAGAAATTCAGCGCTCGGCAGGTTAGGGACATCTCGCCGGAACAGCTCGCGGCGCTAGGCATGGATCGGTTCGCCTATGTCCGCCCCGCGTTGGTCGAGGGCCAGAAGGTCTATGCGATCCACAGTGCCAACGGCAATGCGATCGGCATAATGGGCGGCCGCGATCTTGCCTTCGCTGCCGTGAAGCAACACGACATGGAGCCGGTCAGCGTCCACTGATGCGGCCTTCGAAAACTGGAAAGTAAGATGCCCGGGTTTTGGCCTGGGCATTTTGCGTTCAGCTCGCCGCGCGGAATTGATCCAAGCCGGTGTTCCCGGCTTCCATGAGCAGGGCGAACAGCGCATCGGGGTTTTCCGAGCCGCGCAGCTTCTCGCAGAAGGTATGGTCGCGGAGGATGCGTGAAATACGCGCCAGCGCCTTCAGGTGATCCGCACCAGCGCCTTCGGGCGCCAGCAGCAGAAAGACCAGATCGACCGGCTGGTCGTCGATGGCGTCGAAGTCCACAGGCTTGTCCAGCCGCGCGAACAGGCCGTGCAGGCGGTCGAGTTGCGGCAGCTTGCCGTGCGGAATCGCCAGACCCGAGCCGACGCCGGTCGAGCCGAGACGCTCGCGCTCCAGAAGGATGTCGAACACCTGACGGGAATCCAGGCCGAACACATGCGCGGCCGACTTCGACAGCTCTTGCAAGAGATGTTTTTTACTGGTTGCATGCAGGCTGCCGATCACCGCCTCGCGCTTGAGAATTTCATCGAGTTCCATCGGGAGTCAGCTTTTGCTTTCCGGTGTGTCGATCCAGCCGATGTTGCCGTCGTCGCGGCGATAGACCACGCCCAGGCCACCGTGACTAGCGTTCCTGAACACAAGCGCCGGCGTGTCGGCCAGGTCGAGCCGCATCACCGCTTCGGAGACGCTGAGGCTTTCGATGACCGTCTGGTTCTCAGCGATGATGATCGGGTTGTCAGCTGCGGGTGCTTCCGCGATATCCTCGTCCTCGGACTGGGGCGCGATGACGTATTCAGGATATTCGGCGTTGCCGATGACCGCGGCGCGGTCCTTGTTGTGGTGGTCGCGCAGGCGGCGCTTGTTGCGACGCAGGCGCTTGGCCAGGTGAGCCAGCGCCACGTCAAACGCGGCATAGGCGTCGTCGGCCTCTTCCTGAGCGCGGACGTGGATGCCGCGGCCCACATGCATGTTGATCGTAGCGCGGATGCGGAAGCTTTCGCGCGAAAGCACTATATTGGCCTCGATCGCGTCCGAGAAATATTTCTCCGTGGTCGCCTCGATAGCATCCTCGATGTGGCTGCGCAGGGCGTCGCCGACGTCGATCTGCTGTCCTGTTACGGTCGTCTGCAAGTTTCGAACACGCTGGTTTTTAATGAATGGCGAAGTGGACGTTCGCCTCGGCCCACACGCTGTCAATTACGTTGCGTTTTTTGCTCCGGTTCCTGCCGGGCCCAATCACCTGATGCTGCCGGCCCTCATGGGCTCTTGATTAAAAGGCGATCACGTAGAGCGGCGCGGAACTTAGTCAGGGCCCTGAGTACTGTCAATAGCGCACTAGGTGCCTATTTGGGTTAGCATGAAAGCTAGATATTTCAGGATCTTGAGGGGCGTCCGCGATGCCTCACGGGGCCACGCGTTTCATCCGCCGGCGCTCCACTGATGACGGAATCTTTAACGAATCCCGGTACTTGGCGACGGTCCGACGGGCAATATCCACGCCATCGTCGCGCAGTATCTTCACAATCCTGTCGTCGGACAGGATCGCCTTGGATGATTCTTTGTCGATCAGCAGCTTGATCCGGTGGCGGACCGACTCCGCCGAATGCGCATCCTCGCCGTTGGTGCTATTGATGGCGGTGTTGAAGAAGTATTTCAGTTCGAACAGGCCGCGCGGGGTAGCCATGTACTTGTTGGTGGTCACGCGGCTGATGGTGCTCTCATGCAGCTTTACTGCCTCGGCCACGTCAGCCAGCACTAGCGGCTTCAGATGGGTGACCCCGTGGAGGAAGAAGGCATCCTGGCGGCGCACGATCTCGGTCGAGACCTTGAGGATGGTTCTGGCGCGCTGGTCCAGCGCGCGCACCAGCCAATTCGCGGACTGGAATCGTTCCTGGACGAATGCCTTCTCTTCCTTGCTGCGCGTGTGTTCGTATATTTCGGCATAGTAGGCACGGTTTACCAGAACGCGCGGCAGGGTGTCGTTGTTGAGCTCGATCTCCCAGCCTCCACCCTGCTTGGGGCGTATCATCACATCGGCGGTCACATACTCGACCGCGCCGTCGTCGAAGGTCGCGCCGGGCCTGGGGTCCAGCATGCGCAGTTCCGACAGCATCTCGGTCAGGTCTTCCTCATCGACGCCGCAGGCGCGGCGCAGCCCGGCCATATCGTGGCGCGTGAGCAGTTCCAGGTTCTGCAACATGGCCTGCATCGCTGGGTCGAGTCGGTCGCGCTCTGCGAGCTGAATTGAGAAACATTCAATCAGATCGCGAGCAAAAACCCCGGTGGGCTCGAAGCCCTGAAGGATGTCCAGCACGACGGCTATCCGGGCCGGCTCGGCGCCGAGCTGTTCGGCCAGTTCGTTGATATCTACTGTAAGGTAGCCGCGCTCATCTAGGGAATTGATCAGCGCGCGGCCGATCAGCCGCTCTTGCGGATCCGATATCGATAGGTCGAGCTGTTCCGTCAGGTGCTCGCGCAGAGTGATCTTGCTGGCTTGCGTCTGCTCGATGTCAGGAAGCGCCTCGCCGTCGTTACGCACGGAAGCGCCCGATCCCGGCCCGGATACAGAGGAACTGAAGGGGTCGTCCTGGAAGACGTTGGTGTAGTCGCTGTCGAGCGGGGCGTCCTCTGTTGAAATCTCCTCGCGGTTCGACAGGGTCGCCGCGTCGCCGTCGTCGCCGTGCAATTCCGCGGGGGGCGGCGAGTCGTCATTTTCGGACATGATCGCGTCTTCCCGCTCCAGCAGCGGGTTTTCTTCCAGTTCGCCTTCAACGAAGGTGGCCAGCTCAAGATTCGACAGCTGTAGCAGCTTGATCGCCTGCTGCAACTGCGGGGTGATGACCGGCGCCTGCGTCTGGCGAAAATCGAGACGCGGAGACAGAGTCATGATTAAGGACTTCTATAGACTGAATCTTTCACCGAGGTAAACACGTCGAACATCCGAATGAGACACGATTTCGGACGGTGTGCCACTCATCAGAACCAAGCCTTCGTGCAAGATATAGGCCCGGTCCACGAGGTCGAGTGTTTCGCGAACATTGTGATCGGTGATCAGAACCCCGATTCCGCGATCCTTGAGGTGCTTGACGAGGTCGCGGATGTCCGACACCGCGATCGGATCGATACCCGCGAGCGGCTCGTCGAGCAGCATGAAGAGTGGCTGGCTGGCCAGTGCGCGTGCGATTTCCACACGCCGCCGTTCGCCGCCCGACAGGGCGAGCGAGGGTGTGCGGCGCAGATGCGAAATGGAGAATTCGGCCAGCAGGTCGTCCAGAATCGCCTCGCGGCGGTCGCGCTCCGGCTCGATCATTTCCAGCACTGCGCGGATGTTCTGTTCCACCGACAGGCCGCGGAAGATCGAGGCTTCTTGCGGCAGATAGCCGATCCCGAGGCGTGCGCGGCGATACATCGGCAGTTCGGTGATGTCATGACCATCCAGCGAGATCGAACCGGAATCGGCCGTTAGCAGGCCGGTGATTATGTAGAAGCAGGTGGTCTTACCCGCTCCGTTCGGCCCGAGCAGGCCAACAGCCTCGCCCTGGCGAACCTGCAGCGAGATATCGCGCAGTACGGGGCGCTTGCGGAAGTGCTTGCCCAGATTGTGCGCTACAAGACCCGGATTGTCCGCCACCAGGCGTGGTGCGCTGCCGTCGGGGTTCTGAGGTGGGATGCGCGCGTCCTTCATTGGCTTCCGTTTGAGCCCGTTGTGCCGGGCTGGGTGTTGGGCGTACGGTCTGCTCCGCCGGAGCCGGCCTTAGGCAAAAAAAGTCCGCGCACCCGCTCGCCCGAGCGCGACGAAAGAATACGGCTTACTCCAGTATTTAGGTTAACCTCTGCCCGTTCGCCGTTCAATTGCGTGTCACCTCTCGTTATACGCACATCGCCCGTGACCGCGGCGATACCCCGTTTGGGGCTGTAGTCACCGCGTTCGGCGCGCACGATGTCGCCCGGGGTAGAGACCAACACATTGCCCGCGGCCTCGATTCGATCCATCTCGGAATTTGCCGCGCCCTGGGTAAAGTGGGCGGTCAGCGTGTCGGCGCGCACACGGCGGTCGCCCCTTATGGCCAGCGCGTCGCCGCGGGCCACGGCCAGCCTGCGCTGTTCGTAATATTCTATGCTGTCACGCGCGGTGATTGTGTCCTCGGGCGTATCTAGCCGAATTTCCTGGCCGGTCATCACCAGCACGCCCTGGTCGATGTCATAGACGGCGTTGTCAGAGGTGGCGGTCTCGTTTTCGGAGATGATGCGGACATTGCCGTTGGCGTCGAGGCGGTAGATCTCGTTCTCGCCCGCCGCGTTCGCGCGATAATGGGCGATCAGCTCGTCGGCCTCCACGTGCACACCGCCCTGGCTAGCCCGCGCGTTGCCGCGCGCCAGGTAAAGCTGGTTGGCCCGATGCCATTCGATTCCGTCATCGGCCTCAATCTGAATGGGCCCCTCTCCGCTTCCCCCGAATCCCAGCGACTGCGCCATCGCCGTTACGGCTGCGGCCAGCACGATCAGCGCAGCAAGGCCCATGCGGACCGGGTGGCGCATCCAGCTGTCCATTATAGCGTTGGCTCCGCTTCGAAGACGGTCAGCGTGGCCGGGCCGAGGAACAAGATACGGTCGCCGGAATCGAATACCCGGAAACCGTTCGCGTTGAGGATACCGAACGGCCCCTGGCCGGTGAGCGGATCGTCGCCGGATGCGGAGCTGTCCTCAAGGTGGACCTGCGCGGTTGTCGTCTGGAATTCGTATCCCTGGTCGTGGAAGAGGGTGACGTTGCCGGCAAGGTAGAGGACTTTCGATGCGGATTGGAACTTGCCGTCATTGGCATTCAGCGCGATCCAGGAGCCGTCCCGCAGCACGATGTCGGCGGTCGGGTTCGTCAGGTAATAGACCTCGCTCCCCATCGAATCGAGGCCGCGCAAGCCGAGATCTGCGGTGACTTGGAAGGGGCGCTTGGCGGAATCGATTCCCTGCAGTCGCGGGTTCAGGACCTGCGGCTTGCTGCCGCCTGCTGGGCCGACGGCGGCGATGTCGATATTGAAGCGGTCTGTGTCCGGGTGCAGCCGTGGCCACACGGCGACTAGCGCCAGCATGCCGAAGGCAAGGCCCGGCAGCACGTATTTCATTGTCGCGACGCTGCGCGAGCGCGCGAAGTCGCTGCGCCGTCGCCGAGGTGTGTCGCCCAGCCGGTCGCGGAGCGAGAGGCGCGTCTCGCCGGAAGCAACTTCAGGGGCTGCGCTCATTCCGGGGTCGCTCATCTGGCGGTTAGGCGAGGCCCGCGCGCAGGCAGTCGTGGATATGCAGGATGCCTACGGGGGCGCCGTCGCGGGCCACAAACAGGCTGGTGATCTGACTGCCGTTCATCTGTCCCAGTGCCTCAGAGGCTAGCGCCTGCACGCGGATGGTCTTCGGATTGCGGGTCATGATCTCGCCGCAAGTGAGACTGGGCAATGTGTCGGACATGTGGCGGCGCAAATCGCCGTCGGTTATGACCCCGACCAGCATTCCGGTTGTGTCTGTCACGCCGGCGCAGCCGAACCCCTTCGCGGACATCACGATCAGTGCATCCGCCACTCGGTCGCCCGACGCGACCAGCGGCAGGTCATCGCCCGCATGCATCAGGTCGCCGACCCGCAGCAGGCTCTGGCCCAGCTTTCCGCCCGGATGAAGTACCTGAAAATCCTCAGCGGTGAAACCACGCCGGTCGAGCAGCGCGATCGCCAGCGCATCGCCCATGGCGATCATCACGGTGGTCGATGTGGTGGGCGCTAGGCCCATCGGGCAGGCCTCGGCAACGGGCGGCAGTAGCAGGGTGCAGTTGCTATTGTCGGCCAGTGTGCTGTTGGCGCGACCCGTAATGGCAACCAGAGGCACCTTGAAGCGGCGGCAGTGGTTCAGCACGTCGCCCAGTTCCGGGGTCTCACCGGAATTCGACAGCGCGATCACTACATCGCTGGCGGTGATCATGCCCAGGTCGCCATGGCTCGCCTCGCCCGGGTGGACGTAGAGCGACGGCGTGCCGGTGCTGGCAAGTGTCGAGGAGATCTTTCGGGCGATGTGGCCGCTCTTGCCCATGCCGGTGACGACTGTGCGCCCGGCGGCATTGTCGATCAGATCGACCGCGCGCGAGAAGGTCTCGTCTAGCGCTTCACACATGGCCCGCAGGGCGTCGGCCTCCAGCCGAAAGACGCGCCGCGCCACTTCGATATCGGCGTCCGCACCGCGTGCGTCTTTGGCGTTTGGGCGGGTTTCGGATGATCCGGTCACGGCTGATTTGGTTTTTGTGTTTCTGGCTTTGGCACAACCCGGTGGACCGACAAGAAATCCACCTGAATCAAGCGTTTGCAGTATGGGGTGAAGCTTGTGAATCGTCAAACGCCGCGCGCGTTTGCGCGCGCCGGACTTTAGTTGTGGGCCAGAATGTCGACGTCGGGCCAGCCGGCGAGATCGAGGGCCGCGCGGGCGGGCAGGAAGTCGAAGCATGACTGCGCCAGACCCTCCCGGTTGTGGCGTTCCAGCATTGGGTCCAGGCGCGCCTTTAGCTCGTGCAAGAAGAACACGTCATTGGCCGCGTATTCGAGCTGTTCGCGCGACAGCTCGTCCGTGCCCCAGTCCGAACTCTGCTGCTGTTTCGAGATATCGACACCCAGTAGGTCGCGGCACAGGTCTTTGAGTCCGTGGCGGTCGGTGAAGGTGCGCACCAGGCGCGAGGCTGTGCGCGTGCAGTAGCAGGGGCTGGCATCGACGCCGAGATACTTGCTGATTGCGGCCAGGTCGAAGCGGGCGAAGTGAAAGAGCTTCAGTCGGTTGCGGTCGGCTAGCAGCGTTTTAAGGTTAGGCGCGTCATAAGCATCCCCCTCGCCGGCCGCGAACTGGACGAGATGGGCGATCCCGTCGCCCGCCGAAAGCTGGACCAGACAGAGTCGGTCGCGCTGCACGCTCAGGCCCATCGTCTCGGTGTCCACCGCGATAGTATCGCCCAGGTCGAGGCCGTCGGGAAGGTCCTGCCGGTGAAGTTCGATGTCCATGGCGCGCATCCATTTGTTTTCGGCGCCATGAGCGCCATGCGCGCGGTTGCTAACGCCTCGGGCTTGTGCGTGTCAACTGCCGTGCTTGGCACGCGGGCGCGCGCGGGGCTATACACCGGAGCGGCCCGACTTCGCATGGCTGAGGAGCGACGGCATGGATTTGCGTCAGGTAACGGTGTTCGGCGGCTCGGGGTTTCTCGGCCGTTATGTGATTGAGCGGCTCGCCGACCGCGATTTGATCGTGCGCGCGGGCGTGCGCGATCCCGAGGCGGCCAAGTATCTAAAGCCGCTGGGCCAGGTCGGCCAGGTCAATGTCTTCCCCTGTGACATTCGTGACGAAGACGAGGTCCGCCGCGCCGTTGTTGGCGCGGATGCAGTCATCAACCTGGTAGGCATCCTTGCCCAGCGCGGCCGCCAGACCTTCAAGGCCATTCATGTGGACGCGCCGGAGACGATGGTGCGCGCGGCGGCGGAGGCTGGCTGCAAGGCGATGGTGCATGTCTCGGCGATCGGGGCCTCGCGCATGGCGATGTCGGAATACGGGCGTTCCAAAGCGGCCGGCGAGCAGGCCGTCCGCGATGCGTTTCCCGCGGCGACCATTGTCCGTCCGTCGGTGATCTTCGGGCCCGAGGACGAATTCTTCAACTTGTTCGGCGGCCTGGCGCGTTTCGCCCCGGCCCTGCCGCTTTATGGCGGCGGCAAGACCCGGTTCCAGCCTGTTTATGTGGCCGATGTGGCCGACGCCATCGTGGCGGCGCTGCTTGACAGCGCGGCGGCGGGGAAGACCTATGAGCTGGGCGGCCCGCGCGAATACACCTTCGCCGAGCTTATGGAATATCTGCTCACGGAAATCCGCCGCAAGCGCGCGCTGGTTTCGCTGCCGTTCTTCATGGGCGATATCCAGGCATTCTTCTTGGAATTCCTGCCCAACCCGCCGGTCACGCGTGATGCGATGAAGTCGCTGCGCGAAGACAATGTGGTCGCCTCGGACGCTCTGACGCTGAAGGATCTGGGTGTCGAGCCGACGGCGATGGAACTGATCGTGCCGACCTATGTCCATCGGTACCGCCGTGGCGGACGACTGGGCCGCGCCTCGATGGCCTAAGTGGCGGTTCGGTGTCTAATTCGACGTCCTAGAAAGCGCCGTACACCCAGGCCAGGATCACCGCTCCGACGATTACCCGGTAGAGCATGAACGGGCCGAAGCCCGCGAAACGCAGCCAGCGCAAGAACAGTGCGATGGCCAGCAGCGCCGTGACGAAGGACAGGCCGGCGGCCACCAGCGCGGCATGGGTCAGCACGGGATCGCCCGCTTTAGCGATCTGCACGCCGACCAGCAGGCCCGCCCCGGTGATCGCCGGGATCGACAGCAGCATAGAAAACCGCGCCGCGTCTGCGCGTTCATAGCCAAGGAACCGCGCGGCCGTGATGGTGATGCCGGACCGGCTTGTGCCGGGGATGAGCGCCAGTGCCTGGGCCAGCCCGATGATTGCCGCGTGGCTCGCGCTCATATGCTCCATGCGCAGGATCCGCATGCCCCAGCGGTCGGCCAGCCAGAGGATCAGCCCGAAGCCGATGGTGGTCCAGCCGACGATCTCCAGGGCGCGCAGGGAATCCACGATCAGCGCGCGGCCGAAAAACCCGGCGAGCGCGACCGGCACGCTGCCGATGATCAGAAACACAGCCAGGTGGGCGCCATCATGGCGGCGTCCGCGAACGGCCGCGCCGAGGCCTGAGAGAATGAACAGCAGGTCGCGCCAGAAATAGAGCATCACTGCGAACAGCGTGCCCACATGGACCGCCACATCGATGGCCAGCGTGTTCTCGGATAGGCCCAGAATGTCCGATACGATGCGCAGGTGACCCGACGAGCTGATCGGAAGGAACTCGGTGATGCCCTGTACGACGGCGAGTACGATGATTTCAAAAAGGGGCATCGGGTCTATGCGGGAAAGGACATTGTGCGGCCTTCATACCACTGTGTGAGGTTAATGCGGAATTCAATACGAGTCACCGGGCCGCGGATAAAATAGTACCATAATGGTATCATTGGGTTCGCTTCCCCTCCTGGGGGCGGGGTTGAGAGGAGGTAGTGATTCCCTGACCATATTTTTAGGTCAATAATTACGACCTATAACACGCTTTTTACTGGCCCTCGGGGAACCCGCCGTCTATAACCGCCTTGCCGAGACGATTTGACGAGTTCAGGCGACCCGGCCGGAAGAAGGTAACGAAGCCTGCCTGGCCTTAATAAAAACGGCGAGTTCCGGTGAGTTCCCGGATTTTCGCGGGCTCCCGCAGATCCAGCGATCGAAGGAATGCTCCGCGCCGCGCCTCAACCGACAGCCCGTTTCCCGGCAGGGGAGAGTTCTTATGAGCGACAAGGTTCTGAAGTTCGTAGAGCGCGAACGCGAGATGCCGGAAAAGCTAGCGCCGGAAACCCGGCGGGAGAATTGGGACGAGGTGTATCGCCGCTTCGCGCGCGAGAAGGCGGGCGCGCAGGCGGGCCGTTGTTCCCAGTGCGGTGTGCCGTTCTGTCAGGTGCATTGCCCGCTGCACAACAACATCCCCGACTGGCTTATGCTGACGGCCGAGGGCAGGCTGCAGGAGGCCTATGAGGTCTCGTCGGCCACCAACACCTTCCCCGAGATGTGCGGTCGAATCTGCCCGCAGGATCGCCTGTGCGAGGGCAACTGCGTGATCGAGCAGTCGGGCCACGGCACCGTGACCATCGGCACGATCGAGAACTACATCACCATGACCGCCTTCGAGGAAGGCTGGGTGAAGCCCATTACGCCGCGCCATCAGCGTGACGAGAGCGTCGGTATCGTGGGCGCCGGTCCGGGCGGCCTGGCGGCGGCGGACATGCTGCGCCGACGCGGATACAAGGTGCATGTCTATGACCGCTATGACCGGGTCGGTGGGCTGCTGATCTACGGCATCCCGAACTTCAAGTTGGAAAAGGACGTGGTCAATCGCCGCGCCCAACTCCTCGCGGATGCCGGGATCGAGTTCCACCTGAACACAGCCATCGGTGCGGACGTCTCCTTCGCCGAGCTGCGTGAGAAGCATGACGCGATCTTGATCGCGACCGGCGTTTACAAGCCGCGCGAGGTCGAACTGCCCGGCGCGGGTCTCGAGAACGTGCTACACGCGATGGACTATCTCACCGCGTCCAACCGCAAAGGCCTAGGCGACACTGTGCCCGCCTTCGAGGACGGCACGCTGAATGCGAACGGCAAGAACGTTGTCGTCATCGGCGGCGGCGATACGGCCATGGACTGCGTTCGCACGGCTATCCGCCAAGGCGCGACGTCGGTGAAGTGCCTGTACCGCCGCGACCGCAGTAACATGCCCGGCTCCCAGCGTGAGGTCGCCAACGCCGAGGAAGAGGGCGTCGAGTTCATCTGGCTGTCCGCGCCTGAGGCCTTCCTGGGCGATGCGGGCGAAGGTGTCACCGGTGTGCGCGCCCAGAAGATGCGCCTCGGCCCGCCGGACTCCTCCGGGCGCCAGTCTCCTGAGCCGATCGCTGATTCCAGCTTCACCATCGAGGCCGACATTGTCATCAAGGCGCTGGGCTTCGATCCGGAAGACTTGCCGCAGATGTTCGGCGAACCGGACCTGGCGGTCAGCCGCTGGGGCACGATCAAGGCCGATTTCCACACCGGTATGACCGCCATGCCGGGCGTGTTCGCGGCCGGCGACATAGTACGCGGCGCGAGCCTCGTCGTCTGGGCGATCCGCGACGGACGCGATGCGGCGGCGGCCATGCACGAATACATTCAGGCCCGCATGTCGGCAGACGCCGGCGCGCAGGCGGCGGAATAGACGCGAACCCGATTGAAAGAGAACGTCATGGGTGAAGATTTCATTCGCGAGTGGAAGGACACGGCGCGGTATCTCGAGGAAAACCAGGTCTATAGCCCCGAGCAGGAGCACTCCTCCTGTGGTGTCGGCCTGGTGGCCGCCATCGACGGTAAGCCGCGCCGCCAGGTCGTGGAAGCCGGGATTGAGGCCCTACGCGCTCTGTGGCATCGCGGCGCGGTCGATGCCGACGGCAAGACCGGCGACGGCGCGGGCATCCATGTTCAGATCCCCCAGGACTTCTTCAAGGGTCACATTCGCAACACGGGCCATGAGCCGAGCGAGCGCCGTCTCGCCGTCGGCATGATCTTCCTGCCACGCACCGACTACGAAGCGCAGGAGCGCTGTCGGGCCATCGTGGAATCCGAGGTGCTGCGGTTCGGCCACACGCTGTATGGCTGGCGGCAGGTGCCGACCAACAACATGGTCATCGGCGACAAGGCGAACGCCACCCGCCCGGAAATCGAACAGGTGATGATCGCGAACAACCGCGACGTCTCCGACCCGCAGTTCGAGCTGGATCTATATATCATCCGCCGCCGGATCGAGAAGCACATCGAGGCCGAGGGTATCCAGGGCTTCTATATCTGCTCGCTGTCCTGCCGCTCGATCATCTACAAGGGCCTGTTCCTGGCCGAACAGCTGACGGCCTTCTATCCGGATTTGCTAGATGAGCGCTTCGTCTCGGCCTTCGCGATCTATCACCAGCGCTATTCGACCAACACCTTCCCGAGCTGGTCGCTGGCGCAGCCGTTCCGTGTGATTGCCCATAACGGCGAGATCAATACGCTGCGCGGTAACCGCAACTGGATGGCCGCCCATGAGGCGCGGCTGCAATCGGATCGTCTCGGCGATGCCATTCTCGATGTGGTGCCGGTTATCCCGCGCGGCGCGTCGGATTCGGCGGCGCTGGATTCGGTCTTCGAGCTGATGGCGCGTGCGTCCGAACGCTCGCTGCCCATGATCAAGACGCTGCTCATTCCCGACGCTTGGGAACAGCGCGAGGCGATGCCCGCAGCGCACAAGGCAATGTTCAGTTACTGCTCGTCCGTCATGGAACCGTGGGACGGCCCCGCGGCCGTCTGCGGCTTCGGCGGGCGATGGGTCGTAGCCGGCATGGACCGCAACGGTCTGCGTCCGCTGCGCTATACGATCACGGGCGACGGCCTGCTGATCGTGGGTTCCGAGACCGGCATGGTGCGTATCGACGAAAGCGCAGTGGTCAAGAAGGGCCGGGTCGGGCCGGGCGAGAGCATCGCCGTCGATTTGAAGGAGGGCAAGCTCTACTACGATCAGGAGCTGCGCGACCGCTTGGCGGCCACCCATCCGTTTGAGGACTGGGTGAAGAATTTCCGCTCGCTGGACGAGATCATCGCCGTCGAGCACGAAGAACCCGTCGCCTTCGACAGCGAGGAGCTGCGCCGGCGCCAGCTGCAATATGCTTGGTCGATGGAGGAGCTTGAGCTTGTCCTGCAGCCGATGGTCGAGGACGGTAAGGAGCCGACCGGCTCCATGGGCGACGACACACCCATCGCGGTGCTGTCCGACAAGTACCGGGGCGTTCATCACTTCTTCCGACAGAACTTCGCCCAGGTGACCAATCCGCCTATCGACAGCCTGCGCGAATCCGCCGTGATGACGCTGTCCACGCGGCTGGGCACGCGCGGCAACATCCTGTCCGAGGATGAGGGCCAGTGCGACCTCTTCCGTCTGGATTCGCCGGTCCTGACCAACGCCGAGTTCGATGCGCTGCACGAATATCTCGGTGACTCGATCGCCGAGATTGACTGCACCTTCGATCCTTCTGCGGGCGAACACGCGCTGTCGGAACGCCTTGACGAAATCCGCCGCAATGCGGAAGACGCGGTGCGCGGCGGGGCGGTGCATGTGGTCCTGTCCGACCGCAATTGTGGGCCGAACCGCGCGCCCGTGCCGATGGTGCTGGCCGCCGGCGGCGTGCATAGTCATCTGATCCGGCAGTCGCTGCGGACCTTCTCGGCATTGCATGTGCGTTCGGGCGAGTGTCTCGACGTGCATTACTTCGCCGTACTGATCGGCGTCGGTGCGACCACCGTCAATGCCTATCTGGCGCAGGAGGCCATTGCCGACCGCCATGCGCGCGGCCTGTTCGATGAGCTGTCGCTGGCCGACTGCCTGCAGCGCTACAAGGCGGCCGTGAACGCCGGTCTTCTGAAGGTGATGTCCAAGATGGGTATCTCGGTGCTGTCGTCCTATCGCGGTGGTTACAACTTCGAGGCCATCGGCCTGTCGCGCACGCTGATCAACGAGTTCTTCCCCGGCATGTCGAGCCGCATTTCCGGCATCGGCCTGACCGGCATCCAGCACAAGGTCACGCAGATGCACGCCAAGGCGTGGGACGAGGATGTGGTC
>Ga0255767_1001508_pt1 | contig 20609 bp, 20 predicted proteins | sample 071ome_24_FD_179967 | JGI IMG/M metagenome (GOLD analysis project Ga0255767, IMG submission 179967) | Coastal salt marsh microbial communities from the Groves Creek Marsh, Skidaway Island, Georgia - 071402CT metaG (version 2) | ecosystem: Environmental > Aquatic > Marine > Intertidal zone > Salt...
GACCCCCCCCTGAAAAAAAAAAGTGACCGTTACAAAATCCAAAAAAGTCGAAATTTTTCCCGCCAAAAATTTTTGGTTTTTTTTTTGTGGTTTTTGTGTATGCAAAAAAATTGGAAAACTTGGAAAAAAATTGATGAAATTTTTATTTTAAAAAACGGACAAATATGTTCTATATATCTGATTTTGACATACGATGACTAGGAGAACGCGGCCAATCATGTTATCCTGGTAATCACACTCTATCTGCTGAATATACTGCGTTGACTGTTGTGCTCCAATCAAATGAAATGTTTTGAGAAGGATGCGATTCCAGGATGTCTCGTCTTCTTTTAGATATACTCGAAATATCTTTAGCATGCAACTGGAGTGATCGTACATAAACATAAGAAAGGCAAAGCAACGTTCATATGGCGAACCTTGGATCGGAAAGTACAAGAGCGGACAGTGAATGTAATCCAACGTTTTTGATGCATCTTGTGTAATAATTGTCGGGGGATGATCTGAAGAATACAGTACAACATTTGACTTTTTCAAGTCAATTGCGATGCCCGTACTAGTGCGAGGCAGTGGTTGATAGAACAGAGTTTTATAGATGGGCCCGGTGCAGATTGTACGAAGGGGTATGCCATATGCCTCGTGAATACCGACAACAAGAACATCAACTGCTCTCTGTATAATTACCACGCACTTTTGTTTTCCCAAAAAGTCCCACACGGAGGCTTTGATGGATAACACGGGATTATCTGAATTATATACAGTGATGCCACTGTTAAACGAAACATGGGTTGCCTTGTCTATAGTTTGGTATGGCATGTTTGTTTTGATGTCATGTGTAGACTGGCGAGGGGCGGAGGCGACATAAAGTTTTACAACTTGGTCTGATGTAAGTGACAGAAAACACATATTTGCTTGTTCTATCGGACGAACTATATCAGGCAAGTAGCCAGTGTTGGCCCCAAAGACCCATGTCACGTCCTCAAACGTGTCACTTTCATTTACCGCCGACAAGTCAACTTGATATGACTTGTTGACAAGCATTCCATCGCTCAGACGCAAATTAACCAAATTATCATTGTTGGCTTCGTCTCGGGACTCGTTGACGTATCCCATGGCAATTTTCCCGCTGGATATACAAATAAGCCAGGCCGTGCTCTCGAGATAGTTTGGCATGGCACCCAGTCGGAGTACATCCGTGTTTTCTAGATCGGAGACAAGAAAACGGTCGATATGTTCCGCATTGTGCCAATACTTAATGTTTTGTACGTCCGCTCTGTTATCTATATCATACCATATAAACTGTGTTGTTTGACCGTTCAGCTGTAATTCTATAATGGCGTTTTTTTCTCTTGTTGTGTTTCTGCGCATAGCCCGCTCTTCTCCGTGGATAGTGGGCGGCCAGTGGACCTTGGTAATCAAACATATGTTGTGTTGATCGCCACTCAGAATTACCCGTGGGTGTAACGGGCTGGCCATCTGGGTCATTAAATCAACACCATGGTGTAAGGCAATATTGTATTGTTTTGTTTTTTTAGGTTCGGGCTCCGGCAAATCATTTTGTGCGCGCTTCTTTTTTTTCTTTTTTTTTGTAAATAGTCTGTCCTGGTCATAGGTCTTTGTTGTTGAGTATTTCCTTTCGATTGGGGTAAATAGTATTTCGTCCTCTTGTGTGGGTTGCGCTGGAGATGAGATTGACACATTCCGGAACGGGTCGGGGGTTGTCCCCGGGGTCCTGGGAACCAAGACATCCCCGTTACTATTTATAGCAGCCGACACATCGTATTCAATATCATCATCCGAATCCATTTTTTTGTAATTCTGTATGTGTGTGTGGGATAGATGACAATTATACAGCTATGCAATCAAACCGAAAATGCAGTTATAATCACACTCCAACTACCCCTCGCGCTTCAACGATGCCCGATCAGGGCGTGGACGTCGTCGTCGGGAAAAACGACAGACGCTGCCGGCGGCAGTGATATATTACAGGTTGTTGTACCTCGAAGCAATCATACGATGACGATTTGCATTGATTTTGGTCAAATGCTGCCGGTCTGGGTGCCATCGTATGCGCTTACATTTGACATTCAGAATGTTCATGGAAATGGAAAGGGTGTTTTGGCCGCGTACAACCCCGGGTGGGACACCTGGCAGACGATTCCATACACGATGGACCACGACCTACATGTACAATCAATAAATGTTTTAGTCAGAGATGACTCTGTGTGGACTGGCATCTTGAGAAAATACCCCAAAAGCCGTGCCCTTTTGCCCAAGTTTGTCCCCGTGCATTTTTTGACCCGCATAGGGTTTGCACCAGCCTCGTGCTTTTGTTTTCTAGAGTCGAAAACAGCAACAGGGCAGATATACTTCTCCAATGTTGCCCGGCTTGTGCTGGCCCAGAACGGCTTGTCTGACTTTGGCGAGTTAAACAAACAAGACCAGGCACAAATAACGGCACAGGTCGTGCGGTTTTCGTGCCTCAATTCGAAATACCGGACCGACGAGTGGGCCAACGGGGACGAGCTACGCAATGTAAACACGTCGGGATTTGCGCGCGGCCCCGGTTTTACGGCCGATGACTGTGACAACTTTGCCTTGGAGATGCAGATGCAGGCCATTGAATTACGGGATATCGTCACGGACGACCAGATGCTGCAATCTATGGCCCGTATACTGCAGGGTTATAATATAGTCGCAGCGAGCGTTAGTATGAAAGAGGAATCATTTCCTGGCTGCTTTCCTGACCTGTGTGCGCACATGGTTACCCTATTTGTGCCGCGCGGGTTTTGGCCCGCCCTGGACACCTGTGCGGGTGGCCGCGAGGAACCGCAGGATCCCACACTGCCCTTTATGCTTGCGGATGGCACTGTAAATGTCTTTCCCATCATCGAGACGTCAGAAACACGACAAAATAGAGCGGTCAAGCGTAAGGCAAGGGAGATGGATGACTGGCTGTGTGAAATTCAATATAGAAAACGAGCACATTACCTGGAGATAGAAAGCGTCGTTGATGAAGACAACTCCTACTACAAGCATATTTTGTCTCTGTTTGTCCGAGGCAAAGGCCATTATGTTATTTGCGATGGGACGAGCGGCTCTATTGGTGTCGGTGTTTCGGAATTTATAACCGGGAAAAAATCCACCCTTATACTTGAACAAACGGATGGTGTCGCGCCGGGCGATGAGATTCTTTTGGAATTCAATGCTGCTGCTCCTCCGTATGTTGCTTGGACCGCAGGGAAGGAAATTTCTCCGGCAGCTGTTAAAGCCTTGCGCAAATTACACAATAGCTGTAAAGGGAGGATATGTCTTCTTCCAGACGAAAACGACGGGGACGAGGACGAAACAAGTGTGTGTATTGATTTATATTGTGGCCAAAAAGCTGTTTTTATTGGTAAAAAAGACTAGCCTGTCCCCGCTCCCCTGTGTAGGCAGAAGTGTTTTAATGCTAGATTGTCTCCACGTTGTGCTCAATAACAGTTGAACCTCCATCTCCAGTAGGAACAAACGTGCAGCTTCGCAGACCACTGAAGCTCGCAGAAATGGGCGCACTGCCCTTGATGGTCAGAGTCACTTCGGCGTCGTATTTCTTGACATACTGCTCGCACTTGTTGAAGAGTGACTCGTAGCAGAGCTTCAGCCGGCGCATCAGCGGCTTTGTCACCTTGGGGTTGCTGCGCGCATTGTAGATTGGAAACCGGGGCGTCTTTGTCCGTTTAAACTTTGGCTGCCGTGATGTGCGCACTGGAGGGTTGGACTCGGTGTCCCGGTGGCGCGAGTTGTCGCTGATTGGAGTCGACGTGGAAGACGAAACATCTGATATGCTGCTCTCGTCGTCCATGGGAATGTTCTGTTCGGCGCAGTGTTGTCTGAACGCTGCGTAGAGCTCGCTGTTGGGATCATCGAGATCCGGAATCTCTGGCATTGTGAGTCCGGGTGTCTCCTTGTCTGCATTTGCGGGGTGACAATCTCCCGCGGAAATGTCATGGACATTGTCCGAGAAATCATACTCGTATTCGCTCCCACCTTCGTCGTCAGATTGAGCTGGGCGTGGGTTTAAAATATCATCCAGTGTATATGACATTGAGCGTGTCTGTATAGTATAATATAATATATACTTATAAAAAAATATAGATTAGTTTTGTAAACGTTATGCGGATTTTAGTTTTATACAAACCCCCTTCCCGCCAAATGCAGTCACACCCTTTTTATATCTGGCGGCTTTAACTTTTGACATGGGTGCAAACTCGACTCCGCACTCGTCTGAAAATATTTGGTTCATTTTCCTTACCAGCTCTTGCTCGAGATCTGCGTCTTTCATATTGTATATACACACAAACATGTCGGAGCGCACCGGCCTTTCGGCACACCACAAAGCGCTGTTCATAATTCGGACACACGATTGGAATTCAGTGTCCAGGTTTATGTTTTTATCCGTGGTATTGTCTATTTTGCGGTTGGCTTCCTTCCAGCGACGTATATTTGATTTTCCCGATTGGATCAGTTCTTCCATCTGTTAAATGTGTGTTTATTGCTAAAAATGCACATTTTCTGGCATCTGTGTTTAATGTTTGTTAATAGCAAGTTTGGAAAATAAAAAATGGTTCATTTAAAAAAGATGGCATTGCGGTTCTGACTCGCTAGATATGGCATGATCATTTCAGGAATGAAATTTTGAAACTGATCTTCTGCCTTTTCAACTTCAAATAAAAGAGCCACATTACAGGTGAAGCCACGCAAATGCGAGTAAGGCAAGATACTCACTTGGCAATTTCCAATTGTAAACATAAAAATACAGCTCTGATAGTCTCTGCGCAATATAGCAATCGATGGTTGGAATTCTTGTTCAAGGAGTTGCATCATGTCCTTTCTTGTAATATGCAATTTTGCATAAATGTTGAACTTTTTAACGCCACCTGGACTTGTCAGATATTCCACGACACGCAGCACATTATCTTTTTTCTTGTCCGCAAATTTGATATTGTTGTAAAAGAATTCTTCCAGAAACGGAATGGGCTCAGCGGGTGTCACGAAAGGAAAATTCTCATCGTCGTTGAACATTCTGTGTGTCTGTGAAATAATTATCATTACAATCACTTCGTCGGGTTTTGTAACGCATAAAAAGAAAAAATCCATTGTCGCGAGATTTTCTCGTTGCTAAAAATGCACATTCTCTGGCATATCTATTATTTTCCTTGGTCGTATTGTTAAATGCGTGTTTGTTGTTTTTTAAAAAAATACCCCGGACACTTGATCGGAAATTTACAGAGAAATTTCGCATTGGTCCATTTTTGGACCGAGTGACCACCGAAAACGTAATATTTTGTTTTTTGGCGGGAACGGTCGGCGGACTATTTTTTACAAACAACAAACTATTTTGAATTGTATAAAGATTATGCATTCAGAGGAAATGTATTTCTGCTGGTGTTCCTCGCTCTATAATAAAATATACGACATGCAACGAGCCCAAAACGAGTTTTCTCAGGCATGTGGCAAAAACCGGAAAAAACAAAATGCACGTCTAATTACAATTATAAACACCCACCAGCATCTGTTTGACTTTACATATTATGAAATTTTAAAGTGCTGCGACGACGATAAAAATGACATGGCCACTGTGGCGCGCGCATATAATGCCATTTTACGATATACCCGCAAAACATTTGATATGATTGACGAAATAAAGGACTTGTAAAGCAAACCGTGTTGTGTGTCCACATTGAAACATAAAAAACAATATAGATTAGTGTATGGATGAACTGCAGATTCAAAAGGGCTCATTCGGACTACTTTCATTATTTACTGAAATTCGCTGTGAGACGTGCCATCGATCGGGCCCAAGTCTCAACGTCTGTGAAAACAACAGTGCGTGTCATATATCCTGCAACTCGTGTCTGCAAATATACAGAACCTGTCCGATTTGCTGGATTGTAAAGAACAAGCTCGTGCCCACATACACACCAAGAATTTGGAAAAAATCTATGGCGGCGATTGCAAATAGCCCCGGCAAAGGCCCTACACAGAGGCCCTGTTGCAACAAGGGCAAGGGCTGCCAAGAGATTGTGGTTGATGTCCCAGGATGCGACCACGAGTCTCGCTGCTTTTATCGCGACCTGTACATCAAGGAATGGAACACGACCATCCCGGGGTCGTGGGACAAGCAGGGCATTATTAGCGCGCTCAAACAACACGGCAAAATATACTGGGTCGGGGAGTCGCGGGAGTGGCCAGTCTACAGCGACAGAGAAAAAGACGAGGAAAAAATCCTCATTGTGAGCCAGGCCGATCATTATGTTTTCTGGTGGCTGGGGGCGAGAAACATCAACAAGGCCAATCTTATGTACGTTGCATCATCATACAACCGCAAAATATGCCTCCGCATGCACAACTGCGCCATGGAAAAAAAGAAGTCGTGCATGGTTCTGCTTTCTACACAGCAGTCTTTCAACACGCCACTACGCGTTGTAGACGTCTCCCGAGATGAAGTGTTCTGTGGCCAATCTCTGTCTGACGAGCCAAAATCGATCCTCTCTCCCACGGGAAAAGATGAGTTTGATCACATTGAGTTTGAGACGCAGATGCCCAACGGTTTCATGGCGAGTCTCCGCCACACGTGCTTTGTGCAGCTGTACCAGGGGGACTATTTGGACGGCCATCGTCAGTGGTATGTTTCATCTCATGTCTCATGTTACACAACAAACATATATATATATATATATATTTCCATGTACACCACGTCAAAGGTACTCTGAGGCTGGCTGCATGAACGAAACCGTGGCGGAGATTCTAAGAAAAACCAGCAGGAGCTTTAGTAGACGCTACGAGAGCGTGAAGAAGGACTGGTCCGTGCGGCTTGTCCGCAAGCGCATAAATGGCGGCAACGAGGTTGTCTTCCCGTTCATGGTCGTGAGCGGGAAGCCGGCGTGTATTTTGTGCGATGCGTCGTGCGACGACATGAAGAAGTTTGCCTGGCTGCACACCTCGGGCATTCTCAGCGAAGATGATTTAAACAATGCCAGAGTGTTTTCGTCAAACGCCAAAGAACAGGAGCGGAAACAAAAAAAAATCGACTCGCAGAAGAGAAAAGAAGAAAAAGAAAACAAAAAGATTAAACTAATGAAAAAATAATTGCTTAGATGTCCAAAGGCAGCTTCGAGCTACATGAACTGGGACGCACGGGCGACGCGCGCGAATCCGAACATAGCGGACAGGAGCAAAAGCAAGAGCAAACGGGGCTCAAGAACAACGAGGACGAGCAAGCAGAGGAGCAAGAAAATATCAAGAACAACGAGGACGAGCAAAAGCAAGAGCAAACGGGGCTCAAGAACAACGAGGACGGGCGAGCGCAAGAGCAAGAATATATCAAGAACAACGAGGACGAGCAAAAGCAAGAGAAAACGGGGCCCAAGAACAACGAGGACGGGCGAGCGCAAGAGCAAGAACAGGAGCAAATGGGGGGCAAGAACAACGAGGACGAGCAAGCAGAGGATAAATTACACTCCGCTGATTCAACCATTGCCGACGACGAAGACGACGAAGAAGAATTGAGTTTTCAGCGCATGTTTAATCAAGCTGCGGATGCCAAGATTCAGACAGGGCAAGTCGCCGTCGCGATAATCAGTGTGGTCGCAGTCTTGTTTTGTGTTAGTAAATGGATTGGCGCCGGTGTTCCGCTTGTTTCCATATCACAGAACGACAGCTTTGATTACCACTCGGACTACGGCCGTTTGCAGAAATGCAGTGTATATGAGATTGGAGGCGAGTATTCACTGAAGGAAGAGCCACAGATTATCTATCCGGCGTTTATGATTTTGCAGTGCGAAAAAAAAATTTTATACCAGCGCAACAGCATTTTATTTCGCTCATATTATGTGGATATCAGCACACCAATAATGGTGCGGTTTATAAACGAGCAAAGTGCGGTTCTCTACCGCGAGCTTAAAAAGCAGGACTGCTTTTACAGAACCAAAAAATAACCGTGTATTGTATTGAACATATAGAGACAATGTCGCTTCACAGAACGATTGACGATGCCATAACGTTTACTGCTCTGGCGTATTTGCAGTCGCCAATTATCGCCACATGTATCCAGCAGCTGCGTAATATAACCCTCGAGGGCCTTGAATTCATTGAAAATGATCTGCCGTATTCGGTGGTTATCGAGAAGGGCGTCCTCTTTGATATGATTCGCGAAAACTGGACAGAGTTCACCAAGAACATGATTGATCAAATGTTGCTGTATGGCATGTTTGATTTCGTTGTCTACAAGAAGAAAATCGACGGCTATCTGTTTCTTGTCCCGGTTGTTATTGATTTATACACGCGCATGCCACTGGCTATCATGATGGAGAGATCAGGAACAGCGTGCTCGTATGGCGATTTTTCCTTTGGCGAGCAGGGGGTGATGCGTATAACGGTTGAGCATCCAGACTACAGAAGCAATAAATTGTCGTCGCGGGGCTATAAGGCAGCAATTGTATTTAATAGATTTGCAACTGTATATGATTCTTATATTATAGCTTGTCGGGAATCGTGCATACCGACCATGGTAAAAGTGTTCAGCGAGAAAAAGTCTGACACAAAAACACACCTGCACGAGCAAACAACCGGCTTCAATTTGTTCAGTGACCCATCGCGGACGGGAGACGGCATGTTCTCCGAGCGAGTCGAGCGGATGATGGGGCGCAAAGATACTGCAGCTATAAAAAACAGGACCGATATTGAACGGCGCATTAAAATCAAACAGCGCGAGCAGTCAGACCTACTCAACAAAATAAACCAAGCCGAGGACAACAATGAAACTAGAGGTGCTGCTGCTTTACGGCGCGAGTTTTTGGAGAATGATTCCGTTCTGCGGGAACTCAAGTCGCAGATTGCCGAACATGACCAGTTTACCGACACTGGTGTGACCACAGAAATGATACGCATGAAAACGGAAATGGATAGGCTCCGAGTGCGCACTCTGATGATGGAGAAATACACGGATGAACTGGAGGAAAAGACAAAGCACAAGCGGCATCCCATTGACTCTGAGAAGCGCATCATGTACGAGAACGATCCAGATCCTACTTGGAAAAGCGACAGCACGTCGGTGAGTTTTACTTTGTTTGTGGTTTATGCGGCATGACAGTAGTCGTAGTTGTCTGCTAACCATTGTACATACTACACTTACAGGTCCGATTCAGCAACTCGTGTGTGATGGACGGCTCCGACGTGAAGGCCGTGCCGCTCCCTGGCATCCCGCGCGATATTCCACAGGTCCACTCGCTCGAGCGAAATTTAATCATGCAGGTCATGGGGCTGGACTGGTCCACGTCGTGGGCAACTGGGCGCCAGGGTGCGAGCTCCGAGCTACCTTTTGTACAGGAAATGCGCATCAAGACGATGAAGCCGTTTTTCGAGTCCGTCAACCGGGCGCTGGAAAAAGTTTCACATGTGTGCTTTCATCCGGTGCGAGAGAGCGTGCAGAGGCGCTACAACAAGCTGGTCCGGGATGGGCTGATAAACGAGGAAAACGAGCGGAAACGGCGCCGAGAATACGACCAAAGAGAAATCAAAGACGAAAAGACGGCCATTTTAGAGACGATAAAGAGCGGGGACGAGGATGCGCAGGAGCAAAGTCGGAAAAAGGTGCGGCCAAACTCGAAAAAGGAGAATGCCGAGATTGAATTGCACGACGAGACTGTTGTTCTTACCGAGATGGGCCGCCGCGACATCCAAAGTGACGACTTTGAAGACACCGAGGCCGTGCGGATTGTCCACAAGGAAACGCTGCCGACTCTATTTGCAAATTGCGAGTCAGAGTCGGAAATTGCCATGATGAGGAGGAGGCTGAAATATGCCAGAATAAGATGTGCAGTCATTCGCTGCAAAGTCCCCAAGTATCTCCAGGACGGGCAGTTGAGCTCAGAATCAGTCATTGTCGAGCAGCAGCGGGACTTGCTGGAGCGAGAGAAGGCGCAGCTTACCCACGAACTCGAGCTAAAGCGGCTCGAGCTGGAGGAGCGGAAGGTGGCCGTCATGGAAGCCACGGCAAAGCAAAATTCCGGAGTGTAGGCGCGAGATTTATTTGGACGTTTGGATTTTATAAAATATTTTTACACCAACACAGATGAAATGTTGACGTAGGAGAAAAACCGGTCCTCGTCGGGGGGAAGTCGGGAACCGAAGGTTCATACAACGCACAAACAATGGCAGTTACAGATGAAGGAGAAGTGTTATCCGAAGTGGAAGGACGCATAGAGGATGGTGCTGCTATTTCAGAGACGGAGAAGCCGGTTCTCGTTGGTGGTAAAACTGATCTTGGAGAAGCAAAAACACTCAATCTAACGACTAGCGGAGAAGTGCGAGTAGCCCCAAACGAAGTAGAAGGACTTATTGCTGATGGAGACGACGTTGGTGGAATAAAACCGGTTCTCGTAGGAGGGAGATACTACGACGGGTTTGAATTCCTTGCACGGCCAATTAATTCTGCAGACGACGGCGACGTGTTATCCAAAGTGGAAGGACGCACTGACGACGGAGCAGCCATTTCAGGAACGGAGAAGCCGGTTCTCGTTGGGGGGAAGACGGAGCTCGGAGACGCAAAGACACTCAACATGACAACCGACGGGAAGGTGCGAGTGGCCCCGCCCGAGGTGCAAGGACTTTTAGGCGATGGGGACCCGACTTCGGGGACGGAGAAGCCCGTTCTTGTTGGCGGTAAGGACACCAACGGCGACGCGCAGACGATGTCTGTCACAACCGCCGGACGGGTGGAAACGTCATCAGAAGTGGAAGGAAAATATGTCGTAGGCGGCGAACTTCCAACTAATCCAAGTGCCGAAAAACCGGTTATTATCGGGGGTTCCAACCCGTCGAATAACGCACAAACAATCAAGGTCTCAGATACTGGAAATGTGTTTGTGGAAGGAGGAGTTGTCGAAGGCAATTCTCTTTTTAATAATAGACCGGTCATCATTGGAGGGAACAACGGCGGAAATGCAAGGACGATCAATGTAACCGCCGAGGGAGACGTGCGGTCCGAGGTGGAGGGGCGCGTTGACGATGGTGCTGCCATCTCGGGAACCGAAAAGCCGGTTCTCGTTGGGGGGAAGACATCCGGCGGAAATGCCGAAACACTCTCTGTTACGGCCGACGGAAAATTGTCAATCGACGACAGTGAGAGTCGTATCATTTCCGCATACAGGACATTTGACAATCTCGCCGGGACAACCTTGGCTATCGGAGGCGATCTTACCGAGGGGACTACAGGATTAGTTACCCTTACCGATAGAACGGGCTTTGGCGCTACGGAAACCGACAATTACATTCGCATCGGCGGAGAGATTATCAAATACAACCTCACAGGAGCTACTGGGAACCAGATTAACATTGTTGAGCGCGGTGTTTTTGCTACTACCGACGCTAATCACACCGATGGCTCCAATGTGGGCGAGTTGTATGACTCTGGCGTTTTGATGCTCGACACCTACACGCAGGTCATTACCAAGATTCAGGGCGATCAAAATTTTGCCATGAAGTTTATTTGGTATAACGATCTGCCAGCAATAGATTCAAACATTATTCGATCCCTTACCCCGTTGTATTTTTCTACGACGGGATATGACTTTCTTTCCGCCCCGGCGTTTGGCCCCTACGTGCGATACACCTTGGCCCCGAGTGGCGGAGTCACAACAACGCAACTGTTTTTCGAGACGGAGTTTACGCGCGTGGCGGTGCACCCGCAGTTGCTGACATTGAACTCTGGTTTATTTGGAAGCATGGTATCCGTTGCGACTCGTTCCGTTACCGTGGGAAAACAGCCCGACGGAGATTATGTAAATCTTCCCGCCGACGGAAGTGCGTTCTCGGACCCAACTCCTCTCGCGGCTGATGCAGAATACATATCGGGCTGGACGGATACCGATGGATTCAACTCGGTTGAAATCTTTATACGGGCCAGCCACGTGTCGGCCGTGGATGGAATCATTGTCGAATTTTCAGACGACATACAGGGAGACCAGACGGTCCGGGGTTCATTGTATTTTACCTTTCATGCCGTGGATGTGGCGAAAGGGTTCCGTGTCATTTACGTGACGCCATCCCTGGACGGGTTTCGCGTAAGATACATAAATGGCGGAACACAGCAGATGGATTTCTACATTGAGGCCACATGCCGCATCAATGGAAATGCGCAGTCTTTTACAGCGAGTAACGAGTTGCTCACGAATACGCTGGCGTCAAACAGAGGAATGACCGTGAATACCAGACAAAATGTCGGCGACGCAACGTCATGGTTTATGCTTGTTGATTTGAACGATACAACCACATTCCCTCATAAACAAAATACAGGGATTGTCATTGATTGGATATCATTGAGTGTCGATATCGGAGTGGATTCCGATGGAACTCTTGACGTTGGTGTTGTCACAGAACTCGATGCAACTGATGGGAGCGTTGTTTTTTTTATCACGCGGATTGGATCGGAGACACAGGGCAACAAGGAGAAATTTTATTCTTGGAAAGAGATATAAACTTTTCACCAGTAGGAATTGATGCTACAGTTTCTGGTGGGTCTACTACTCGTATCCTTTCTTCCGAAGGAGTGTCAGGGGATACCGCCATAAACACTGCATCGCCATTAAGTGGCACTGCAACAAACGTAACACCTGGTGTAGGTGACATTGTAATGAGAATAATAAACGACAATGTTGCTGGCGTCGATGTTGACGTGATTATTGGATACCACTCACTATAATAGTAATCCGAAGTAGAGTTGGGGTTTATGTAAATTAAAATGAAATAATTACAAAATTAATCATTACCATGCACCAATTAACTATCCAAACCTGCACGCTCCGGCTGGTATTTCCACTTCCATCCACAATTTACACGTAGTATAACTTACATTCATTTAACCATTTTAATTCAACACAATGTCTCATCCAAACATATTCGGGCACTGGAAACAATAAAGCGACATTTTTTATACGTAGAAACTCTGATGTGACCGGAAATCTTCTTTTCACGGCCATATCAGGGTCGCCCGTATCCATATCTAAAGTGGACGGCAACACGCATACTGAAGGATCTTTATTGTTTTCGGCTGGTATTACTGGAGCCGGATTTATTACAAAGACATTTGAAGTTGGAGAGATTGTAATGACGGAAGGAGATAGACTGTCATTTTCAGTAAGCGGCAATAGTAACGGTGCCTCGGCGATTGTCTCGTGGAAGGAGGATGTATGATGAAGAAAGGGAGTCATTAAAATCAGTATATCAGAAGGAGATGAGTTTAAGATGATCAACAATTAACAACCTTTTTGTAAATATAATAAAATCAAATAGAGAACAAAAAACACAAAGAGGATGTGCATGTATATGTAATAAATTTCATTAAAGCCAATCATCAAACTTAAACAAAACGCATTTTTTGAGATTTAAGAAGACGTCCACCCAATGGTTCCTCATCAAGACAATGAAGATTTTCACCCCAGTTGTCGTCGCAATCGCCATTGCCATTGCCTTTGTCGTTTGCATTTCTAAATTTCTGCAAAGACCGTCGCCTCCGCGCCTTGCGTTCAAGATTTGCCCGGAAATGAGTGTTCCTCCGCCCTACAAGGAATACAAACATGTTACGACAGTAACACTGAAAGGGAAAGTCGGTCATTCCGAGCTCCCAAGCAAGTGGATTCCAAAAGTTTCATTCTCAAGTGGAACATGGAGTCGCGAATCCAACATACGCACGGAACTCATTGCTTCGGTAACGTCATTGTTGACATCAGTCACGACACCATTGATTATTGTTTTCCTTATGACGGAGCCGGAAATGACAGAATTCTCTGCTTTGTTTCGAAAAATGAAGCCCTTTTATGATGTCGTTGCTTATTTCGTCCCAGTAGACCCGAACAAGATCGTTGCCCTCGCCAACAGGGATGGAATAAAAGTTGTGCATCATGGTGGTCCAATGAATTATGCGCGGTTCTACTATCCGGAGTTATTGCCGTCTTTTATCGACAAAGTCATCCAAGTAGACACGGACACCATTTTTGGTGCGTCGATATATCAGCTGTGGAAACGATTTGATAGCTTTGGCCCGGAGACATTGTTTGCGGCCAGACCTGTCATTCCAATACACGACACGTCGAGGAAGGACAATCTTTCTGTGGATTATCTAAAAAACACGACATTTGAAGGAACGGACGCTCGTGTGTGCGGCTGTTTGATGTTGATGGATTTGAACAAGATGCGCAAGGAGGGGTGGAAGGCCGGAAGTAGTTTTATTTACGAGTTTATTTCTCCTATCAGTAAAGGTTCTCTTTGCGGAACTGGCGGGGAACAATTGTTGTTTTCTTCTTTTGTAGCCATGGCCCCAAGTCGTGTCCAGATCATACCTTCGGACTGGATGTATGATTATTGTTCAAACTACAAGGGATTTAACCCTCAAAAGTCATGGGGGATTGCTCACTTTAACTGCGATGGCAATGCCGACTTTTTTGGCCGTAAACGAAGTCATTCTCAGTTTGCCAGTGAATTCTACGCTGCTATTGATACGTTTAACGAGTGGAGTAAAGATAATTAAAACGATGAAATACACATTTATCAATACAAATTTTCATTGTAAAACACCGAGGTCCGTTTGCGTCTGTTGTTGATCTGCGCCGACAACTGAATGGCCAGTTGCTCATCCTCGTCCATGGCCGCGCTTGTCTCTTCCATTGGCTCGTGATCCGCCATCTCTTCTTCAAACTCCTCCTCCTCGTGCTTCTTTTTCTTCTTCTTTTGAGGCCGTGGCTCGACCGTCTCCTCCTCTTCTTCAAACTCCTCCTCCTTGTGCTTCTTCTTCTTCTTTTGAGGCCGTGGCGCGATTGTTTCCTTCTCTTCTTCAAACTCCTCCTCCTTGTGCTTCTTCTTCTTCTTCTTTTGAGGCCGTGGCGCGACCGTCTCCTTCTCTTCTTCAAACTCCTCCTCCTTGTGCTTCTTCTTCTTCTTTTTGGTTTGGGGCGACTTGTCCACGCCATAAATTGTCGGCAACAGCGCCTTGGCGGCCAGCGCGGCCTCGGTCCCCTGCGAGCGATTGTAATGCTGCTTGTGCACGGCAATGGAGTGTGTTTCAGCGCGGGCGAGGTTCTCGTGATCCTTGTCGCTCAGGCCGCGCTTATCCGCCGCCGTTGCCACATACCCGCGCATGTAAGTGGACGTAAAGTTTTTTATCATTGTGCTCGTAATGCTGCTGCCGCCATACGCCTCCAGCGCCTTTTTAATGTCCGAGCTAATCTCCTTCCCAAACAGGCAAAAGTCGTCACGCGCGCCAACCAGGGCGTCGACAAAGAGCTGCATCACACGGCGCGTCTCTGGACCAAATGTCGCCGTCTGCGATCCATACGCACCATTGGTCTTGAACTCTTTTGAGCAGTAGAGCACAACGTCCCCCGAATGCGAAATGTCCGTTACATCCCAGTTGACGTCCTTGCCGTCCTTTACGCCCGCCTCCTTGGTCGTGTCGTGTGCCAAAATCCGCCGCACAACCTCAAGCGTCATTGCGCGGTAAGTCCCGGGGCGCAAAGGAAGCTCGTAGGTGTAAAGCACAAAAAGCACACAGCGGCGCATTGCAGCAAGATCGCGCTGTCCGTGCCGCGACTTGCACGCAAGCGCCTCAATCTCGTTGATGCACATCTTTGTGGTAGCGAGAAGCACATCGGGCGGAATCAGGTCCATTGGCGTCGCGGTTGTTGATGTTTGTTTAAACTCCTTGCGCGGGGCCTTGGCCAGGCTCTCCATGTGCTTACGCGTCTTTTCCGCATCGGCCGATGTAATGTTGCGGAAGATGGACGAGCGATTGGCAAAGATGGGCTGTCCGGGCTTCGTTTTTGACTGCCATTCCAACTCGCGCCAGCGCAAAGCGTTCTTCAGATACTTTACCGCATTGATGCGCGTGGCTGGGCCCAGGCCGTTCTTGTGCAACTCGTCGTGATACATTGTATGCATCAGCGGCCACATCAGCAAATCATCCAACAATCGCGCGACAACAACCTGGGGATCGGGCGCAATATGCAATGCGCATTCCGGGCTGCTAACGGCACATTTAAGCGCAAATGGGACAAAGCGCGAAAGGCAACACAGCTCCAAGTAAATTGTGTGTTGTGATGCCTTTTCCTTCTCCCGGAACAACTTGTAATCGCCAAACAGGTCGCGGCTGTATGTCGGCATCCGCGCAACCTTGTCCTCCGAAGACGAATCGCTGCTCGTTGATGTTGATGTTGATGTTGATGTTGATGTTGATGTGGAAGGCAACTGAACCAGATGTTTCTTGCTGCCATATGACAACTCGTCCTTGTTGCGCTGGCGGTCCCACGCGCGATAAGACTTGTATTGTGTTGCAATGTCGGGTGGGACGGGCTTGCCCGGGTGGTTCTTTGCAAAGTGATCTTTGTAGCGGTTGATAAACAACATGCGCGGCGCCTTGTTTGTTGATTGCGTGACGCACTCGGGGCAGTGAAAGTAGCTCACATCATCCCGGTGCGTAAAGTTGAACACAAACGCATTGGCCTCGTCGTAATCTGATTCCGGCACTTCGTTTAGCACCGCCAAAAGAAGCTCCTGCCACGTGCGTGTGACCTTTTCGCCCTTGCGCATCTGTTTGTGTTAATTTGTTTCAATTAAAAAGGGGATCGGGATAAAAAATATGGACTTTGTCATTTGTTCTCGTTGTCAACACACGAGCGCATCAGCTGTTCTGCCATTTGTTGTCCCATCTGCTGTGTCAATTGGGCCATCGTCTCTGTGACCCTGCGCGTTGTTTTCTTGACGATGTGATCCACGTATTGCTGGGCCACCGCTGTCATGATGCTGTGAAGCTCGTCGGCAGTTTGCGGAGAAGTGAAGTGGTAGATGGTACGTTGATCCGCTTGTTGCGTCGGGTTGGGAATTGGTATGTTTGTTGGTGGAGGCGCGTCGAATGTGTCGCTTGAGTCGGGTGCAAAGTCCACTTTGCGCTTTTTGTTCTGGTGGGTTCTTGTGCCATTTTGGTTTTCGTCGTCTTCCTCGTTGTCGGTTTGCACCGGCGAACTTTGTGCCTCTGCTTTCAGCAGAAACGCATTCATTTCGTTGTGATACTTGCCCTTGCGTAGCACTCGGAGACCATACTTTTTCATCCACACTTCGTATTCAAGGTGCACCTTGCTTTCCTTCTCCAAATACATGGCATAAAGGACTTTCAGTGTCTCCTTCTCCGATTCGGTGAGTTGCTGCGGGTGCGATTGCTGGCTCGACATAAAATTCAACTTTACAGTGTTTGTAACAATATTGTCGTCAAGTTATAATATTTGTTCATTTTAAGGCTTATTTTAACTACAATCATTGTTTATGTGGCTAGGACGGATCCTACCCGACACGTGACGCAAAGCGAAAGGGTGTAAACAAAAAACGTATAATTAGTAGGTTTGGTCTAAAACGCGCGGAAAAGCGCCCAATGGTGATTGTTTACTCCCGATCCCACATTCTGTAATCGATTTGTCTTTTTATCCAACTTTCATTTTTGCTCGTGCGGCCAAAAAACAGAAAAGTCGAAATTTGACCAAACCTACTAATTCGGCCTAAAACGCGCGGAAAAGCGCCCAATGGTGATTGTTTACTCCCGATCCCACATTCTGTAATCGATTTGTCTTTTTATCCAACTTTCATTTTTGCTCTCGCGGCCCAAAAAGTCGAAATTCAGAAAAAGTCGAAATTCTTGGTTGGCCCCCGTTTGGAACCTTATCGGCTACTTGGGCAATGTTTTCTTGGAATGGGGTTAGTTGTGCACCTATTGCATCATATATCCAAGAATCGAGCTTCTACGCGGAAATAATTCAATTGTGCCCATGGGCGTGTTTGTGCGAAAAGACGAAACAAAGGCCGCGGATGATCATTTCGAGTTTGTGTGTTATCGGCTACTTGGGCAATGTTTTCTTGGAATGGGGGTAGTTGTGCACCTATTGCATCATATATCCAAGAATCGCGCGTCTACGCGGAAATAATTTAATTGTGTCCAAGAGCGTGTTTGTGCGAAAAGACGAAAAAGTCGAAATTCTTGGTTGGCCCCCGTTTGGAACCTTATCGGCTACTTGGGCAATGTTTTCTTGGAATGGGGTTAGTTGTGCACCTATTGCATCATATATTCAAGAATCGCGCGTCTACGAGAAAATAATTTAATTGTGTCCAAGAGCGTGTTTGTGCGAAAAGACGAAACAAAGGCCGCGGATGATTATTTCGAGTTTGTGTGTTATCGGGGACGGAGACTTCTGATTTCTCGTATTGGGGCTTATTAGAACATCTTCTATGCGATTCTGCGCTTGTTTTAGGGATTGGTTGTTTTATTATTGCCGGGACCGCAGTCCCATGCGAATGCCGCCGTTGACCAAGAACATTGCATAAAAAGACAAAACCCGGGACTGTTGGTCCCAGATAGTTGGGAATATGCTCTTAATGCCCGTCCAGAGTGGTATCAGGAGTGGTCACTCTCTGAGCATCAAAGTGACCACTTGGGACTGTAGTCGCTGGCACGCAGAGAACCCCTGCGGCATTCTGCGCAGCCATTTCGTGCCAGCCAAGGGGCTCGTGCCAGGTGGACTCTGACTAAAAAGGCAAAATTTTTGTTGCGTATCATGTGGACTCACCTCTTTTAGCATGTGGACTCTTTGGTTGTGCTGTGTGGACTCATCTTTTTTCGGTAAAATGGACTTTTTTTCGTGGGACCAACAGTCCCAAAGCCCCATGAGAACAAAAATTCGCCGTATCAAAGGTCCCACGTGATGCCGCAGCGTAATTTTTTTTCTGAAACAATGAAACATAATATTAGAGTGACACGAAAAAAAAATTGGGGAGAAAGGAGGTGTTTTTAGTAGGGCGTGTCATGGGCGACGCGGGCGCGTGCTCGAGCAAAGGAGCAAAATAAAATAGGCGGGTGTAAAGACGAGTTAGACGGAAAATATCAAATGAATTGTAAAAAAAATACAATTTTTTAATGTAACCATTCAATTTTTTGTGGCGTGTTCTTGGTTGCCTTCTCGTTTAAAAATCTGCACGTGCGGTCAAAAAGACAACATTCAGATCAGAATAGTTTATTCCGCGATTCATTTTACTCGTGCGGGCAAAAACAAAAAAAAAACAAAATATTCGGTTGTTTAGAACCATATTGGAACAAACAACTCGTAACTATTTGGGGGTTTTTCTATAATGTCCAGTATCACGTGCATGATGATGTGTTGTATTACATCATCGCGCTCGTCTCTATTTAACCGGAGCAGGGAAGCAGCCTGATTGGCATCTTCTATTTTTTCAACACACAGAAAAAAAAATTCCATGATATCTGCCTCGTCGTTGTTGCATCTTCTGCCCATAAAGTCCGCGTATGCGTGTTTGTAAATAATGCACCCTCGGCGGTCCTGGTAGTTGTCGCGCGCGATGAAAAAATTAGAGCCAATCGGAACGCTCGGATATTTCTCAAACATTGCCCGGTATGTGCACTGATCCGCATGCGTCACAAACGGCAGCATTGCGTCGACCGTGTTGCTCATCCGCCGATTCAAGTCTACATAAAATCCCCGTCATTGTTCAGAACAAGAATTACATATTTACTAGGATGAGACTGTGTTTTTTTATTGATACAGATTGAATACAAAAAAAAATAATTTTCACACATCGTCACTAGAATCACATCTGCGCCTCTTGCTTGATTCGCAGTGCCATGCAAACGACGCACTCTCGTGTCCTTCGTCGACCAAAACCTCGGCGTTAAATTTGGGCCCCGGGAAGTTTTCGTCGACAACAAAGGCGGCCCCGTTCATATGACAGATTACGCCACGCGACAAGCACCCGGTTGATTTTGCTTCATATGTGCCGCTCGTCTTGTTGTGCGTCAGGGTGGCCGGGACGGCGATGTACGCGCGGGTATTTTCACATATTGGAGGGCCATCGATAATGTGAGAGTAGACATCGATTCTATCCAGCCCTGCATATAAGATATTGTCGCTCGTGGTTGCGCCGATTGAAGTAAATTCGACCGCGCATATATTGTCTTTGTAAGAGTCCAGAAGCACCGATCTCGTGTTCTCAAAAAACTCATCCTCTGTGTCGGAACAGTTTTTTCGCAACACGAAGCGAAATTTGTGATACAAAGACGGGAAAAGAGGCGACAGAATAAAGCCAGTGACGAAGTAGTCCATGGTATCTTTTTTTAGTATATAGTTTTGTGTTGGTTTCATTCGAACAGTCACAAAATTATCCGTGCGCGGCAATCTTTCCAATTTTGGTTCATGCGAATACATTTTTGTTTATGGGCAATGTCCAATCATTACTCATCGGACAGCGACATGCACCGCACATAATCAAAAATACACGTTTGTTTGCATATACTTCCAGGAGACAATTTCTGGACTAGAAATAGCCATTCTCACAGTGTATTCGTCGCACATTATCAAAAATACACGTTTGTTTGCATATACTTCCAGGAGACAATTTCTGGACTAGAAATAGCCACTCTCACAGTGTATTCGTCGCACATTATCAAAAATACACGTTTGTTTGCATGTAATTTCAAAAAAAACATTTTCTGGACTAGAAATAGCTATTCTCACAGTGTATTCGTC
>Ga0255767_1001511_pt1 | contig 20596 bp, 15 predicted proteins | sample 071ome_24_FD_179967 | JGI IMG/M metagenome (GOLD analysis project Ga0255767, IMG submission 179967) | Coastal salt marsh microbial communities from the Groves Creek Marsh, Skidaway Island, Georgia - 071402CT metaG (version 2) | ecosystem: Environmental > Aquatic > Marine > Intertidal zone > Salt...
GTGTCATCGTCACCAAACTCATCATCGGTTGACTCATCCTCAGTCGAAATTCCGAAGAGACTCTCTAATCCGCACTCGATCGCGACCTCTGCCATCACTTCAATGAATTCGACCGTTTCTTCCTCAGTTGCCGTGTCGCCCGCAAGCAAAGCATCCAAGAAACCAGAGTCGCTCGTCAACAAGCAGGTCGCTTGCTCTGTTGTAATGCCAAGTTCGGAGGCAATGTCAGCAACGGCAACTCCTGGTGCACACTCGATGAGTGCAGCCGAAATAAGTGCCCCTGTTCCTGAAACCGCATCAGCAAGAACGGCATTGTCGTTGAGCATCGAGTCAACCAAACAAGTGAACTCTTGTTCTGAAAGTTGATCAAGACTGCCGTCGCCGCCTGAGATCAGTTGAAGAGCTGCTTCACCATCACATTCGAGTAGTACTCGCATGAGCGACAGTTGCACTCCTGGCGACTCATCACCTGCAATCAGTGCGTCACCAAGTTCGTCGTCTGCAGCAATGGTGTTTAACATGCACAACTGGTTGCCTGCCGAGAGCCCTTGAAATGCTCCTTCAGCAAGTGTTGCTGATGCTCGTAGATCTGCAATGCGGTCATCTGAGACATCGGCGACAGTAGACGGCTCATCGGAATCAGAGGCCTCGTCGCTGGTCGACCCGCCACAGGCCGTCATGGAGAGAGCGACCACTGCAGCAAACGCAGCGATTGACGACTTAGCAGTTACTCGAGGGGACATACAGTCACTCTACGAAACTGCGGGCGACGAGACTCGCCACCCAGACTCAGGTCAGCCCAACCGGGTCGGGATTTACACGGCTTGTGACCATTGTGTTTCCTCAGCGCGCCAGTAGGGATTCGAACCCCAAACCTTCTGATCCGTAGTCAGATGCTCTATCCGTTGAGCTACTGGCGCTGGTGACACAGGAGTCTATGCGGCACTTTGCGCGATGCCACAGTGATCCACTCTCACAAATGCACAAGCGACTATTCTGTATGGCATGCAATTAATCACCTACTGGAAGCGTGCATTCCTCGGCAACTATGCCAACTTCAAAGGGCGAGACTCTCGACCAGAATTCTGGTGGTTCTACCTCGCCAATCTCATCCTCACCTACGGCCTTTTCATCATCGCCGGCATTACCGGCGCTGGAATTATTGGGCTCATCGGGTTGCTCTACGGCCTTGCCGCCATCATTCCTGGAATCGCAGCCGGTGTTCGCCGACTGCATGACACTGGCAAGTCAGGGTGGATGATGCTGATCTCGCTCATCCCACTGATCGGTGGCATTTTGTTGATTGTGTTCCTCGCTCAAGCGGGCAACCAGGGACCAAACAATTACGGCGCAGGTGCTGGCGGCGACACGATGCCGCCACCACCGCCTCCGCCACCTGCAGGCTGATCAATATTTCTGACGTTGCTTGGGGTTAGAGGGCCCACGGGCCCCAGCCCCCGGCACGCTCATACAGTTTCAACGCGGCACGGGCATTCGTTTCTGCGTCGTACAGTTGCGATTTAGTTGTCACACCAATTGAGGGCAGCCAACTCTTGTGCGCCCCCCAATGAATTTGGAACAGCCCGTAACAACACCAGTTGTGGACGTTTGCTTGCAACCGGCTCTCTCGAATCGCAATTTCAACTGCTCGATCCTCAAGGTCATCAGGCCAAATCGCTCGAATAATTGCCTCGGCGTCGGCGGTTGAGGGCGCTGGAGGAATGACCTCGGTTGTAGTTGTCGCTACTGCAACAGAGGTTGCTGGTCGCGCTGAAACCGTTGTCGTCGGAATGACGACTCGCACACCGGGTGGCAAACACAGTTCATCTTCGGGATACAACATGTCGCGAGCCGTCGCACTGTTGGCCTCAAGCAGCGTGCGAGTTGAAATCGATGCCCGATCCGCGATCAGCGTCCACGAGTCACCCGGCCGAACGACATAGTACGAACCACAAACCGGCGCCGTCATAGCCGTCGTTGTTGCTGTCTCGCGAGCGACCGCACGGGATTCGCCTTCAGGCAGTGCGGTGGTCTCAACCGCAGACGAGTTGTTCTGCTCGACAACAGCAGGAGTAGATGTATTCGCGGTTGGGGTTTCTGACGCAGACGCCATAACTGAACTCTGAGGCAAACCAGTTGAGGTTGTGACGCCTGGTGCCAGACCGCCTTCAGCGATGTCATTCGAGGTTGCAACTACCACGGATGCTGCGTCGCCAACATCGGGTGACGACTCATCTGCCGTACGACGGGTCGTCCAGGCAACGGGTACAACGAGAGCGAAACCCACGACGATTAGGACTATTCGGCTGACAAACGGGTCAAGGCTGAGCAGTGACCAACGTTCACGTATCAAATCGGCTTGGCGAGATGTGACAAGACGTTCAATACCTGCAGGTCGGGTCGGCGCATCTGGGTCAACATCATGGGATTTCGCCTCCCACGACGCAGCTTCATCCCAGAAATGTGCCGCGTCATCTTGACGAATCGACCGGTTGTCACGGTGATCTCGGGCACTGTCGTTCTGGCGACGAGGAGAAGGGCGACCACTCCACATTGCGAAAGTCTGACTGGTTTGTCATCATTTCGCAACATTTGGAACTCCTGTCTCCCTTCGACCTTCCACGCCGACGTATTCTGACACCATGCAGACCGGAAACTTCAGACGGTTACTGACATCGCTTGTTCTCACAATTGGCATTCACGCCATTGCTCCACACCAGGTATCTGCCCAAGCCAGCGACGATGACGCGTACGGATCAACCATAGAGCTCGGCGAATACTTCGATGGACGAATCTGGTCTGTCGTTGGTATCGAGGCAAACCCGTCATCTAATGGCGCCGCGATCGTTGCCGGAGCAGAATGCATCGACGATGACGACACAACGGCGGTATGTCTCGTTGGTCTCAACGACGATGGCAGTGTTGATACGACATTTGGCGACAATGGCGTCGTCATCCATGCGCCAACCGACACCCTGACGCTCGGCGTTGTCAACCGCATGCAGTTCGACCCACAAGGTCGCATTCTCGTCGCTTCCTTCTGTGACCGATACGAGGGAGTCGTGAAATATGACTACGACACGATGGACGCCTGTATCACGCGCTACCTCTCCGACGGCAGCGTCGACACCAGCTTCGGCACCACAGCGGACCACGTCGCTAACGCTCCCATGATCCGCTACCAAAACCCGAGCGCCCTGGTCTTTCCTGATGATGGCCGCATCATCGCCGGCGGCTATTGCTCATCGTCACCATGCCTCGTCGGCTTTACGCAAGACGGAATCATGGACGAAACATTCGGCGACGGCGATTACGAAGTCGGTGGCTCATGGATTCCAGACTTCGATGACGGAGGTCTCACCGACCTTGCCCTCCTTCCAGACGGCGGTTATGCCGGAGTTGGCACATGTAGTGATGACGACGCTGATGTAACCAGCATGTGTGTCATCGTCTGGAACGAAGACGGAACCCGACGGACATCATTTGCAGATAACGGGGTTCGATCGTTCGTGGACGGAGAGAACTCCCGCGGTGGATCAATCGTGGCGCTTGGCGACGGCACAGTAATTTCGAGTGGCGGCTGCAATTTCTTCCCAGGTATGGGCTCAACCTCGTGTCTCGTTGGAACCAATCTCGACGGCTCTCCGGCAACAAACTTTGGAACTAACGGAGTTGTAAAAACTCCAGAAATGAAAAGCATCAACGACCTTGTGCGCTTCGGCAGCATGCTGATTGCAGTCGGTCAGTGCGCCGGCTATTCAAGCGAGATGGAGTGCGTGCACCTATTTGATGAAGATGGCTCTCCAACGACTCAGAGAGTGCATTCAGAATTCTTCGGGAGCCCCACACCCGTCGGAGCATTTAGCAATAACCCCTATGCGGCAGTCACGCTCGAACACCTCTGGTTCTCGCAACCTTGTGACAGCGGGTTTTACACATCAATGTGCCTCAGCCGCACCCGTTATCACTCGATCCCTGTTGAAACGACATCAACAACGATCGCTGAAGCAGCCGAAGAACCAACTGGCGCGGGTGAACCAGAGCCGGCCCAAGAGGAAGAAGTGGTCGCTGATACGGAGGAGCCGACATCTGCAGCAGATGCCACCGACTCATCAGAATCATCTTCTAACGGTGACAGTGCAAGCGATGCGGCAGCTGATGAGAACCTGTCATCTGGAGGGTCCTCGACAACAATCGTCATTGTTGTGATCGTGGTCGTTGCGATCGGTGCTAGCGCTGGCATCGCCCTAACAAAACGCCGCCCTCGCGACTGACGACGTAACGCGAGCGTGCCGAGCCCGAAGGCCCGGCACGTCTCTGGCGGAGAGGGTGGGATTTGAACCCACGGACCACTCGCGTGGTCAACGCCTTAGCAGGGCGCCCCATTCGGCCGCTCTGGCACCTCTCCGAACACAGCAAAGTCTACAGATCGACAGTCGTAGGGCTACCGGTGACCCGATAGGTTGTTAGACGGAACGGTGGCAGAGCGGCCTAATGCACTTGTCTTGAAAACAAGAGACCTTACGGGGTCCGGGGGTTCAAATCCCTCCCGTTCCGCTCTTCGGGCTCAGTGATTGCTGTGCCAAGCAAGCGCTCGATCAGCGGCGTTTGCTCCGCACATTCCATGTGCCCCAGCCCCGGGTGGCGTCGACGAGGAACACAAATACACGCCCGGGATACCTGTTGCATACGGGTTGGCACTCACCCTCGGACGAAACACCGTCTGGAGCGGTGAACCCGCACCACCAATAATGTCGCCACCAACAAAGTTCTCGTTGTACTGCGACATCTCTGTGGTTGACCGCACGGCGGTACCCACAACTCGATCACGGAACCCAGGCGCAAACCGTTCGATCTGACTCATGATCGACTCTGTCGCATCTCCGGAATAGCCATGTGGAACATGCGCATACGCCCAAATCGGATGAACATTCCCCGATGAACGGCTCGGGTCAGCCAAATATTGCTGCCCAACGAGAACGAACGGTGCATCAGGCATCTTGCCGTCGACAACCGCACGTTCACTCGCCACTACCTCTTCAAAGGAACCACCGACATGTACCGTGCCCGCACGTCGAGGAGACTCAGCCGACCAAGGAATTCCTCCCTCGACCGCAAGATCCACTTTGAACGCACCGGGTCCATGGGAAAACTTCCGGTACGCCTTCGCCACTCTCGCCGGAAGTCGATCTCCAAGAATGTTCAATGCCGTCGACGGCACCACATCGAGCAACAACATATCGTGCTCGGGAAGATCGCTGACCGACGTCACGCGAACACCGGTTTCGATTTTGCCGCCGTGAGCAATGATGTCGGCGACGAGCGCATCAACGATCGTCTGAGTACCACCCTTGGCGACAACCCATCCATGAGCGTGCGCAGCCGCCGTAAGCGTCACCCCGACCGCACTCGTCAACGGGCGATCAAGGCGCCAAAACGCGTGAGCAGCAACCCCCGCCCACAGGGCACGTGCTTGAGGAGACTTCCATGCTCTCGCGAGCGTTGTTGCCGGAGGAAGCACACGTACACCAAAGTTCGAGAGCGTGAGCGGGTGCCGTGGAACCCGAAGAACCGGTTGCGAAATGTCTGAAAACAACTCGTCAAAGCGAGCTGCCGTCGAAGCAAACATTTTCCGCCATCTGCGACCATCACTACCGAGCAACTCGTCGGTGACATCGAACGACCGAGCGAACGCTCCTGCCGAGCCGTCGTCAAGGGGATGCGCGCAGTCGATCTCGGGAGAACACCACTCAAGACCCGGAAGATCGACCTCCTGAAAGAACGGCGATGCCAACGCCATTGGATGAGCAGCCGAGCAATGGTCGTGCAGCAACCCAGGCGCGAGGTACTCCGAACTACGTGCACCACCGCCAACAGTTTGGGCGGCCTCGAGCACCGTCACCGATACCCCGGCACGAGCAAGTCGAGCCGCGGCGGCAAGCCCATTTGGGCCGCCACCTACGACAATTGCCGACGTCATCTTGTCAGGCGTTTGTGAGCGAGATTCCCTCACCCTTTGTGTCGCGTCCACCATCGCCAGGGTAGGCCTCGCCAACCGGTGTGTACCCCTCACGCTGCCAAGTAATCACGTGAGGAACAAGGCCATCCGGCAAGAACGGTTGAGTGTGATACGCATCATCGTTGTGATACCAACCTTTCTCAACCACTCCTAGAGCAGCATCAATCACCCGATACTGCACCTTCTTTGAGAACAACGGTTGTGATTCGGTAAACACCACTCGTAGGTCACCAGGCTCGTAGTTGCAGCGCTCTTGGACTGCTTCAATCAGGCGCTCGTCGTTGCAGTGGGCATCGCCAAAGTTCCATCCGAGCAATACGTTTCCTAGGAACTCGCCTTCACGAAGTACGCGGGTATCCATGTCGTCGTTGTGACGCAGGTGCAAAGAGATATGCATTCGACCCATCGGGTGCATCATTCGGAACGCAATCGCTTTCTGAATAAAGACCTCAGAAATTTCCTTACCAAAGATTGGAATGATCTGGTCGATTTGGTTGTCAGCAGCCTTCACGATCCGCTCGTTGATGCGGTCTTCCTTTTCTTTGTCGACAAACGCCCAAGTGGTTGACGCCCAGTTGCCTGCGTACTGCTTCATACCAATGAGGAACGACACATACTGCGGCCAGAATGCCCCCAGCACAATGCCAAATAATCCAACGAACAGCACCGGAATCAACAACAGGGGTTCGATGTCTCCCACACCCCAGCCGTCACCAGCAGGGAAGTTGGCGAACAAGAATCCGGTACAGAAAATGAAGAACACATTCCACTCAAGCGGCACCGCCAGTGGGATCGTCGAAATGATGAAGGTGTGTAGCGCCCAGATCGAGAGAATGGCAATCCACGTCATCCACGGCCACGGCGAGAACAGCAGCACCATCGGCATCACGAGTTCACAGGTAGTACCACCGATATGTGCAATGAGGTGTGTTGCTTTTGAAGGCCGGAGGTCGTTCGGATAGTCCTTCACGGTCGCCATACGAAGTTTGCGTGAGCCATTCCACGGCGTGTTGTTGATCATCACCGAAACGGTTGACGAAAAGCCGTGATTGAACTTCGAGATACCAGCGCCCATCCACACGATGACGATAAAGATCTTGGCGGCCACCACCATGTCAACCCATGACGGGAAGAAGGCGAATGCCAACATCGTCGGCACGTACTGCTCAGCTCGGGAAGCGAGGAATACAGGCTTGTCGCGAAGTCCCATCAGACAGATCAGCACGGCATAGACCACAAACGGCCACCGTGGCATCACGCCTGCTGTGCCTTCTGGCAAACCAGGAATTTGCTCACCTGAGAGGAAGAGCATCATGACAAGCCAGAAGACGATGAGTTTGTAGAGGCCGGTATCCCAAGGGGTACGACGGTTACCTTTCGTAAACGGCACATGATTTGGGTATGGAGGCACCCTCAACGTGTCGTTCTGCCACCAGTACAAGCTTTGACCGATCGGTGGATCGAAATGGAAAGCCATAGGGCCACATGTTGCGGCGAACCCAAGGATCTCCATCAAGACCGTCCAGACCATCAACTTCTGGTACAAGATCGGCTCATCCCACCAACCACCGATGTCATTGAACTCAAGACCCGCGGTGAATGAGGCAGCAACGATCAACCCAAACAACGCATAGAAGAAAATCTTCCACACGTAAAACATTGCCGTTTGCTTCGGGGTGCCAAACCCTGCCTCAACCCAATGAAGTTGGAGGAGCTTCATTCTCGGCAAGAACGGAATCTTTGGAAATTCGTCGAGATCGACTGGCGGTAAATCTGCGGTGCGGTAACCCATGTCGTTTCCTTCTGTGTCCTGTTATTAGTCAGTTAGTACTTACGTCCACGACGGATACGCATCTGCGAATCGCGTCGATGTTGCTCGCTATCAAGAATCTCATCGTCCTCGCCCGTGCGACGCCGTGACACCTGTGTTCCACTAATGCGACGAAGCTCGCGTTCTTTGACCCGAATTCGACCCCATGCCTGTCTGACGTCTTTTCGCCGCCGGCGCTCGATGTGGTCTTCTTCTGACTCAGACGTACCAGCGAGATACGCCTCTTCAATTTCATCAAGTCGCGTGAGAGCCTCGGCTGACGACATCTCCATCTGAATGCGCCCACGAGACATGAGGTACATCCGGTCACTGTATTTCAGTGCCTTTCGCGCATGTTGCTCAACGATTAATGCGCCAATGCCATGCTCTTTCGCCGCAGTTTGCACGGCGCTCAACAAACGGTCAACAATCATCGGAGCAAGACCGAGAGACAACTCATCTGCGAGCAGCAGTTCTGGATCACGACTCAATGCTCTGCCGAGCGCAATCATCTGCTGCTCGCCACCCGACAGCATTCCTCCGCGAATGTCGAGACGCGGCTCAAGAGCCGGGAACAGTTCGAGCACTCGCTCGACACTGCCGCCACCAATCTTGATGTTGTCTCGTGCTGACATCTTGGTGAAGATGAGTCGATCCTCTGTCACGAGGCCAATACCGTTTCGAACCCGTTGATACATCGGTGTAAACGTTGGAACATTCGACAGCATCACGATGCCATCGACCGGTGGTAACTGGCCCGCAACGGTCAGCAAAGTGGTCGACTTTCCGGCGCCATTGGGCCCCAGCAATGCAACGACCTCTCCACGTTTCACCGTGATGTTTGCGCCGGTGACAACTTCTCGACCGAGATAACCAGCCTTCAAATTTCGCGTCTCAAGCAGATTTGGAGTTTTCGCCTGAACGAATTCGCCGAGTTCGTCGACACCGGCCATCATCTCTGAGAAGGACAACATTTCGCTCATGATCAGCTCCCGCCCCCTACTGGTTGCCGTTCAATCCCAAGGTCATCATCAGACTGCTGGCCAAGATATGCCGCGATTACGGCAGGGTCATTCCGAATTTCTTCAGGTGTTCCATCGGCGATCTTGTTACCGAAGTCGATAACCACAACTCTGTCACAGACACCCATCACGAAGTTCATGTCGTGCTCAACAAGCAGAATGGCCATTCCCCAATCATCGGCAAGTCGGCGGACAACTCGGGCGAGTTCAGCACTTTCAACTGAACTCAAACCGGCAGCTGGCTCATCAAGGAGGAGCACGCTCGGATGCATCGCAACAGATCGAGCAATGGCGAGCAGTCGCCGCTTGCCGTATGAGAGATCGCTCACTTCACGGTGAAGATCCTCGTCAAGCTTAAATTCTTGAATTGCTCGAACTACTTCTGGTCCAAATTTTGGTATCACCGGCCAGACCAAGTCACGAACGTAGGCCGACAGGTTCTGAGGGTCAGCCGCGACACTCAAGTTTTCAAACACGGTGGTGTCCTCAAACAACTCCAACGACTGGAAGGACCGCGCCATTCCTGCCTGAACACGAGTGTTCGCGTTTCCTTTTGTGATGTCGGCATCACCCACCCTCACGGTTCCAGCGGCAGTGCTAGTGAACCCTGTGAGAGCATCGATCAATGACGTCTTGCCTGCACCGTTCGGCCCAATTAACCCAACGACTTGACCCGGTTCGATTGAAAAACCAACTTGGTTCACCGCCGTCACCGTTCCGTACTGAACCGTAAGGCCATCTACCTCAAGTCGCTTTGGAGGAACCTTCTCGTCATTACTTCCGTCGACAGTTTCCGAGACCTCAGCCAACTTGATGAAGTATGACTCACCAAACTTTTTCGTTCGTTTGAATACACGGTGTGCTCGAGCCCATTCAGCAGCAACACCGTCGGGGTTATAGAGGACCACCAGCAAGATAGAAATTCCGCTAATCAGTTGGACGTATTCGCCAACTCCACTCCACGTTGATTCCATTACCTCTTGGTTGAAACCAGCAGTCGCCATCATTGCGCCAACGAAGGCACCGAGTATGTGGCCAACTCCACCCACCAGCGAAAGGCCGGCATAGGTGATTGATGTGAAGTTCGTGAACGACTGATAACTCACCGAGGTCAATCGGAATGCGAGAAGAATTCCTCCGAGGGCCGCCAACGCAGATGCGAATGCAAATGCGAACAACTTGGCTGCCGTGATGTTGATCCCAAGTGACGCTGCCGCTCGTTCGTTCGTACGCACGGCAATCAATCGCCGACCACTTCGGCCACGTCGGACGTTCGCAACAAGCACTACCGCGAGCAACGCCATCGCTAACACGAAGATGCCGTACCGAGCGGGATAACGAATCGAGCTGATTTCGAAACCGAATAAGCTCGGATCTCCAACTGGGGTCCCAAAGATACCGCCGGTGAAATTGCCGTTGTTGAACAGCATCAACTCGATTGTCGTACCGAGTCCGAGCGTCACAATCGCCAGGTTGATACCTCGAGTACGAACGGCCGGCAATGCAAAAATCATTCCGAGTGGAACCGCCGCCGCCACCCCAGCCGCGAGCCCAAGAAGGAACGGGATTTGATACACGGCAACCAAGCGCCCTGCGACCCAGGCGCCAAAGCCAGCCATGGCGTACTGCGCAAGGGACAACTGACCTGCGTAACCAGTCACCACCACAATTGATAACAACACGATCGCAGCACACAAACTGACCGTCAGGGCATCAACCCACTTCGTGCTCTTCGTCAGCATGAGAAACACAATCATCCCCGTAAGGAAGATGGTCCAGTCCCACGACATGCGGCCATTGCCAATCGCAGGCAATCGTCGCAAGTAGTGGTCGCGACTCGGAATTGAACGACCGCGGAAGACCAACATGATGATGATGACCACGAAAGGAAGCGACTGCCCGGCACCTTGCTGATCCCAGAATCGTCCAATCAAGGTTTGGCCCATTCCGAGGACATATCCCGCAGCCGTCGCAATCGGGAATGACTTGAAGTCAGCCACCAGCGCCGCAGCCAATGCCGCAAGCACCAGCGAGGTCATCGCAGTGACCTGCAACGTCATCACCGGCACCACGAGAATTCCACCAATACATGCGGCTGCGGAGCCAAGCCCCCAGTTCATCACCGCAATCTTGTTTGGTGAAACACCGACCGCTGCCGCAGATCGTTCATTCTCTGAGACTGCCTCAGTTTCAATACCGAAATTAGAACTTCTGTAGAGCAACCAGAACAAGAATGCTGACAGGCTCCCAATTGCCAGCAAAATCAGACGATCAACCGTGATACTGACATCGCCGTACAGGGTGACGCGATCTACCGGAAGTTGACTCGGTACTTGACGTGGCTTCGACCCGTACCGAATGACAACGCCCGCCTGCACAGTGACGAGGACCCCAAGGGTGGCAAGCAACTGAATGAGGTTGCTCGCTCGTTTTCGTTGCAGTGGCCGCAACACAACCCAGTGGGTAAGCACTCCTAGTGTGATCGACAGCAACACTCCAAAGAACGACGCCACCCAAAAGTTGTGTCCGTGCTCGTACTGCAATTCATATTGGAGGAAAACTCCAGCGATTCCGGTTGCGCCAAGGGAGAAGTTGAGCACACCAGTTCCCCGGAAGATCACAATCAGTCCCTGGGAGGCGAATGCGTACAGGGCCCCAACACCTAAACCAAGTAGCGCAAACCGAACGATTTCGTTCACGATGCTCCCTTCACGACGAAATTCCCCCAACCTCAAGTTTTGCGGTATGCAACGAATCTTGAGGAACCGTTAGCGAGAGTACTGAGGGTACGGCCTCCGACACGAGGCGGAACGTCACCGATGCGTAGTGTGAACGGCGTCGACCACTTTCGTGGCCGCAATCTCTACACACATTTATAAGGGGGAAATAAATGAGTTCCTTAACGAAGAAGTCCGGATGGCTTCGTCGTGTCACCGCAGTTGCAATTCTTGGAATTGGGTTTACTGCCTGCGGTGGAAGTGACGACGCTAGTGACTCTGCAGAGGAGGCGGCCAGCGAAGAAACCGAGGCTCCGGCCGAAGAAGAAGCTGCTCCTACCGGTGATCCAATCAAGGTAATGACCGTCACTACCTTGAACGCAAACGGTCCAACCTACGAAAACATCAAGATTGCTGCTGAGATTGCAGCAGACCACATCAACTCAAACGGCGGTATCAACGGACGACCACTTGAGGTCATCGTCTGTGACGAACAGTTTGACCCAGCCATCGCGGCGACCTGCGCACGCGACGCAGTCGAAGAAGGCGTCGTCTCCGTTGTCGGATCGTTCACCTACTTTGCCGAAGCGATCGTTCCAGTGATCGCTGAATCAGATATCACCTGGTTCGGAGCATGTTGCCCGATCTCGCCATCTGAGTTGACGTCTCCATACTCGTTCAACATTGGTAACCAGCCGATGTATGCAGTTGGTATGGTCCGCAAGGCTGTTGAAGATGGTTGTGAATCAATCAATGCGGTCATCGTTGAAGGTGCCGATGCCATCTTCCAGCCACCGATGGAAAATGCGATTGAGGCATACGGACGAGAGTTCAACGACGTGATGATCATTCCAAATGCCGCACCTGATTACTCGGCCGAGGTAGCACAAGCGACTACTGGGGTTGACTGCATGGTCATCGTGCTTTCAGAGGGACCATTCCTCACCTGGAACACCGCTATGCAGCAGTCAGGTACTGATGTTCAGCAATACGGTCCGCAGGGCAACCTGAACAACATCTCCGCAGTTGGTGCCGAGGAAATTACTGACGGCAACATCATTTCAGGTATGTACCCGGACATTTCGACAGCGCCGTGGGATGACTATCGCGCAGCTCTCGAGAAGAACAACATCGACCAAGAGGCGAATGACTTCAACAGCCTCGGAGGTCTTGGAACCTGGGCTGCCTACATTGGTTTTGCGCAGATTGCTTCGACCATCGAGGGAGAAGTGACCGCAGCATCGTTCTTCGAGGCAGCAAGCAATACCACCAACCTTGATCTCGGCGGCATGGTGCCAAACATTGACTTCACTCAAGAGTGGACCGACGGCCTTGATGGCTACTCGCGTCTGTTCAACCGAAACGTTGTCTATAGCCAACTCTCAAATGGAGAGGTTGTACCTATCGACAACGAATTCTTCGATGTGGGTGATCTTGCAATGGGTATCGCCCCAGAGTGACCTGAACTCAACGAGCCCGGCTCGGCGCCCTTTACGGGTGTCGGGTCGGGCTTGTTTCGCGTCTGGGCTCACCGAGTCGATAGCAAGAATGAACCTGGTTGGGTGGTTGACCGCCTCAGAGAATCTGGAAGACGATGATCGATGCGATCAACACGATGGTGAGCACAGCGATGCCAAGGGCTCCGGCAGCATCTCTTCGAGACGACCGCTCATCAGAAGTCGCTGGAACTGGTGGGGTGACGTCTTGATCTTTAATTTCGTACACCATGTGAGTTCTCCAAAAATGTCCCGCCAACGCGAGTTGGCGATGCTGTTGTTCATCTCGGAGCGTATGTCGAATATTCATTTTGTGACGAGACGGACTTTTCTCACCGCCTCCTCCTTCGGCTCGCCGCACGTGACCACTATGAGAATACGGTCATGAGCGCATGTGGATCGCGGTCACCTTTCTTGCAACGATCTTCCAGACGTTACGAACCGCCGCTCAAGCTCGGCTCCGACCTGATCTCTCGGTGAATGCGGCAAGTTATGTGCGATACATCCTTGGAGCACCAATCTCCATCACCGCATGCGCCGTTGTCGTCTGGTGGTCAGCCGACGGCATGCCGACAATTCCGACTCGATTCTGGTTCATCGTCATCGGGGCAGGTGTGGCTCAGATCATTGCCACGATTGCTCTTCTCACCTCATTTGATCGACGCGACTACGCGATCGGAACCGTGTATTCAAAAACCGAAGTCATTCAGGTGGCCATCTTCTCCGCTGTCCTCGTTGGCGAACCACTTCGACTCTGGGGCTGGATCTCCGTCGTTGCCGTTCTGATCGGAGTCATCAAACTTGCGCTCCCACCCGGAACACCCCTTCGTCACGTCGTCAGACATCGTGACCGCGCCGCTCAGGCAGGTGTGCTCGCAGGCGCCGGCTTCGCACTCGCCTCGGTCGGTATTCGCTGGGCATCAACATCACTTGGTGACCACCCGGCACTCGTTCGAGGACTTGTCACGCTCGCCGCAATGAACACTGCCCAAACCATCGTGAACGGAATCTGGATACAGATTCGCGAACCTGAATCCATTGGTGTCATTTTTCGGCACTGGAAACGCACGCTGCCCGTCGGAGCGATGTCAGTTGGCGGATCAGCCTCGTGGGCCATCGCAATGAGTATGGAAACCGCAGCGAAAGTTCGATCACTCGGTCAACTCGAACTATTGCTCACATTTCTCGTCTCTCGCGCCTGGCTTCACCAGCGACATCAACGAAGTGAGTTCATTGCGAGTGGAATCGTGCTGGTCGGCATTCTTGGTGTCACCTTGTTTGGGTGACCTCGTTTGGGTGACTGGCCAGCCTTATTCGGCTGCAGAGATATCGACCCCGAACAGTTCGTTAAACCGTGTGGCATATCCGGCATCATCTGCGATAGCGCCGAGTTCGGCCCAGTCGTTTGGCCCCATGTTTGCCTTGCCGGTGATGATTCCTTCTGCTGCCCAACTCACCGCGTACCGCAACTGTGGTGAGTCGGTGTGAATTGCATGGTGAATGATTTCAGCAACTTCTTCAGCCGGTGTTGCCTGTCGAATTCCAGCAGCGTAAAAGCCGAACATTCGGCCATATTGCTGGTCGTAGGCACCCGATGCGTTGGGAGCCTCAGTGTTCTTTGAAAAAATTGCCGACTTGGTGACGCCCGGTTCGATGATGGCCACACGAATTCCAAACGGAGCAACCTCAAGGGCAAGTTCTTCGCTGACGCCTTCGAGTGCCCACTTCGACGCAACATACGGAGCCTGTGCGATCGCACCAAAACAGCCGGCTACCGATGTGATGTTGATGATCGCGCCCGAACCGCGTTCACGCATCTGTGGAAGCACCGCTTGAGAGCAGCGGACCGCTCCACAAAGGTCAACATTCATGACATCAAGAAACTCTTTCGGCGATGTCTCTTCGACGACACCGTTGCCGCCAACACCAGCGTTGTTGACGAGATTGTCGACTCGACCAGCCCGCTTCATGATGTCATCGAATCCTTGCCGAACTGAGTCGCCATCGGCAACGTCGAGTTCGGCAAGTTCGATTGAAACACCGGCCTCATCGGCCATCGCCTTAAGTTTGTCAGCCTTCGAAATTGAACGAACCGTTCCGTAAACGGTGTGTCCCTTCGCAGCGAGATGAATCGCTGTTGCACGCCCAATTCCTGAATTGGCTCCGGTCACAACGGTTACTGGTGAAGTCATCTTCATACCTTAGGAGACCGCATCGACGAAGTTCACTGCCAACGCATTTGCATTGAGATGAAAGACTGATGGGTGACGACCCAGTGGAGGATGAATGTCACAGAACTCGATTGCTTGCACCCACACCGGAAGCCTTCCGCGACCCGATGACCTCATCCAACTGATGTGGGCTGTCGGTGACGGCATACCAGTTGACGAAACCGCACTAGAAGAACGAATTGCATCAGCAATCGATGCAATCGTTGGACGCCAGCTTGATGCTGGTGTCACCGTCGTCAACGACGGTGAAATGTCGAAGCCCTCATATGCCACGTACGTGAAGGACCGACTCAGTGGATTTGGTGGTGAATCGGTTCAGGATTACCACTTCCAAGATCTTGTTGACTTTCCACGGTCAGCTGAGGAAGTGCTGAATAACCCCGGGCGGCGCAAACGCTCTGCTCCGGCATGCACAGGGCCAATCGAGATGATCGACCCTGACGCCGCACGTCGCGACATGGTGGAACTGGTCAAAGCAGCCAGCGCCCGAGGTCACGACAACATATTCTCAAGCGCGGCGTCGCCTGGCGTGGTTTCTATTTTCTTCAACAACAACTTCTATGACACCCGAGAGGAATATGTCTTTGCGATTGCCGAGGCGATGCGCCACGAATATGAGGCAATCGCCGAGGCAGGGGCGGTTGTTCAACTCGACTGCCCCGACCTTGCCATGGGCCGCCACTCGTCGTATGCGAATCTCACAACCGAAGAATTTCGTTCGACCATCGCCGTCAACATCGAAGCGTTGAACCACGCCGTTCGGAATATCCCGCCCGAGCAACTGCGAATGCATCTCTGCTGGGGTAACTACCCGGGCCCACATAATCACGATGTCCCGATTGCCGACATCATTGACATTGTCTGGTCAGCCAAGCCGCAGACAGTGCTCTTCGAAGGTGCAAACCCTCGTCACGCTCACGAATGGGCAGTGCTCCACGAACTTGGAGTACCGAACGACAAGGTCATCTGCCCGGGTGTGATCGAGCCACAGTCGAACTACATCGAACACCCTGAACTCGTTGCGCAACGCATCGAGAAATGGGCAGAAGTCACCGACCCAGAACGTCTCATGGCCGGCGTTGACTGCGGATTCTCCGTACACGTCGGTATCAAGAACATCGACCCTGATGTTGCATTCGCAAAACTTGCCGCTCTGTCTAAGGGCTGTGAGATCGCTTCAAAACGACTGTTTGGCTAAACGATGACTGCATTTGACGCTATTGCTCAGGCTGTTGCCGACAACGGGTGCACTCGAGTGTTCGGGGTACCCGGAGGTGGACCAAATCTTGATCTCATCGGAGCGTTCAATCGACATGGCGTCGAGTTTGTTCTTGCTCATACCGAGACCGGTGCAGCAATCATGGCTGCGACATTTAGTGTCGTCACAAACACCGTCTCTGCAGTGATTGTGACTCGAGGCCCGGGCGCCGCATCCGCCGTCAACGGTGCTGCCAGCGCAACCCTCGACCGAGCACCGCTACTTGTCATTACTGACTGCGTGCCCGAAGCAACCCGAGCAAGAACTGGCCATCAGCGATTTGACCAGCGAGCACTCATGCGCCCTGTGACCTTGCGAACTGCTCGAATCGGAAATGATGTCACTCAAGAGCAACTCGTTGACTTGATTGCGACCGCAACTGGCCCATTGGCTGGGGCGGTACATATCGATCTTGATGCACAATCATCAACCGATATCGATGATGCAATTCATCAACCATCTCATTCATGCATTGTCGATGCAGATGAGATCCGAGAACGTCTCGCATCCTGCAATTCGCCAGTAGTGATCTGCGGTTCCCAGGCACCATCAGACTGTCGTGATGCTCTCGAACGGTTTGGTGCACCAACCCTCACCACGTACCAAGGGGCAGGACTCCTTCCCGAAGGGCACCCATTGCTCGCGGGAATGTTTACCAACGCCACCCCTGAACGAGCACTCCTTGGCAACGCCGATCTCGTCATACTCATCGGATTTGACGATGTCGAACCACTTCCCGGTGCTTGGCCAAGCAATGGTGATGTCGTCTCAATTGACACAACGCCGATTTCGCACACACTTGCTCCCGTGTCGATGACATTCATCGGACATGCCAACGACGTCCTGCCAGAACGGGCACACGATCCCCGTGATCCAACCCAACATGTCGCTGGAGTGCGTTCGCGCCTTGCAGATGCTTCACGACCGCTTGGACCAATTGAGCTCGTTCGATCCGCAGCCGAGGTTATGCCCGACGAGACCGTGGTGACCGTCGACGCTGGGGCACACTTCCTTGCCGTCATGCCCTTTTGGCCAATTACTCGACGGCGGCAGGTCTTTATCTCAAACGGCCTTGCGACAATGGGGTATGCCTTACCTGCAGCCATCGGGGCTGCGTGTGGAGATCCAGCGCGACCGGTCATCGCATTCACTGGCGATGGTGGTCTTCACATGGCGCTCTCCGAACTTGAAACACTGCAGCGCCGCCAGCTGCCAGTCTGCGTTGCTGTGTTCAATGACTCTGAACTCACTCTCATTCGATTGAAACAACGCGAGGAGCAAGGTGGTGAGCAGGCCGTCGCCTACGGTCCAACCGATTTCGCTGCGGTTGCACAGTCAGTCGGTATGACGTCAACGGTTGTTACCGAGCCAGAGCAACTACTTCCTGCGTTTCAGCGCGCTGTTCAGTCCGGGCGGCCACATCTCGTGGATATCAGGCTTGATGCAACGGAATACGACCACATACTGCAGGTCAGCCGCGGATAATTGGTCGGCTGGCATGCTGAACGCCGGCGCCATTGTCTCTGACTACGAACTAAGGCTTTCCCTTCGGTCTAATGTGGAAGGCAACAACTCGTGAATGGGGGTTCACCGTGGTCAATGTCAGCAAGTTCATCGATGTTTCGGAGGGGCTAAAAGCCGGACAGTTCGGAGTGGGTGATCGCGAGAACATCACATCGATCAGCGATCTCGATCCCACCTACAAGCAACTCATGGACAAGCCATACGCATGTGTCATGGCAGTCATGGGGCCGTCAGGGCGCCCAAACCTGACGCCAATGTGGTTCGACTATGAGGGCGACAAAGTACTTGTCAACGTCGCCTCTCACCGCAAGAAGACAGGATGGATTCGCGATAACCCGCAGATCTCGATTGTCATTGTGAATCCAGAAAACATGTATCACTGGCTCTCAATGAAGGTGACTGTTGAGCGCGAGATCAGCGAAGACGATCCAAAAGAGGGCGAGCGCGTCACGGCACAGCTCAATCGGATCTGGCAGAAGTACATCGGCGAAGGAGACGAATATGGGCTCCGCGATCCGTCGATCGACGAGCGTCGTGTGCTCTTTGAGTGTCGGGTTGACACCATCGCCACATTTGGCGTTCCTGGCTGAGTTCGTCAACCTTGGATCCACTGCGCGTTGCCGTCATTGGAGGGTCGCTCGGTGGTCTCACCGCTGCGTGCTTGCTCCGAGATGCGGGTCATGAGGTCAACGTCTATGAACGCTCACCAACTGAGTTAGAACAACGCGGAGCGGGAATCGGGTTTCTGAAAGCCTCCTACCGATACCTCGTTGAGCGCGCGGGTATCCGTCTTGACGACATCTCAATCGCGACCGACCACATCTTGTATCTCTCTCGAAATGACGAGATCGTCCACAACACTCGTCATCCGTATCGATTTAGTTCGTGGAATACGGTGTACGAACACCTCATCAATTCGTTTGGCCGCGACCGGTATCACCTTGACCGTTCCGTCGCCAGGGTCACCAACGAAGACCAGCTGGTTTCAATCGGCTTTGAGTCCGGACCGCACGAGACGGCAGACCTCGTGATTGCGGCCGACGGCATCCGATCAACAGTTCGTGCTCAATTTCACCCCGAAGTTTCTTCGGAATACGCAGGTTATGTGGCTTGGCGTGGCACAGTTCCCGAAAGTGACCTTCCACCTGAGGTGGTCAAACGACTCGGAAACGCAATCACGTATCACGTCTTCGCGAACAGTCACATCCTTGTGTACCCAATTCCTGCGCTCGATGGGTCGGTCACCTCGGGAGAACGACTCTTCAACTTCGTCTGGTATCGCAACTATCTCGAATCAGGCGACCTCAATGACCTCATGACCGATGAAACGGGAGAGCTTCGGTCGATTTCTGTTCCACCAGGTCTTGTCGCCCAACATCATGTTGAAGAAATGCGAGCAACAGCGAAGGCACGGCTCCCAGAAAGTCTCTCGGCGATCGTGATGGCCGTCGCTGAACCATTCCTTCAAGTTGTGTACGACATTGCAGTTCCGCAAATGCGCCACGGACGAGTCTGCCTCATCGGTGATGCTGCATTTGCTGTTCGTCCCCATGCCGCTGCCGGAACCGCAAAAGCAGCAGAAGATGCATGGTCACTCGACCGATACCTGAATTCCTCGTCGTCGCTGGAGGACGCTCTTGCAAGTTGGGAACATCAGCAACTCTCACTTGGGAATTCGCTGTTAGAGCGCACAAGATCGATTGGCGCACGCTCACAATTCAACAACAGTTGGGAGCCTGGGGATGCTGATCTCATTTTCGGACTACATGGCCCAGGAGACCCAGAACCATGAGCCACCACTCAACACACGATCTTGCGAGACAGATGACCGCGATTGTCAACGATCTGCTTGCTACCGCTAGTACATCGCAACTGACCGCTCTCACCAGTTTTAGTGATGACAACGAACGCCTTCGCTGGTTTTACACGCCCACCGATCACGGTGGACTTGCTCTTGCCGATATGAGTACCGCCCAGCATCGAATCGTCCATCGGCTGTTGGCCGCCTCTCTCAGCGTTGCCGGTCATACAACGGCATCAACGATCATGGGTTTAGAGAACGTTCTCGATCGCGTCGAAGGATTCTCGGTTTCGTACGGACGCGAGCGCGGTCGGGACCCGTTGCTGTACTGGCTCGCGGTCTTCGGCGATCCAAACTCACCTGACTGGTCGTGGAGATTTGGTGGACACCACATCTCTCTGCACTTCACGATTCGAAATGAAGCGGTTATCTCTGCAACTCCGCTCTTCCTTGGCGCAGACCCAGCGTCCTCTCAACTTCTTGGCCCACACTTACTACGACCACTCGGTGGAGCAGAAGACCTCGCACGAGAACTGCTTCATTCACTACACGACAACGACCGAGTGCACGCACATCTCTCACCTCGCGCTCCGGTCGATCTGTTGGGTGCGAATCGCACGCGCCTTTCCGAAGGCGACAGCGTTATTCCTCTCAACGAAATTTGGCGTGGGAGGTTTGAGCCTCCAACCGATGACTTCCTCACAAAGGTTCATCATTC
>Ga0255767_1001514_pt1 | contig 20555 bp, 21 predicted proteins | sample 071ome_24_FD_179967 | JGI IMG/M metagenome (GOLD analysis project Ga0255767, IMG submission 179967) | Coastal salt marsh microbial communities from the Groves Creek Marsh, Skidaway Island, Georgia - 071402CT metaG (version 2) | ecosystem: Environmental > Aquatic > Marine > Intertidal zone > Salt...
GCGCTACATTCGCGACCCACAGCTGCGCATGACCATGAGTTTTCACCCGCTCCTGATCGGCGGCAACCCGTTCTCAGTGACCAGCGTCTACACGCTCATCTCCTATCTTGAGCAACGTTTCGGTGTATGGTCCGCCATGGGCGGCACGGGCAGTATCGTCAAAGGCATGGCCTCACTCATCGAGGGACAGGGCGGACTGATCGAATGCAACGCAGAGGTCAATGAAATCCTTGTCGAGTCAGGATCTGTTCGAGGCGTGCAACTCAAGGATGGCCGCGTTATCAAAAGCGACATCGTCGTATCCAACGCGGATGCAGCCTGGACCTACCGCCACCTGATTAAGCCCGAGCACCGCAAGCGATGGACAGACCGGAAAATTGAACGCTCGCATTTTTCGAACGGTCTCTTCGTTTGGTACTTCGGCACACGCGGACAGTATCCAGATGTTCCCCACCATTCCGTCATTCTCGGGCCCCGCTATCAGGGACTGCTAGACGATATCTTCAAGCGCAAAATTCTGGCTGAGGATTTCAGTCTCTACCTGCACAGACCCACCGAAACGGATCCCGCGCTTGCGCCCGAGGGCTGCGATGCCTTTTACGTGTTGGCGCCAGTGCCACACCTCGATGCCAATGTGGATTGGCTCGCCTACGCAGAGACCTTCAAAGAACGCATCTGCACGCGGCTGGAAGAAACTATGCTCCCGGGCTTGCGAGAGCGCATTGTCACGTCAAGACTGCTCACACCCCAGGATTTCCATGATCGATTGAACTCTGTCAAAGGCGCGGCCTTTGGCTATGAGCCGCGGATTACCCAGAGCGCCTGGTTCAGACCGCATAATCGTAGCGAGAACATCGAAGGTTTGTATCTGGTTGGCGCGGGTACTCACCCGGGAGCAGGCATGCCCGCGGTCATCTCGTCAGCAAAGGTAATTGACCAGCTTGTTCCAACGCCCGCCACACAGCATGCGTAACGATCTGCAAATCACCACGCCGCACACCGACATGAATGCATGTCGCAAGCTGCTGTCTCATGGCTCTCGCTCTTTCCATATTGCCTCACAATTTTTGCCGCTGACGCTGCGGGAGTCGGCCTGCGGTCTTTACGCCTTCTGCCGAATCGCCGACGACTTGGTCGACCTTGGAGACGACCCCCAGCAGGCGCTGAAAACCCTGCACCATAGGCTCGATCTGATTTATGCCGCGACACCGGAGAATCACCCGGTCGACAGGGTGCTGAGCCAAATTGTCACCGATCATGGTCTACCCAGAGCACTGCTCGATGCATTACTCGAGGGCTTTGAGTGGGACGCTACCGGTCGCCGATACGAAACGCTGGATGACGTGTTGGAGTACGGTGCGCGGGTGGCGGGGGCCGTGGGCGTGATGATGGCCATGTTGATGGGCATTAGGGATGCTCACACACTGGCCCGGGCCGCGGATCTTGGCGTCGCAATGCAGCTCACCAACATCTGCCGCGACGTGGGTGAAGACGCGCGGGCGGGGCGGCTGTATCTTCCTCGAACGCTGCTTCAGGAGCAGGGTATCGACCCCGACGATTTCATCCGTAATCCTCAGCCAAGCCCAGCCCTCACGGCAGTGCTGAAGCATCTACTGAAAGCGGCGGATGACCGCTACCGACAGGCCGATGAAGGAATCCGACAGCTGCCCCGCCGATGCCGCCCAGGCATATGGGCCGCGCGGCGACTCTATGCAGATATTGGCCGCACCCTGGCTCAGGAAGGCTATGACCCAGTCAGTCGGCGCGCCATAGTCTCAACCGGACGAAAGTGCCAGATCCTGCTGGGCTTGGTTCGTGGCGCGACCGCCAATCCAAAAATTCTGTCGGCCCCCTGCGCACGCGAGAATCAATTTTTGATCAGCGCTGTGCCGCGGAGCAATGATTTACAGAACCCAGAGTCACCGCGGCGCTTCTCGCCCAGCGCTTCATGGATGCTGGAGTTATTCATTGTCATGGGGCAGCGAGACGAAATGGCGATACACGCCCGATCCAGCGACCCGGACTAACCGGCGGCGCGGCGCCCCGCCACTCTCGGCATTCGGAACGGCAACAGCCACTGCACCCAGGGCTTGCAGAAACGTTCAAGGTCAAGACTTTCGTGCATGAAATGGCTGGTATCGGTCTCGATATGTGATCGGGTGTAAAAAGGCGTGTCTTCCAAAGTCCGAACGCGGCAGGGTGCATGGGCTTCTATGCATGCGGGCCGTGCCACCCGCCAAATGGGACCTCTAGGTAATTGGCGCACGCCGGGGGTATCGATCCGCACCAAACTTCCCTCATCATTCAACCGCAGGGATAGCCGCTTTTCTCCGCCGTTTCGCAGTTGCGCGTCGTAATGAATTTCACACCCCTTGTCTGCGGAGTGACCGCGACACCAGTTCCATGAACTAAACGCACTTTCGATAGGGCGCACACCGGCATTGCTATCCAGATAAGCGCTCCCTTCCCATCTCAGGTCAGGTCGCGCCATAGCGACCTGCACTCTGGCCTGAGGGGCAATAGGCCACCACCAGTGATCCCCCTCACCATCCAACTCAAAGCAGTCCTCTGACCTCTGATCGAAAGATAAACTGATTCGTCCTGCCACCGCTTGACCCAAGGGTGTGGCGCGCTCTTGCACATCAATCCGCAGTGCCGAATCGGTCAAATGAAGCTGACTGGGCCCGATCGACAGTCTGTCGGCTTGCTGCCGCAGAGAGGCCGCGCCCCGCTCCGTCATACACCAGCGGTTGTTGCCGCGACCGTAGAGAATGACATTAAGGCTCACGTGATCTTCAGCGCGGGTCCCCGGTCGACGCCGTGCTCGAAAGTAATAAGGCGAGAACACGCTCCCAATAAACGCGATCACCGTCACACCGAAACGGCCGCAGTCACTGAAACCATCGACATACCACCATCGATACCCCCCCGCCTTGACCGTCTCATCAAAGCCAATGCCTCGCGAGGCCATGCCGGCGACAGAGGGTGTTGCTGACTGCATCACGGTTGTTTTCATCATAGGGGGTTGCACCCGGCCAACGAGTGGCGTAGCGTGTCATTTAATTATAACAGCAATATATGTCATGTTGAGATGACACTCATGGGAGCGCGCGCAATGCAGGACCCGCTACTTGACTGCGAGGACGATATCCAGGGATACCTCGCGGAGCACGTGACCGCACAATGCCCCCCGTTGCTGGCCGAGGCGATGCAGCATGCGGTTTTCCCCGGCGGTGCCCGGGTCCGACCGCAGCTCTGCATGGCAGTCGCCCTTGCCAACAACAGCAGCGACAGGCCGTTGGCAGCAGCGGCAGCGACGGCGGTGGAATTTCTTCACTGCGCCTCGTTGGTTCACGATGACCTCCCCTGTTTTGACGATGCCCACGAACGACGGGGCAAACCGTCGGTCCACGCCAAATTTGGCGAGCGCATTGCCGTACTGACCGGAGACGCACTGATTGTCGCTGCATTTCAAACGCTGGCGGTCCATGCGATCCACAGCGTGCGCGCAGAGCGAGTGCCATTGGTCCTTTCCATTTTGGCTCGCGGTGTCGGCGCACCCCATGGCATCGCGGCAGGCCAGGCTTGGGAGTGCGAGCCTAGCGTCGACGTCTCCCGCTACCACCGCGCCAAAACCGGTGCGCTTTTCATTGCTGCGACGTGTGCAGGCGCCGCCTCGGCGGGGGTAGACCCGGGTCCCTGGGTCAATCTTGGCGCCTGTATCGGCGAGGCGTTTCAGGTGGCAGATGACATTAAAGACGCCGTTGGGGACCCAGATATCATTGGGAAGCCCGTGGGCATCGACGCCAAACTCGGGCGTCCGAGCGCCGTACAAGAACTGGGGATGGACGGCGCAACCGACCGCCTCAAGCAACTGCTTGAGGAGGGCCTTGATAGCGTGCCCCACTGCACGGGTAGAGCAAATTTAGTGCGGCTTGTGCGCGCACAGTCGGAGCGATTCGTACCCGAGAAGCTGGGCCGCACCGCGGCCTGAAGCATGCTCGCCGATCCCGACACCTGGCCAGACCCACAACCCACACCCTCAGACTGGCGGTGCCGGTGGCGCCTACTTCGTAATCGCATTCTCGCGAACCAGAGGTTCCAGAAATGGGCGGCAAAAACACCGCTTGTAAGACGTATCGCTAGCCAAAAAGCCGTTGAACTTCATCACCTTACCGCCGGTTTCGTCTATACGCAGACCCTCACCGCGGTAATACAGAGCAATCTTTTGGCGGTGCTTCAAGGCAGGATCGAGACCACAAAGTCGGTGGCCGCAATGTGCGGCTTAACGACTCAAGCTGCCTTTACACTGCTGACCGCCGCCCGCGCACTCAAATTGACCGACGAAGTCTCGCCGGGCCATTGGATGGTGGGCGAGCTGGGCGCCTCGGTACTGGGCAATCCGGGCGTCGCCGACATGGTCCGCCACCATACGGTGCTTTACCGCGACCTCGCTGACCCACTCGCCATCCTGCGACATCGCGAACAGTCAGGCTTGCGAAACTATTGGAGTTACGTGCCCGGGTCCGCCCGAACTGAGGACAGCCACCGCGAGTACAGCCGACTGATGAGTAGCTCCCTCGCACTAATTGCCGATCACATTCTCGACAGCTACCCCCTTAAAGATTACGCCTCCCTCATTGATGTCGCTGGGGGCACTGGCCAGTTTGCCCGCGCGGTGAAACAGCGTCATCCAGACCTCAGCACGACCGTCTTAGACCTTCCTGAAGTGGTTAGCGAGGCCAAACATCAGAGCGCGGCGGGCGATGTCCGCTTTGTCGCCACCGATATGTTTCAGTCGCCACTGCCTCAGAATACAGAGCTGTTTTCTCTAATTCGGGTACTGCACGACCATGACGACGAGCCGGTCAGGCAACTGCTTTGCCGCTTGTATGACGCCTTGCAACCCGGGGGCCATCTCCTTATCGCCGAACCGATGGCAGGCACCGCGGGCGCAGAATCGATCGGGGACACCTATTTCAGCTTCTACTTGTGGGCAATGGGCAGCGGGCGGCCGCGAACCGCCCAAGAACTTCAGGAGATGTGCCTGACGGCCGGCTTCACGCGTATTCGTGAGTTTAAGACCCCCATCCCCGCACTTACGCGGCTTCTGGTCGCAGAAAAGCCTCAGGATTAGTCCCCCCCTAAACCAGCACCAAAAAATCCATTTGTATGTATTATTTGACACATTTACGTGTTAATTTATTATTACAAGTGGGTCTGAGTGACTCGGGCGCCCCAAAAGGGTGCTCTGACGCCGATAGGGCGCAGTCGCGAGGGCCTTGATAGCCAGAATAAGGGCAAGAAAAGGCAGAGAGTACCGCCATGGGAGCAACGTCTACTGCGGTGGTTTTTGAGCAACCGGGGGAAATGTCGTTAAGGCCCGTTGAGTTGCCAGAACCCCACAGCACAGATTGCGTTGTAGAGGTCCAATGGACCGGCATCAGCACGGGTACCGAAAGGTTACTGTGGGACGGTCGCATGCCCCCCTTCCCCGGACTCTCTTATCCATTGGTGCCCGGATACGAGAGCGTGGGTAATGTCGTCGCTTGCGGCGACGAGGCGCAATTGGAGATAGGGCAACGCGTATTTGTGCCCGGTAGTCGCGGATTTACCAATGTGCACGGGCTTTTTGGTGGCGCGGCGCGCTCTCTGGTGGTCCCCGCTCAGCGCTTGGTAAAGCTGCCCGGGGAAATGGAATCGCCAGGCGTCCTGCTGGCCCTTGCCGCCACCGCATGCCACGCCTTAAAGCGCCTCGAAGACCTGGGGCCACCAGAACTCATCATCGGCCATGGTGCGCTCGGTCGGTTGCTGACGAGGGCAAGCAAAGCGCGCTATCAGGTGACGCCAACGGTATGGGAGACCGCCCCAGAGCGGCGCGAGGGCACCTTTGACTACCCCGTGATAGATCCCGCCACGGACGATCGCCGCGACTATCGGCGTATCTGCGATGTCAGTGGCACCGCCGCCATCATTGATCAAGCCGTTCATCATCTGGCAAAGCAGGCCACCGTGTTGCTCGCCGGGTTTTATGCAGCGCCCATCACTTTCAATTTTCCCGCAGCTTTTATGCGTGAAATTGATATTCGTATCAGCGCCGAATGGCTACCTGAAGATATGCAAACCGCAATGGACTTGGTCTCAGGGGGAGGCCTTTCATTGAACGGCATCATCACCCATGACCAGCCCTACGACAGCGCTGAGACTGCTTATCAGCAAGCATTCTCCGACCCCCGCTGCCTGAAAATGGTCCTTGACTGGAGAACCGCATGAACGCACCGCAGAGTGCCAAGCTATATGACCCGGGCCTAGAGTCCACTCGGGAGCGTGCCGATTTATTGGCATCTTCAGGGGATGAGGCGCCAAAAACCCAAATCATTGCGATTTACGGCAAAGGGGGTATCGGGAAGAGCTTCACGCTGGCAAACCTCTCCTACATGATGGCGCAACAGGGCAAGAAAGTGCTCCTGATCGGGTGTGACCCCAAAAGCGATACCACCTCGCTCCTTTTCGGCGGTAAGGCCTGCCCCACCATCATCGAAACGGCCTCCGCGAAAAAAGCAGCTGGCGACGAAGTCTCCGTCGGTGACGTCTGCTTCAAACGGGATGGGGTTTTTGCCATGGAACTGGGGGGCCCGGAAGTCGGCAGAGGGTGCGGTGGTCGCGGCATCATTCATGGCTTTGAAACCCTTGAAAAGCTTGGTTTTCATGACTGGGATTTCGACTACGTCCTGCTGGATTTTCTGGGGGATGTGGTCTGCGGCGGCTTTGGCTTACCCATTGCACGGGATATGTGCCAAAAGGTCATCGTTGTCGCCTCAAACGATTTGCAATCCCTGTATGTGGCTAACAATGTTTGCTCCGCGGTCGAGTATTTCCGCAAGCTCGGCGGTAACGTCGGTGTGGCGGGCATGGTCACCAACAAGGACGATGGCGCGGGTCAGGCACAAGCCTTCTGTAAAGCGGTGGGTATTCCCGAATTGGCGTCGATACCGGCGCATGATGACATCCGACGCAAAAGCGCGTCCTACGAGATTATCGGCCGCCCCGATGGGGAATGGGGATCGCTGTTCAGTGATCTCGCTGTGAACGTAGGAGAAGCGCCACCCCACCGCCCAACCCCACTCACGCAAGACGGGCTATTGGAGCTATTTGACGGCGACACCGTCGGACGAGATGTCGTACTGCAGCCGGCGAGTCTTGAAGATCTTTGCAACGTTGAGCACTTGAATAAACCTTCACTGGAAGTCATCTATGACAGCGTCTGACACCGTCATCGCCGTGGACAGCGACAACACCGCGCAAGCGGTGGGTTGCCATGCGGGCGAGGAGGTGATGCGCGACGCCGCCGCCAAAGCGGGCAAGAGTGCGCAACTTGAGCAGTACGATAAGGATTATCCCAAAGGCCCCCATGACCAACCGCAGAGCATGTGTCCTGCGTTTGGCTCACTGCGTGTAGGACTGCGCATGCGGCGCACGGCTACTGTCCTGTCAGGCTCGGCCTGCTGCGTTTACGGCCTGACTTTCACGTCCCATTTCTACGGTGCTAAACGCACTGTCGGCTATGTCCCCTTCGACTCCGAGTCGCTGGTAACAGGAAAGCTGTTTGAGGATATCCGTGAAGCGGTTCACGAGCTGGCCAATCCTGACGAATACGATGCGGTGGTTGTGATCAACCTCTGCGTGCCCACCGCCTCTGGCGTGCCGCTGGATCTACTCCCCGATGAAATTAATGGCGTGCGCGTTGTCGGCATTGATGTACCCGGCTTTGGCGTGCCCACCCATGCGGAGGCCAAGGATGTTCTGGCCGGCGCGATGCTGGGATACGCCCGCAAAGAGGCACAGGCTGGGCCCGTGGCGCGTCCCGCTGGACTTGATAGCGAGGTCGCAGCGCCCAGCGTTGCCATGGTCGGCGAAATTTTCCCGGTCGATGCCATCACAATCGGTCGTATGCTCCAGCCAATGGGCCTGAAAGCCGGCCCTGTGATACCGACCCGGGAATGGCGCGAACTCTACGCAGCGCTCGACTGCTCTGCGGTGGCCATGCTGCACCCCTTTTACGCGGCGACTGCGAGGGAATTCAGGGCAGCGGGGCGGCCACTACTCGGTTCGGCGCCGGTGGGGGTTGAGGGCACTCGCGACTGGCTCGCCAATCTTGGCGATGTGCTCAACCTACCCAAGAAACAGATCGACGCCGCAATCAATGCCCAACTTTCTGCCATACGCGGCGTGCTTGCAGACAATCCGATCGACGCGCGCATCACCCTTTCTGGCTACGAGGGTTCAGAGCTGATCGTTGCGCGACTGCTGATTGAAAGCGGCGCCAATGTACGCTACGTGGGCACGGCCTGCGCCAAGTCTGACTGGTCGGCGCATGATTGCGAATGGTTGGAGTCCCGCGGCGTGAGCGTCAAATTCCGCGCATCGCTTGAGGATGATCTCTACGCGATGGACATGTTCGAGCCCGACATTGCCATCGGCACGACACCGGTGGTTCAGCGCGCCAAAGAGCTTTCGATCCCCAGCCTCTATTTTACAAATCTGATCTCGGCGAGGCCTTTGATGGGCGTTGCGGGAGCCGGATCCCTGGCTCAGGTAATCAACACAGCGATCACTGGCAAGTCACGTTTTAAAACGATGGAAACCTTTTTCTCCGGCGTCGGCAGTGGTACCAAGAGCGGCATCTGGACCCCTCAGATCATCGCTCGACACGGTATGGGAGGGGCAAGCTGATGTTGGTCCTCGATCATGATCGCGCCGGCGGCTACTGGGGCTCTGTCTACATGTTCACTGCCGTCAAGGGGCTGCAGGTCATTATCGACGGGCCCGTAGGATGTGAAAACCTGCCGGTGACGTCGGTACTCCACTACACCGATGCACTGCCCCCACATGAACTGCCGATTGTAGTGACCGGACTCGCAGAGGAAGAACTTGGGCAGCGCGGCACCGAGGGCGCGTTGCGCCGCGCGCATCAAACGCTGGATCCGAAAAAACCCAGCGTGGTTGTCACCGGCTCTATAGCCGAGATGATTGGCGGTGGTGTCACGCCGGAAGATACGAATATTCAGCGCTTCTTGCCACGCACCATTGACGAAGACCAATGGCAAAGCGCTGACCGAGCGCTGGTTTGGCTCTGGGACCAATTTGGCAAGGCCAAGGCGAAAAAGCGCAAAGCCAAAAAATCCGACGATGGCATAAAGCGCGTCAACATCATTGGGCCGGCTTACGGCTACTTCAATACACCCTCGGATCTGGCAGAAATCCAGCGTCTGGTGGAGGGTATCGGCGCCGAAATCAATCTCATCTTCCCATTGGGTTGCCCGCTGGATGACGTTGTTTCGCTCGCCGACGCGGATGCCAACATTTGTCTGTACCGAGAATACGGACGCAAATTATGCGAGGCGTTGGAAACACCCTATTTTCAGGCGCCGATTGGCCTCGACAGCACCACCAAGTTCTTGCGCGCCCTCGGCGAGGAACTCGGACTCGACCCAGAGCCTTTTATCGAGCAGGAAAAGCACACCACATTGAAACCCGTGTGGGACCTGTGGCGCTCTGTAACACAGGATTTCTTTGGCACAGCAAGCTTTGGTGTGGTCGCCACCGAAACCTATACCCGGGGTCTGCGCCACTTTCTGGAAGGCGAGTTGGGCCTACCCTGCGCATTCCATTACTCGCGAAAAGCGGGCGTAAAACCTGACAATCAGGAAGTACGCGACGCGATCCACAAATCTGGCGCGCTGCTGGTATTTGGTGGCTATAACGAACGCATGTACGTTAACGAGGCGGGCAACAAGAGTATTTACATACCGGCTTCTCTGCCAGGGACCATCATCCGGCGTCATACCGGCACCCCTTTCATGGGCTACGCCGGGACCTGCTATCTGGTGCAGGAAGTCTGCAACGCGCTCTTTGACGCCCTCTTCAATGTACTGCCCTTGGGCACGGATCTCGACAAGGTTGAAGCCACACCCGCGCGCGCAGCAGAAACACTGATATGGGCGGATACCGCACAAACCGGCCTCGACCGGATTGTCGCCGCTCAGCCAATCCTCGTTCGCATTTCGGCAGCCAAGCGGCTGCGCGATGCCGCAGAGCAGGTCGCTCGCGCAGCGGGTGTCGCCACGGTAGAAATCGAGCATGTCCAGCATGCCAGCGAGAGCTTGCAGTTCGGGGATGCCGCATGAATAAAAGCACGACTTCGACAGTGACAAACACGCCCTTTGGGGGGGAAAGACTCATGGCAAATCACAATAAAACAAGCGATGGGCCGCACGGTATCTGGGACCAACTGCAATTTCGGTTGCTGTTCCTGATGGTGTTCGCGTGGTTCCTGTTCGCCGCAGTACTGAAGTCACTTACGTTGCAAAGGGGCAGCAGCAAGGACAGCTGCTGGCAGGAGGCACGGCGCGCGGCATATAGCCTCACGCCCTACGCCTTTATGAGGATTTAACCCAACCGACCCCGGCAGGACGCCGGGGCCGGATGGAAGTTGTATGTAACTGGCGCCAGTCGCCAAAAAGGGAGAGTCATGTCATGTCGATGCTGACGTTTGAAAAAAAGTATCGCGTCCGGGGAGGGACTCTGATCGGCGGGGATCTATTCGATTTTTGGATCGGTCCCTTCTGGGTCGGCTTCTTCGGCGTAACCACAGCATTTTTTGCCAGCTTGGGTACCGGCTTGCTGATCTACGGCGCCGCCATCGGACCAACCTGGAATATCTGGCAGATCAGCATTGCACCGCCAGACCTGTCCTACGGATTGGCGCTGGCGCCAATGCAGGAGGGTGGCTTGTGGCAAGTGATCACCATATGCGCCATTGGTGCTTTTGCCTCGTGGGCGCTACGACAGGTTGAGCTATCGAGAAAGCTGGGTATGGGTCTGCATATTCCCTTTGCCTTCAGCTTTGCGGTACTGGCTTACGTCACGTTGGTAGTAATCCGTCCGGTATTGCTGGGCGCTTGGGGACATGGATTCCCGTACGGCATTCTCAGCCATCTGGACTGGGTATCGAACGTCGGCTATCAGTTCCTGCACTTTCACTACAACCCCGCACATATGATTGCGGTGACGTTCTTCTTCACGACCGCCCTGGCGCTGTCGATGCATGGCTCACTGATTCTGATGGCAACCGATCCCCGCGACGGTGAGACCGTCAAGACTGGGGAGCACGAGAACACATTCTTCAGAGACGATATCGGCTATTCAATTGGTGCGCTGGGCATCCATCGTCTTGGGCTCTTTGTCGCCATTTCGGCAGCCTTCTGGAGCGCTGTTTGCATCGTCATCAGCGGGCCTTTCTGGACCCGCGGTTGGCCTGAATGGTGGAACTGGTGGCTCGAACTGCCGGTTTGGTATTAAGGAGGGGACTGCATCATGAGAGAGTATCAAAACATATTCACGCAGGTGCAGGTTGCTGCGCCTGACTATCCCGGCGTCCCGATCGGCGAGGACGAGCGCAACCGAACCAAAGGTATCACCCATAATCATTTGCTGGGTAAGCTTGGCGACGCTCAAGTTGGTCCCATTTATCTGGGAACGCTGGGTGTCTTTGCCCTGATCACCGGTCTACTTGCCTTCCTGATTATCGGGATGAACATGCTGGCCTCGGTAAACTGGGACCCCGTCCAGTTTGTCCGCCAGTTGTTCTGGCTATCTCTGGACCCGCCCGGACCGGAATATGGTCTGTCCATTCCACCTCTGAATGATGGTGGATGGTGGTTGATTGCCGGCGCTTTGCTGACACTGTCCATCATGCTGTGGTGGGCTCGAACATTCCGGATCTCCCGCAATCTCGGCATGAGCAACTATCTGGCGTGGGCATTCGCCGCGGCCATTTTTCTCTACCTCGTATTGGGCTTTATTCGCCCGGTATTGATGGGCTCCTGGAATGAGGCTGTACCCTTTGGGATCTTCCCTCACCTTGATTGGACCGCCGCCTTCTCATTGCGCTACGGCAATCTGTTTTACAACCCGTTCCACATGCTGTCGATCGCCTTCCTTTACGGGTCGGCGGTGCTATTTGCTATGCACGGCGCGACCATTCTCGCTACCAGCCGCTACGGCGCTGATCGTGAGATCGATCAGATCACCGATCGCGGCACCGCCGCTGAGCGCGGTGCCCTGTTCTGGAGATGGTGCATGGGCTTCAACGCCTCAATGGAATCTATCCATCGCTGGGCCTGGTGGTTCGCCGTCCTGACGGTTATCACCGGCGCCATTGGCATCTTGCTTACCGGCACCGTTGTAGAGAACTGGTACCTGTGGGGCATGAAGCACGGCATCGTGCCGGCCTACCCCGCGCTTGAGGCAACCCCCGTGCTTGATCCAATGATGGAGGGCGCACAATGAAAATCTTCAATTTGAAACTTTTCGCCGGCGCCTCAGCACTGGCTGCCGTTTTGCTTAGCGGTTGCGACCTGCCGCCACAGGAAACCGTGCAACGAGGCTATCGGGGCACCGGGATGGAGGCCGTATACAGCCCTGAAGCACTGCAAGAGATCGTCGCTGCCAATCAAGTCCCGGCTGCGATCCCCGCTGTGAGTGCCGAAGGCCCCAAAGCCGCGGATATCTACCAGAACGTTGAAGTCCTTGGCCACCTCTCTGTCGGCGAATTCACCCGACTGATGGCGGCAATCACACAATGGGTCTCACCTGAGCAGGGCTGCAACTACTGCCATGTCCCCGGGGAAGGCTTTGAGGAGGACACGCTTTACACGAAGAAAGTAGCAAGGGTGATGATCGCCATGACCCAGAACGCCAACCAGAACTGGGGTGCCCACGTGGGTGGCGCGGGCGTGACATGCTACACCTGCCACCGCGGCAACAACGTGCCCGAGCAGGTCTGGACCATTGGTGTCGCTCCACGACATGCGTCAGGCCACGTGCACCAGATGCAGAATGTGGCCCACCAGGCCTCCAATGCGTACGCATCGCTCCCTTTCGACCCCTTCACACGCTACTTACTCGAAGACAATGCTGCTCGGGTGGCCGGTGATACCGCACTGCCCACAGGGCATGAGGCATCGATTGAGAGTACCGAGCACGTCTACAGCTTGATGATGCACTACTCCGACGCACTCGGCGTGAACTGCACACACTGTCACAACAGTCGCGCTTTCGCCTCCTGGGAACAGAGCAACTCCGAGCGCGTCAAGGCCTGGCATGGTCAGCAGATGGTCAAGGAGATGAACAATGAGTACATCAACCCGACCAACGCTTGGTTGCCCGCCTATCGTCAGGGTCCTCTGGGCGACGCACAAAAGGTGAACTGTGCTACCTGCCATCAGGGTGCATACCAACCCTTACTGGGCGCAAACATGCTGGCGGATTACCCCAATCTCGGCGCCCTCGCTCCCGCCCCAACCGACCCGGTTGAGGAAGCGATGGACACCATGGAGGAGATGGTCGAAGACGCGGTAGAGGCCATTCAGGGGATGGAGAGCGCTAGCCTAGCGCAGGAGGACCCATCCTCAGGAGAAGCTTATTGAAGCATTAATCGAGGCGGGAAAGGTTCCCGCCTCCACCCACCAGCGTTGCGGGTGGGACAGTTCTTGAACCGACCAGTTTGGTCAGTTTGGGAAGGATGAATACGACACTCGCGAGTGAAGTTTTAATCCAAAAGGCGTCGCCTGAGAGCACTTCGGTGAAATCAGTCGGCAAATGTAAAAAACAAACGTACATGGGAGGTATTTACCATGAGTAGTTTGTCTGAAAGCGAAGCCAAAGAATTCCATTCAGCTTATGTGACTGGACTCATTGGATTCGTGGGCATCGCGTTAGCTGCGCATTATTTGCTCTACGTGTGGAAGCCTTGGTTCTAAGAGCCAACGGTTACAAGTAACTCAGTAACGGAGACAAATTATGCACAGATTCTGGATGTTGTTTGATCCACGCCAAGTCCTGACGGGTCTGACAGTGGCGCTGTTTACGCTGGCACTGACTATCCATTTTATTCTGTTGAGTACCGACAGATACAACTGGTTAGGTGATCCCAATGGCGGCGGCCTTGCCGTTAGTTCACAGCAAGAGGCTATGCCTCCTGCACGGAGCTAACACGTGTTACAGGCCCCTCCTGGGGGCCTGAAAATTTACGACCCGTGGTAAGGCCGTTAGGCTGAACCGGTAGAGTCAGAAGTGGAAAGTCTGCGATCACCCTGCCCCCAGAGCTGTCGATCGCCATGAAGACTGAACTGCTTTTCTGATTCTGCTTTCCAAACGGAAGCGGGTCATTTTATTTTTGGGGAATACCTGATGAATTCCGCGCTGACACAAGACGAACTGGTCTCTTTCGATGATGAGGCCCTTATTATTGTCGACGCGCAAGACCGCATTTTGGGTCACGGCACCAAAGCTGAGGTGCATGAGGGCGCTGGCACCCTTCATCGCGCCTTCTCGATATTCCTTTGTAATGACAAAGGCGAGGTGCTGCTGCAACAACGTAGCCACCATAAACGTCTGTGGCCGTTATTTTGGTCCAACACCTGTTGCAGTCATCCGCGGCGGGGTGAATCCTACGGAGTGGCCACCAAGCGGCGGCTGGCAGAAGAATTGGGGATGCGCTGTAACCTGACCTTCACCCATCGCTTTCGCTATCAAGCGCAATTTGATGAATTCGGTGCAGAGCACGAACTGTGCTCCGTCTACGTAGGCAAAACTAATGAAGACCCGTCCCCTAACCCGCTGGAAATCGCCAATTGGCAATGGATTGCGCCGCAATCGCTGGATGAGTGGGTAGAAACAACACCCGAAACGCTGACACCGTGGTTTAAACTCGAGTGGCAGGCGCTACGGTCCGGGGAGCACAGCACCACACTGTCTGAAATTGGAATTGGCTGGCCGACAACCTGAATTAATGATCAGGCAACACTGCTTGGCTGGTCAGAGTGCCCTGAATGTGGGCGAAGAGTCCGTCCATAAATGCGGCAGCACTGAGCGACCCAGTTCCGTCAGCAGGTAGCCCCCCTGCTCCTTGGTTGCGTACCCCTGATCAACGAGTGGCGATAACCACTCGGCTTCTTGGCCAGCACTGAGGTCAGCGGGACGCAGGTGCTGACGGCAAATCAGGCCACGTAGGACCTTACGTCTCAATATCTCGCTCTCATCCGCGACTACCGCCGAGTGGGCAGACAACACGCCTGATTCAATCAGAGTGTGCCAGTTAGTCAGGTTCGCCTCATTTTGATAGATGAGACCGGGCACCTCACTCAACGATCCCAAGCCCACGCCTAACACTGACAGCGCGTTCTCGGGCACATAACCCAGCACGTTGAGGCCCAGGGTTCCTGTTCTCTGCGCAATCGACAGCTCGTCGTCCGGCTTGGCAAACACATTCAGCCCGACCCACTCATAGCCCGCATCCTCAAACCCCAGCTGTACCTGATTGAACATTACCAAACGGTCTGCGAGCGAGGGCAGGTGCTGCACGTCGACCGCTATCTGGTGCGGGAAGGCGGACTCCCTGCGATGAAACGGCAGACACACCAGCGCATCGGGCGCCAGCGATATCATGGCCTCAATACTCTGCTCACAAGATTCAACGGTTTGACCCGGCAACCCGATGAGGTAATCCATTCCGAGTGATTTAAACGCCACGCCATGGGCGATAGAAATCACATCTTCCAAAAGCTCGAGAGAATGGATGCGGCCAATTTCTTGCTGAACCTTGGCATCAACATCGCGAACTTCCAGCTTAATCTGCCCTACTCCCAACCCCTTCAAAAAATTGAGTTGCGCGCGCGAGGTGCGTCGCGGATTCAACTCCATGGAAATGCGCGTCGTAGCGCTAATCGAAAAATGCTGGTTAATGTGAGAAAAGAGCGTCGCCAGCGCAAGGTCAGAAAGGTGGTTGGGAGAACCGCCGCCAAAATGCACCCGCGCGAGTGGGCGCTGCCACCCAACCGCATCGGCGATCAGCGCTAATTCCCGTTCAAGGTGAGCGATGTAGCGGTCGATTTCTTCCTCTCGATGCTGCACCACCGCGACGCGATCACAGCTCAAGCATCGGGAGGGGCAGAACGGCAAATGAACGTTAAGCGCCAGATCGGTGCCTTGGTCGCCCTGCAGTTCTGCAAAATATGGTGTTAGTAGCGTAGGGTCGACCCGAACGGCGCCCTCGCCCAGTGATGCTGCTTCCGCCGGCCTCACCAGCGGCTGCGCTGATAGCGATGGCGGCAACGCCCCCTTGCTTGCCTTCATTACTGCCCCCTACTGCCCTGCTGTCTGGGTTCTACCAAATGGCGACACCGAACACCGCTAACGGTAGCGTCTAAGGAAGCTCCAGCCAGTCTGTTATTTTCAGACCGCTTAACCCCCACCCTATGACCAACACAGCATCCCGTCAAGGAAAACTTGGACAATGGTTGGACATTGAGTTAAGGCGATTTACGAAGGTTGACTTCGGCCCAGCGCCATAAAGCGCTCTCGCCCATTGGCATCATCAAAAACACATGCTCCAGCACCGCCAAGCCCGCGAGCCAGGCGATCAGAAAAAGCGACAAAGCGGCCGCCGGATCTGTCGCCATCTGACCCCAAAAAAACAATATGTAGGTGCAAAATGCGGCTAAAATCGTCGAAAAAACTGAAAACCAACTATTCTGCCCTGCGCTCAAATAGGAAGTGATGTAACGCATGTTTTCGGGCAGCCACTCGCTGTTAAAGTGCTTTACGCCGAAAAATAGACTGAGTTTGGTGCTCCAGCGCATCAGCCACAAAACCGCGAGCGTATTCTGAATCGTCGGATTGGGCTGACCGGCGCCGAGCACACAGACGGCGCCAACCACACCCACCACCAACAGTTCGTGATAAATCGTTGTCCCCAAGGCCTTGGCAAACCGTTTTGGGGCACCCATCGCCGCGACGGCGGGCCGCTTCACTGGCCCGGTGATGTAACCCATCAAATAACTGAGCTCCAGCCAGGCCCAAATCAGCAATGCCATCGCGAATCCAGCCAGCGTTGCAAACGACGTTTGAGCCGCTGCGTTGGTCTCGACCCCCAGCAGAGCGATGAGCGTCAACACGCTGGAAACGGCGAAGATCATTTTTTTAACGACAGCCGATTGGTGCACACTCATCAGGGCCAGGCCGGTCATCAGCCACCACAGGAGCACAGACACGACCAGCGCCAACCAGATCATCGGCCCATCACCACATCTGAAGCGGCAATCCCTGTGGAGTGATGAGCGCGATCAAGCAACTCGGCAAAGGCGCGACGGTTATCGATCCCGAAAGCCTCCAACGCCATCCAATATCCGGTCTCTGGATCAGAGATTACAAGACTCCCGTTATCAAGCAGTGCAAGATGAAAGGCGCCACCGGGCTCAAGATCCCTTACCCGTCGCTCTCTCACGAGACTCCTAAGAACGCCGCGAAGGAAACTTCCATTGCCCGAGGAATATCGAGCCAATTCCTCTCCCGTTGTCGCCTCAAGCACAACAATCTGGCCCGCTGGACCATCGACAAAAAGCAGATCAGTTGAACTGACCGTGGCAGCAGGCTGTGGCGATGGCGGGGCATAGACGGAATCGTCCCGCGCTACCCCCCATGTCCACAATAACGCCATAGCCAAGACCACCCAGACCATTGGGTGTCTGAGTGTTGACTGCGCCGCCGTCTGCCCCCCGGTCATGTCCTCTCTACCCCACTGGCAAAGGACCCGCAGCGCCGAGCGCTGGAGCGTGTTGCATGCCACTCGTCTCTGTGACGGGGTAATGCTGCCGTGCCACCTCAGCGAAAGCCCTAGCGGCGTGGTGGGGATTTTCAAGGCCGCGCAATAACGGCTTCACCGGTCGCGCATACCAAGGCGAGACGTTGGGCCATAACAGTACCCAGTAAAGCCTGCGATCCTCCGATGCAGTTAGCAGGATGTCGCCGGTGCCGTCTCGATGTACACGCAGGTCAGCGGCGGTAATCTGCTCAATCGGCACATTCACCATCATGGGCAATGCCACCCCTGAACGGATCACCAGACGCTCACTGGTGAGCGTGTACAGGACGGATTTTGCATAGGACCGTGACAGCCACCAGAGCAGGATTAACACCACCCCGGCCAAACCCGACTGCCACACCAAGGTACCCAGCACCTGAGCACCCGCGACCCCCTCCATCAAGCGATAAATGGTATGGCCCGCTATTAATAAGCCAAAGTAGGCTGCCAAATGCGGCACGTAAAACACGCGCTTGGCCATGGCGCCCACATTGGGCCGCCCCTGCCAGATCATCGCTTCGCCCTCCGGCAGATGTCCAGGTAATCCCTCTACGGGCTCATCTTCATACTCTGTCATACCCATATCAGCGGTTCCGACCGGGATGGCATAGCGTAAAGATGCCCGCCACCATAAAAGGCGGTAATGCGGTCCTCCTCCTGAAGAGTGACCTGATCCGGGTTAGATAAACCGGGCACTTGGGCAAACTGGTCTGAGCGGATCGACTTCACACTGATTGATCCATCAGCAGATACCACTGCCAAGGTCATCGGTAGCAGTATGCGTCGGCCACCGGCATCGAGCTCGGCGTAGCGAAAATGCGGTTCAGATCGATCGACCCATAGATCGACGACGGTTGCGGCCTGTTGACCGTCACAGCCATAGACCGCTTTGCCACGTGGGTCAGGATCACCACTGTTCACGCCGTGATCGGTGTCGACCCGCAGCGGCACAATCCGTGGACGCCCGTCCACTGTCAGATCCGGTCTATCGGGACGCGTTGCCCACGCCGCAGCACCCACACCATCAACCATCGGATCGCCGTTCGGATGCATGGGTGCACCACTGGCATCGTAGATCGGCGTCGCATTCACTTCATACTGTGCCGGCTCGGGTCCGGGCTTCACCCGTTCACCCTGTCCGTGCGCCAGACGATAGGTTTTGGGCTTAGGCATACCGCCGACCCCATGGCGCAAATCCCCCGAGGACATTTGCAGCGGCCATCCTTCCCGCTTGCCCTCGCGATGGAGATATAACACCAGTCCGAAGAAGAAAAGCCAAAATACATACAGCGCAAGTTGCGCGACATCCATGTATTCAGTAATTGCACCAGTACCCATAATAGAGTCCTCCCAATGTGGTGATTAACTCGGAAAATCCGCTAGCTCGAGACGTTTACCGTCGCCGCTCGTTTCACCAGGCCGCCTGACGAGCCGTCCCAATGCCGCGAGCGCTATAAACAGCAGCGCTATCTCAATGTGATAAACCGCTCCATAACCTGAAGCGGGCGTTTGCAATGCGACGCCTAAGTGCCCCGCATCAGCCCAACTCGTGACCAGGTCACGAATCGCGCCCCCAGAAAACATGGCCAACCCGGCAGCGGCAGCTTGCACTGCCCCCCATGCGCCCAATGTCAACCCGGCCATCCTCGCGCCACCAAATACCATGGCGGCCGTCAGCATGCCGACAGCAAATAACCCGTTGCCAAGCCCGATCAACACCGCACCCAGCTGGAACAAGATCGGCGCCTGCAGTGGCGCCGAGAAAATAACCGCCGCAAATGCAGCGATCCCGATCAGAATGCCCGTGGCTGCGGTTCTAATGGGGTCCGCATCTTTCCCGAGCCGGCGCGCAGTCAGCACCAGCGCTAACACCATGCCCCCAGCAAACAGCGCCGTGAGTAAGGTGGTGCCCGCGACGGACAGCCCAAGCACTTCAGCGCCATAGGGTTCGAGCAAAATGTCTTGCATGGTGAACCCCATAGTGCCAAGACCCAACGCCCAAAGCAGGCGTCGCGCGAGAGGCAAGGCAATGAACTCCTGCCACGCTGTGCCAAAACTGGGTCGGGCAAGACCATGATCTGTTAGATCCGGGCGCCTCACTTCCTGCTTCAGCATCGCCACCACATTGAAAACCAGTGTCACGACAGCGGCGCTCTGGATAACCTGTATCAGCCGCACGTAGCCAAAGTCAGCCAGCAACGCAGCAAAGATGAGCGCGCTGCCTATCATCCCGATGAGCAACATGAAATAGAGCAAAGCCACGACCCGGGCACGGGTTTCCTCGGTCGCGAGATCGGTTGCCAAAGCGAGGCCAGCGGTTTGGGCAACATGCATCCCGAGTCCCGTCAGTAAAAAGGCGCCCATAGCTGCACTGGGGCCAAGAAAAGCCGGGCCAGAATGGGGCTCAGTCATCAGGATCAAGGCAAACGGCATGAACGCCAGACCGCCAAATTGCATCATGGTGCCCGACCAGAGATACGGAATTCGGCGCCAGCCCAGAAAAGATCGATGATGATCCGAGCGGTAACCGATCAGAGCGCGAGCTGGCGCCAAGAGAAGCGGGATGGCGAGCATGAGCGACACCCAGGATGCCGCTTGACCCAGCTCGACAACCATTACCCGATTGAGCGTGCCGGTCAGTAGCACAATGGCCATGCCGGTAGACAACTGAAACAGCGACAGCCGCAACAATCGTCCCAGAGACAGCTCTGCCGAAGCCGCATCGGCAAAGGGCAGCCAGCGTTGGCTTATTCCGCCAAGGCGCGCCTTCGAAAGGCCGGCCAGGCGCATCATCGGCGGCTAAGCTCCATGGCGTGGGACTTGTAGAATCCGACGTCGATCCGATGCGAAC
>Ga0255767_1001516_pt1 | contig 20540 bp, 18 predicted proteins | sample 071ome_24_FD_179967 | JGI IMG/M metagenome (GOLD analysis project Ga0255767, IMG submission 179967) | Coastal salt marsh microbial communities from the Groves Creek Marsh, Skidaway Island, Georgia - 071402CT metaG (version 2) | ecosystem: Environmental > Aquatic > Marine > Intertidal zone > Salt...
GCATAGGCATGGAAACCGCCGCGGACGTCGAACTTCTCGCCAGCGGCCACGCTTTCATCGGCACTTTCACCTCAAACATGGGCCGACTCGCGTTTGAAATAATGACAGACCGCCTCAAACGCGTCCCGCCGTACGTCTCCGTCGACGGCGTCGGTTGGAAGTACGGCCAATCCGACTTTGTCGAGAAGAAGAAAAATTCGTAACGCGCGCAGCCAGGCGACGTCGTAGGGAATAGCGTTTTATTATGCGCACAGCGAAAGAGCACGCGGAAACATCACTGCATATGCGCGAGAGTTTGTTGGTGTTGGTGTTGGTGTTGTGGTGGTGTGGAAATAGCAGAGAAAAGCCTTTGAAATGGTACCGTATGTGGTAGTTTGTAGCCGAACGTATTCTTACTTTACGCCCTCTTCGCAAAAATCCTTCTTCGTGTCATATATGACAAGATACGAATTTCCTCACGTCAGTTTTGAACCTGAAAAGAGAGAGAGAGAGGGAGAAGAAAGAGAGAAGGAAGAATCCTCGCCGCGCGTGAAACGATGACGACGACGACGACGACGACGACGACGACGACGACGACGACGACTCGCGCCGCTCGACGAACAGGAACATCAACAACAACAATCCACGCGCACAAAAAAGTCCCGAAGTGGAAACGAACGAGAGGAAAAAGCAGCGCGCTTTTCGCGGCTCGAAGAACGAGAACAACGACAACGAGAACGAAGGCTTCTTCTTCTTCTTCTTCTTCTTCTTCTTTTTCAAATTCTGCTCTGGTGCGCGTCGAAGACATCACGCACGTTCCTCCGGGTTCGGCGCGAGCGACGCTGACGAAATGCACCGTCCAGTTCCCTACACAGGGTTTAGTGTTGCTCGTCGGGAGGAGCGGCGCCGGGAAGAGCACGCTGTTGCATCTAATCGCCGGTTTGAGCGAACCGTCGGAAGGCGGGATTTATATTCGCGACCACGACGACGAGGAGGAGAACGACGAGGTTGAAGAAGACCAGGAAGAAGAAGAAAAAGAAGGAATGTCTTCTTCTTCTTCTCCTTCTTCGGCGGCGGTTATGCCGGCGCGACGACGAAAAAGCACGCCGGCGGCGGAGCGGACGAAGAAAGTCGGTTTGTGCTTCCAGTTTCCCGAGCGACACTTTCTCGGGAGGACAATTTTGGAGGAGCTGACGTTTGGGTGGCCGCAAAATGCCAAGTCGTTTCGGATGCGCAGAGAGCTCGCGGAGACGACGAAGAGAGCGCTGAGGGCGGTGGATATGCAAGAGTATCCGTTGGAGAGCGAGGTGAAGACGTTGTCGGGAGGATATAAGAGACGGTTGGCGTTGGCGTGTCAGTTGGCGAGAGACCCAAAGGTTTTGTGTTTGGACGAACCGTTAGCTGGGTTGGATTGGAAGTCGCGTTCTGACGTGGCGAAAGTTTTAGAAAAGTTGAAGAGAGAAAGGTTGATCGTGGTCGTCACGCACGACGTGGAAGAGATGAAGCGCATCGCCGATTTCGCGTACAGAGTGAGAGATTACGGAAAAGGCATCGAAGAAGAAGTAGGGCTGGCCCAAGGAGGAGGTTTTGGCGTTGGAAACGCGTTGGGAGACAGCGCGGCGTTGAAGAGCGAGTTCGGCGAGTTTTAAAAAAATGAAACGGAAAATAGCTTCAGTGACGTAGCGCCACCAGTAGACAAACCCGCTAGCGGGCTTAGGAATAGTATATTCATAGGAGAAGAAAAAAAGTCGTTCGTTCATTAGTAGTAGTAAATAGATTTGAATAGTGATGATGATATAGAAATACAAAGTACGCGCGAGCCGAAGAAGAAGAAGAAGAAGAAGAGAAAAAAGAAAACCCCTCTTCTCATCCTCGCGGAACGTTTCCCCAACCGCAATCTAAACACTGACCGTTCGGATCTAGCAAATGTTCCAACGTCCAAAACGACGACGACGACGACGATGACGACGACGCGTTCTTTTCCTCCTCAAACGCCTGCTCCCACGTCTCTCTCGTCTTTGCTTCTTTCGTCTTCCTCAAACACGCTAAACTCGCCACGTTCATCTCCACGTCGCTCAACCCGGTGAATTCTCTCACCGCTTCTTCCAACCCTCGATTATGCCCGCAAATCAAAACAACCTCGTCCGTTTGTTCCTTATTGAAAGTCTCGCTCTCCCCGACGATCAGCTGCTTCACGTGCGACCCAAACACCCCGTCCATCCCGGCGTAATGGTAAATCGATCCCAGAAACAGCACCGCGTTGCCGTCGTCGGTTTCGCTCTCCTTTTTCTTCATGCACTCTAAATCCATCGCCAGTAACGTCTCCTTCGTTCTCTTCGCGCTCGAACAGATGATCCTCGTCGGCGCCCACTCCTCCCCGGCGATCGTCTTCAAGTTTTCCCCGAGCTTCTTCGCGTACGAGACGCCGCGCTCCGTCAGCGGCCGGTCGATGTCTCTCGAATATTTAGGGTTTAATGCCTCCTCCGCCTCCGAGTGTCGCATCAGAATCAGTCGGAACGAAGAAGACGACGACGACGACGACGACGACGACGACGACGATAAAGAAGAAGCTCGAACGACGACGACGGGAAGAGCTGCTCGACCGCGGAAAAGTGATCTTCTTCGCGTTCTTCTTCTGGCGGCTATTCCTTTATCATCGTCGCCTCTGCGAGAGATCGATCTCGTTGTTGTTGTCGTTAGGGAAAACATTTTTTAAGGCGCTTTGCGCTCTAGGAGAAGAAGAAGACGACGAAGAAGAAGACGAACGCGCAGCTCTCTCTCTCTCTCTCTCTCTCTCTCTCTCTTTCTCGCGTCTTTCCCAAAGACGTCGTCGTCCGCGAAACCGCGCGTGCGCGCTTTATTATCCGATTTCTGTGGACACATTTCTTTCCCCAAACACGCTTTTGATGTTTAGGGTTTGAAGAACCGTTACAAAGCGCTCTTCTTCTTCTCCTCCTCCTCTCGCGATAATAACGCGCGACGAGAGAGAGACGGGAGAGAAGAAAAATGATGCGACGCTTTTCTCGCTCTCCCTCTGTCTTCGCCCTCGCTGTTGGACCTCGATTCTGTTCTTCTTCTTCTTCGTCTTCGATTTCTTCGATTTCTTCCGCGTTTTTTTCCCGACGAAGATGCGAATCCCCTAACGAGAACGAGAACGACGACGACGACGACGACGCCAAAAGACGAAACGACGGAACGAGACTGAACTACGCCAACGTCCTCTTAGTCGCGAAAGAAACCGCGCTCGCAAAATACACCTCCCTGGCGGATTCTGGAAACCAACCCGGGTACGAATATCGAGATAACGTTCGATGGGACCGGCTGAAAGTGAGACACGAGGCACACGAGAAGGCTGTTTTGAAAGGTACGCGCGCGCGCGCGCTCTCGTCGCTCGACTCGACTCGAACGTATTATTCGCTCGCTTTTTTGCCTCGCTCTCTCTTTCGTAAAAGGTACCACTCTCTCTCTCGACGACGACGACGACGACGCTCACTCTTGCGTTCTCTTTTATGCGTATTTGTACTACGAAACGCGAAACGCGAAACGCGAAACGCGGCAGTGCGAACATTTTTGAAGGAGTGGGAACGGGAGACGGGCGGGCGGTTGCGACACTCGCTCGTCAGTCGGGATTCACTTTCGGAGAAGGACGTGCGAGGGAAAGATTTGGTCGTCGCGTTGGGCGGAGACGGGACGACGTTGATCGCCAGTCACTGGATTTCTTCTTCTTTTTCTTCTTCGCGCGAGGGAGATGAGAATGAAGACGACGGGGGAGAGGACGCGTCGTCGTTCGCGAGGCCGAAATTGATTGGAATAAACACTGATCCGGCGGTATTAGCGCCATGCTTGACGTTCACGAAAAAAGCGGAAGACGAGCGGCGATCTACGGGTTGGTTGTGCGCGGCGGACGCGAACGACGTGGAGGACGTGTTGAGGGAGATTTTGTTCGCGTCGTCGGAAGCCTCGCCGCTTCTGCCGCAAAATGTGAGCAGCGAAGGCGTTAGCGACGGCAAAGGAAGTAGTAAGAGTAGTAGTAGTAGTAGTAGCAGCAGCAGCAGCAGCAGCAGTATCAGCAATAGCGGTAGTTTGAAACGACGTCCGATTCGAGCGAATCGCATCCGGGTGAAAGTAAACGGCCAAACGTGGAAGACGATGCCGTTGGCGTTGAACGACGTGTTAATTTGCCACAACTCGCCGGCGGCGTTGTCGAGATATTCGGTCTTGTTAGAGGAAAGCGATTTAGTCAACAAACCGCCGCCATCGCCGCTTTCCGACGGAACGGCACCCTCCTCGGAGGTTTCCAAAGCCTACTACCACATCCGCTCGTCGGGCCTCCGCTTATGCACCGCGCTCGGCTCCACCGCCGCCATGAAATCCGCCGGAGGCTTCGCCATGTCCCGAAACGACCAGCGCATTCAATTCCACGACCGGGAACCGATATACTACGACCACGAACCCAAACCTCCCGGTCGCGGTCGAGGCTTTTACGCCGCAAACAAAACCACAAAGTTCCGCTGGAACACCCGCGTCGGTAAAATCTTCGTCGACGGCGCGCACGTCTGCCACGACATAAAAATCGGCGACGAGATTGAAGTCGAAAGCGCCATCGGCGAAGAAATTGAAATTTACTGTAAAAACTTTAGGAACATTGCCTTGACGTGACGTGAAGACGAGATAAAGAGAGATAGATGTTGTCATGGCGTATAGAATGTTTAATGTTCTTTTAAGTAATTGTATTTAGGGTTTCTAAATTCGTTGAGTAAAACCGCGATTGTGTACCTTTTTCACAAAACCGACCGCGATTGGGTACCCTTTCTCCATTTTTACCACGCAAAAATAATAAACATCGATATACTGCTTCTGTGGCGTTCAGTATCGAGTACAAAAGCATTTCAGGTAACGAAAATACATATACGAATACTTATGAATCGTTTTATTCAAAGTGAATACACCCAAGAAATTGTTTGTTTTTGATAACTCCACTGTTGAAACTTATTATGAGCACCATTTACAAGTGAAGTACACCAAATCCAAGCACACAGTTGACAACATTGTCCACGTTCAAATTGAGCAGAACTTCACCAGACTACACATTATTAATACTAGTTTCGTTCATGTCTGACTAGGTTTGTATTAAGAGCGTGTACGCGACGCATATCGATGTTTATTATTTTTGCGTGGTAAAAATGGAGAAAGGGTACACAATCGCGGTCGGTTTTGTGAAAAAGGTACACAATCGCGGTTTTACTCAAAAAAATGAAAACCCTAAACTCACTTTACGCAAGATCTTTCTTTCCAAAAGCGTTCCCTCCTCCAGAAGAAGAAACGCTCTCTTCCATCATCGTTTCGCATCGCCTTCGTCTGAAAAGAAGAGATGACGTCTGTGATCGCAGATAATAACAACACCAACAACGCTCAAATAGGTCTCAAACCGTTCTTCAAGAGCAAAGTCGAGGCGTTGGAAATCGCCGTTCGCGATGGGACGCAAAATCTTCGTCGTTTGGAAGCGCAAAGAAACGAGTTAAACTCCAGAGGTAAACTCTCTCTCTCTCTCTCTCTCTCTCTCTCTTGAAAAGGAACGAGAACGAGAAGTTCTTTTTTACTCTCGTCGCCGCAGATGTTGCCTCGCTCTTTGTCGTCGCGTTTTTCTTCTTCTTTATTCTCTCTTTCTGTGCGTTTGAAAACAAAACAAAGCGTGTTCTTTCCCCAAGAAGATGATGTTTGTGAGATGTGATTTGATTTTTGCCAGAGGAGGAGGACGCGGCGTCTCCGACGATTGATGAACTGCCCCGATGGAGGATTCGCATCGTTCAGCTGCTCTCTCTTTTCTCTCTCTTTCTCCCTCTTAATTCTCCGTGTTATTTTGCGCACGCGCTGACTTGATTTCTTTTTCTTTCGAACAAAACGCGCGCGCGTTTATGTGTAACAGTTCGAGCGTTGAAAGAGGAGCTCTCTTTGCTCCAGGAACCGGGATCGTACATCGGCGAAGTCGTGAAAGTGATGGGTAAGACGAAGGTTTTAGTGAAGGCGCACCCGGACGGGAAGTACGTGGTGGATTTTGATAAGTCCATCGATTTAGCGAAGCTGACGCCGGGAGTGCGCGTGGCGCTGAAGAACGATTCGTACGCGTTGCATTACGTGTTGCCTTCGATGATCGATCCTTTGGTTTCGCTGATGAAAGTGGAGAAAGTGCCGGATTCTACGTTTGATATGATTGGAGGTTTAGATCAACAAGTGAAAGAGATTAAAGAAGTCGTCGAGTTACCGATTAAGCATCCGGAGTTGTTCGATTCGTTAGGCATCGCGCAACCGAAGGGGGTCATTTTGTACGGTCCGCCGGGGACGGGGAAAACGTTGCTCGCGAGAGCCGTCGCGCACCACACGGATTGTTGTTTCATTCGCGTCAGTGGTTCCGAGTTGGTGCAGAAATACATCGGCGAAGGCGCGAGGATGGTTCGGGAACTTTTCGTCATGGCTCGCGAGAACGAACCGGCGATTTTGTTCATGGACGAGGTCGATTCTATAGGTTCCGCTCGAGGCGGCGGAGGAGGATCCGGCGGCGATTCGGAAGTGCAAAGAACCATGTTAGAACTCTTGAATCAATTAGATGGTTTCGAGGCGTCGAACAAAATTAAAGTCATCATGGCGACGAATAGATTGGACATATTAGACCCGGCGTTACTTCGCCCAGGAAGAATCGATCGTAAAATCGAGTTTCCAAATCCAACCGAAGAATCTCGCGTGGACATTTTGAAAATTCACTCGAGGAAAATGAACTTAGTCAGAGGCATCGATTTGAAATCGATCGCGAGTAAAATGGGAGGAGCGTCAGGGGCGGAGAGTAAAGCGGTGTGCACGGAAGCTGGGATGTACGCGCTGAGAGAGAGGAGAGTGCACGTGACTCAGGAAGATTTCGAGATGGCGGTGAGTAAAGTGATGACGAAGGATACCGATAAAAACATCTCGATCAAGAAGCTCACGTTGTAAAATAAACAAGAAACAAACGTATATAGTAGCGTAAATATATAACAACAGTATCAGGCGTTAACGTCGTTTTTGTCTTTGTCGTCGTCATCGCCTCACGTTCTCTCTCTTTTATAACTTTGTCCCTTTTTCTCTCAGTTTAAAAATGAATAAAAACAACTCCTTCACGCGATGCTTTTTTCGTACGCCTCCCATCCGGCTTTTCGGTACTCGCTCGCCGCTTTCGCCGGATCTTTCGCTTTATAAATACCTCTCCCGACGATGATCACGTCCGAACCGTTGTTGCAAATCACATTCATCGGCGTGTTGTATTGTTGACCCATGCTATCGCCGCCAACTTGTAACTGCACGCCCGGCGTCATGTTGATCAAGCCTTTGGACCATTCGACTTTCCAGGCGTTCGGGTTGGTCGCGATGAAACCCATGACGAAGTCTTCGTGTTCTTTGGCCATTTTGATGGCGGCTTCGGTGTACGCACCGTTCGCCATGGTACCTTTAGAGCTCATTTCCGCGAGGAGAAGTAATCCTCTGTTCTTGGGCAAACCGACTGATTTCAACCCGTCGATGATCCCGGAACCGGGCACGATGTGCGCGTTGGTCACGTGCGACCAGTCGGCGATTTTATGCACGCCGGAGGAGTACTGCCCGACGACCGTGTTGCCGATATCGGCGAATTTACGATCTTCGAAGATTAAAAAGTCGTGTTTTTTCGCAATCGCTTGCAACTTTTCCCCGAAATCTTCCGTGAAATCCGGGTACAAATCGCAGTGCGTTTTCAACATGCAAATTTCTGGGCCTAACGTTTCCGCGAGTTCGAGCAACTCTTTCGCCGTGTCCACGTCCGCGGCAACGCACAAGTTGGATTTCTTCTTATCCATCAAGTGGAACATGTCCTTCGCGCACTGGTTGGAAGCATTCTTCGCTCTCTCCGTGTACGTTTCTCTCTTCTTCTTTGGCGCTTCTTCCGTCTTGGCCTTGTCGCCTCCGGTTTGGTTCGCCGCGATGAACTGTTGCACCTCTTCCACCAACTCTTTGCTCATCTTCCCTTCCTTCTCTAAAACTTTCAACACTCTGCTCAACGGCAACACCGCGTGCAACTTCAACCCGTTCTTCTTCAACGTTTGCTCTCCGCCTTGCTCTCGATCGATCAAAACCACCACGTCCGTCGTCTTCAACCCGACGTGTTGCAACGGATGCACCGTCTCCATCACCGACATCCCGCTCGTCACTAAATCCTCAACCAACAAACACGTCTGCCCTTTCTCAAACGCGCCTTCGATCGCTTTCTTCGTCCCGTAATCTTTCACCTCTTTCCTTCGCATGAGCATCGGGCAGTCGTGGTTCAAAGACATGCACGTTGCGATCGGAAGCGCCGTGTACGGAACCCCGCACATGTTGTCAAATTTCGCGTTATTCGCCGCTAAAACGTCCCACATGCACTCGGCGACCGAAGTCAACACGTCCGGATACGAAACGATCACGCGCAAATCGATGTAAATTGGCGATTGAAGGCCGGATTTTAACGTGAATGAGCCGAATTTTACCGCTTCAATCTGTTTTTTTTTTGCAAAAGAGAAAAAAAGTTTTTGCGTCAATTTTTGTGACCAATACCCTAAACAACAAAAAGGACATCGGTGGCCCATCGTCGGGAAACCATCTCTCTCTCTCTCTCACCGGCGCGTCTCTCCTTCTCCTTCTTCTCCTTCTTCGACCGTCGAAAGCCTCGCGCGGACGAACCAACAAAATTGCGAGACGAAGAGAGAGAAGTAAAAGAAGAAGAAGACGCAGAAAGAGAGAGAAAGAGAGAGAGTTTTTTGTTTACATTTTTTCAAACTCTCTCTCCGGGGAAGAAAAGAAGAAGCGCGACGGCGCGCTCGAAGAACGCGTTCAAAAGAGAAAGAAAAAAAGGAAACGATACCTCGTGTAATCTCAAAACCAACGCGTCGATGCGTTCGTCCATGGTGCCGGTTTGAGCTTTGTTGTTGGCACCGGGGACGCACGAGCGACTCATCTTGTTGTTTGCGTTTCCCATGTTGTTTTTGTTTTTTGTTGGGGAGAAGAGGCAAAACTCTGAAGAAATTCAAACGTCACGCGCTTTCCAACTTTTTACGCGTTACGCGTACGTTTTATTACAAGACGTTACATTATAGAGGTGTCTCATGGCTCATGAAAAAAAACTCTCCGTACTCGTACCGGCATCCCACGGCGCTCGGGCGACCTCGCGTAAGTACTTCAAACAGTCTGAGTGACCATTCTCGGCCGCATACGCACACGCGTATTCATCATATTGATCGTATTTACGCTCGACGAGATATTCAAGGGATATGGAGATGACCATTTCGAGCCGCAAATGAGGCAGTTTTCGAATCCCACGGCGCTTTAACGTCTTCGTGTAAGTACTTCAAACAGTCCAAGTGACCATTCTGGGCCGCATACGCACACGCATATTCGTCATATTGATCGTATTTACGCTCAACGAGATATTCGAGGATATGGAGATGACCATTTTTAGCCGCAAATGAGGCAGTGTCCACATCCCACGGCGCTTTGGCAACCTCGTGTAAGTACTTCAAACAGTTTAAGTGACCATTTCCAGCTGCTAGAAAATACGCATTTACGTTATATTCATCGTATTCACGCTCAACGAGATATTCGAGGATGTGGAGATGACCATTTTCAGCCGCCCAGGAGGCAGTTCTCGAATCCCACGGCGCTTTAACGTCTTCGTGTAAGTACTTCAAACAGTCCAAGTGACCTTTCTCGGCCGCATTACGACAGGAAAACGCATCAATAGGACACTGATTTGCAACACAATACTTCACCATTTCCAGATTACCTTGTTCTGCGGCCACAGCAATCGTTTTTTTGTCCCACTCACACTTTTTCACCTCTCGGGCCCATTTGAGCAACTCGAGTTTATTCGTTCCAGCGACTTTCTCGCAGAAGTCCGTTTCGTCCCACCAAATCGGCCATAACCATCGATTCTCCCACGCAAACTCTAAAGACGATATCGATGACATTTCTCTCACTCTGAACGCCTTTTCTAACTCTCTTTCACGAGATGAACTTTTAATCAACGCTCTCGTCTCCGTATTCACGTCGTAAAAGAACTTGACATCGGTCTGATTCAGTTTCGGAAGCACGTGCCTCTCCACGATATCTCTGCACTCGCCGCCTTCACACAAAGCCTCCCGAAACAACCGCCGCCACAAAGGCGTTGGGGTTTGTCCGAGCTCGAGCTCTTCGAGTCTTTCCAAAGCGCTCCTCCTCGCGTCTTCCAACCGCTAGTATTCCTCGCGAGACAAGTACGCGTCCGAATCCATTTTTTTGTGTTACGTTCCTCTCGTCATTTCGCTCGATGTGTGCGCGCGCATGTGTGTATATATATATATATATACTATGCGTGGATGCTCGCACGAAATGAGGGCGAGCGTGAGGGTGCGTCGTGTGTGCGTGTGAGAGAGAGAGAGAGAGAGAGGAACAGTGAGAGAGGATACGCGGTTTTACCGGTTTCAGTCTCATCGTTTCCGGTCCCCACCAGTTTAGGGTCTCAGACCCTAAACGTTTGTTTTTGCAGCATCGCGGACTCCGCTCGAAATCGCCACTACGTAGCACCCACGCGAGCACGAAAACAATGTCGTTCTCATTACACGCGTCGACTTCAGCCGTCTCCTCTCGAGTTTTAACGTCCTCGGTGGCGTCCTCGAACAAAAGAGTCGCTCCTGCGCGAGCGGCGTTTAGCGTTCGCGCTGCCGATGCCGGTGCGTCGTCCAAATTTTTTCCTTTTTTTTTCTTCCCTTTCAAAGCGCGACCGACGACGACGACGGCAACGACGGCATCGTCGACCGCGCGCGCGCTTGTTTGGGCGATTCAAAAAGCGACAGAAAAAAGAGAGAGGAACGGATAATTCTCGTCTACATTGGCGCGAACGAGACGTTTCCCGGGCGTTTCTGTGTTCGCGCGAGCGTCGTTTCTCGAGCTTTCCGAGCGCGCGCGTTAAAATTTCTTTTTTTTTTCGCCCTTTTTTGTAGGCGTGAAAACCTGAAAAAAAATGGATAAAATGTGGATATTCGCGTGCTCTCTCTCTCTGCGTTTTGCTCTGACGCGCGCGACTGCGCGCAAAGAGCGCTCGCGTTCCCGCCAGAAGAGAGAGCGCGCGCGAACCGTCCTCGTTTCTTCGTCGTCTTCGTTTCCGTTTCACCCATTCATTCCTTTCTTTGAGTGGATAAAATCTCTCTCTCGAAATCATCGCATTTCGGTGTGTGTGGGCCTCTCTCTGACTCGTGTTGTCTCTCTCTCTCTCTGCGAAAAACAGCCGCCGCGCCGGTCGCCGCGTCAAAGATTAGAATCCGCTTAAAATCGTTCGAAACGTCGCACATGCAAGCCGCGTGCGACAAAATCATAGAAGCCGCGACGGCCACGGAAGCGAGAATCAAAGGTCCGATCCCGTTGCCGACGAAGAGACGCATTTACTGCGTCCTTCGCTCGCCGCACGTGAACAAGGATTCGCGAGAGCACTTTGAAACGAGAACGCACAACAGAGTGATTGACGTGTACGAGCCGACCGCGCAAACGATTGACGCGTTGATGGGTTTAGAGTTACCGGCGGGGGTTGACATTCGCGTGAAGTTGTAAACGTCTTGATTTTTTTTGGTGCCTCTCGTCTCGAAACACGCGGGAGGTTTCCGAGAGAGTCGCGCACAAAAAAGAATTCGCGTTTTGTTTGTTGTCCGTATTTTATATGTTTTAGCCGAGATATACGTTTTGTTTCAATATCATTTTGTTAGTAGACACATCACACGATCCACGCGCACGCGCGCGCGATACGTTTTTTAATACATCGTACACGGAACGGAAGAAGGGCGACGAGATGGTTTTCTTCTTCTCGGTCAACTATCGAAGTCTTCGTCCATTTCCATGTACTCGTCGACGCTCATCGCTTTGCTCATTCTATTGTTACTATCTGCTGCCGCTGGTTGTCTATTTTCTTCGTCGCCTTTCGTCGCCGCCGCCGCTGGCGCCTCGTAATTGTTGCTCCCAAACGAGCCTCCGCCCGGGTTCTCTCTCGCTTTCTCTACGATTCGCATCAATAACTCTCTATCCATCGGTTCGAATCCTTCTGCGTCTTGCGTCGTCGCCGAACTTCCATCGAACAACTCGCTCGGTAAATTCACGTTGAACCACTCGCTTTTTTTGATATCTTCCATCGTTAACCGCTTCGCGACATCGACTTGGAATATCCCGGCTAACAATTCTCTGCACTTTTCCGACAACGCGACTTTCGACGGGAACCCGTACTCGCCGTTTAATATCCTCTTCACCGTTTTTCGAAAATTCTTCGGGTCGTCTTTATCTTCAAACGGATACCGTCCGCACAACATGACGTATAACGTCACGCCGCACGACCACACGTCGGCGGCTTTCCCGTCGTATTGGCCTTGTCTTTTGAGGACTTCGGGCGCGATATACGCCGGCGTTCCGACTGCCGATTTCGGCGCCGAATCGATCAAAGAGTGCTTCGAGTACCCGAAATCGCAAATCTTCAACCTCGGAGCACCATCGCTACCGCTACCACCACCACCACCTTTGCTATTATCATTATGACTGTTATCGATCAACGCGTTTTCTAGTTTCAAATCTCGATGCGCCACGCCTTTACTGTGACAATAATCCACGCCCGAAATCAACTGCTGGAAGAAATATCTCGCCTCGTCTTCGCACATGCGACCGTTCGTCAACACTCTGTCGAACAACTCGCCTCCCGAAGCGTATTCCATCACGATGGCTAAATCTGTCGGCGTTAACAACACCTCGATGAACCGCACGATGTTCGGATGGTTCAATATCGCGTGATTATGGATTTCCCTGAAAAAAATTATGTACGCGCGTACGAAAGCGGCCGCGGTTCGGACGACGACGTCGAATCGAACGACAGACAGACAGACAAGAATTGAGCGCATAAAAACGGTGAGCGCCAACATAAAAGAAACACAACATATTGAATTCGAAACGCATCCTCGCGTTGGAAAGATACGAGATAGAGAGATACAAAAGCGTTGTTTACGCATCGTCGCGCGGCGCGCGCGCGCGTCTCTCAACACAACATAACAAACAACACATAACAAAAATCATCATCATCATCAAATTCGAAACACATTTTCTCCCCAACCTCTCCCGCGCGCGTTTTGGAGCGATGATGCGTGAAACGATCTCGCTCGGCGCAAACGAACGAACAAACAAACAACAACAGAAGAGAGAGAGTTTAAAACACACACACAAAGAGAGAGAGAGGAACCGGGAGAAAAACAACTCACCTGACGACGTTTTCGTCCAACTTTTTCCCCCGTGGGATGTATTTAATCGCGACTTTTCTTCCGGTTTTCTTCTCTCGCATTAATCGCGCTTGGCCGAAATTACCCTCGCCGAGAACGTGCGGAACGTTTGGAATGGGCGCGTATTTAGAGTCGTGCAAGGTTTCGTCGTCCATTATTTTATGTGTATCTATCGTTTACCTTTGTGTCGCGCGCTTCGCTCTCTTTCCCCCCCAAGAACGAGAAGGCAACTTTCTCTCGAACGGTGTTTAGGGTTTAGAAAGCTAAACCCTAAACCCTAAACATTTTTTTTTGCCTTTTTTTCCTCCTTCCGCGTCGGGGAAGAAAATCGGAAGAAAATCGGCGGCATCGAGCGTAAAAGACACCAGGCGTTCTCTTTCTCTCTCTCTCTTCCTTCTCTCTCTCGATCTCTCTCTCTCTGTTAAGAAAGTAACTCTCTCTCTCTCTCTCTCGTTCTCTCTCTCTCTCTCTCTCATCCAACGCGCGCACGTATTATTATTATCAGATAGATCTTCCCCGGGGAAAGATTCGAAATCGAATCCTCTCTCTCTCTCTCTCTCGTTCTCTCTCTCTCTCTCTCTCATCCAACGCGCGCACGTATTATTATTATCAGATAGATCTTCCCCGGGGAAAGATTCGAAATCGAATCCTCTCTCTCTCTCTCTCGTAATCTCTCTCTCGTTCTCTCTCTTTCGGCTCCTCGCGACGACGAAGAAGAACAAGGTCCCAGAAAAACAACGAGAGACAGAGATCGAGAGAAAGAACGCGACAGGGAGAGGTACGACGCGAAACGGAGACGCGGAGAGAGAGAAGAGAGAGAGAGCTCGTAAAACTCTCTTTTTGTTGGTTGAAAACTCTCTCAAAATACTCACAAAGAGAAGAAAAGTAAAAGCGAATAAGAAGGTTTTACTACGTACGTCGTCGCGAAGAAGATCACAACAACCAGAGTCTCTCTGATTGGTCGCAGCAGGGGCGAGTGATAAAACGCACGCGCTCTCTCCGTGAAGAAGAAGATATATCCGTATATCTATATTTAAAGCAATAGCGATAAAAAATAATGGCGGTCGTGTCCTCGTCGTCGTACCCGACCCCGGCGGAGATCAAGAAGATGACCGTCGCGGCGTTGAAGGAACACTTGAACGCGTACAACTTAGCCGTGGACGGGTTGAAACCGGTGCTCGCGAAACGGCTCGAAACGTTCGTCGTGACGTCTGGTGGTGGTGGTGGTGGTAAAGCCGCCGCTTCTGCCGGAGACGACGGCGAGAACGAGAACGACGGTAAGGCGAAGAAAGACATTGAAAAGTTGAAGGACGAGGCGAAGAAGAAAGCGGAGGACGCCATCGCCACGTTTGAGAAGAAAGGAGGAAAAGCCAAGGAGAAAGAAGAAGAAGAAGAAGAAGAAAAGCCTCGCAAACGCGTCATCACGGACGAGGACCATTTGCCGACGCCAAACTATGGAACAGATGATGAAAATGCGACGACGGAGAAGAATAGTAAAAAAAGAGGCAGAGGAGACGCGTCGAGGAGGAAAGTTAGAACGATCGATTCCGGAGATGATGACGAAGAAGAGAACGACGACGGTGCCGAGGAGGAAGATGGAAGGCGAGAAAAGAGGCGTCGCCGCGGCGGTAAATCGAGAGGTTCTCGAGGCGGCAAGAACAAGAACAAAAACGGCGACGAGGACGGAGACGACGACGACGATGAAGAAGAGGAGGCTGTTGAATACGAATCCATCAAATCGATTCCGTGCGTCGCAAACGAAGGACGAATCATCGGTAAAGGCGGCAAGATGATTCGCGAATTACAAGCAAAATACGAAGTCGTCATGCACATGAACCGAGAGAATGGATGCGTAGAAATCATGGGCGATCGGGCGAACGTTCTCGAGTGCGAAGCCGAGGTCGTGAGAATCATCGAGGACGGGAACGTGAGAAACATGGAAAGAGAAAAGCAGTTACAGCAGCAAGGACGACAAAGAGGCGGTGGTGGCGGTGGCCACGGCGGAAGAGGAGACGAGAAAAGAGGAGGAGGAGCAGGCGGCAACTACCGAAGAGAGGAAATTCCTTGTTCCGGGATGGAAGGTCGAATCATCGGCAAAGGCGGCGAGACTATTCGAAGATTAGAAGCGGATTCGGGCGCGAGAGTGAGGATTAATCGCGAGCGCTTGGTGGTCGAGATTTCCGGCGAACCCGGGTGCGTAGAAACGGCCGTTCGGTTAGTTCAAGAGGTGATGGCGAGCAGCGGCGCAGACAGAGGCGGCGGCGGTCAACAAGGAAGTCAACAACAAAATGTGTACGGAGGAGGACAAGCTTTCGGTCAACAACAAGTATACGGTCAACCGGCAGGCGTCACCACTCAAGTGTACGGCGCAGCTGCCAGCACGTACGGTCAACCCGCGACTTCTTCTCACGCTACAGCTCCCGTGTACGGCCAACAACAATATTCGTACGGTACCCAGCAAGTGTACGGTCAATCTGCGTCGGCGGCGCCCACTTCGTCCGCTCCCGTCTACGGCCAACAAGTGTACGGTCATCACGCGCAATTGCAACAAGTCGCCCCACCCCCGGCAGCGCGTCCCGCGATTGCCTCCTTACCCCCCGATTGGGAAGAAGTCAACCAAGACGGACAAATTTACTACTGGAACACTCGCACGAATTTGACCCAATACGAGAGACCCACATTTTAAAAAATTTCGCAGCACTACCTACCAAACGAATCTATTTGAACTACAAAAGCTACTTGCTACATTTTATCTACATGGTACAACAACATTGCGCGTGAATCTATTTCTCTCTCTCTCTCTCTCTCTCTCTCTCTCTCTCTCTCTCTCTCTCTCTCCCTCTCTACACGCTCTTCTCCTCTTCGTTCTCATACGAGTGCGCGTCTGTAATCTGCCCTTCGTATACCTCAACGTTCTCGGCGAATTCTTTCGGCATGTACGTCCCGTTGCGTCCTCGATATTTACCTTCTCTGTTCATCTTATTTTTATTCTTCTTCTCGTCACTCATAGTGTTCGGTTCAATCTCTCTCATCGTTTTCTCTTTCTCGTCGCAATCGACGACCCAAAACAGACCCTCGACTCTTTCTCCGGCGTCCCACTCTTTCGCGTTTCCTTCTTTGAAAGCGGCGCGAGCCGATTGGGCAATCGCCTCCCTCGAGTATCGAGCGCGTATATCTTCTTCTTCTTCTTCTTCTTCGCTAGATCTTTTCAACGCGACGACAATCACGTTGCACGGCTGATCGTAAACCGGGATCGTCATCACCGGTCCGATAGATTTCTCCAATCGAGCGCATATGACGTGAACAAACTCCCTCGCGGTCGAGCCTCGCACGCCGTTGAAACAATTCATGATGAACATCGATCTTCGATTCGAAGATGAACGATGATGATCTCTCAACTTCTCGCCGCACAAACGGAAAAACTCCCTCGAAATCAAATGTTCTGGAACGTTCCCGCCGCCGTCGAACGCGTCCATGCTTATGACGTCTAAACTCCCACTCGCTACTTTCGTTTCCAAATACTCGCGAGCGTCGTCCACGACGCATCGAAACGGCATCGCGTCCCTATTAAAACACGTCTGTTCAATCGCTTCGATGACGACGGGATCGTGCTCCACCGTCTCCATCTCGAACGCGCTATCGAAGTGCGTTCGCATAAAAAACGGCAGCGCGCCGGATCCCATCCCAATCATCAGCATTCCATCTCTTTTCTTTCCTTCTTCTTCTTCTCGATCCGACGACGACGCCGACGACGACAACATCCTGTGCGCCGCCGTCATCGCCGCCATCGCTCTCAAGTATTCGTACGCCAATACTTTACCGTCCATCCGTTCGGTCTCCTTTTCCACCCACGCCAATCCTTGCTCCACGTCGTTAAACCGAAGGCTTCTCCAGTGCGGGCCAAACTTCGTGACCGTCACGAGACCGTTCGATCGTTCGCTCGATTTCGAAAAAAGCATCTCGCCTTCCTCGTTCGGATACTCCAGGTAATCTTTTTCGCTTCTGTTCGCGTACAGCGCTCTTTTGAACATCGAGGTGAAGACGTTCGCCGCCGTCGCCGGTAACGGCGTCGTCGAACAACTCTGAATTCTTCTTCTGCTTCTTCTTCGCGCGACGGTGGAAAAAGGAGAGAAGAAAGAACGAGACGCGCGAAGAAGAAGCATCGTCGTCGGTGTCGTCATCATCGTCATCATCCTGAAAGAAAGCCTCTCTCTCTCTCTTTCCTTCCTTCTTTCGATATGCACGCGTCAAAGTGCGCCGTTTGTGTTACATAATAACGGTAATTTAGGGTTTCAGAGTAAGCGAGATTTTTGTGTTGAAACGCACTCGTTGTCGACGTGAAAAGATATGCACCAAAGCGTTCTTTTGGGCGGCTCTTTTTCTCCCTCTTCTTCTCCTCGATCGTCGTCGTCCTCGCCGTCTGTTGTTTGTGCTGGTGGTGGTGGTGTTAAGCTTGAGAACAACAACAAAAACATCGCGCTCTTTAGTAGAAAAAGCGTCGCGGCTGCTTTTTTTCCAATTCGTCGTCGCATCGACTCCCATCATCGTCGCGGAAGCGCGAGCGTCATGCCCTCTTCTTCTGCTCCGATACACGGCGATGAAGACGACGTGAACGAGAAGAAACCTATTTTTGAGGGCGCGTTCGAGAGCCACCCGTATTTCGATCGAACGACGAGACAAACCGCGTGGGAGAAGATGTGGCAAAACGAAGAGACGAAAGAGTCCAAGCCGAAGTTTGATTGCGATAAAACCGAACCCGCGCTGGTGCGTTTCTTGGCGAATAACGCGAGTTTCGTCCCAGAGTTGAAAAAAACAAAGAGCGCGAGAGTGTTGGTACCCGGGTGCGGCCGAGGGTACGCTTTAGAGACGTTTTCCTCGACTTTTGATTCTGAAAATGTGGTCGGTTTGGAAGTTTCGGAAACCGCTCGAGAGGCGTGCGAGAGATACCAGACGGAGAACGGATCGAAAGCGAAGTGCGTCGTGGACGACTTTTTCGCGCACGATGTCGCGAGCGACGACGAGAAATACGACGTGATTTACGATTGCACGTTCTTGTGCGCGATACAACCGTTCCAGAGGCAAAAGTGGGCGGAACAGATGAAAAAATTAACCGCGAAGGGATCCCGGTTGATTTCCTTGGTCTTTCCGCTGGGAGATTTCGAAGGCGGTCCGCCGTTCGCGCTTTCCCCGGAACTCGTCAAGTCTCTTCTCGAGAGCGATTTCGACGTCGAGGAGTTGATTCAAGTGCCCGAGGCGGATTGGGCGAGAGGGAGGCCGGAATATTTATACGTCTTCGCGCGCCGATAGATAGCACTTATCTCGGACTACAATAAAAAATACTAGAGCAGAGAGAGAGTCACGCATAAAAAAAATATTTTCCAGATCTCTTCTTCTTCTTCTTCACAAAACTTTTCCCTTTTTAAACGAACTTTGAGAATGTCTCCTCGCGTCGTCTCCAATAAGAAATCAACGCTCGTTTTTGCCGTCGTTCTCTTCGCGCTCGCGTGTTCTTCGTGTTTCGACCAAGTGCGCGCGTATCGCTACTACGGTGCGTTGCATTGTTTCGTATCATATATCTTCACGCGCAACAAAACGTCTTTTTTTTGGAAAGTGCGAAAAACAAAAAATACTAATATATTTTTATATAGGAGGGTACGCGCGACCGGCGGTCGTCGTCGCGCGGCCGGTCGTCGTCGTGAGGCGCGGACGATGGGGCAGAAAGTTACTGAAAGAAGACGCGTCGGCGTACACGCCGGGAGAAGGCTGCAAAACAATGCTCGGTGCGCGATTGGGAGGAGGAAACTTTCTCTCTCTTTCTCTTTTTTTTATCTTCTCGTTTTTGTTCTTCTTCTTTTTCTTGGATTCTCCGCGCGCGCGCGTCTGCTCACCTTCCTCTTCTCTTTCATGTCCGCGCATCAGATATCATCAAAACCCGTCCGGGTCTCTCTAAGCTCGCTTCCGTGGTCGATAAACTTCCTCGCATTTCCGTCGCGTTGAACGGTGGCAGCGAAGACGGCGGGAAAACTGTGGACACGTTATTCGCGCCGACGGACGAAGCCATCGAAAATTTTCTTCAATGGACGCAAGCGCAGAACAAGACCGAAGAGTTTGCGAAGATTTTAGGCAACCAAACGGTCGCCGGGGCGATCGTCGCGTATCACGTTTTACCAGAACTCGTGTATAAATTCGGAACATTAAAAGAATTCGATCGAAAGTTCATCAACACCGCTTTATCCAACGCCGTCTCGGATACCTCGGGCGCGTTTGCGCTTCAAATCGACGAAGAGAACGGCTCGATATTCGTCAAAGGCACCGGATCGGAAGTGAAAGTCATCGGCGCGGACAATTACGCGTGCAATGGAATCATTCACTTAGTCGACGGCGTGTTATTACCGTTCGATGCGGACGGAGAGTTGAGCGAGAAGCAAAAAGAACGCTTAGAAGACGCCAAGGAGATGTTATCGGAAGCGATTGAAGAGGAAGAAGAAGAGATGGAAGGTATCGCTCCGGCACCGGCACCAGATGCGGCTTTCTCTATCGGTCTCTTAACTGATCTCGGCGCGGGAGGAGAAGCACCAGCACCGTCTCCATCAACTTCTACAACCGAAATTGTCGAAGACATTGAAATCGTTGACGAGACCACCGCCGAGGAAGCGTCGGAGGAGGAGGAGGACGAGGAAGACGACGTCGAAGACAAAGACTTACTCCAAGCCGAGTTGGACGAAGGCGACTTCAACATCTCCAGCGCGAACGAAACGTCGATCGGAGCAGTAAACAACAACACCGAAACTACCGATTAAACGCAATACTACTACTTCTTTTACTACTACTTTTACTACCTTTTCCGAGGGAGAGAGATACGCGACGCGGCGCCGCGGTCGAATCGCAAACGTCCCGACGCGTATTTTCATAGCTCCACCTCCAAAAGGCACCCTTTTTTTTCTTTGAAATTTAAAAATAAGCCACACGCATACCTTTGCGTAAAAGTCAGCCACACGTTTCTTCACGCTTATAGACGCGCGCGCGCGCCAAAATTCCTCTCGAGAGCTCCCCACGACGTCACTTTTTTTTCTCTCGCGCTGCATAAAAAAACACACGCATCTCAAATGCTCGGAACCAACATCAAAAAATCCTCCGCGCTCCTCGCGCTCTTCGCGACCGTCGTCTTCGCGCTCCTCCCGGACGCGGAAGCGTTCGCGTATTGGGGATGGCGCCCGTACGGCTGGGGCTGGGGCGGATACCGCCCGT
>Ga0255767_1001527_pt1 | contig 20488 bp, 17 predicted proteins | sample 071ome_24_FD_179967 | JGI IMG/M metagenome (GOLD analysis project Ga0255767, IMG submission 179967) | Coastal salt marsh microbial communities from the Groves Creek Marsh, Skidaway Island, Georgia - 071402CT metaG (version 2) | ecosystem: Environmental > Aquatic > Marine > Intertidal zone > Salt...
ATTCCATCACTCACTGATAATGGCGCATCCAACGTCGGGAAACGGCGCTTCGCGCCTATCCCGACCTACGACGCTGCGGTATCTCCGGCGTTTTCGAGCCCGGATGATGGCCCTACGGGTCCCTTGCCTCTTACCGCTTGCCTCTTTATAATGCCCGCCCCCGCAGAGCATGCGATCTGGGGGGCTAGAAAACTCCGCAACCCCTGAAAATAGGTAAGATTATGGCTCGTATCACTGTTGAAGATTGCCTGGACAATGTTGAGAACCGTTTTGACCTGGTCATGATTGCCAGCAAACGCGCCCGCCAGCTGCAGACCGGCGGCAAGGACCCTATGGTATCCGAAGACAATGACAAGCCTACCGTGCTTGCCCTGAGGGAAATCGCCGAAGGTCATGTCGACTCTTCCATCCTGACTGCCATTCCGGAAGAAGACACTGAAGAGGTCGTGGGTGTAGAAGCCCAGAAAAAGAACGACATCTCCATTGAGGAAGCCATGGACGCCGTCCTGATTCCTGAAGATGGCGACGCAGCACCTGAAGCTGCACAGCCGGATGTTGATCCTGCTGACGAAGACAGCCAGTAAATTCCCGAATCCCTGCCAGGCCGACCCCGGCCTGTTTCCAGCACAGTAATTATCCTGATTATGCGGACACCCTGGTCGGTGTCCGCTTCTTGCACTTGTCACCGCCAGCCCCCATTATTGGTAGTACTGGACGCCATTGACGAGTCGATATGACCTCTATTGAAACTTTTACCAAGGACCTGAGCTACATGGGCACGGCCCAGGTGGACCTGGTCCGTCGCGCCTATTTTTATGCCGAGCAGGCCCATGACGGCCAGTACCGTCGCACCGGGGAAGACTATGTCACCCATCCGCTGGCCGTGGCCGAAATCCTGCGCGAGATGCACATGGATCACCAGAGCCTGATCGCTGCCATGCTGCACGATGTCATCGAGGACACCGGCATCGACCGGGAAGCAATCGAAGGCCAGTTCGGTGAAACCGTGGCCAACCTGGTTGACGGTGTCAGCAAGCTGAACAAGATCGAGTTTTCCACGCGTGCCGAGGCACAGGCAGAAAACTTCCAGAAAATGGCCCTGGCCATGGCCAAGGACATTCGCGTTATCCTGGTCAAGATTGCCGACCGCATGCACAACATGCGCACCCTGGAAGTGCTGAGCCCGGACAAGCAAAAACGCATTGCGCGCGAGACCCTGGAAATTTACGCACCGATAGCCAACCGCCTGGGTATGCACAACATTCGCCTGGAGTTTGAAGAACGCGGGTTCAAGACACTGTATCCCCTCAGGGCACCGCGCATCGATGCAGCGGTCAAGAATGTTAGTGGCTATCGAAAGGAGCTGGTGTCCCAGGTGCAAACCGCCCTTGAAGCCTGCCTGAAGCGGGAAGGATTGCCCGGCCGGGTGATTGGTCGTGAAAAACACCTGTACAGCATCTATCGCAAGATGCGCGACAAACGCCGCTCCTTTCGCGAGATCACCGACGTGTTTGCCTTTCGTGTCGTTACCGATGAAGTAGACACCTGCTACCGCATTCTTGGTGCCGTACACAGTCTTTACAAACCAGTGCCTGGCAAGTTCAAGGATTACATTGCCATTCCCAAGGTCAATGGCTACCAGTCACTGCATACCACCCTGTTTGGCATGCACGGTGTGCCCATTGAAATCCAGATTCGCACCGAGGAAATGGACCAGATGGCCAACAACGGTATTGCCGCGCACTGGCTGTACAAGTCCTCCGATGACACGCCCAACCAGAGTCATATCCGTGCGCGCCAGTGGGTGCAGGATCTGCTGGAAATGCAAAAACATGCCGGCAACTCCCTGGAATTTATCGAGCATGTCAAAACCGACCTGTTCCCCGACGAGATCTATGTCTTCACGCCTAAGGGGGCCATCCTGGAACTGCCGGCCGGCTCCACGCCGGTGGATTTTGCCTATGCCGTGCACACTGATGTCGGCAACTCCTGTGTTGCCTGCCGGATCAACAAGCGCCTGGCCCCATTGAGTGAAAGGCTACAAAGCGGGCAGACCGTGGAAATTATTGCCTCGGGCAACCAGCCCAATCCTGCATGGCTGGGCTTTGTTGTTACCGGCAAGGCGCGCAGTAATATTCGCCACTTCCTAAAAAACCAGCGCCGCAGCGAGGCCATTGCCCTGGGACGCCGGCTGCTCAACAAGACCCTGTCCAGTTTCGGTTACCACCTGTCCAATATTTCCAAGGAAAAGATTGGCGGCCTGCTGGAACAAACGGATTTCGATGTGCTGGATGATCTGCTCGAAGATATCGGCCTGGGCAACCGCATGGCCTTCATCGTTGCCCGTCGCCTGATCCCCTCCGAGGACGGCGAGGAGTTGCCAACCGACCAGGATGATTCCTCCATGGCCATTCGCGGCGCCGAGGGCATGCTCATGTCCTTTGCCAAGTGTTGCCACCCGATTCCCGGTGACCCCATCGTCGGCTATGTGAGCAGCGGCCGCGGCATGATTGTGCATCGTGAAACCTGCAACAACGTCGCAGAGATCCGTAACGATCCCAAGAAGTACGTCAACCTGCGCTGGGATCCTACTGTGGGCGGTGAATTTACCGTGGAGTTGCGTATCGAGCTGGAACACCAGCGCGGCATCATTGCCACCCTGGCCAATGCCATTTCATCGGCAGAGGGCAACATAGAAAAGATCGGCACTTCAGACCGGGATGCCCGTTTCAGCATCGTTAACCTGACCCTGACCGTTCGCAACCGTGTGCACCTGGCCAACGTCATGAAAAAAGTCAGGATGATCAAACCCGTGACACGGGTAACGCGGATGAAAAACTGATCCCTTGTTGTTTCACTCGCGTGAGATCAGCCCGATTGGGTTTTTTTCTTCGATATTGCCGATTCACCAAAGCGGGCGTCGTCCCGGATCAGCTGCCTGGCATCGCCTGCCGGAATAGCCCGGCTGTAAATGAAGCCCTGTATGACCGGACATTGCAGGTGACGCAGGTAGCGTAACTGGTAATCCTTTTCGACCCCTTCGGCCACCATCTCCAGTTTCAGTCCTCTCGCCATGTAGGCAATGGCCTCGATCACTGATTGCTCAACACCTTCTTTCAGGTCACTGATAAAACTGCGGTCAATCTTGAGGCGGTGAATAGGCAGTTTCTGCAGCAGGCTGAGCGAGGAGTAACCGGTTCCGAAATCATCAATGGCAACATTGACACCAATATCATGCAGGCTGTTGAGTTTTTGAACAGTCTGTTCAATATTGTACATCAGGACACTTTCTGTGATTTCAACTTCCAGTTTGTTGCCGGGCAATCCATGTGTCTTTAGCATGCCGGTGATCATGTCGACAAAGCTTTGCTGCTCAATCTGCTTGTTGGAAAAGTTCACGGCCAGCTTGCCAACATCCAGGCCTTCATCAAGCCAGCTCTTGACCTCCTGGATTGCCGTATCCAGGACCCAGCCACCGAGCTCGACAATGATCCCGCTTTCCTCGGCAACCGACATGAATGTGGACGGGGTAATCAGGCCTTTTTCAGGATGGTTCCAGCGCAGCAGGGCCTCGACGCCGATGATGCTGCCGTTCTCTGCGCTGACCTGCGGCTGGTAAAACACTTCAAACTGGTTTTCCCGCATGCCGCGACGAATCTCCGTCTCCATGTTGAGCATGCGATTGTGAATGACGCTCATCTCTTCACTATAGCGATTGAAACTGTTCTTGCCCTTGTCCTTGGTGAAATACATCGCGGTGTCGGAATTCTTGATCAGCTCATCGGCCGTTGTGCCATCTTCGGGGTACAGCGCGATACCGATACTGCAGGTGACAAAAATTTCGTTACCTTCCACCATGAAGGCACTCTTGATGGCATCGAGCAGTTTCTGACCAACGACCGAGGCCACCTTGGCCGATTCCACGTTGGGCAGTAACACGATGAATTCATCTCCCCCCAGGCGCGCCACGGTATCGCCTTCACGCAGGCAGGATTTGAGCCGTATCCCGACCTGTTTGAGCAGTTCATCCCCCACGGAATGGCCAAGGGTGTCATTGACCACCTTGAAGCGATCCAGGTCCAGGAACAACACCGCCAGCTTGTCATCTTCGCGCCGGGCATTGCTGATAGTGTTGGCCAGGCGGTCCTGGAACAGGGCGCGGTTGGGCAGATTTGTCAGCAGGTCATGGTAGGCCTGGTAATGAATGAGTTTTTCCGTTGCCAGCCGTTCGGTGATATCACGGGCTACCACGTAGGTACCGGAATACTCACCCTTCTGGATATTCCCGTGTTCATCCCGGGTCTCGTTGTCATACACGCCCAGGGAGTTCAGCTCAATGGCTATGCGGTCCCGGACCCAGCCAGGGCGGTCACCGGGTTTGCACATGAGCCAGATCTCCGCATCGCGGGTCGCCCGCGGACCGGAGCGACGTTCATTGAAACAGTGGGAAGCTTTCTCGACATATTCCGGGTCGATGGTGGTTGAGTAATGTGCCCCGATCAGTTCGTTCTTCTTGTAGTTGAGCAGGTCCTGTGCACGGTCATTAACAAAAGCGAAATAGCCATTCTTGTCCACGATGAAAATGATGTCCGGCGAGCTTTCAATCATGAACCGGTGCAAGCGTTCGGAACGTTCTAGCTGTTTACGCAGGGCCAACAGGCTTTTGTCCAGCTCCAGTTTGCGCAGGGCATTGTTCAGGGTATTGTGCAGTTCAGAAAAGTCGCAGGGTTTTCGCAGGTAGTCAAAGGCGCCCAGGTGAAAGGCCCGGGTCACGCTGTCAAAGTCGGTTTCCGTGCTGATAACAACAACGGCAATGCGGATATTATTGTCATTGATGTATTCCATGACCTCATGTCCGCCAATTTGCGGCATGTTGATATCCAACAGGACCAGGTCGAAGTTCCCTGCCTCCAGTTGCACGATCGCCTCTTCACCGCCTTTGGCAATAGTCACGGTAAAGCCGGCTTCTTCCAGCAAGATCCTGTTGCTGTCGAGAAAGCCCGGATCGTCATCTACCAGGAGAATGTTGTGATTGTTCGCCATTTTCATCCGTGCCATTAACCGGCGTGATCAGTCCTTCTGTTTGTCGTTCCCTAAGAGTGATGTGCGACCCCTGCACTGTATCCGTCACCTGGCGGATAGATGTTTATCAAGTCATTGTATTAAATGCCTTAATAGACGTCACTCAGGCTGTATTACATGCGCTTTTCCACGCCACGGCAAGCAGGTAATATGACCAGCCCGCAGAAAACAATTACATACACACCGGAGATCACGATGTTACCCAGGGGTTTTTTCCGAATTTTCACCTGCTTTTTACTTGTATCCAGTGCCTTTTACCTGCACGCCCAGCCCGAACCGTCTCCGGCCTTCAGTGCCGATGAACTGCTCGCGGACCCGTCACTGAACTGGGTCACCAATGGCGGCAACCTGTACAACCAGCGCTACTCCCCGCTTACCCAGATCAACCGGGACAATGTCGGTGACATGAAAGCGGAGTGGCGCGTGCACATGAACGGCTCCGGTGCCGGGCCCAATCACAGCGGCCAGGCCCAACCCCTTTTCTACAATGGTGTGCTGTATGTGGTGACCGGTGAAAACGATGTCTTTGCCATCGATATTGAAACCGGTGAATTTCTGTGGACCTACCAGGCCAACCTGGACCCGAACCGGGTCAATGTCTGTTGCGGCTGGGTGAGCCGCGGCCTGGGCATGGGCGAAGGCCTGATTTACGTGGGCCAGCTTGATGCCAGGCTGGTGGCCCTGGACCAGGTCACCGGTGAGGTGGTCTGGGAAGTGCAGGCCGAGGATCCCCTGCAGGGTTTTGCCATCACCTCCGCACCACTGTATTACGACGGCATGGTCATCACCGGCTTTGCCGGCGGCGAAAAGGCCATTCGTGGCCGTATCAAGGCCTACGATGCGGCGACCGGTGAACTGATCTGGACCTTTTACACCATTCCCGGTCCGGGAGAAGTTGGCCATGATACCTGGCCCCAGGACAATGACGCCTGGCAGTATGGCGGTGCACCGATCTGGCAAACGCCCGCGGTCGATCCCGACCTGGATATGCTGTATTTCACCACCGGCAATGCCGGACCCGACCTCAATGGTTCACAACGCGCCGGGGACAACCTGTTTACCGTGTCCATCGTGGCGCTTGATACTCACACCGGTGAATACCGCTGGCACTTCCAGCAGGTACATCACGATATCTGGGACTACGATTCACCCAGTCCCGTGGTGCTGTTTGATGTGGAGATTGACGGGGTCATGCGCAAGGGCCTGGCCGAGGCCAGCAAGTCCGGTTATCTCTATATCGTTGATCGCATCACCGGCGAACCGCTGATCGGTATTCCCGAAGTCCCGGTACCACAGGTGGAGGCACAGGCCACCGCCGCCACCCAGCCGATTCCAGTGGGCGATGACTTTATTCCCCATTTCATTGATGTCGCTCCCGAAGGCTTCACCCTGGTGAACCAGGGCCGTACCTATACCCCTTTTGGTCCCGAAGGCGCCCTGTACACACCACTGGCCGGGGTGAACTGGCCACCGAAGGCCTATGACCCCGAAACCGGCCTGCTGTATATCTGCGCCAATGACCGCATTGGCGGTGCCGCCCTGGACCTGGAGCTTTCAGAGCCAAACCACACCTCCTCCTGGATGGGTGGCAGCTTCAGCCTGGCCGATATTCCCGGCCGCGGTATTTATGCTGCCATGGATGTCAGGACCAACACCATCGCCTGGCGCCAGCAGTGGAGCTACAGCTGCTCGCAGGGCTCGCTGGTCACCGCCGGTGGCCTGATCATTCACGGCCGCAACGACGGCAGGGTCGTCGCCCTGGATAAAAGCGACGGCACCATGCTGTGGGAGTTCCAGACTGATGCCGGCGTCAATGGCAGTGCGAGCACCTTCATGCATGAAGGCACACAGTATGTGGCCATTATTTCCGCCGGTACCCTGTTTTCATCAGGCCCACACGGCGACAGCCTGTGGCTGTTTTCCCTGGAAGGGGACATGGACCCGGTCGAGGAAGACAGCGGTCCGGCCGCTACCGGTCTGGCTCCGGCAGCCACCGCTCCCGAACTGGCCCTGGAGCCACCCGAAGGCCGCTCCGCCGATATTGAGGCCGGCGCCACGATCTACAATTCCCTGTGCACAACCTGCCACGGTCCCGATGGTGCCGGCGGCCACCAGGGTGGCATTCCGTTAACGGACAAGGTGCTGACCGTATCCGACATCATGACCACGGCCAATTACGGCAGGAACACCATGCCCGCCTTCGGCTTTGCCTATTCACCGGAGCAGTTGCACGATGTGGCGGCGTATGTGCTTGAAGAGTTACTCGGCGAGTAACGATAGGGAGATCCTGAAATTAAATGTCTCGGCTGGTAGGCCGGAAAAGCGGAGCGTCATCCGGCATGGCGGCCTCAGGTCGCCTTGAGTAAAAAATAGTTCAAGTTGTTCAGGGTGCCCATGGGCACCTTGCCGGATGACGGCGCTTTGCGCCTCTTCCGGCCTACGATACTTCGTTAAGGCCCAACGTATCGTTACTTGTTCCTCCCGGCGCATCCAGTGGCGAGCAAAGCGTTTTCTACCTAGAATGCAGTGATGAATTCCCCGCCCACCAAGACGGCCCCAGGTACGACGACTGATCTGAGCACCCTGCCCGTCACCGCGCTGAAAGGTGTCGGCCCAAAGCTGGCGGAAAAGCTTGACAATATCCATGTCCACACGGTGCTGGACCTGCTCTTTCACCTGCCGCTGCGTTACCAGGATCGTACACGCATTACGCCCATCGGTTCAGTGCGTCACGGCATGGAGGCGGTTATCGAAGGGGTCATCATGGGCAGTGCCATCGTGTTCGGCCGGCGCCGCAGCCTGCTGGTCAAGGTCCAGGATGGCTCGGGCATTACCAGCCTGCGTTTTTTCCATTTCAGTGCCGCGCAAAAAAATGCCCTGAAAGACGGTGCCCGCATCCGCTGTTTCGGCGAAGGCCGCTGGGGCAAAAGCGGGGTGGAACTCTACCACCCGGAATACGAGATTATCGATGGTGGCGAGAAAACGCTCGACGATCGCCTGACCCCGATCTATCCCACGACCGAAGGTTTGCACCAGGGCCGAATTCGTTCCCTGACAGAGCAGGCACTGACCCTCCTGGCCAGGTCGAGGGCGCTACCTGACCTGATACCCGACACCTTGAGCCAGGAACTGAAATTCATTTCCCTGGAAGATGCCCTGGCCTACCTGCACCGGCCGCCAGTGGATGCCTCGCTGCAGCAGCTCCAGGACGGCACACACCCGGCACAGATGCGGCTGGCCTTTGAAGAACTGCTGGCCAACTACCTGTGCCTGCGCCGCCTGCGCGAGGCAGCTGACCAACATGCCGCACCGTCACTCGTCGATAAAACCGGGCTTACGCAACAACTGCTGGAGGCCCTGCCCTTTGACCTGACAAAGGCGCAACAGCGCGTCAGTGGCGAGATTGCCCGGGACATGGCCAGGACGGTACCCATGTTGCGGCTGGTCCAGGGCGATGTCGGTTCCGGCAAAACCCTGGTGGCAGTCATCGCCGCACTGCATGCGGTGGCCAATGATCACCAGGCTGCCATCATGGCGCCGACCGAGATACTGGCCGAACAACACTTTCTCAACCTCGCCCCCCTGCTGGAGCCGCTGGGCATTGACATGGTTTACCTGAGCGGCAAGATCAAGGGCAGGCAGCGCAATGAAGTGTTGCAAGCCATGGCAAGCGGACAGGCCAGGGTCATTGTCGGTACCCATGCCCTGTTCCAGGAAGGGGTCAACTTTTCCCGCCTGGGCCTGATCGTTGTCGATGAACAGCACCGTTTTGGCGTCCATCAACGTCTGGCGCTACGCGAGAAAGGCAATTCGGAGGGCAGATTTCCGCACCAGCTCATCATGACCGCCACACCCATTCCGCGTACGCTGACCATGAGTGCCTATGCCGACCTGGACAATTCCATCATCGATGAACTGCCACCGGGTCGCACACCGGTCAACACCATCCTGAGCCCGGACACCCGGCGCGGCGAAATTATTGAACGCATCCACAGGGCCTGCGCCGAAGGTCGCCAGGCTTACTGGGTGTGCACTTTGATCGAGGAAAGCGAAGCCCTGCAATGCCAGGCCGCCGAGGCCACCTATGCCGAGTTACAGCAGCAGCTGCCTGACATGCGTATCGGCCTGATACATGGCCGCATGAAGCCGAAAGAAAAGGCGGAAATCATGCAGGCCTTCAAGCAGGGTGAATTACAATTACTGGTGGCCACCACCGTGATCGAGGTCGGCGTGGATGTTCCCAACGCCAGTCTCATGGTGATTGAAAATCCCGAGCGTCTTGGACTGGCACAATTACATCAGCTCCGCGGTCGTGTCGGGCGCGGCGACACCGCCAGTCACTGCGTGCTGCTGTACAAGTCGCCGCTGTCCGATATCGCCAAGGAACGCCTGTCCATCATGCGCCAGAGCAATGACGGCTTCTTTATTGCGGAAAAAGACCTGGAGATACGTGGCCCCGGTGAGGTACTCGGCACCCGGCAAACGGGGCTCATGGAATTCAAAATGGCCGACCTGCTGCGCGATGCCCATCTGCAACCCAAGGTCAAACTGTGGTCAGAGAAAATCCGCAGCTCTCATCCCGACCTGATTGAGCCGCTGATCAAGCGCTGGCTGGCCGGATCCGAACAATACGGGCACGTCTGAATGCCTCTGCCTGTCTGCTAACCCATGAACCTGAAAAACAACGGCATCCACCGCAAACGCGACAAGGTTCTTGGCCTGCCCGAGCTGATTGCCATTGCGCTGGGCGGCATGGTGGGCGGCGGAATTTTTACCATCCTGGGCCTGTCGGTTTCCATGATTGGTGCCTATACCCCGCTGGCCATCATGCTGGGCGGTGTGATTGCCTCGCTGGCCGCGTATTCCTATATCAAGCTTGGCCTGTACTACATGGACGAGGGAGCGACCTACTCCTTTTTCAAGAAAACCTTTCCCCGCTCGCGTTTTGCCGCCTCGCTGATCGGCTGGTGGGTCGTGTTTGGTTATATCAGCACGCTGGCCCTGTATGCCTACACCTTTGCCTCCTATGCCATCAGCGGCTTCGCTTTTTCCGACAGCGAATGGATGCGCAAGCTGGTGGCCGGCACCGTGATCCTGGCATTCACTCTCATCAATATCTGGAGCGTGAAAGGCATGGGCAAAATCGAGGACCTCATGGTCTATGCCAAGCTGACCATCCTCGCCATTATTTCCTTCGTCCTCATCAACAACAGTCAGACGACCCTGCCGGTGTTATTAGAGGAAAACCCGGACCCGGGCTTGCTGCCTGTTTTGATCGTGGCCTCCCTGACCTTCGTCGCGTACGAAGGTTTCCAGCTGGTCATCCATGCCATCAATGAAATGGACGAGCCGGAAAAAAACATGCCGCGGGCAATCTATGCCGCCATCTTCCTGGCAATCCTTATCTACGTGGTAATCGCCCTCGGGGCGATACTGACCATCCCCTTTGAGGACATCATCGCACGCAAGGAATATGCACTGGCTGCCGGTGCCGGCGACATCCTGGGTAACCTGGGCAGGCAGCTGGTCATCCTGGGTGCCTTGCTGGCTTCCAGCAGTGCCATCAGCGGCACCCTGTTCGGGGCTTCCAGGCTCATGTCCGTGATTGCCAGGGACGGTTACTTCCCCCGCCCTCTGGAAAAGCGGCAAGACCATATTCCGGTAAACGCCATTCTTTGCATGGCGTGTCTTTCCCTCGCCCTGGTGCTAATCGGTGGCCTGGAAATGATCGTCGAATTTGGCAGCGTCACCTTTCTCATCGTGTCCCTGCTGATGGCCTATGCCAATTTCCGGATACGTGACAAGACCGACTCCTCCACAGCGTTGACGGTGTTTGCCTTCGTTGGGCTACTGGCGGGCACACTGTTCATTTTCTACTATGAAATTATGAACCAGCCCATGCAGATGGTCTTTATCGTGGTGTTGTACGTGCTGCTGACATTGGGATCCTGGCTGTTTTCAAAATACCGTCATTAACAACGGACAGGTTTTAATTCAGCTGATGGCTTGACGTTGTCTACAGGCTAAAGGAAATGTATAGCTGACAAACTATCAATCCATTGCTTGCGTTATACTTGCTGCCTTTCCAGAGACAGGCTGTTTTTACAATCAGGATAAAACCCATGCCCGGCTTTCCACCCTGCCCGAAATGTCAAAGTGAATACACCTACGAAGACGGTCTGTTGCTGGTCTGTCCCGAATGCGCCCATGAGTGGTCAGCCTCCGGCGACGACAGCGATGCTGACCATGGCCCTTCCATACAGGACTCCAACGGCGCAACCCTTGAGGACGGTGACTCGGTGGTCGTCATCAAGGACCTCAAGGTGAAAGGCTCCTCTTCAACGGTCAAAATTGGCACCAAGGTGAAAAACATACGCCTGGTCGAAGGCGATCATAATATTGACTGCAAGATTCCCGGCATTGGTGCCATGAAGCTGAAATCCGAGTTTGTCAAAAAAGCCTGAAACTATCCTGCGCAGCAGGACCAAGCCAAACAAGCCTGCCTTGCGTATAATCAGGTGATATAAAAATCATCCTGTTCCATCGAAATCCCATCCGAGGTATTCCATGTCCACTGCCGCAACACAATCCGCAGCCGATATCACCACAGACATCACACGCATCTTCAAACTTCAGCAAGCCCACCAGTGGACCATGAAGGCCTCCTCAGCCGAAGATCGCAAAGCCCTGCTGCAGAAACTGAAAACTGCCGTTGAAAACCACGCGGACGACATCGTGGCGGCAGTACGCAAGGACACGCGCAAACCGGAACAGGAAATCCGCATTACCGAGGTGATGAATATCACTGGCAATATCCAGCGTAATATCGACAATCTCGATGCCTGGATGGCACCGGTGGAAGTGCCCACGTCCATGAACCCGGAAGACAAGGCCGAGATCGTTTACGAGGCCCGCGGTGTGTGCCTGATCCTCGGGCCCTGGAATTTCCCCCTGGGCCTGGTGCTGGGGCCATTGGCCGCCGCTATCGCCGCCGGCAACTGCTGCATGGTCAAGCTCACTGACCTGTGCCCGCATACCGCAAGCGTAGCGGCAGCCATTATTGCCGAGGCCTTTGACGAACAGGAAGTCGCCCTGTTCGAAGGAGACGTCAGTGTGGCCAGGGCCCTGCTGGAGCTGCCGTTTAACCACATCTTCTTCACCGGCAGCACGCGTGTCGGCAAGCTGGTCATGGCAGCTGCCGCCAAACACCTGGCGACGGTGACCCTGGAACTTGGTGGCAAGTCACCGGTGATCGTTGATGAAGGCGCGGACGTGGAAAAAATTGCCGGTGACCTGGCCGGTGCCAAGCAGTTCAACGGCGGGCAGGCCTGTATCTGCCCGGACTATGTCTTTATCAAGGAATCCCAGAAAGACACGCTGGTCAACGCCTTCAAGGCCAGGGTGCAGGAAAACCTCTATGACGAAGACGGCAATATCAACAAGGAAGGTATTGCCCAGATCGTGAATCCGCAGAACTTCGCCCGAGTGAAAGGCCTGTTTGAAGACGCTGTCGCCAAGGGTGCAACCGTTGCCGTAGGCGGTGAACTGGAAGAAAGTGACCTGACGGTACATCCCACACTGCTCACGGATGTCACTCCGTACATGGCCATTTTGCAGGAAGAAATCTTTGGCCCGGTGCTGCCGGTCATGACCTACGAGACCATCGATGAGGCCATCGGCTATATCGAATCCCGCGACAAACCCCTGGCGCTATACGTATACAGCAATGATGAGGACAACGTGGACAAGGTCCTGCGCAGAACCTCCTCGGGTGGTGTAACCGTGAATGGTGTGTTCTCCCACTACCTAGAAAACAACCTGCCCTTTGGCGGGGTAAATGGCAGCGGCATGGGCAGCTATCACGGTCACTTTGGTTTCAAGGCCTTCTCCCACGAACGCGCGGTTTACCGGCACCAGTAATACCATTGCTGCCATGAAAAGGCCGATAACGGGATTTCACTAGGAACTACGGTTTCAACAATCCCGGCAGCCTGCTCAAGGCCATCGATTTATTTGAAGTCAAACGTGGCGCGGGTAATACTTATGTTGTCCGCGATGTCAGGAAAAAATAGGAAAACACAGAAACCATGAACGTAAAGTACTCCGAAAATCCCGTCATGTTCCGCAACAACCCGATCGGCTTTCTGTTTGCCGTGTTACTTATTGCCGCCTTCGGCCTGGGCATTCTCATCCTGCTGTGGTGGTTCGTCCAGTGCAAGTCCACCAAACTGACGGTTTCTGATAACGAGATCCTGTTTGAGAAGGGCATCCTGAGCAAGGAGCGCTCGGAAGTGAACATCAGCAGCATTCGTACCATCCGCGTGAAACAGTCCTTTTTCAATCGCATTTTTGGTGTGGGCACCGTGGAAATTTACACTGCCGGGGACAGCGCCGAGTTTGTTGCCAAGGGGTTGCCTGATCCCAACAAGGTCAGGGAACTGGTCAAGATGGAACAACAGAGGTAATGACCATGGTGGGTGAAAGCGACCGCAAGGACAAAAACGAAGCCCGGGTGATTGCCATCTCCCTGGTCGTGCTTGTCGCCGTTCTGGCAATAGGCATCTTCATCCTTGTGCCCAGCCTGGCCGAATTCTCAGCGACCTATCTCGAGCCGGGGCTGGGTCTGCGCAATGCGGCTATCGCCTCCTTTTTTGTCACGCTGGTGGTCATGGTGATTTTTGCCATTGCTTCCGGGGATGGCCTGATAGGTGAATTGCAGTTCATGCTGCCGGGCTTTCTCGCCTTCTTTCTCATTTTCTGGCTGATGATTGCCTGGGTCTTCTAGGCAACATCGTCGAGTCCCGATCTCTCACCCTTTTTGACGAATATCAAAACCCGCCTCTCCCGGATAGTTATTATTAAAGTATGACAACTACATCCGGCTGGCTAACCCATCCCAAGCGTCAACCCTTGCACAAACTCCTGTTCCAGGTTCACCTGTGGAGCGGCATCGGCCTGGGCCTGTATATTTTTTTCATCAGTGTCACCGGGAGTGTCCTGGTCTATCGCAACGAGCTGTTGATGTGGGCGACACCCGAGCCCTATATTTCCAGTGCACCGGGACCGGCATTAAACGATGATGCCCTGAAGAACGCTGCCGTAACTGCGCACCCCGGTTATCGGGTCACGCGCCTGTCCCGACACTACAACCCCGGTTACGCCGCTGAAATCCGCCTCTCCAAAGGCAACCGGACTATCGTGCGTCATTTCGATCCCCACATCGGTGTCGATGTAGGCAGTGCCAGGCCCCTGGGTGTGCTGTTCGTGACAGGCCTGATTGAAGTCCATGATAATTTCTTTGCTGGCCGTACCGGGCAAATCATCAATGGCATTGGTGCCATGGCCGTAGTGCTGGTGGCCCTGACCGGCCTGGTGATCTGGTGGCCCGGCAGCTCTCGCTGGCAACGCAGCCTGGTGGTTCACCGGGGCGTTGGCTGGAAGCGTTTCAACTGGGACCTGCACAGCATGATGGGCTTCTGGAGTTTAGGCTTCACCCTGATCTTTGCGATCAGCGGCATCTACCTGTGTTTTCCCGAAGCCTTTCACACCTGGGCGGACCGCACCTTTGAACTCACACAAGACAATGCCGGTCAGCGGCCCATCGACAGGATTCTCTACTGGCTCGCCTTTTCCCACTTCGGCCGTATCAACGGTATCGGCCTGGTATGCGATGGGCCCGGCTTCTGTGACCAGGCCATCAAGGCCACCTGGGCTTTCTTCGGCATGGTGCCCGCCGCCATGTTTGTCACCGGCAGCATCATGTGGTGGAACCGGGTGGTCAAGCGCTGGTTGCGTCCTGCGTCTGTAAAGCATTCCTCCCGGTAAAAAAAGGACGTTATACTGTTTTCATCCGTAATGCCCATCGGGGCATCGCAGTAACCCGCAATAACACGTCCAGCTATCAAGGGTTCCATGATGAAAACGCCAAACTCCTTTCTCCTTGCCGCTCTCGGCACTCTGTTCAGTTTTTCCCTTGCCAGCCTGGCTGCCGAAGAACGCCGCATCGATGTCATGCCGGTCAGCGAGCAATTGTATGTATTGTTCGGTTTTGGCGAAACCGCCGGCAATATGGCTGCATCCATCGGTAACGACGGTGTGCTGATCGTCGATGACCAGTCTCCCAACATGGCACCATTGTATAAAGACAGCATTCACGAGCTCGGTGGCAACGATATCGACTTTGTCATCAACAGCCACTGGCATTATGACCATGCCGACGGTAACAAGGCACTGGGGCCGGACGGCACCTGGATCGTGGCGCAGGCCAACTCCCGACGCATGTTGTTGCAGGACAACCTGGTTAACCTTGTATTCCGGGAAAGCCAGCAGCCTGCCTACCCACCCGCAGCCTTGCCGGTCATTACTTTCGATGATCACATGTCCTTTCACTTCAACGGCCAGCAGATCGACCTGTTCCATTACAGCGAAGCCCATACCACTGGCGATACCGCCACCATCTTCCGTGGTGACAACGCGGTACACATGGGGGATGTCTTCAACAATGCCGGCTACCCCTTTATCGATGCCGATAACGGCGGCAGCCTGCCAGGGCTGATCCATTTTTGTGAGGCCGTGCTGGAAGAGATCGATGAAGGCACCGTCGTTATTCCCGGCCATGGTCCTGTTGCCGGTTATGAACGCTTGCAGGAATACACTGAAACGCTGGCCATTATTCGCGACCGCATTGCTGCGCTGATTGACCAGGGGGCGTCACTGGAAGACGTGATGGCCGCTGGTGTGACAGCAGAGTTTGATGACACCTGGGGTATGTCAGCCATGTTCATCAACCGCGCCTATACCAGCATGACACGATAGGAGACTTTCCCATGGAAGATCGAAAACTGATGCGACTTTCGGCCTATGCAGAAATTATCAGTTCTATCGCTGTATTGATTACCCTGGTTTACCTGGCAATCCAGACACGCCAGGTTTCGGAGCAGACAGAACTCAATACGGCAGCGATCCTTGCCAGCACCAGGCAACAAGGCCTGGATTCAGAATTGAGCCTGGTCTCACTTGCCATGTCCATGAGCGACAACGAGTTTTATCGACAGATCACTGCAGAGCAAAACGCCATTACCGATGATTTTGATCAAAACCGGATGGAGGTCGGTTTTTATTATGTGGCTCAGTTCAGGATTCGGGAAAACCTGTGGCTGCAATATCGCAATGGCGTACTGGATGAAACCACCTGGCTTACCTACAGAACTTCGCTGTTGAACTCCCTGCGCCAGGAAGGGTTTACCTGGACGTTATGGGACAGTTTTTCCGGACGAAATCTCAACCCCGAGTTTGTTGCCGAAATCAATGCCCTGATCAATACCGCCAGTTAAGAATAGACTCCATTTGAGCCTTCATGCCTGAGCCGCTGGTCATCAAACCCATCGCACCACATGACACCCTTGAGCTCAGGCATGCCCTGCTGCGTCCTCACCTGACGCCGGATACCTGCGTCTATCCGGGTGATGACGCTGATACCACGGTGCATCTGGGCGCCTTTCTCGATGAAGTTCTGTGTGGCATCGTCTCACTCTACCGGGAAAACCTGCCCGAACATGGACAACAAACGGGCGACCGGTTTCGGGCGTTGGCCATCGTGGAGGCGCTTCGCGGACAGGGGCACGGCAACACCCTGTTGAAGGCCGTGGAAGCGCTTTCAAAGAAACGGGGTGTGGATTATCTCTGGGCCAACGCGCGTGACACGGCCCTGGATTTCTACCGCAAGGCCGACTACGCGGTTGGAAAAGAGGCGTTCATGGTTGAGGGAGTGGGGCCGCACCGGATCGTACAAAAACGTCTCGGCTGAAAACGCTTCCCGTGCACTTTATTTGCTATGGCCCTTCCAGGATGCCGGTTTCCTTTTCACTCTTGCCGATAATGACCGCCCCGCAGGAATCACTGAAGATATTGACCGAGGTACGGCACATATCCAGTACACGGTCTGTCACCAGCAATAGGCCAATCGCTTCCACCGGTAAACCAATGGCCGTCAGGATGACCGTGATAGCGACCAGGCTGGCGGCGGGAATGCCGGCCACACCGATTGAGGTCAACAATGCAATCAGGACCACGGTGAACTGGGTGGCAAAGGTCATTTCCAGACCATAGGCCTGGGCCAGGAAAATGGCCGCCACGCATTCATACAGGGCCGTGCCATCCATGTTGATGGTCGCCCCCAGCGGCAGCACGAAGCTGGTGGTGCGCTCGGACACCCCGGCATTTTTCTCCACGCACTCCATGGTCAGCGGCAAGGTGCCGGAAGAAGATGCCGAGGAGAACGCGGTCAGCATGGCCGGTGCCATGGCCCGGAAATGCCGGGTGGGGCGCACTTTGGCGACGTATTTCAACACCAGCGGCAGGGCAATGAAGATATGGGCGCCCAGGGCCAGCATGACCGTGATGAAAAACAGCAGTAGCGGCCTGAAGGCAGAAAACCCGGTGGAAGCGACCGTTTCGGCCACCAGCCCGAAGACGCCGTAGGGCGCAAAGCGCATCACCCACATGGTGATTTTCATCATGGTCTCGGAAATTCCGCGCCACAGGGTCAGCAGGGCATCGCTCTGCTTTTCCGGAATCTGTGTCATGAAAAAGCCGAACACCAGGCTGAAAAAGATCAGGCCCAGCATCTGGCCATCGGCGGCGGCCGCCACGATGTTGGTCGGCACCATGCGCAGGAATATCTGCACAATATCACCACCGCCACGACCCTCGACACTGGCCACGGCCGAGGCCACTTCCCCTGAATCCAGTGTCAGGTTCAGGGCGTCGCCAACGGGCTCTCCATTGGCAAGGCCGGGGGTCAGCAGGTTCACGAAAAACAAACCGATGAGGATGGCCATGGTACTGGAGAAGGCGTAATACAGCAGGGTTTTGCCGCCCAGCCGTCCCAGGTCGCTGCCACTGCCAATGCTCGCAATGCCCACAATGATGGAGGCCATGATCAGTGGCACGATGATCATGCGCAGGGCATTCATGAACAGCGTGCCGATAAACTCGTAAACACTGTAGAAAGTGACGCCGAGGAAACTGCCATCAGTACCCGTCAGCGTCCCGGCAATCCCGGCCAGGATGATGGCGATCAGTATCTGCCAGTGGAGTTTCAATGTCGGTAGCTGGAATGGCATAAGGGCGGGAAATCTCCTGCATGGAATGGCAAAGGCTGATTCATTTAACCAGCGCCCATGGCTTTTATCAACGCTGCTGCCTATTCAATGCCGACAATGGTCTGTCTATAATGGCCAGCCTACCCTGTCCATCAATGGCATTCTGACTCCATGGAAGAAACCCGTTACCTGGCCCGCTGCCGCGCTTATCTTGGATCTCTCTGGGCGCGCCTGGACCAGGGCTTTGCCAGGCGTTTTCCCCATGTCCATGCTCACCTGCCGGATTACTGGCGGCTCATGCGCATAGACAGGCCGATCGGCATCTTCCTGTTACTGTGGCCCACCCTGTGGTGTTTGTGGATAGCCGCCGGTGGTTTTCCCGACCTGGACCTGTTGGTCATCTTCATCCTGGGCACGACACTCATGCGGGCGGCCGGTTGCTGCATCAATGATTTTGCCGACCGTGATTTTGATGGTCACGTGGAGCGCACCCGCGAAAGACCGCTGGCGACCGGCAGAGTCACTGGCAAAGAGGCGCTGACCCTGTGCGCCCTGCTCTGCGTACTGGCTTTCCTGCTGGTACTGCTGACCAATCGTTTGACCGTTTACATGAGCTTTGGCGGGCTTGGCCTGGCCCTGTTGTACCCGTTCATGAAACGCTTCACTCACCTGGCACAACTGTTCCTGGGCGCGGCATTTTCCTGGGGCGGGCTGATGGCATTCACGGCCCAGACCGGTGAGCTGCCTGTCCATGCCTGGCTGCTGTATACCGCCAACTTTATCTGGACCGTGGTTTACGACACCGAATATGCCATAGTGGACCGGGACGATGACTTGAAGATCGGCGTGAAATCGACCGCCATTCTCTTTGCCGAAGCCGACCGTTTTGTCATCGGCACCCTGCAGGTGTTTTTCCTGGTAACCATGTCACTGAGCGCCAAACATTTTGAGCTCGGCGGCTGGTTCCAGTTCGGCCTGTTCCTGGCAGCCTGCCTGTTCGCCTACCAGCAATTCCTGATCTGGAAACGCCACCCGAAAGACTGCTTTCGTGCCTTTCTGAATAATCACCGTGTGGGGATGGTCGTTTTCTTTTTTACGGCGGTGGATTTGTTTGTGCCTTGATAGAGGCGAGACAGGATATTTTGTTCAATCATCCAGTCAAGCGTTTTCAATAAAACTGACCGCAAGTCGTAGGTTGGCATAGCCCCACCGGGGCGTTTGCCGACATTTTCCGATCAACCAAGCTTGAGCTATCAACGTCGGGAAACGGCTCTGCGAGCCTATCCCGACCTACGACAAGCCAGGTATTCGCGAAAGCCCAACGTGTCGTTCCTTGCCTCTTGTCTCTTGCCTCTACTATAAAAGATCCCGACCGTTAAACACTTCCCGCTCCAGTGCAAAGGAATCAACCCCGTCGACACAACCGAGGTTGACCCGGTAATAACCGGGTTTGCGGCTGGACTCATGGAAGGTGTAGATGCCGCAACGGTTACAGTAATAATGGCTGGCCGCCTTGTTGCCGAACTGGTAACAGGACAGCGCGTCACCATCCACTTCCCGTGTCAGTTCGTTGTCGGGCAATGGTGGATTGAGCATGATGGCAGCGCGACGTTCACAGTAGGAACAGTTGCAGCTCAGGCCGGAGGTAATTTCTTCGCTTTCAAATGAAAAACTGACAGCACCGCAATGGCAACTTCCCTGGTACTGGGGCATGTTAGCTCCTTCTGTTAGGTTATGTGCGTTACGAATAGGTAATCAAAGTCGGTTTGCGCCAGCGGGTATTCACACCCAGGGCATCCAGGATGGCCACACCGCGTTCATAGTTTTTGCCCACCGAACTGACACCGTGGGAATCATCTCCGGGTACGATGTCGATGTTCGCCGCAATGGCTGCCTTGAGCACCGGCATGGACGGGTACTGCTCGACCGCCTTGTCAAAACCGCGCAGGTTGAAATCCAGGATCAACTGCTTGTCCGCAATGCAGGCCAGGTTCCTGTCCATGCGCTCTTTCACGGCCGGCTCACCCAGTGTGGCCTGGTAATCCGGGTCAAACTTGCGGATCAGGTCAAAATGTCCGACTACGGCGGGCTCCAAAGCGGTAAGCATGTCAAACTGGGCATCGAAGTAGGCGCAGTAAAGCTCGGTCAGGCCGCCTGTGCTTTCCACCGCTTGCCGGAAATGGTCGGCATCGAAATCAATACAGATGCCGTTGACATGATGCACCGAGCCCACCAGGTAATCGGGCTTGAGCTCGTTAACCAACTGGCGGACATAGGCCTCGGAGCCGGGATAGGTTTCCGTT
>Ga0255767_1001528_pt1 | contig 20486 bp, 16 predicted proteins | sample 071ome_24_FD_179967 | JGI IMG/M metagenome (GOLD analysis project Ga0255767, IMG submission 179967) | Coastal salt marsh microbial communities from the Groves Creek Marsh, Skidaway Island, Georgia - 071402CT metaG (version 2) | ecosystem: Environmental > Aquatic > Marine > Intertidal zone > Salt...
GATGTCGGGGGTTCGAATCCCTCCACCCCGACCACTCTATGGTGGCTGTAGCTCAGTTGGTAGAGCACAGGATTGTGACTCCTGTTGTCGCGGGTTCGATCCCCGTCAGCCACCCCATCGCAGTTTTGATACGCGAAGTCGGTGTTCCGCAAACGCGATAGCTATATCGCTTAAGCTTGCCAGAGAAAAACTGTACCGACACTTATTTTTGTGAGGTTTCTGGACCCGTACCGTGAGCGTGATAGGCTGTTATTTCGATCCATAGAGTATGTTGGCGCCGGTATGGTGCATTGCGGGGGTATCTTCTTATGCGTTGGCTTGGATTCATAATCCTGATGAGCGCTGGATTTGCGTGGGCGGATATATCCTTTGAATATGATGGGCATACCTACCGCGTAGTAACTTCAAGCAAAACATTTGATGAAGCTTGGGTCCATGCGGAGTCTCTGACACTTGGCGACAGCCAGGTGCGTGGCTATCTCGCAAACATTAACAGTGCGGCAGAAAATGGGGCAATCTTTGCCGCTCTGCAGGCGATTCAAAGCGATGTTTTTTCGACTACTTCAGCCTACGATGGCGGTGGCTCGGCCTATGTGTGGATTGGAGCTGACGATATCGACACGGAGAGAGAGTGGTTTTGGCGCAGTGACAGAACGGGCGATGAGAGCGTGCAATTTTGGAGCGGTGATTACACAGGTAATGCTGTGGGCGGCGCTTATGTCAATTGGGGAACCGATGGTGTTCTCCAAAACGAGCCTGACAATTATGACGGCGCGCAAGACGCCGGAGCCTTGGCTTTGCAAACCTGGCCGAATCCCGATTTAAATTATGGTTTTGTTCTGGGAACCGCTGGCCAGTGGAATGATCTCGATCCCACCAACAGCCTTTTTTTTGTCGTAGAGTGGAACGGAATTCTCGACGACGCGCCGGAAACCGGTGGAGAGGGGATCAGTGGAAGATTTAAAGTGCTAACTGAGGCTGTTCAATCTGTTCGGGGTAAATAACCTTGCATCAGTACACTTTTCAACTTCCTTCGGGCACTCCTAAGTAGCGGGTTGGTAAATACAGGGACATCACTTCTGCTCGCTAAAGTCTTGCGCTGGGACTTGCTCGTTGTTCGTAGCCAAAACGGACACAAAATTGGGTGCAAGATGTGTTTCACAGCTCATATGCAATTTCGGACTTCGGAGAGTAAGTGCAGTTGCGGGGCGCTCCGCAGTCAGCGTTCCGCTGGAGCTACCGCGTACAGAAGCTATACCTGCAAATAAGCGGTTAAATAATTCCTGTGCAGGTGGCAGGTCCCAGTCGGCAAAAGAGGTGTCCATAGAGAGGAACCACCTGTCGAAAACCTCCATTCGATGAGGTATACAGTTTTCAATTAGTGCTCTGTCGGTGGGTGAGACGCGCGTCGGTCGGTATTTAATCATCAGGTACGGGGCTAACGACTCAGCCAAATCTTCTCTGGTTGGGTTATCGGCGGCGTAGGTGGAGATAAAGCATGCATCAGCTTGCTGCGCCTCAATCCAATCGGCATCGTCCTGGAGTGCTTGAAAGTTCGCGTGTCCTAGCTCATGAATAATAATATCCTCAGCGTACCCGCCGTTTATGTAGCCTTGGCCGGATTCAGCGTGTATGAGTACGTGCGTTGGGTCGGTGAAAGCGTTTCCACCCGCGGCTCCCTCGCCGGGCTGCAGATGAAAATCGCCCAGGCCCTCAATCAAGGCTATGGGAGTTTTTCCTAGAATTTCAGCCCAAATCAGGGCGAGCTGATCGGTTTGAGCACCCGAAAACTCTGGATTCAGCCGAAAGTAAACTTTGTGAGGAGTACCATGGAAAGATGCCTCGTAACTCAGTGCCGAAACTGTAATCCAATCATTTGTTCGACGATCAAACATTGTCGTTTGTTGATCAGCCACTCGAGAAAGGTTTTTAAATCTGTTCACTTCATCCGGATCGATCCAGCCTGAATCTATGTAGGATGTACCGCTGTAGGGTGGAGTCTTTGGCCCTTCCGATCCAGCTCCACCCGACGCAATGACTGAAAACGGCTGATCAAAGTTTTCTGCTTTGCTTATTGAAAGATTCTCACAAGTTTGAGCGGAGCATCGACCACTATAGGCGCCGGAAGACGAATCTTTGGTTCCTCCCGCATTGGTTAACTCTCCACTCTGGAGAATGAAGTCTATTGCTGGGGCCCCCTCTGCCAATTCCGACGCGAAAAGCAGCCGACGAGCAGAGCACGACCTGCTACAGACGGAAAGCCGGTGCGTCACACCTGACTCAGTGTATGTAACATCAATATCAGAAAAAGAGTTTATGTCAGCGTCATAAGTGAAGGATCCCAGTACGACATCACCTGAGGCAAAGGTCTTATCTATTTGCCAATTCAGGGGTGCAGCAATGACCCTAGAGACAAGGAGGCTAGCAAAAAAAACGGCTAAGCATTTCGAGGTTTTCTGTGCGAGCGTCATCCCAACAGTCTCTTTCTTTACTAGTGATCTAGGCAGCATGCTACCGGACTTCGCGTTCTATGTTGAGTTGTTTGGCTTGCCAAATACCGGGTTTGTTTCTCGCTTATTCAAGAGCTGTAGCAGCCGAAAAATCGAGCACTTTGATTAAACAGGTGAGGGTTCCATGACCTTGACAATTTCTGTGGGCGCCTGCAGGTAGCCTGCAAGCCGTGCCTCCTGTTCCACAACTTGCTTACGGTTTCTATCTTTGACGTGCCCAAAACCACGTAGCTGGGCGCTCAGCTCAAGAAGGTCTCTAGCCGCCTTGTAGTTACTCGGGGTCAGCTGCTTTTGAACTAGCTCAATATGGTTTTGGTATCGATTCAGGTCTTCGCGCTCCTGCCGTCGCTCTTTTGTCATCCCGAAAATATCCAATGGGGTACCCCGTAAAAATCTAAGGGCAGCCAGAGCATGGAAAGCAGGTAGTATCCAGCCACCAAATTCGCGTTTTTTTTGTCTTCCGGTTGCTGAATCCCGAGGACTCAAGACCGGGGGGGCGAGGTAAAAGCGGACTTTCCAATGCCCTGAAAATTGCTCTGCGAGCTCTTCTTTGAATGCTTTGGATGAATAGAGCCTGGCCACTTCATATTCATCCTTGATCGCCATCCGTCGATAGAGCTCTCTTGCTGCGATGGCTGTAACCGAGTGCTTCTCTTCGGCTCGCATGTCTTTTGAGCGAAGCCCATCTATTAGCTTTTGATAGCGCTGTCCATACCGTTTTCCCTGATAATCCTCGAGTCGCGCTCTGCGATCAGCAATCAGATCGTCTACGTTGTGAGAGGTGACAGGGGAGATGGCTAGTTCGGCTAGTACTTCTTCAGGATTGTTTGCGAAGCAACGGCCGAGTTCGAAGGCCCGTTGGTTAAAGTCAATGGCAACGTTGTTAAGTTCGATGGCGCGCTTAATGGCCTCGCTGCTGACCGGTACCAATCCGCGCTGCCACGCAAAGCCCATCAAAAATAGATTGGCGCCTATCGTATCCCCCAAAAGTTCGGTCGCGACTTTGGTGGCATCTACCGTGTACATATTATCTTCATCGGCCTCTGCCGCGATTTGTCCGAGAAGCTCTTCTCTGGGAAATTTCGCGTCAGGGTCGTGAATGAAAGCGGCAGTGGGTTGCTCGGCGATATTGATTAAGGTGTGAGTGCGTCGCCGGGCCCCTTTGGCTAAACAATCGTGACTCGCCGCGACAACCAGATCACACCCTATGAGGAGGTCTGCTTCGCCTGCGGGAATTCGAACTGACTTAATATCTTCTTGCCTCGCGGCTATCCTTACGTGACTGGTAACGGCACCAAACTTCTGCGCTAATCCGGTCTGGTTCATTGTGGCGCAGCCTTTACCCTCGAGGTGAGCGGCCATGGCAATAAGGGAAGTAATGGTGAGCACGCCAGTTCCGCCGATACCCGCGACAACAATATTCCAGGGTTGTCGCAAGTAGGGTAGATCGGGCTCAGGAAGCGCTGTGGTGAGCCTAGTCGAGTTGGTTTGCCCTTGCCGCGCCTTTCGTTCGCCGCCTACAACCGTGACGAAGCTTGGGCAGAATCCGTTGAGACAGGAAAAGTCCTTGTTACAGGCGCTCTGGTCAATTTGCCGTTTTCTACCCAGAGGCGTTTCTCTGGGTTGCACAGAGAGACAGTTGCTTTGGACACTGCAGTCGCCGCAACCCTCACAAACGGCATGATTAATGAAGGCATGTTTGTTTGGCGTGGCCAGCTGGTCGCGTTTTCGTCTCCGGCGCTTTTCTGCAGCACATGTCTGTTGGTAGATAATGACCGTGGTGCCCTCTGTTTCCCGCAGCCTTCGCTGCACGTCGTCGAGTTGGTCACGATGATGGAGTGAAAATCCAGGCACATGATTGAAACACCCGTGAAACGCAGCGGGTAAATCTGACACCAGCGCTATTCTCAGAACTCCCTCGCCAGATAGTTGCTCGATGAGTTTGTCGATCGACAACTGACCGTCTATCGGTTGCCCGCCGGTCATGGCGACCGCTTCGTTGTATAAAATCTTGTAGGTAATGTTGACCTTTGCGGCGATGGCTGCGCGAATCGCGAGGATTCCCGAATGAAAGTAGGTGCCGTCCCCGAGATTTTGAAACACATGATTACTCTCAGTGAAGGGAGCTTGCCCAATCCAGGTAGCTCCCTCGCCACCCATTTGTGAGAAGGTGTGGGTGTTTCGGTCTGGCATCCAGGTCGCCATGTAATGGCAGCCAATTCCGCCGAGTGCATGACTGCCCTCGGGTACTTTCGTCGAGGTGTTGTGAGGGCAACCGGAGCAGAAGTGGGGGGTACGCTCCAGCGGAGAATGCTTATCTGCCAGCGAGCGCTCTTTATCCCGAATCCATTTCACTCGCTCCTCAAGCGTCGGAGATGAATAGAATCGCTGGATTCTGCTCGCGATGGCCAGCGCGATCATGGCGGGAGTTAGCTCACCTGCATTGGGAAGTAGATCCGCGCCTAATTCATCGAACTCGCCGACCACTCGTGGACGAGATCCCACGGGGTAGTTGTATAATTGGGATGTCAGCTGATCTTCAAGGATCGAGCGTTTTTCCTCGACAACCAGAATTTCGTCCAGCCCCTCTGCGAATGCGTGAGTCGCCTGAGGCTCGAGTGGCCAGGGCATGCCCACCTTGTATACCCTGATTCCGATCTCCTTTGCGGCGGCTTCATCGATACCCATGTCCCCCAAGGCTTGCAGGACGTCAAGGTAGGCTTTGCCCGTTGATATGATGCCGAAACGTGGTCTGGGGCTATCAATGGTGAGGTAGTTGAGGTTATTCGCCCGCGCGAATTCCCGAGCAGCATAGATTTTATATTTGTTGAGACGCAGCTCCTGTTCTAGAGGCTTATCTGGCCAGCGAGCGTGAACCCCATCACGAGGCAGGTCAACGTCGGTAGGGATCGAGATGCTTACTCGCTCCGGGTCGATGTCGGCGGAGATAGCCGAATCCATGTTCTCAGTGATCGCTTTCAGAGCAACCCAGCAGCCAGTAAATCGGGAAAGCTCCCACCCGAAAATGCCAAGATCCAATACTTCCTGCACGTTCGCCGGGGCAAGAACTGGGATTGAAGCGCCGATGAAATTATGTTCGGACTGGTGAGGCAACGTTGATGATTTGCAGGCATGGTCATCACCGGCAACAGCCAGCACGCCTCCATAGCGACTAGTCCCGAACGCGTTCGCGTGTTTGAACACATCCATACTGCGATCTACACCGGGCCCCTTGCCATACCACATTCCAAAGACGCCATCGTATTTGGCGCCATCAAAAAGCTGTGTCTGCTGACTGCCCCAGACAGCGGTAGCTGCAAGCTCTTCATTGATTCCGGGCTGAAAGTGAATATTGTGCCTGTCGAGGTGGGCTTTGGCCTGCCACATCGCCTGATCAACGCCTCCTAAGGGTGAGCCACGATAGCCCGAGATGAACCCTGCCGTGCTGATGCCCCGCAACGTGTCCCGCTGGTGCTGAAGCATGGGAAGGCGGACAAGGGCCTCTATCCCCGTCATGTAGGCCCGTGCCTTATCTAGCGCATACTTATCCGAGAGGCTTACCTTATAGAAAGAGGGGGGTAGCTGCGCATTCATCTGATGTTGTCCCCCGAGGCTGGAATAGGACTCATTCTCTGCCACAATTTGAGAACATAAATTGCTTTTTTCACTGATTTTCCAATTAAAATAGAAAAAATATCCACATTACTGCGATTTGGAGAGAAAAATATGCAAGATATGCTGGATAGGGTCGATCGCGCCTTGCTGTCGCTGTTGCAGCAGGATGCAAGCCTCACCACAGCGGCCTTGGCCGAGCGACTGAACCTTTCTCAATCCCCATGCTGGCGACGGGTTAACAGGTTAGAGGAGGAGGGGTTTATTCAGCGCCGGGTGGCCCTGTTGGATCGGCAGGCGCTTGGTATGGAAATCGTGGTTTTCGCGACGGTCAACCTGACCCAAACTGGGCGGCAAAATCTTCTGGCTTTTGAGTCGGAGATGGGGCGCTATCCCGAGGTTGTCGAGTGTTACACCATGACAGGCATCTGGGACTACATCTTGAAAATTGTTACCAAAGACATGCGCCACTACGAAGACTTTGTGCGCAACACGCTCACCGCAAGCGAGATGATCCGAGAGTTGCATTCACACATGGCGGTCACTGAAATTAAAAACACGACCGAGCTGCCCATTGAAAGCCAGGGGTAGGTCGGTAATTGAGAAGTCCTGCAGTCCCCGCTCCGGTGCTTTTCTTGCGGCTAACGTGCCAGCCGTGTCCCAGAGCCTTGGCTGGTGAAAAAAAGGGGGGCGATCCATGCCCCGGCGTGGGACGTTTTCAGACTCTCGTAGCGCTTCGGTCGTCCGTGACCCGCCTGAAAACGTTCCTGTCATCCTGACTTAGAAAAATAATATGCGTTGCATAATGAATTGTAAAGTGAAATTAATCAAAATCTCGAAATATTTTGCTACGCCCAACGATCACGCCCCGGACAGGGAGCCTTTGGCGAACAATATGGAATTTTATGAGGACAAAGGCATGGATATCGTTGCAAGAAGTCGCATTACCTGTAGGATTCAAGTTGCCGATAACCCATGATTAAGGATTGCTCATGTTTCGCTTAATACTGCTTCTTTCAGTCGCTATGTCCGTTTTTCCCGCCCTCGCTCAGGATAACTTGGGATGCTCTAACTCTGTTGTGCTGAATGGAGGCAAGATAGAGGTGTACGCGGCTGATGGAGGGGACACAGAGAATATTCAGTGCGCGTTGGATGCAGCGGTCTCTGGCGGTTTTCGAGATGTTTTTTTGGTGTCTTTCGAGTACGAAATTAGCGAACTAAGCGCTAGAGGATTTGTTGGAGACCTGCGTGGTGCATCCAAGGCATCAACAACCGTGCGCATCGCCGATAATTCTATGTCTTGCGATTCAGCGTCCGGTGTTGCCATGGAGTTTATTGGCGGTAACGTGGGCATCAGGAACATGTCGATATCCGTTGGTTCCCCTTGTGAATCTGGGTCCACGGCAAGTGTGGTCGCTTTTTACTCAGACCCAAACAGTTGCGCAGACAACAGGACAGTATTTGGCAATGTCGATAGGGTTGTGATGTCGGGAACTGGTGTTGATGGGTCGGATCAGGTTGTCGGGGTGAAAATGGATAGTCATCCCGGCTGCGACTCAACCACTCAAAAAGTATTGGGGACGCTTAAGGTCAATCGGTCCGAGCTTAACAAGCTTGACTATGGTGTACTCACGTCAATCGGTGGTGGGGGGCAGGTGGATGTTAACTACAGCACCTTCTCTGAGGTTGGATTGCCTATCTCTATTATCGACGCATATCAGAGCACGACGATCCTCGGAAATACCATCAACTTCAATGACGTCGCCGGCTATTCATCGGGTCTGGGCACCACCGGAGTTTTCTTGGCCAGCACGGCAGACTCTCCCTCTAATAATGCCACCACTATCAAGGGCGCCAATAAGTTTGTTGATGGAGGAGTTTCTTCTTCAGGAATAGCAGTATTGGGGGGGCAAAGCGGCAAGAGCATCAGTCATGCGGTCGCTATTTCCGACAACATCTTTGAGGGCAACGATGCCAACTCAAGCGGTAGTGGCATTGCATTTTTGGACACATCGAATGGTTTCGTCAGCGGTAATCGCTTCAAGGGTGCCTCGGGCGTATGGGTTGACCTCGCCAGTGGCGACTCGTCTCAAGGCTTTTTGGGTTCTGTGGTGTCTGGATGGGCTATTGTGGCAAACATTTTCGGTCCATCGACTGCGGCGACGGATATCTCTTTGGGATCAGGCACCGAGGGAAATATCGTAGGTCGCAGTCAGGGTTCTCCAGTGGTTTCTGGTGATACCGCTAACAACGATGTTCTCGAGAGTGCCTCTAGTGGGTCGCGTTTTTCCTCTCGGGCGGCAAGCTCAAGCTTTTCGAGATCACCAAACGTAAACCTCGATGAATTGTTCTTCGCTCAGCTCAACACCATTCGCGGTCACGCCCAGAGAGAGGCGGTAGCACGATAAGGAGCTATCTCGCGGTGGCAGCCTGCGGTGTTTGTTGCTTCGTGCTGCCATCGATCTTTTACTCGGAAGAAATTGTCATCAGGTCCTTGATCCTGTCAAAGACATCGCTTGTTGGGCCCATTGAGAGCTCACCATAGGTTTCGCGCAAGCCCTCCCGTTGCGAAATAAAGCCAAAGAACTCGTCTCTGGACATCGCAATGGTTAGGCTGTCCATTCGTGGGTACATTCGAAATCCTTCCTCAGTGAAGAGGGGGTAGCCGTCGTCCAGAAAAGCCTGTGATGTTCTCTGGTTGCTCAGCCCAAAAGGAAGCATCGCTTCTCTTGCCCAATGATTAGGCATGTCGAACTTGCGTCCGTTGTGAGTTTTCTCAAGTGTATCGATGATTTCACCAAGCTGATTGCTGCCACACTGTATCTCGTTGCGCATCTCCGGATGAGTTAGGGTTGCCAAAAACCTCACGGCATCCGCATCCAGCGAAAGATTTTTTTGTTCCATCGATCTTGGCAGGTTGCTTGGGATACCCAGAGCATCGCTCAATTCCTCCTCGAACGCATCCGCATCACTAGGTGGGCGGTAGCGGACGGGCTTAATCGTGATCGGCACAATATAGGGAAAGGCGAGATACTGGGTGATAGCAGTCCAGTGGTTTAGCCGCTTGTTTTCCATGCGAGCGATGGTCTTGTGCTTCACCAGCGGCTCCATCAGGGCGCCATTGCGGAGAGCCGTGCTGAACAAACTCTGGATAATTTGGTCTTGTCTTCGAATTACGTAGACGACGTCGATTTGCTTTGCGATGGTCGCAAGCCACTCTAAAAGGCGTCGGATACCCCGAAGATCGACCACGGTTTGGAGATGCTCGCTGGACACCAGCAAGGTATCGCACTTGGCGCGGGCATTAGCGAGCTCTGCTTTGTAGGCATCTATTAACTCTTCGACTGCTTCCTCATGACTCTTTGTTGCTTGCGTCATTTGATGGTGCATCGAATGCTTGGGGTGGTACTGCCCGATTGCAGCGAAGCCCCAGCAGTTTCCGGCGTGTGCGCCGGTCGTGGGCTGGTAGAAGCCCTGCTGCTCCAGAAGTTCGCGCGACAAGTCCAAGCGGTGCTGCAGGCTGGTTGATCCAGTCTTTTCTCCACCTATATGAAGAACGGCGCGCTCAAATGGTTTCATCAAGCAATGGCTCCAGGCACATCGAGGGCAAAAAGCACTGCCGCTCAGCACGAGCTGGCAGATGGCCCGCCCGGCAGGACTCGAACCTGCAACCTACGGCTTAGAAGGCCGTTGCACTATCCGGTTGTGCTACGGGCGGAGGCGCGCAGTATGCCAGCATCTGCTTCGGCGCCCAAGCATGCAAGCAGCAAGATTTTTACGATTCGCGGGCTCACTATTGCCCAGCCAACACTTTCATTGAGTGTAGGCGGCGAGCAGCGCTGTAGCACTGGTAACTAGAAGCTCATCGGCGGTGGATAATCTGTCAAAGCGATTGAGGAGGTCATTCTGCTCAAGAGTGGCTAGTCCATGGGCAAGTGCCCACAGTTGAGTAGCTGCCTTTAGCGGGTTAGGCCCACTATCGATATCACTGCTAGTGCCATCGGCTGCCGACTGCTTGACTGCATGACGATTTCGGCTTGCCGACCACGTTTTTCGGTTGGCCTCAATATATTCAGAAATTGCAGTGACCAATACGTAGAATGCCGATGCTTTTGTTGTGGTGACATCTGGAAGCGGGAGTTGCTCCCACATGAGGGAGAAAAACCGCTGTTTCTCTCTGGCAAATCTCAGGTAAGCAAGACCCAATGAAATGACTCGCCGCTGATCACTTGGCTCCATATTATTATGCTCTCTTGCGTCAACAAGGGCTTTGTAAAGGCCGAGAAACGCGAGCTCCTTTACATGCTCGAGCAAATCCTGTTTGTCCCGAAAATGTCGGTAGGGCGCCGCGTTGCTTACGCCAGCGCGGTTTGCGGCGTCGGTGATACTAAAGTCGGTAGTGCCTTGTGTCTCGATGAGTTCGGCAGCAGCAATGATGAGTGCATCTTTTAGATTGCCGTGATGATAACGTCGTTGTGACTCACTCATGACGCGGCTCCCAAGCCTAGCCATCCCATTGGCTTCTTGCGTTTGAGGGTGAGCAGATAGAGCGGCGGCACAAGATAAAAAGAAATGATGGTAGAGAGTAGGACGCCACCTGCTATCGCTACGGCGAAGGGCGGCCAAAATTTACCTCCCTCAAGGATCAGCGGCAGGAAACCGCCAAATGTAGTGATGGTCGTGGAGACAATATGTCGACTTGAGTCGAGAACCACATTTCGGATCGCGACCGCATCGCCCCGTGCCGCCCCCGCGTCCTGCTGAAGTGCGGTCAAAATGATGATAGCTGCGTTAATTGATACGCCGATCGACCCAATGACGCCGATGAGCGCCTGTATTCCGAGCGGGAAGCCGGAGATTGCCAGCGCAAACAAACTCAGCCCGAACGAGCAGGCGCAGACGATCAGGGCGCCTCCGGTCAAACGCCAGGAGTTGAAAGTCAACAAAATGGTGGCAATCAGGCCCGCAACAATAATGCCGAGGGGTGCGATCAGATCATTTACGACCCCTTCCCGTTCCTCGCTATCGCCACCAAAGATATAGCGATAGCCGTGAGGTAGAGCGACGGGATTTTGCGCCAGATCCCGTTTGAGCAGCTTTAGCGCCTCTTCGGGAAGAACGCCTCGCACAAGAAAGCCCTGAATGTCATTGCTGCGTAATCCGTCTCGACGCGATATCGGGCTGTCGTCAGGCTCAAGGCGCACTTCTCCCAGTGTGCTTATGGATACGGCGGGCAAAGCGGTGGGCTGTGCTTTTATCGGTAGGTGAAGATGGCTCACTGCCTCAGAGGTGGCCATTTGATCTTGTTTGAGACTTGTCCTGACAGGAATGCGTTCGGTGTCTTCAAGCAACGTCCCTCCCACACGCCCTCGAAGGGCATCATTAATTTGAGCTGCAGCGGTTGTTCTGCTCAGTCCTACTCTTCTCAGGTTCTCCTCGTCAAAATTAAAAACCAGTTTTGGCGACGCCGAGGTGACGCTCATCTTTGTGTGGGTGATGTCGGGAAGCTGTTCAAGACGTCGCCTGAACTCCTCTCCCAATGTCTTGAGAGTGGCGACGTTTGGGCCGAGAACCCGTACCTCAATCGGCGCCTCGACAGGTGGCCCCTGGTCAATACCGCGAACGATAACTTGTGCTGTGGGATATCGATTATCGAATTCCTGCTGTAGCCGCCTTATTAGCGCATCCGTTTTCTCTGCATCGTGAGTGAGAACAAGCGCTTCCAGCCAGTTTGGCGTCGACTTTTTGTTTGAGCGCATGTTGTAGTAGAAAGCGGGCGCGCTCTCTCCAACGGTCCAGTCCACCCGGCGGATGAGTGGTTCACTCGATAAATCCTCGTTAATCGCTTTCGCCAAAGAAAGCGAGTCCTCAATTGACGCGCTGTCAGGCAGGGCTATCTGCATGTAGAACTGGTCGCGACTGGTTCCAGGGAAAAATTGGTTTGTCAGAGCGCCTGCGCTCAGAAAGCCGGTGACTGGCAGAGCAAGAGCCAGTGCTATTGCACCGATCGGATAGCGAAGTGACCAGTCTAGTGAAGCTTTGAATCGGCGTGTCACGCGCGGAGATGCGGCACCAAAATGCCACCAACGGGTTGTTGCAGACAGCCCGCCCGGCAGAAGAGCTGCGGCCAGCACCGGGGTCAACGTCAGCGCCAGCACCATTGAGGAAACCAGCATGACGATGACCGAAATAGCGATGGAGCCCAGAAAATCTCCGGCGGGCCCCTCAAGAATAGCCATCGGTAAAAATGTCAGCACGGTGGTCAGCGTTGAGGCGAGCAGCGGCACGCGAAGCCGGGAAACCGCGCCGGTCATGGCGTCTATAGGTTTGAGCCCCTCAAGGAGGCGCTTGCGGACTTCGTCGGTCATCACGATTGATCCATCGACGAGTAGACCAAGCGCCACCACGAGGCCCGTGAGCGACATCTGATGAATTGGGACCTTTAGGTATAGAAGGGGGATCATAGAGAGCAGGGTGCAGAGGGGCAGGACAACAGCAACCACGGTTGCCGCCCGCCAGCCCAGGGTGAAGAGCAGCACCAGGAGTACCAGTAAAATACCCATCAGTAGATTCGTTGCGACTGAGGTAAGTCGGTCTCTTGTATAGCCACTTTGATCGTAGGCCGTCTCGATCAGCAAGCCGGCTGGTGCGTCCGCTCTGTAGTTGGCAAGAAAGTCATCAAAGCGATCGCTGTAGCGATCGACTTGATAGCCTAAATCCATCTCGACGCCCAGCAGAATCGACCTTCTGCCATTTGATAGTGCGTAGCTGTCCACCGGTTGTTTCTCGCCCCGAGTGATTGTGGCGATGTCCTGAAGCCGCAACCCCGCACCTGTGGAGTCGGTTCTCAGCTGGAGGTTCCTGATCGCTTCGAGGTTGGCGAAGTCCCCAGCGAGTTCCACGGTGAGGGCGGCGCCTGTGCCACTTAACTTGCCCGCAGGGATTTTGACGTCTGCGGCACGGAGAAAATCACTAACATCGCGGACACTCATGCCCAGCCGCGCAAGCTTTGCCGCATTTAATTCGACTTGTACTTCCTCTTCGGGCATGCCGAAAAACATGATTCGCTTGGTTTTCGGAATGGCTCTTATTTGGTCTGCGAAAAGCTCAGCCTCCCGGCGCAGTACCGAAGAAGGGATTTCTCGTCCGTCGGCGCTGGACAGAGCCATAATTTTGACGAAAGCAGTAATAAGATCATCATCAACTACAGGCGGCTGAGCACCAGCCGGGAAGGCTGCTGCCTCCATCGCCACCACGTCTTTTACTTCGGTCCAAACGCGATCAATCTCGACTTGAGATAGACGGTAGTCTGTCTCAATAGCAATCACCGATATTCCACTGGCCGAGGTCGATTTAATTTCTTCAATCTCAGGGATTTCTTGCAGCGCCTCCTCAAGCGGTTTTGTTATCAGTGATTCAACCCGGCTTGGACTGGCGCCCGGGAATAAGGTCTCTATCTTCGCAATAAAAGGGGTAATGGTCGGATCTTCCTGGCGTCCAAGCGCATTGAAAGAGCTATATCCGACCAGAACGGTGGTGAGAATGACGAGGCTAAGATAGCGAGGATGGGTGAAGAACAGTTTGGCCAGCATGAGGATCTAGCTCCTCAACGGATCGACGATCGTTCCAGGGCTGAGCCGTTGCAGTCCTCCGCTGATCACCAAGGCACTGTCCGGGAGAGTGCCTCGCACAAAGACTCTGTTACCGCGGCTATAAAGCACCTCCACCGACTCTCGCCGCGCGACGTGCCCTCCCATCTCTGCGCTAACCACCAGCACGCTCCAGAGACCTCTGCTTCCCTCAGATAGCGCGTCCAGTGGTAGCCATCCACCGTCGTCGTCGACTCGCTCCTCCAGTTTCAGCATGACAGTCTGGCCATCCAGAAGGTCAACGCTGTCGATGGGATCGAATACCGCCCCAACGGTGAGTGTGGTGGGGTCGATATCCTGTCGAACCGCCCGTAGTCGAGCTTCAAACGGCGTATTGCCGGCTTCTAGTTGATAAATCTGTCCGATTGTGAGGCTCGGCAAAACAGACTGTGGTAGACCTATGTGGGCCTCCATCATTCCCTCGGAGACAAGATGGAGCACGGGCATCGAGGGTGTTACAACGGCACCAGTTTCCACCAACTGATTGGCGATGACTCCGTCAAAAGGCGCCCGCAGTCGGCTCCGGTCGATATCGAGTTTTGACCTTTCGGTGCTTGTCTGAGCGGATGCCAGCGTCGCTTCCAGTGCTTCAGCCCTAAACCGCGCTTCGTCGAAGTCTTGTTGTGAGGCGAGCCCATCTGCTTGAAGATCGCGGAGCCTTGCCGCTTGCAGTTGCGCGAGTTCCAGCTCTGCTGCTATCCGCCTTGCCTCGGCTTGCCTGCCCTGTGCCAATGACTCTCGTCGCTTGGTGTCAAGCACTGCCAGTACCTGCCCTTGGGTCACTCGATCTCCGGGACCGGCCAGCAAATCAACGACCGTGCCAGCCACCTCAAAACCAATGAGTGAGTCATTCTCTGCGGCGATGTAGCCCAGAAACTCCGCGGAGCGTCGATAATAAGACTGCTTTTTGAACGGTGTTGTCGCGACCGGCAGTGGTGTCGATACTGAGGAAATGCTGCTGGGCTTACTGCTGTAGAGGAAGCTAGTGATAATGCCGGTCGCCGCGAGGGCGATCGTGATGGACCACAGGACTGGCTTGGCTATCTTTGGATTCTCGGTCATTTGCTTGTTCCCCTCACATTGACCTCGTGTATACACCTCCGGCGGCGAGGCAATGTTAACACTATTTACATTTCTACCTAAGTGAGGGCTGTTCGGATCAGAAGTTGCGGAACGCCGGGGATTTCGCGACACTATGCGGCCCGTCCAAGGCGGGCTTTATGGTGACTCGGGTGGTCCCCCCGCAGCGACAGGTAATAAACCCCGCCAGGCCCGGAAGGGAGCAACGGTAGTTACTGCGTCGGGTGCCGGGGTGTGGCTGCCCGAGTTGCCTCCAAATTCTTACGTGCAGACGGGGTCTGGCCAAACACATGGGATATCAAGTTCTCGCACGGAAATGGCGCCCAAGCACCTTTCAGGAAATGGTTGGCCAGCAGCATGTACTGCGTGCCCTCGTGAACGGGCTGGATAACGACCGGCTACACCATGCTTACCTGTTTACGGGTACCCGCGGGGTTGGCAAAACCACGGTAGCGAGAATCCTTGCCAAGTGTCTCAATTGTGATCAAGCGGTGCAGTCGGTTCCCTGTGGGGAGTGTCCATCCTGTGTCGAAATTGCTGAGGGCCGGTCGGTAGACCTCATTGAGGTGGATGCAGCCTCGCGCACAAAAGTTGAGGATACGCGAGATCTACTCGATAACGTGCAGTATGCGCCCACTCGTTCGCGCTTCAAGATCTATTTAATCGATGAGGTGCACATGCTTTCGACGCACAGCTTCAATGCGCTGTTGAAGACGCTTGAAGAGCCGCCGCCTCACGCTAAATTTTTGCTGGCCACCACGGACCCGCAGAAATTACCCGCAACTATTCTCTCTCGCTGTCTTCAGTTCAATCTCAAGAACATGATTCCAGAACAGATAGTCGAGCATCTCGCTAATGTGCTCGCTGAGGAGGGGGTAAGCCATGAGGAAGGAGCGCTTCGGCTCTTGGCCCGCGGCGCCGCGGGTTCCATGCGAGACGCGTTGAGCCTGACCGATCAGGCGATTGCATTTGGCTCGGGGAGGTTAAAAGAGGAGGAAGTCCGCGACATGCTGGGTACGGTGGATCGTGGACGTGTCCTTAATGTAGTGGAGTGTGTGATCGCCAATGATGCCGAGGGCATGCGTTCTGCCGTTGACCGCATCGCGGAGCATGCACCGGATTACAGCGCCGCACTGGAGGAACTCATCACTATTTTCCACCAACTGACGGTGCTTCAACTTGTGCCGGAGAGTGTCGACGGAGCCTGGAGCGACACCGCAAGAATGCGCCAACTCGCTAAGGATTTGAGCCTCGATGATACTCAGCTGTGTTACCAGTTTGCGGTAAACGGTCGGCGGGATTTACCAGTAGCACCTGACCCTCGTATTGCCCTCGAGATGACGCTGTTCAGGATGTTGGCGTTTCGACCCGCAGGTCCGTCAGTGAAAGGAGCAAAGGATTCTAGCGCTGGACCGAGCGAGGTTGCAGAAGGGGCACCCCCGACAAAAAAGCCTAAGCCACCGGTTGATCCGGTGGCAGCTCCACAGGATTCGTCGCCTCCGGGCGAGGAGCCCGTGGTCAAGCCAGCTCCCGGCCCCGCTGAGCCCTCGAATCGCGCCGCCGACACGGCTGCGCAATCGACTACAGATGCGCTGGCAGAGACTGTCAAGAATCAAGAAGCTGTTGCCGACGATGAGGGTGATGAAGATTTACCCACCCGAGCGAATTGGCCCGAGTTTTTTGAGTCGTTGGGGCTGGTGGGGATCACACAGAATATTGCCATGCACTGCGAGTTAGTGGCCGTGGCGGGCCGGCAGCTGTCTTTCGTGCTAGATGAGAGTAACGCTTCCTTGTTCCGCGAGCGCCAGATTGCGGCTCTCGAGCTAGCGTTTCAGCAGGTGCTCGAACTCCCTGTCGCTATTGATATAAAAGTTGGCAAAGTAGGTAAACAAACGCCCTTTGCCCTGCGGGCCCAGCGCGCCGAAGACCGGCAGCTGGCTGCGGAGAGGGCATTGGATGAGGATCAAACATTTGCGTATTTGCTGGGTGAGTATGACGCCACGGTGATAGAAGGCTCAATTCGTCCACCGACGAGCTATGGGGAGACATCATGAAGCTTGGCAACATCATGAAGCAGGCGCAGGAGCTTCAAGCGGGGCTGGCGCAGGCACAAGAGGCGGTGAAGGCTATCGAGGTGGTTGGAGAGGCCGGAGCTGGTTTGGTAAAGGTTCAGCTAAATGGCGCCATGACGGTGAGTCGCGTCAGCATCGACCCCTCGCTGCGGGAAGAGGAGCAGGAGGTGCTTGAAGACTTGCTCGCGGCGGCGGTTAACGACGGCATAAGGCGAGCTCAGGAGGCTGCGCAGCGGACGATGAGTGAGGCGGCTGGAGGCATAAAACTCCCAGATGGCTTCAAGATGCCGTTTTAAATCATTGTTTATATGAAATTTTCTCCAGCTATAAACGAGCTCATCGAGGCCCTTCGCTGCTTGCCTGGAGTTGGCCCGAAGTCTGCCCAGAGGATGACCTTGCACCTTCTAGAGCGCGATAGATCAGGAGGCTCTGCGCTGTCTCAGGCGCTTGCCAATGCACTCAGTCGAGTAGGTCGTTGCGAGCGCTGCCAGAATTTTACAGAACTTACGACCTGTGAGCTTTGCGGAGATCAGCGCCGAGATCACGGCCTTCTCTGTGTAGTTGAAACGCCAGCTGATGTGATTGCCATCGAACAAAGCGGCAGTTTTCGTGGAATTTACCATGTGCTGATGGGGCACCTATCGCCACTCGACGGGATAGGCCCCGAGGAAATTGGCCTCAACAGGCTCGAAGCCCGTTTTGACAGTGAGGCAATAGCAGAGGTCATCTTGGCAACCAATCCCACGGTTGAGGGTGAGGCGACTGCCTACTATATCGCTGAACGAGCCCGACAAAGGGGCTTGAAAATTACCCGCATTGCCCATGGTGTTCCCCTTGGTGGTGAGCTCGAGTACCTCGATTCTTCAACCCTGGCTCATGCCTTGTCGGGGCGAACCGAGGTTTCAGACGTTGATGGGAGCTGATCCGCGTGGCCTCACAGGATAGTGGTTGGGAGTGGATAAGTTCTTCAGCGGGTCTCCGGGAGGCATGCGCCGAGGTCGTCGCTCGCGGCGTGGTGGCGGTCGACACCGAGTTTAGGCGTCGGGATACCTTCTATCCTCAAATAGCCCTCTTGCAGTTGGCTACTGAAGATAAATGCTGGCTCGTTGATCCCCTATCGATCGATGACCACCACGCGATTGGTAGCCTGCTGGTGGATCATCGAGTGACAAAGATTCTGCACAGTGCCAGTGAGGATCTTGAGGTATTTGAGCGCTGGTTGGGAGTGGCTCCCGTCCATTGGGTGGACACACAAAAGGCAGCCGCTATGCTTAATATGGGATTTGGATTGAGCTACAGGGGACTTGTGGCGGCGCTCCTCGATATTGAGTTGAGTAAAGACGAAACAAACTCTGATTGGCTGGCCCGTCCTCTGTCCGAGGCTCAGTGTCAGTACGCGGCCGCCGATGTGCAGTTTCTCGCTCTCTGCTGGCCGATCATCGAAGGCATGGCGGAGCGGCGAAATATTCTTGATTGGTTGTACGCTGAATCGGCAGCTCAGACGACCGGTGGTCGCGGGCCATTGGCAAAGTTCAAATCCGCCTGGAAATTATCCACTGATCAGTTGGCCGTGCTGCTCGCGCTGCTTGATTGGCGAGAACTTACGGCACGGGCAACGGACAAACCGAGATCGTGGATCGTGCCCGACCGGACGATCAATGAACTTGCGCGCGTGATGCCCGAAAACAAACACAAGCTTTCCAACATTGATGGACTGCCGGCATCCTCCATTCGCCGCTATGGGGCCAGTTTGCTTGATGTCATTGCTCAGGGGAGAGCTCTGGCTAAAGAGGTACCACCATCCCCGTTACCAGCTCCAGCCTCCGCGGCAACCAGAGCGCTCGCCAAGCGGTTAGCACCAGCGCTTCAGGATCTGGCACAGGGGTTGTCGATGAATGTTGAAATACTGATGCCAAATCGGGAGCTTGAGTTGCTCGCCAGAGAGGCTACAGGCGAGACCATAGAAATTCCACCGGCTTGGCTAGGCTGGCGCGCTGAGGCTGTCATTAGGCCGATGAGAGACGTCGCCGCAAAGATTGGCGCATCCCCATGCTAGTAAATGTTTATCGAAGCCCGCGGAAAGAGCTTACCTACATCTACCTGCCTCATGATAGTAAGCTTGAGTGCCTGCCTGATACGCTTCGGGAGACCTTCGGGGAGCCTGAGCTGGTTGTAAGTCTGCATTTGACACCCGATCGCAAGCTGGCGCGTTACAGCGGAGAGTATGTTTTGTCTGAAATAGAGCAACAGGGCTTTTTCTTGCAGATGCCCCCAATCGAGAGAGAGGATACATGCTGACGCCTCTCTCCTACGGCATTGCGCTGTCGCTGTACATTTTGGCCGCACTGGTGGCGTCCGTGTTCGTTTATCGCCATTGGTTGAAGGGCGCCGGCCCACTTGCCCGGCGCATCTTGATAGGGGCGATGTTGGGAGTCCTGATTGCCCCCGCCTTACCAGCCTCCGATGCCGAGACTCTTGCGCCGGCGTTAATCGTTGCGGTGTTCAACCTCGCCTTTGTAGGGGGATGGTCATCCGCCAAGGGTGCCTTCACCGTACTTGCATTGGCTTGCGCGCTAGGCATGTTGGCTGGGGCTGGCACCACCGTGGTGTCCAAGTTCTGGCGTTCAACTTAATTTTTTCAACAAGAGACACTGACATGAAGTTTACGGGCACAGAACGCTATGTGGCGACCGATGATTTGAGAATGGCTGTTAATGCGGCGGTGAATCTGGAGAGGCCACTGCTTATCAAGGGCGAGCCTGGCACTGGCAAGACGATGTTGGCCGAGGAGGTGGCTTCGGGATTGAGCAAGCGCTTGATTCAGTGGCACATCAAGTCGACTACCAAGGCTCAACAAGGTCTCTATGAGTATGACGCCGTATCCCGGCTTCGTGACTCACAGTTAGGCGATGAAAAAGTCCACGACATCCGAAACTACATTAAGAAAGGGAAGCTCTGGGAGGCATTTGAGTCCGAAGAGCAGGTGGTGTTGCTGATTGATGAAGTTGATAAGGCGGATATCGAGTTCCCCAATGACCTGCTGGTTGAGCTTGATCGCATGGAATTTTTTGTTTACGAGACAGGAGAAACTATCAAGGCAAAACACCGCCCCATCATCATAATTACCTCCAATAACGAAAAGGAGTTGCCAGACGCTTTCCTCCGCCGATGCTTCTTCCACTTTATTAGTTTTCCCGATCGAGACACGATGCGTGAGATTGTCGATGTTCATCACCCCAGCATTGCGCAAAGTCTGGTCGCTGAGGCCCTGGAGGTATTCTTTGAATTACGTTCCATCCCGGGCCTTAAGAAAAAACCAAGCACGTCGGAGCTCATCGATTGGTTGAAGCTACTGATGGCTGATGATATTCCCGATGAGGTGCTGAAGAATCGCGACCCCACCAAGGCGATACCCCCACTCTATGGTGCGCTGTTAAAGAATGAGCAGGATGTTCAGTTGCTTGAGCGTCTAGCGTTTATGCATCGGCGTGAGACCCGATAGGGACCATCCATGCTGATCAATTTTTTTCACGGTCTGAAGGACGCCGGTGTGCCTTGCACGA
>Ga0255767_1001549_pt1 | contig 20344 bp, 15 predicted proteins | sample 071ome_24_FD_179967 | JGI IMG/M metagenome (GOLD analysis project Ga0255767, IMG submission 179967) | Coastal salt marsh microbial communities from the Groves Creek Marsh, Skidaway Island, Georgia - 071402CT metaG (version 2) | ecosystem: Environmental > Aquatic > Marine > Intertidal zone > Salt...
AGAGCGGCAGCGGCAGAAGCCGCGCTCGCAGTCGCGCTTGTTGCAGAGTTAGTGGCCTGAGTAGTTGCCTGAGCCACCTGACTTGTGACAGCAGTTTCAGCCCAGTTTTTAGTGACAGCATCTTGAGCGTCAGTCGGATCAACCATGTTCGTGATCTTGTAAGCGCTGCTCAGATCAATGTTTTCAAGAACCCTAGGGTGAGCGGTCGTCGCACGCCATCCGTTAGTAGACGAGTAGACGTAAAGAATCTCCTCGTCAGTAGCGTAGTAAGCCTGACCAACAATAAGGCTAGTAGTAGGACGGTTTGCTGATGTCCCAATATCAATATGCCCATCAAGAGCGTTAACGTGAGTGTTAGCCTCACGAGCATCAGTAGCAGTAATGACATGCTCAATAATTGACGCATCACCATGAGACTGTGCAGCGGTATCATCAGCGCCCCGCTGCAAAACAATAAGATCCGTGCCGTTGACAGAAGAAATAAGGACTTTTTCCTCATTAGGCTTCTGCCGGTTAATAACAGCGAAAAACGGGCCTACGTTTCCAGTCGGCCACCCAGTAAACCCACTAGTAGGAATAGTAGTAGCAGTAGCGTTAAGAGGGCCAACGAGTAGAGTTGCCCTGGCCGATCCCTTATAGTCTCTAATTGCCATTAAACAATTTCCTCTACCGTTAAAACAAACGTGCCTTGCCAGCCCAGGCCGCCTGTTGCCAAGGATTCGGGTCGCCATTCAAACCCTGTAGCGTGGACTGAGTATACCAGACCGCTCTCTTGATAAAAGAACAAAGCACCCGACTGTACTAGGTTCATTAAAAACCCAAGTTCCTCTACCGGATCACGGATAATCTTTGCCCCATCAATATCTAACTCTTGATAGTTCATTATTGGAACATTCCAAGAGGAAGCCTTGCCCACCGCTGGCACGCTACGCAACTCCCATCGGGTAATAGCAGGGTTGCTCGTCCCAGGAATGATTACGTAGCGAGGCTCTAAACGAGAAAACACTAAACCGTCTGTGCTTCTATGACCGCTAGAAATGCCTGAATCCATGCTTACGCGAGCAGACCGATACCAGTTGCCGCCATCAGCCTTGTAGTCTAAGAAGATTCCTCCGTCATTTGGCTCAAACCACTTAACCAGTTGATAGAGGCCAGCCTTGTTGTCCTCAACGCTATACGAGATGCGACCCTGCTCAAGCCAGCCAGGAGCCGGGGTTTCAAGAATTTCGGCGTAAATCTTGCCACCAGCCTGCGCAAACACCCTACGCCCAGTAACCGTTGTTGACTGAGCGTTAATCCCATCAACAGTAGCGACTGCCGTTATCGCCGTATCAATGCTATCTGGGGTAGATCCCGTAAAGGTAGGCCAAACAAATTGCGTTTCTTGAGCGATAAGGTCATTAGCAAAAGCAGGAGTCAGGGCAACATTTGTGTATTCGGACAAATCCATGCGCCCAAGACCTTGCGCTTTTGTCGGGGGGAAATAAGTGCTAACCGTGTCTTCGTTCTCTGGAGACTCATAAGCATCCGTAATGCTGGACTGCGTGTACCAGACAAAACGATCCTGACCCTCAAAGTCATAAACAGGAGTATTGGTAGGGACTTTTGCTCCAGAAGTTAGAAGACCATTAGCGTCAGCAACCATCATCCGAAAACCGAAACGAGTGCCAACAATAATAAAACCTTGGTAAGAAGTAATGCTGTACCCGATTTCTCCATCAGGCAATGTCTGGGCAACAACCGGGGCGTCAAACGTAGCGCCGGTAGAGTCTAGTTGAAGAAAATGAATAACCCACTTATCGCCGTTACCGCCAAGAAGGTACGTCCCGTTAGGGGCACGAGTACCAGCGACCCACTTAAAGTCGGGAATTGGATGCTGGTAAATCTGAGTAGGAGAAGCGCCTGGAGTGGTATCCCACAAAACATTATCCATGTTTGTAAGAAGTCGATCCTGCGACCACAGCACAAAATTATTAGTTCCGTGCGTAGAGGGATGAAAAGTATCAACAAGAGTTAAAACGCCAGCAGCATTCTCGTATCGGGAGATATCCGATCCGTGAGAAACAATCGCGTACTCACCATCGGTACTAATGCCCGTAGCAACCCCGCTACCAGGCAAGGTAAGTTCTGAAACAGTCCAGTTAGTAAAATCCGTTATCATAAAAACTTTAGTGCCGACTGCCCCAAACAAGTCGCCGTTAACTTCCTGAAGATACGTTTGCGCCGTAGCGCTTTCAGCAATATCAGCAACCTCGTTAGTCTGGTTTAGCAGAGAACATTGCCATTGATTTGAGAAGTCAATGTTTATGCTTCGGTAATACCTGTTAATATCCGACTCGTCACGATCCATATTGGACTGGCCGCTGCCCTTGTTCCAAGACGAAACCGTGTGCCGCCAAACACCTTGAGGAAGTAGAGTCAAGTCGCGTGTACTAGAAACGTTGCGCTGCTCAACAACCTTAACGCTGCTGCGCGTCCATTGGCCGCTAGAAGTATCGACCAAGAAAGCCCTGCCGCCCACTCCAACAACATCAGGAAGATTATCAATAAGGCCCTGCTGAAGAGCGTCGTAATACGGCTCAGAAACCGTGGCGGTTATGCCAACGGTTCCAGTAGCGCCACCATCCCAAAGACCAGTCATATACTTATATACCTATTGTAATCGGGTTCTTAGAAATCAACCGCGTGTACTCCTCATTCACCCTCCGCTGATACACCCGCTCCAGTCTTCCCGCATCCGTGTTGTTCGCCGTAGCAGCAACTTCATCAGCCCTACGAGCATCTGTTTGCGTCTGGACTTGATTGCGACGAGACTCCGTAGTGCGCAGCAAGCCAATAGCCACACCAAGCGGAGGAATGTCGTGAGCAGTTTCAGCAAGACCAACAACGGTACTAACATCGTCAGACAAGTTAGTCGCTTTTGTGTAAAGAGTCCGGTAAGTAAACTTAAGGCGAGCGCCCCCAGTAGGAACGTTGTGCATCAACTGAACCTTACCGTCATACACCCGATACGAGTTGTTATCCATCTCATACCAAACATCAGGAGTGCCAGGAAGCCGATAAAGAACCTGAACAATGCCCTCAACATAAACACCGGCAGGGAAAGGATAAGTCTGGTAGGTCGTGTCAATATCAGTTTCCCAGGTAGCCAGCGGGTACAAGCCAACAGAGGGGCTACTTAAAATACTGAACTGATGGTTTAGTTGGCTGAACGCCTGCCAGTTAGTCATTCGTGGACGGACGTAAACAAAATCACCAGCAGAGCCAGCCTGCTGAGGAGCGTTATCGTAACCCGGTATAACAAGAACGCTTCGTGAAGCGCTGCTAACATTTCGCACGTACCACACGTTAAGACCGCTAGAAAGAATAGTGCCAGGCTGGATCTGGGTTGTGTCCATGTCCAAGAAAATCTCGGTCTGCCCAGCAGCGTAATCAGTCTTAATAATGTTTAACTGTTCAGTAAGAGTTCCGTAAGTAAGACGCCGAACCTCAGCGACCATATCGCTCATCGTAGTCATTAAACAACCGCCTCAAGAGTATACCCAGCCGCCACCAGGGAATTATACGCGAAACTATTTTCCTCTGTTATAAACTGATGACCACCGGGAATGAAAACAGTAGCGGCCTTAATGTCCTCGTTTAGCGGAGCCTGAGCAGCAGTAACCGTGCCATCTGAGGAGATGAGAACGCTCTTATATGACGGAGGGCTGTGAAAAACCTGCCACAAGGTCAAGTCACTAATCACCGGAGGCGGGATAACACCGGGCTTAGTTACTGTGGGAACCAAACGGTACTGAGGCATTAGTTTCTACACTTCCACTTCCTACGAGCCTTACGTAGCCGCGAGTTAGGATCCTTAGCAGCCTTCGGAAACATCTTCATCTGCCCCTTGCTACGGGCGCAGTAACTCTTCTTACGCTTACCACCCTCAGGCTGAGGCCGCTTAATGTCCTGACCCTTTGCACGCAAAGATGCGCGGCCCTTCTCATTCAAGCCGCCGTCAGGGTTCTGGCCTTCTTTACGAGTCCAAGCAGCGGTCTTGTACTTCTTCTTGACCTTTGCTGGCTTCTTAACCTTGGCCTTCTTTTTAGCCACTTAGCGGGACTTTCTCTTTCGCCGCTCATTTTCCTGGGCCTCAAGCAAGTTGTCAACCTTTTTACTCGCGTTCAAACGAGCAACACGATTCCTGCGCTGCTCAGTACGCCGCTGACCAGGCTCCTCGCCCTTCTTCTTAGGGCCATCCTTTAACGCGCCGTAACGAGAAGAACGCTTCTTAGGGCCTTCAGATCCCATCTTCTTAACGGTCTTCTTGCTTACCTTTACCGGGGGCTTAAGAAAAGCACCATCGTAATTAGGGTCTTTCTTTGGCTTACGCTTAGGCATTGGCTAGTCTCCAACCTTCTTCTTGTCGCACATTAAGACCTCTTAGGGCTAGGTGGGCGGGGGCCGTCGTATTTCTCAAAACGCTCACCGTTCCATTGGTATTTTCTAGGAGGATTGCCACGCAAAACAATGAGCCCAGTAGGAATCTTCTTAGAAGTTTTAGGAGTCAGGAACGAGTAAAGGTTGGACGTAATTCTTTTACCACCAGGCTTAACGTTAACAACTTTTTCTTGGACTGGCCTTTGGCCTGGACGCTTATAAGGAGGAGCGCTACCACCAAGACCTAGGTTTTTACCACCAGGGCGAGAAGAATTATCAGAAGGAGAATCAGAGGAGGCTTTCTTTGTTTTGTTGCCCTCTAGCCTCATACCCTTTTTTTCCACAACTTTCATTTTTTCCCAGCGCGCTGTTTTCTCGTTCCAACGACGAGCAGTTCTTCCTTTGGCGCCTTTTCTGATCGTGCCGTCTTTAACGCCTTTAGCCTTTTGCTCAGCACGACGCTTGGCTTTGCTGCGTGTAACTTTGTAAGCCATTGCTTCTCCTGAATAGGGGAGTGCCCCTCCCCGCTGGCTCATACCAAACGGGGAGGGGACTCAATCATCACGCTGTGTCGATGTACACCATTGATTCGGGACGGAAAATGCTGTACCCGACCAAGTGATGCCAGCCGACGCTGGCGAAACGACGCAACTTGTCCACAACCGGCGACACGACCGTGTTCGGGGTCGGGCCAAAGCCGGGGGCGTTGCTATGAACCTTTGCAAATGCCTCAGCGCCCATCAGGATCGCCTTAGTAGCAGTTGGCAAGTGGTTGTTAGCGATGATGTTCACACCTTCATACGTACCAACCTGGCCGTAGAAAATGTTATTGCCGCCCATGCCCTGCTCGCGCATTGTGACATCGCGCCAGCCCGACTGGTTGCTTCCGCTCAGAGCCTCGCCACGAAGGGCCATGACCTGAGCAGGCGAAGCGATGAGAGTCCAGTAAGACCCGTTCATCGGACGAGCGTTGTTCTCCTGCAACTTCAGAACAGCGGAACGGATACCCGCAGATGAAAGACCGCTAGAGTCTGTAACCGTGTGAACAGTTCCAGTAGAGGCATCATCGTAGGTCACCGAGCCAGCCTGCAAAGCAGTAGCGGCAAGAGTGTCGATGGAAATACCAGCGTTGTAGCCCACGCGCTCCGCAACCAGCGGATCAATCGGAACCATGCTGGTTCCACGCAGAAGAGCGGTCGTAGTAACCGCATTGCCGTATTCAGACATCGAAACGACAAGGCCCTTGGCTGACATAGAAGCAGAGTCAACGTCAATGTTCTCCAGAAGAGGAGTCGTTGCTTCTGCGAGGTCGTCAACAAAAGAAAACCGGACAGACGAGCCACGGTGCGTCAACTTGGTTGCACGCACGGTAGCAAACTGATCCAGAATCAGTTGAGGACGGAGTGACGGGTACGCTACAAGATTGTAGGCCGTCGTAACGAACTGCGAACCTGCCGTAATGTCAACGGCGGGGGCAGGAGCGTTGTTGGTCAACGGGCCAGCAGCGGTTACGACCTCTCCAGGGGAGTAGGACGGGGCCGCTACAGCACCGTTTTGGTTTGCGCCGGGAGTCCCGGTTCCTGCTGGCATAACTTACCTCACAAAAAATTACTCGTCGTTATTGGTTGGAATACCTAGTTCTTGAGCAACAGCAAGAAAAGCATCCGTACCACCTTGACTCAACGCTTCTTGCATCTTCATCAAAGTAGCCTGTTCGGTAACGTCTTCAAATTCGCCGCCACCAGAAGCAGCCATAACTCTTTGCTGAGAACTTAAATCAACTTGAGGTTGTTCGACTTCTTCGTATTCTTCTTCGTCGTCATCGACAAACTCAATAAAGCCTGCTGCCTCAGCAGCGTCAAGAATTGCGTCCTCGTCCAGTTCGCCCTTGTAAGCATCCGCAAAATACTTCATGCGCGGATCTTCCATTGGCAGCCCTGCACGCTGGAAAGCGACCTCTCGCTTCATGTCGTTCAGTTCTGCTTCAAGTTTCTTGGCCTTGTTTGCCGCACGCCTCAGACTCTTAATTGAACCAGGATCGTCGTCGCCGTCAAACTCGTCGTCCAGATACTCTTCACTTGCCATTACTTCCCCATTTCCTATACTCATAGACGCGGGAGTACGCCTACGGAGGGTCTATTTACATAAGACAATTCACGGACTGCGCCTTGCGCATCCGGCAATGTTAACGACCAGCGCACCTCTTATTCAGAGGGCCAATCAAGCCAACAGCAAAACTATACACTAGTAGGAAGCCGATCCTAGACCCGACGCTCCCGACTCGCCGCCAACGTAGCCACCGCCTCCACGGTTACTAGCCCTACGAATCCGCTGAACCTTTGCCACCGCTTCTTGAGCAGCAGAGTCACCAAACGCTCCACGAATTAACTGCTCCTGACTGGCCGTGTTAGCCTTACCGCTACTTAGTCCACGTAACTGATTCGCCTGGCTAAATCCTTCAACCATCTGGCTCTCTTCGCGCACACCACGGTCATATAAGTCCTCAGCCAAATCCTTAGGCAAGTTTGCTATACCCTGGCGTCCCGCTATGGTTCCAGACAAAGACGCCGCAGATTGCTTCTTAAGGCTGTCTAGGACGTTATCTGGGTCAAGGAAGTAAGCCGCTAGACCGCCCTCGTCAATACCATAGTAATTTCGCATAGTTGTCTTAAAGTCCTCAGGGGCTTGAATAGCGGCAGCGCCAGCCATAGCAGCCCGGTCAGACAACTCTTCAGCATCAACACGATTAGTCAACAAATCAGTAACAGAGTTATAAATCATGTTATCTGGCAAGCCATAGCGTTGATCTAGCGCTTGAGCGGCCTGCTCGTACTCCATGTACTCAGCCTCAGTAAACGGAATACGGTCATTAATAAAACTTTGCATAGCCGGAAAACGCTGCTTGTAAGCAGGCTGGTTACGCATCTCAAGATAAATGTAATCTTCCGTGTACCCGTCAGCAGAAGACTTAATAGCCCAATCCGCTAAAGCACCTAAACCAATACTCCTAAAGTACGCGGCTATCGTGTTTCCCTGCTGCTTCAGGCGTTCTTTTTCTCGCGCTGCCGCAGAATCTTCTGCGGGTGTAGTGCTGCCGCCACCAGGAGTGTTAGCGGCCCCAATGCTGTTCGCCCAGTCAATAAACCCAGGGTTAGGGGCGTAATCGCCGGGAGTGTAAACAGCAGACCCGTCTCCTGGGTTAAGACCATTGTAGGTAACAGATGGCGCTTGCTGAGCGGAAGCGTCTAACGGATTGGGAGCGGCAGCGGCAGCAGCAGCAGCAGCATTATTGCGAGCCTCAATCTGCTCCAACTGCCTCCATTGAGCAGCAGTAATAGCACTAATGTCACCACCAGAGTTGAGCCTGCGCTCTGCCTCTTCAATAGAAATAGCCATCAGATAACACCCATTCTCTTAGCCATGCCCGTTAAGACGCTATCAATGGTTCTGCGACCGTTATCTGTCTCTTGCCACTCAGGCTTATTCCGCAACCATTTCTTGTAATCGTAAATGCTCATAACTTCGGGCATACCCTTATCGTTAGAAACAGCCTCAAAGGCGTAAGCCAAGTTTGGGTCGCTCATGCTCGTCGGCGTATACTCCAACACTTCTCTTAGGGCAGACTGCCACGGAGCAGTTGCATCCCACAGATCTTCACCAGCAGCCAACTGGTCGCTAAACTGCGGAAACCGCAACATAGCCTCCTTCCTAAACTGCTCCTTGTAAGCGTTTAAGTTCATCTCACCCTTAGACAACTTATTCTCAGCGTCAAGGAACCACTCGTTAGCGTGCGTTACACCGTTACGCCGAGCAGATTCACGCAACTCTTCACCGTAGTTAAGGGCAACATCAGCGGCCTCTTCACGGCTGTACGTATCAACAGCGTACTTTCTAAACTCAGAAAGTTGCTCAGGTCGGTCGTAACCACGCGAGTAGTATATTTCCGTAAAATTGTTGTAATCGCTTTCAGGAATGGTGTCAGGATCAATACCTAACTGACCTAGAACGTTACGCAGGTTATCGGTAGCCTCTTGCTCAAACTGAGCGTACATCTCTGGGGTATCGTTGCCCGGCTTATTCTTCTTAAAATACCAGTCACGCGCATACTCAGTACCCTGATCTCTCCACCACTCAAGTTCTTTAAGGGTTTGGGCTGCTGTAGCGTCATCCAGTTCCGACAAAAACGTAGGGCTATCAGGGTCTAAATCAATAAGAGACTCAAACCATCTACCAAGACTCCCGGTTGGGTCATTACTAATAAGAGAATCAACTTGGTCAAGTTGGTATTCCTCAAAATCTTCAATACGCTTACCAAGACGCTGCTTCCTCTTGCCGCTAGCCTTCTTGTACTCCTCAACCAGAGCGTCAAGTTCTTTCCGCTCAGTAGGCGTTAAAAACGAGTAAATGAAATCAGTCTCCATTAGAGTTGACCACCCAACACTCGCCCTAGAATGTTTACGCCCCGCACAACTTTAGAGTACGCTTCAGCGTCAGCCGTTTGAGACAAGGCATCTTTAATACCCTGAGAGAAATTATACCCTGGAGTAGTAGTCTGGCTCCCAGTCCCCAGCCCAGTAGTTACCGCAGGACTCTTAGCCGACTCCTTATTCAACCGCTTGGACAACCGATCAGCCTCACCCACGCCTATCGTTCGTCCAATAGTCCGACGCGCAGTAGCGTCCCCTGTAGCGCGGATATTCTGACCATCCATCTTCTGAACAGTTCTAACGGTAGATACACGGCCACTACCGCCCCTAGTCATAGCCTTTACAGCAGCGTCTTTAAGCGCCTTCTTGTCAAGGTCTACGCCAGATGCTTCAAGAAACTTGCGAGCAGCCTCAGGAATGGGAACGTTTCTTCTTGATCCAGGGTTGCTGTTGTACCAAGAGTTAGCCATCTGTAGGTTGATTTGTGCGGCGTTAATAGCCCAGTTCCGGCTATCTCCATACACAACCGCGCCCGATAGGTAGTTCTGTGTAAAGCCCTCGTCATCAACAGCAAGGCCCAGTAATGATGAGTTACCTGTTAACAAGGCGTAAGCAAGCGCGTTCTCGTATTGAATGTCCCTCTGCGTGTTAGCAATCTCGGGAAGAAGAAACGCCGCTTCTTGCTCTGCGTTTTGAGCGCCAGCATCCATGTAGGCGTCAATCCCGCGCATACTTCCGCTTTCATCGCGCACAGTCCACAAGTTAGGGTTTTGTGGGGAAGGTAAAACTCCGCTTTGACTTGGAGAGACTGAGCCAAGACCTTCAGACTCTAGAAACTGTGACGCAGGATTACCTAACGAGGGAGCAGGCCCCATTGCGCTTCTTGAATACTGGCCGGGTTCCTCAGCCATTTAACTCACCTCACTATACGTATCCAACATTGCGCCAGGGAACGCAAGTTGTTCTATATCGCCATAAAGCCAACGTCGCTGCCACGCCTTAAACGTTGGGTTGCGTCGGTTTAAATCTTCAACAAACTGCTCAAACGCTAACAACAACTCTGAGTTAACGTTAGCCGCAATAGTAGAACCACTCTGGTTAGCAGCGCTCCACACTTGTTGACGGTAAGACAAATACTCTTGCATACCGTTCAATAACTCGTGGTTCTCAGGGTCTTGCTGAAAATTGATAGCAGCGTCAGAGCCACCCGTCATAACCATCATCATCTGGATTGCTTGACTAAATCTTGATGACCCAGTTTCCATCATGTCTTGATACCAGCCGTAGTACATTGGATCTGACTGCATCATCATGCGCTTTTGCTTTACAGCGTAAGCCAGTTGTGGATCTTGACGATAAGAAGTTAAGCCCATCTGCTCAGTAGTAATATCCAGGTTGCGTCGGAAACGAAGCCACTCAGTCCAACCCGCAGAAATACTAGAGGCGTTTAACGCCTCCATTGGGCTTTGCATCTCCCTGTAATTCCTAGACAGTCCAGGAATCTTGTTAGATTCTTGCCACCGTAATGCGCTGGGATCATAAACATATTCAGAGTCAGGATCGGGGTCATTCAATATAGCGCCAAGCATACTCGGCTGGTTAGTGAGGACAGGGGCCAAAGACTGAGTTAGATCAGCGTACTTAGAGGCACGACGGACGCTCTCTGCCGTAACGTCAACACCCCCAACGCTCCGCGACCCTTTACCGCTACCAATGTATTGGAGCAAAGAACCGTACTGCTCATTAAAGTAACGGTCACCCTCGTCGCCATACGTTCTTTGATAGTGCTTGTACTCGTCAGACAACGGCTCAATAAGGTTAGTAAACTTGGGGCTAGTAGGAGCGAAACCGTTAAACAACATGCGAACAAAAGTGAACCCTATTGCCTGATTTGACGCTTCCTCATAGAGAGCCTGGTTACCGGGATTCTCCCGCTCTCCTGCTTGAATCTTCAACTGTTCTGTTCTAAGAACATTATCAAGCGTGTAAGAGAAAGCCTTTGTCTCTTTGTCAAAAAACTTTGCTAGCGCAATGTCTCCACCTTTTTGAAGGGTGGCAGGCAAGATAGATCGCAAGACGCTATTGGGCGGCCCCATCTCACCAAACAAATACTTTTGGAACTGGGCGTAAAGTGCGCCTCCTTCTTCTTCACCAAAAACGTCGCGCATTAAATCAGGAGCGTATGGCTTCAAGATAAAACCGTGCTTCATCATCGCAGAAGCAGGAACGGTCACAACCGGGCCAGGACGGTGGAAAATACCGTACCCAGTTTCAGGCATTAACAAGTTAACGCTACCCAGGTCAAGGCCCATGTCATCTACGTACTGTTCCATTCCAGCCGGGAGCATGTCTTTTAGGAACGCAAAACTTACCTCGTTGTCGTCATTAACAAGTTCCCCGCTCGCATAGGGGCGTGACCACATAAAGGTTATTAGGGCAGCGGCAGCCGGGTCTCGGGTACTCAACCGGCCTATTGCTTGCACAGCGTTTTGACCAGCGCTAATAAACGGGCCGACGCGCTCAAACCTGTCCCCTAGCCAAGTACGACGCTCAATCGTGTACAAGTATCGCTTGGTGGCTCTAAGGCTGTCTAGGTGCGACCTAAAGTAAATGTCACCAACTTCTTGTGCGCTTAAGAACGTGCGCCCTTCTTGCCTAGCCTTTTCTACAGCACGATTTATTCGCATGTCAAACACACGACGGTACTCACGACCGTAAAACGGCATACGCACAAAAGCGTCTTCGGGCATAGAGCCGATTACCTCAAAAACTTTTTGGACTCCCTCACGATACAACTCAGTAAGTTTCTTAATCTGCCCTGAGGTGTACGTAACCGTATTTCCTACAAGCGGAGTGAGTAACTTCTCATCAGCAGCGCCGTTCTTTGCTGCAACGGTACTCTTAAACCCTGGAGACTCAGGATTAACAGTCCCGCTTCGGATCATGTTACGCAACTCACCGCTAGGAGTTAATCTCTCAAACAACCCAAGAACGGTGTTTAAGTATGCCTCCCTATTAGCGATATCTTGAGCAGATCCCGACTTTGGCAAACCAAACTGCTTAGAGATAGTCGGCGCTCCAAAACGCGACTGCCCTTGGCTTTTACCGTAAACGTCATCTACCTGACCCTGAAGGAACTTCCACTCAATTCTCCCTTGAGGTGTGTCAAAGTACGCAATAAGTTTCTCAAGCGCTTCGTCTGTAAATATCAACTCTCCGTTAGGGCCAGTCTCAACGTCAGCCTTCATAACCCTTCGGCCAACGCCGCTCTCATAGATTTGCCGTAACTGTGTTGCGTTACCTTCAAAGTACTCTTGACGCCTCTTGGCAATTTCTTCCGCAGACTGACCAAGAGCAGCAGGCCCAATAAAGCCTCCAGATTCAATATCTCTTGGGTCAAGTTTAGTAAACTCAGTAGTTGTTCCCCTTGACCATGTGTATTCGTTAATGCGTGAGTTAAGAGTTAACTGATGGCGAGTAGTCATGCGTGCGCTAGCCGCATCAGTAGCAACACTACTAAGGCTATTGCCAGCAAAAGCGTTTCTCTTATCTGCCGTAATCAACTGGGTCATAAGGCTAGCGCCAGCGTCTTGATACAACTCTGTCTGGTAAGCCATGTTTTTACGAACTTTTTGTTGCGCGTACATCTCTACGGCTTTATCCGGCTCGTACAACTGACGGAGACGCTTCCGAAGAACCTCTAAGTTTTCTTGAGCCAATTCTAGGCTAGCCCTAGCGTTAGCAAAATCATTCACCAAGTTAACGTCAATATCCCCGTCAAGAACTGGTGTCCTAAATTCCGGTAGGTCGTCAGCCGAAAACCCGCCAATCGTTTCTTGAACTTGTCCTGTTCGCTGACGCCTAGCAAACTCCTCATTGTTCTTTTTAATGATTTCCTGTAACGCGCCAATTTCTTGCTTAGAGCCTTTGCTCGTTACAATCTCAATCGGAAGCGGGATGGGCTTGTTTCCATTAACCCCAGAAATCTGGACATAAATAGTTTTATTAGCCTCATCAATGTTAGTGATCGTAAATCGTTTTGCAGGAGAAAACGCATAACCCTCGCCGCCCAACAACGTCCCAGCGGTCTTAACAACAATAGCGGTCTTAGGGCGACTACCCGTTTGTCGCTTAGGAATACCGCTACGGTGCAAAACAACTTGCCCTGAAGGCAAGAACGACGCCTCTTCAATCCCGTAGCCGCTAGAGTCCGTAAACTTGCCCTCGGGAACTGGATCTCCCTTAACTTGTTTGCCAGGGTTCTTTTTTGTTGGCTTAACGCGAACGCGAGTAGAAAGATTGAGCAATTCACCTTGCGTTTCAGGAAGCGCTGCGTCTCCTTCACGAGTAACAGGCATTGCGCTAATGTCATCAATAACGGTAGCGGCAGCGTCTAAAGATGTTCCCTCAGGCATACGCGCAACAACTTCGTCGTAATGCTTTTGCGCCTCAACAATCATATCTTCGTTCCGCTTTAACTCAATGCTGAACTTAGATAGCGTTGCCTTCCACCAGCCACGGAACCCTTTATCACGAACAGCCCGCAAAAAAGCAGGGTCTTGAGCCATTTCCTCACGAGACGCACCCTTATAAGGATTCTCGTCAGCGTGCTTAATATCTGCAAGACCTTCATTAATGTCGTCCATTAAGTCAGTAACTACGCTCTCACGCCGGGCATCCAGATTTTTTTGCCTACGTAACAACAAGTTACCTGCGCCATCAAAGCCAGCCTTAAAAGCATCAACAACCGGAGCGAGGCTAGTCTCGTACAAAGAAGCACGAATAATTCCTTCACCAACGTTACGAATTGGGTAACCCAACCGGAACAAGACCGCTGGACGCCAAATATCGTTAAACGTTGAGTAAAGACTCGCTCCAACATCTGCGCCTGCTTGCGTAGTTTTTCTACGAATTAGCCGGTTTTCAAAGTCACGGAAATCCCATGTGTACATGCGGCCAGCCATGTTTGTTTCAAGGGCTGGTACGTGATGCACGTTTCCTTGGTCATCTATCCAGTAAGACTTACCTTCTTGCAACGCTTTCATCTGCGCTTGACGATTGTAGTTAGCGTCTCGGATAAACATATCCAACGCCTTATCAATATCTGCTTCGTCAATTTTAGCCATGTCACCGTCGGCTTCAGTTAATACTTTACGCATAGACTTAGTAGCGTCGCTGTCTGGGCCAGCCTTCTTACTTATCGTCTCTATAACGCCGTCTTTACGGTTATAGTGGAAAATCTCTTTTAGTAGTACCTTCTCTAGATCAAGGAGAGCGTTCATACCGAACCCGGCATCTTTAGCCTCTTGAGTACCCGCCTCTGCAAGCCAATCCTCAATGATTTCTTCTGCTCGCTCACGGCCACCACGACGAACACCATCAACAACTTTAGTAGCGCCAGAAAAAGCCCTAACAGAAAACACCATAGCCGTTATTTCTCGCACATTGTCTGCGCCAGTTATACCCCGCAAGTCAACAGTTCCAGAAGGACGCTCAATCCCAGGGAGACGCCACAAGCGCAACATAAGACCTGTAGTGCCGATAGGAAGATCATTCGACTTAGCAGCCTTTAATGCTCTACTGACGCTGCCGCTCATTCCATAGACGCTTGCTGTCCGATCCATGTTCCGCAAGCGGCGAGCCTGGTTCCATCGGCCACCAATACCGGCTCGCCCAATGCGAGCCTCAGAAGTTAAGGCAGCGCCATTACGAGTACCGATTTGCCGCAACAAGTCTTCAGCACCCGCAGCAACCTTCTCAATTTGCCTTAAGCCCTCAGTAGTTATCTCATCAATCTGCCCTAGAACCTTTAACGCTAATTCAGGGCTTTCCGGCAACGCGGCAAGTTGAGCAGCCTTTAGCGCAGGGTTTGGGTCACCGGCTATCGTAGAGTAAACGCGCAAGTTAGTAAGCCACTCTTGTTCAGCAGCCATGTACGCAGGAGAGCCAGGCTCTTGACGCTTCAGGTTGTTGTAAGAAGTAGAAATCTCAGTAGCCAACTGGTCTAGTTTCCTAGAAACAGTAGCAGCGCTAGCCGTGCTGTTAAAAGAGTAGGTGTCAGCCTTCCTCGCCGCTATTGCATAATTATTCATCATGGTGATGCCAGGGTGCGCGTCGGTGAGCGCACGCATAGCGCGACTATCGCCTAACCCCATAGAACGCATCATCAAAACAGAAACGTTAAACTGCTCAACCTCGTCCAGTTGTTGATACAAGGGGTTATTCTTCAACTGGTTAATAGAAACCCATAGGTCGCTATTACCGTAACGCCGCTCCAACTCGTTTAACTGTGTTGGCTTAGCCTGTTGAGCATAACGCACAACCTGACCAAGACCAGAAAGTCTGCTACTTCCCCCTAGAAAAGCGGGAAGGTATTGGCTAAACCGGCCAGTCTCTTCAGCCAAAATTGTTGGATCTTGGGAGACGCGCAAAACATCGTCTGCTAAAGCGTCCTGTTGGCGAGTCAGCCCATCTGCATCAAACGGTTCATCAAGAAACCGCAAGCGGGAAAACTTCAATGCTTTGCCGCCAGGGACAATAATTAGAGGATCAACAACTAGCGCCCAGGTAAAGTCATACGTTCCGCTAACCCATTTTGCTGCGCCTTCCCCCTCAAAAACTTCCTTCTGCTTCTTCTTATCAAGGAACTGCTTAGGGTCATTCTGAAAATTATCCGGCAACAGTTTACCGTCATATCGGTAAGCGTTAAACGCTACAAACGTTCCAGCCGCACCCATCGGCCCAAGGGTTGTCAAGCCAAGATTAATCTTGTTTGCTATCTTTTCCGTATCGGCCAGACTAACCTCAGCGTTCAACGTTGCTACCTGGCCGGGGCTAATTGTTCCCGCTTCGGTGTAAGAAATCGGGTCAATACCTCCAGGAGCCAACGCACCAAGGTAAGAGCCAGTCTGGTTAATCCGCTCGTACATCTTCATTAGCGGCCACATAACCGCCAGATCCCAGACGGTTTCCTGAGGGCCTTGGCTAAACAGGCCACTTACCACGCCTTTTTCTCGGAGGTTCGTGGTGGTGTCCTCGTAGTCAAACGCGGCCTTCAACATGGAGGAACCAAAGCCTTTTGCACGCTCAAGGAAGTTAGGGTCACCTTCCTGTGCGCCTGAGTGATAATCGGTAGGCTTAAAATCTCCACTTAGTAGGGCTTCAGCCTGCATCTTTTCCGCGTCAGAACGAAAATCACTAGGCGCTTGTGCAATAGTTCCTTCAGGAGTCTGACCAGGAACAACGGGAGGAGTTAGGGGATCCTCAAACCGTTCGTTCATGCTACGCGCATAAGCAGCGCGCTCTTCGTAAGTAGACACTAGACTTTCTCCCTCTGCGCTTGTTGGCGAGGGTCTGATCCGGTTAGTAAGCGGATAAAATCATTACGGTTATCATCATCCGGCCATTGGACTCTCGTACTCAAGTGCCAGATAAGAGCAGCATTTTGTACGCCAAGGGCGTCAGTAAACGCAGCAATGTTGCGAACCATCGTGTTGTTTTTATCCATTAAACGCTCTTAAGAAAGTTTACAAAAGAGCGCACGCTATTAGGAGTATCGGGGTCGTTAGCAATCGGCTCTAGCAGCGGCAGCCACTTCTTAATCTGCTGTGCGTCTTCTCTCCGCTGATCCTTAGGGCCAGAACCAGGGCCGCTAGGCAATCCTTGAGATACCGGAATATTAGGGCGAGTAGTAGGGTCTTTCAAGTTAGGGAAGTCGTCTGCGTAAATCATTGGCTTTTCTTGCTTTTGTTGCTTAGGGGGCTCAATCCCTCCACTCGCAGGAGAAACTGCCCCAGTTGCAGAAGAGTAATCCATGCCTAAATCAGTACGGTTTGTGTAAGCCTTACCAGGCGTACCCTGACGCTTACCACCCTGCTTACTGTGCCTAGGCATTTAAACGCTCCCTGTAGCAGTTTGAGGTCTACGCAACGTAGACAACATTGCCATCATGTTTTGTTGATCTGGGCTAGGCCCACGGGTCGTAGGCATGGCCTCAGGCCCCGCCATCGCTCGCATAGTTGCTGGAGCAGCAAGAGCGTCAGGAGTTTGCGGTTCAAGGGCAGCCTCCTCCTCCTTCTTCTTCTGCTCCTCCATAGCCTCTTCAGTCACTTTATTCATGGCTTCAGCAAGTTCCATGCGATCAGACTCTACAAGTTGAATAATCTTTGCTACAGTCAGCGGAGGTATCTGGCCGCTAGCAGCCTGCTGCTGCAATCCAGCCATAAGAGCCTGCTCCAAGCCCTCCGCGACAATGCGGTCTTTCTCGTTCTCAGGGTTATCAACAAACGGATCTAGGCTCGCTGCTGTCTCCTTAGAGATAATCCCAAGGCCAATACGCTGCCCAAGGCCAACAATCAACTGGTTAACGTCAGCGCCAGTAGCCGGGTACGAAACAACATGGTTCTCTTCGGGGAACACATTGTTAGCCTTGTACGTAACGCTCCGTGTAGTGTTGCCCGTTCCTACGTAAATAGTGCGCTCAGAGTCACCGTCAAGGGCTTTAGCCAACTTAATCCCGGTAATGTCCTCAGCGGTCAAAGAGAAGGCAAACGTTTCTTGTGCTTCAGCGACCGGGTAGTCAATAACAGCAGACAAGACTGCATCGCCCCTGCGTCCGGTACGCACATTGGTAGCAGATTCGCCACCAAATTCTTGCGGTACGCCAGCAGACAGGCGTTGAGCGCGTTCTAGCCGGTCAATCGTCGGGTTCGTTAAGTAACCAGGCTGCGACTGCACCTCACGAATATCGCCACCGCTAATAATGTTTACCATGCCCGTGCGTCCGTCGTGAGGCCCGTCAAGGAAGCGGCCTACCTCACCCGGTCGGCTAACAAGGTACGTGTCAGGGAAGATGCCCTTTTCTACAGCGATAGTTTCTAGAGCCATAAGGCGAGCCTGCTGGTAGTACATGCCAATCATGTTGTCAAACTGCCCTTGAGGGCCGTCTAATGTAATACGCATTGGTATGTGAACTAGCGGAGTATCAATAGGGTTCTCAAAGTATTCAAGAACTACTGCGCGGCGCTTGCCGTCAATGTGCCCGGTTAGTGGATGCGGGAAAGTCGGGTCGCTAAACGCAGTCAAAAGAAGCATTGTTGAGGACTCGTCAACGTATTCAAGCAGTAGCATGGGGGTATCGGAAGTTAGGTTGTTTTCCATGCCAACAAGTTGCTGAATTTGCGCGTTGTACCCATTCATCTTTAGCCAGCCAACGGTACGTCGGTACGCAAAAATGCAGTCTCGTGGCTGAGTCTGACCGGGCTGAATATCAACGCTAGGGAAAGTTTCTAGCGGGTGACGAACGTGCCACGTAGGAGTGTTGGTCTTAGGGTTCCAGCGGATAACTACCGGGCTCATGCCGTAAGCAATCATGTGGCGAGCGCGGTTCTTAAGTTTCATGCTTAAACGGTCGGTCTGCCAGTACCCGTATAGCACCCGGCCAGCGGTCATAGCGCGGCGCTGCTCCCTACGGTTGCTGTTGCTTTTAGGGCTAAACGTGACATTCGGGGTGACGCTAGCAATACGACCAGCCATCTGGTCAATGCCCTGCGCTAGAAGATTGGGTACGCTGGCGGCCTCATTCCGCTCAACCTCAGGGAGCGGCACTCGCGCAGTACCGTTATAGATAGACTGGACTTGACGCATCTTAGTGTGCAAGCCACCGTAAAAGTTTACTCGCTGCCGGTATAGGTCTAAAATATGGTCAACGCTTTTCACAATTACACCAAACCCTTTGTCAACCAGCCAGGACGCCTCATCACATACTGCCCCTGCTTCTGGGGTGTATAATGATTCTCAACGCCAAGTTTACCAAACCATACGCTCATAATAAGGTCACTCGTGTCGCTTTCAGGATATCTTACACCCTCATCTATTAAATACTGGCATTGGTTACGCGCAGACAGGCTGGCCCAAGGTATTCTTACCTGACCTTGCCTAAACAAATCACCAATACTTTCAAGACCCCACTTTGGGTCGCGCTTGTTTATAGAAGTGGTGTGTGGCAAAAACTGCACCCCGCTCACTTCCATCCACTTCTGCACATGAGGCTGGCTAATCAACCACCGCTGCGCTGCGTTTACCTCAACAATGCAATGCGTTATTGGCAAACCGGCTAATACGCTTTCCTTCTGCCACTCATCCATCAACCCGCCAAACTCAAAACTGTTCAGGTCAAAACTAAGGAACTGTTCAGGGTTCAACCGGGTACGCTTCAGTTTCACAATCCAGCGCGTCTGGCTCTCAGGGTCATACAGCCACCAGATAATGCCCCACCATTCTGTAGGTGACGGGTCAACTGTCATAAACGACCAGCACTCGCGGCCAAACAAGTGCGCCGGTATCTCGCCAAAGCCACGGTCTTTATCTAGGCAACCGGGAGCGGGGAACCCGTCGCCATCTAGGCCGCCTGTAATCCAAGCCGGGTCAAGCAAGCCGCCGACAACCTCGCCGTCATTCTGCTGATACATCACCTCAAAGGTGCGCGGGTTATTGTGCTTAATCGTTTCCAGGTCTTTCCACGGCAAACGCCACGGATCCAACAAACAGCCCTTCGGCCACGGCTCTAGGCTCTCATGGTCGCCCTTACAGTTCTCCTCATCGTGTGCCCGGTACACGATATGGCGGTACTTCTGCGTCTCGTCTATTTTCTTCTTATCCAGGCAGTAGCGATATAGGTCATCATGCTGAATACGCTGGCCCTGGAGCAGTAATAGTCCACGGGGTTCAAGGCGGGTTTCGGCCTCAGCATCCCACCAAGTCTGAAGGTTCTCTTTTGACTCTTGCGTCTTAGTGTTCTTACGGTCAACAAGGTCATCCCAAATCACGAAATCAAAGCGGCCACCCAGAAAACCAGAATCCTGGCCCCAGGCAGACACCGTAGGTTCTTTATCGTCCAGGCTAACGCCGTCCAGTTGACGCACGACCAATGCTTCGCCGCGCCACAAGTCCGTCCTGCCGTCAGGTTTAAACGCACCAAAGTCGTCCTGCATACACGCCTCAGCGTCAAACGCGATACCGCGCTCTAGCGAGTCCGTGTCGGCCCGTAAAGGCGCGTCACGCTCCAGGCTCTTCTTAATGCGGCCTACGTACATGCGAGCCTGCCGCTCCGTGCGGCTACCGATCTGGATGCGGATACTGCGGTCACGAGCGATCATCCAGCACGGAATGTCGTGCGTAAACAGCGTAGACTTACCCGACCCCGGCGGCTCGTTCATCACCACAAACTCGCGGTCGTCCGTCTCGCTAATACGCAGCAACTCGTAAGCCGCCCGTTCCTGCCACGGCGTACTCTTCCTGCCAAAATACCGCAACCGAAAGTAAGCAAAATCCTCCAGCGCCCTCTGCGCCTCAGGCTCCAACGGCTGCGCCACAACCTGCCCAGCAACCACAGAAACGCCAAGGACAGCAGCAGCCTCAATGCCCTGCGAGGTCTGCTCCCCCCGCTCAAAACGGTAACCCGTAGACGGAGACAAGCGAGCCTTCTTGCAAGCAGC
>Ga0255767_1001552_pt1 | contig 20330 bp, 24 predicted proteins | sample 071ome_24_FD_179967 | JGI IMG/M metagenome (GOLD analysis project Ga0255767, IMG submission 179967) | Coastal salt marsh microbial communities from the Groves Creek Marsh, Skidaway Island, Georgia - 071402CT metaG (version 2) | ecosystem: Environmental > Aquatic > Marine > Intertidal zone > Salt...
CGGGCGCGGATGGGTTACGGCCGAATATGGCATGCTGCCCCGCGCAACGCACAGCCGCACCGACCGTGAGGCGGCGCGCGGCAAGCAGGGGGGTCGGACCCTTGAAATCCAGCGCCTGATCGGGCGGGCATTGCGCTCAGTCACCGATCTCGAGGCGCTTGGCGAACACCAGATCAAACTGGATTGTGACGTGATCCAGGCGGATGGCGGCACACGAACCGCCGCCATCACAGGTGCCTGGGTGGCGTTGCGGATCGCTTGCGAGAAACTGCTGCTGTCGGGCGCGATCACGCGCCAGCCGATGACCGATAATGTCGCCGCCATTTCCTGCGGCGTCTGGCAAGGCCAGCCGATCGCCGATCTCGATTATGACGAGGACAGCGCCGCCGAGGTCGATGCGAATTTTGTCCTCAGCGCCGATGGTGGGCTGGTCGAAATCCAGGCAACAGGTGAGGAGCGGCCCTTCAGCCGCGACGAGTTGAACCGGATCCTTGATCTGGCGGAGGCCGGATGCCGGCACCTCTTCACGCTGCAGACCGCCGCCGTGCGCGGTGCGCTCTGATCAACGGGATCTTCGATGGCAGGCTGACCGATGGCACGTATGTTCACCGAGGACGAGCTGGTCATTGCTTCACACAATGACGGAAAATTGCGCGAGATCACGGCGCTTTTCGCTGACCGGCCCTTCCTTGTCACCTCGGCAAGGACCTATGGCCTTCCGGAACCGGAGGAGACCGAGGACAGCTTTCTTGGTAACGCGGCGCTGAAGGCGCGGGCCACCGCGATGGCGACGGGCAAGCCGGCGCTTGCCGATGATTCGGGCCTCGTGGTGTCGGCGCTGAATGGTGCCCCGGGAATCTATTCGGCGCGGTGGGCCGGGCCGGACAAGGATTTCATCCTGGCAATGCAGAAGGTGGAAAACTCGCTTGCCGCCACCGGCAGTGCCGACCGGCAGGCGCGTTTCATCTGTGCGCTTGTCCTGTGCTGGCCCGATGGCCATGAGGAGGGATTCGAGGGGCGGATCGACGGGCAGCTTGTCTGGCCGCCGCGCGGCGACCGCGGCTTTGGATATGATCCGATCTTCGTTGCCGAGGGACATGACATCACCTTTGGCGAGATGGAGCCGCAGGCCAAGCTGGCAATGGGGCACCGGGCCCGCGCCTTTGCCGGGCTGGTCGATGCCTGTTTTGCATGAGCAAAGCTGCGGAAACACCGCTGGCGCTTTACATCCACTGGCCGTTCTGCCGCGCCAAATGCCCCTATTGTGATTTCAACTCCCATGTTGCGCAGGAAATCGATCATGCGCGCTTTGCCGCCGCCTATCGCCGCGAGATGGCGCATATGGCGGCGCATTACGGGGGCGGACGGAAGCTTGTCTCGATATTTTTCGGCGGCGGCACGCCAAGTCTGATGCCGCCATCGCTGGTCGCCGGTATTGTCGCCGAGGCGGAGCGGCTTTTCGGCCTCTCCGATGATGTGGAAATTACCGCCGAGGCGAACCCCACCTCGAGCGAGGCGGCTATGTTCGAGGGGTTTCGCGCCGCCGGAGTCAACCGGATCTCGCTTGGTGTGCAGTCGCTTCGGGACGAAGGGCTTGCCTTTCTCGGGCGCGAACATTCGGCCGGCGAGGCCCGCAGCGCCATCATGGCGGCGCGGCAGCATTTCGCCCGCATCTCGATCGATCTGATCTATGCACGGCGCGACCAGACATGTGCCGGCTGGGTGAGCGAGTTGCGCGAGGCGCTCGATCTTGGCCTGACACATATGTCGCTCTACCAGCTGACCATCGAGCAGGGAACCATCTTCCACACCCGCGCGCGTCGCGGCGAGAGGCTGGTCCCGCCTGATGATCTGGCAGCCGAGATGTATGAGGTGACCAACGACATCATGACCGGGGCCGGGCTTCCCGCCTACGAGATTTCCAATCATGCTGCCACCGGCGAGGCCTGCCGTCACAATCTTGTCTATTGGCGGGCGCAGGACTGGATCGGGATTGGGCCCGGCGCGCATGGACGGCTGACGGTGCCGGCGGGCAGGCTGGGCCTCGCCACGCGCCGCAGCCCGGCAGCCTGGCTGGAGTCGGTCGAGGAGGCCGGTCACGCCATCGACATCATCACCGAGGATGGACGGGCGGACAGCATCGCCGAATGGCTGATGATGGGGCTGCGCCTTGCTGAGGGGGTGTCGCTGGCCGCCATGAAGGCCCGGTTCGGGCGCCGCGCCTCGCAGCTTGACGAGGCCGCGCTTGGCCGGCTCGTGGAATCCGGAATGGTGGAGATTGGCGGCGAGCACCTTCGGGCAACGCCCGCGGGGCGATTGCTTCTCGATGGTATATTGGCCGATCTCCTGCCCTGAAAGATCTTACCCACCTAAATCTTGTCTGCCTAAATTTTGTCCGGGGCCGGCTGCAACATCGTTGATACACCATTCTCGATCTGGCGAAGTTCAAAGGTGCGCTGGTTGCCGCCGCCCGGAAGCAACCGGTACGCACCGCTGAACCCGCTGAACCCGGATTCCGATTCCAGCGCGGCCTGCCAGAGCTGGCGCTGCTGGCCGGTCAGCACCGTCGCCATCGCCATGGCATCAAAGCTGAGCCGTGCCAGCGCCCCCGGCTGTGACGGCCAGATATCGGACCACAGCCTGTTGAAGGCATCATCGCGAGCGGTTGGCCGGGAGGTGAACACACCACCCTGAAGCGACGGTTCGGTCAGGATCCGTTGCTGGTTCCATTGCGCGTTGCCAAGATACAGAACGCGTTCCGGGTCGGCATCATAATAGGCAAGGACAGGCGCTGTGCGCAGCGCGAAATCAGCGCTTCCGGCAAACAGCAGCGCGTCGAACCGTGCCGGCGGCAAATCGACGAAGGCGGGGGCCGTTTCATTCGCGGCCGGTGGCTGATAGCCGGTGAAGCTCCGGATCGACGACCTCAACTGATCCTCGTCTGCCAGCATGCCGCCGGTCAGCGTCAGTGTGTCGACCGGACGCAATCCGAACTGCGCCAGCCGGTCCACCGCATGTTGGGCAAGAACCTGACCGAACGGGGCGTCCTCGGCGATGATTCCGACCCGGTTGCCGCCTGTTGTCAGCGCGTGACCGAGAAGAACATCGACCTGCTGTTCCGGCACATAGCCAAGAAGCCAGCTGCCACTGCCGGCAATCTTCAGATTGTTCGACAACGCCAGCATCGGGATGTTGGCCTGCCTCGCAATCCTGCGGGCGCTGACAACAGCGTCCGAGAAGAGTGGCCCGACGACAATGTCCGCCCCGGCAACCACCGCCTGGCTGGCGGCGGCCTCCGGCCCGTCACCATGCGTATCAAAAACAAGAAGTTCAACCCTTGGATTGCGCACCGAAAAAAGCGCCAGTTCAGCACCTTTCTGCAGCTCGGCGCCAAGCGCGGCATTGGGTCCGGTGACCGGGATCAACAGCGCGATACGGGTCGTGCCCGCCACCTTTGGCGGCAGCGCGAACACATCATCCGGCAATGCATGTTCGCGTCTGGCAATCTGCGCGAACGCGGCTTCCAGCGCGTCGCTTGCAAGTGACGGGTCGGGCCCAACGGGAATCTGCGGCTCCGGTGGCGGCGCTGGCCGCGCGCGATTGGCAGCTTCGAGATTCCAGATGATATCCCCCACCACATCCTCTGCTATGCCGGCATCACCGGACAGGTCATCATCCTTCTGGCCATCATCTTTCTGGCCATCATCTTTCTGGCCATCATCTTTCCGGACCGCATCACCAGCTGGCAATGGCGGCGTGCCGGCGGCGGGTCTGGCAGCCAAGGCATCGTCATCATCAACCGCCTCCCCTGTCGAAGGCTGTGTCGTCACCTGCGGGGATTGCGTTTCATCCGGGCTCGCCGGTTTCAGAAGATCATCGATGCTTGCCGCCGCTGACGGGGCAAGGCTGGCAATCTCAAAATCCTCACCGACCGTTGTTGTCGCCTCGGCAATTGTGGGTGTCTGCGCCGCCGTCTGGTCTGTCGTGACCGTCTTGGGCGGTGCTTCGGGGACAGGTTCGGGTAGCGGGGTGGCGGCGGTTTCGGCGCGGGGTGCCTGAGGCGGGGTGGCCGTCGTCTGAAGCGTGCGCTGATCGACAGCCACGCCGCATCCCGCCAGACCCACGGTCAGGACCAACGCCATACCGAGCTGCCACAACCTTGTCATCCACCCTCTCCCTCCGGCCTTCGCATCATGATGACCTGTTTTTGCGCGCAAGTCATTAATCGGCTATATCTTCTGACCCGCACGCTCGCCATGACGGAAATGACATGACCGCCGCCGGCACCCTCATCCTTGTCGCAACCCCGATCGGAAATCTCGGCGATTTCTCGCGCCGCGCCGCCGACACGCTGGCGTCGGTCGAGGTGATCGCCTGCGAGGACACGCGGATGACCCGCAAGCTGTTGCGGCTGACCGGCACCAACAGCACGGCAAGGATGGTCCCCTATCATGACCATAATGGGACAGAGATGCGGCCCTGGATCATCGCGCAGCTTGAACAGGGAAGATCCGTCGCGCTTGTCAGCGATGCCGGCACGCCGCTGGTCTCCGATCCCGGATACAAGCTTGTCGCCGCCTGCCGCGAGCAGGGCATTCCGGTTCAGTCCGTTCCGGGACCAAGCGCCGTGCTGGCTGCGCTGGCTGTCTCCGGGCTGCCAAGCGACCGCTTCATGTTCGCCGGCTTTCTTGCCAGCGCGGGCGGCGGGCGGCGAAGCCAAATCACCGAATTGTCCGATCTTGCAGCGACAACAATCTGGTTCGAGACACCGGCGCGCCTGGCGCAGAGCCTGTCTGACATGGCCCAGATCATGGGCCCGCGGCGGGCCGTCGTGGCGCGCGAGCTGACCAAGATGCATGAGGAAGTGCTGCGCGGCGATCTTGCCGAACTGGCCACGCAAATCGCCGGCATGCCACGTCTGAAGGGCGAAATCGTGGTGCTGGTGGCAGGCAGATCGGTTGATGAGCCGGCGTTTGACGATGACCAGCTGACGGCCATGCTGCGCGCCGAACTTGACGGTCGGCGGCTTCGTGACGCGGTGAAATCGGTGGTCGAGACAACCGGCCTGCCGCGCAACCGGATCTATCGGCTGGCGCTGCAATTGAACGCTGATACAAACGCTGGCGCAAAGGCGGTACCGGACCGGGATGGGTGACCGCCAACAATCCGAGCGTCAGGGGCGCGCTGCCGAGACGCTGGCGATGATCTGGCTGCTTCTGACCGGGCACCGTATCCTGGCCCGTCAATGGCGTGGCCGGGGCGGCGAGATCGATATTGTCGCATACCGCCGCCGGGTGATCATTTTCTGCGAAGTGAAATTCCGGCGGCGTGCCAGTGGATCAGGCATTCCCACACCGCGGCAGAGGCGCCGGATCTGCCGCGCCGCACAGGAATTCGCATCACGCCGGCATTTGTCCGGCAATGTCGAATGGCGGTTCGATCTTGTCCAGATTTCGCCACCTTTACGTGGCAGTGTCTTGCCGGTTCGCCATCTGAAGGACGCATGGCGGTGCGATGGATGAAAAATCTCGTGGTGAAAGAATTCACGGTGAAAACTCCCGCTGTGAACCACCCCGTGGTGAAAGACCTTGCCGCGCCACCTCTTGACCGTCGATTCGGCAGGCGGCACATTGACCGCATGTTGTCACGCACAAGAAACGTCGCTCACAAGAAACATCACTCACAAATCAGGGAATAGCCCAGAATGTCAGCAGCAACGCCAGGCGGGACCTCCAGCGCCGCCCCTCGTCTTCGCGCAAGGCTCGCCCTGCCAATCGCCATGATTGCCCTTGCCGGCCTTGTCACATCAAGTTGCGCGCCGGCGGTGATCGGTGCCGGCACCGCGGCGGTTGCCGCCTCGTCGACCGACAAGGGCCTGTCGACCTCGGTATCGGACAATCTCATCGCAACAAAGCTGAATGACAAATTCATTCAGAATGACGCCAGCCTGTTTGTCGATGTTGACGTATCTGTGAATGATGGTGCGGTGCTGATGACCGGCAAGGTGAAAACACCGGAGGAAAAGGTTCTCACGACCAAGCTTGCCTGGGAGGTGCGCGGGGTTCGCGAGGTGGTGAACGAACTTCAGGTCATTGACCGCAGCTCGCTGAAGGATGTGGCCAAGGATCTTGCCGCCAGTGCCCAGCTTCGCGGCAAGCTGATCGCCGATTCCAACATCTCGTCACTGAATTTCAACATCGATGTCGTGAATGGCACGGTATATCTCTCCGGCGTCGCCGCCGATGCCGATGAAATGAACCGCGTTGTCGGCCATGCGCGGGAGCTTCGCTTCGCGCAGCAGGTGGTCAACTACATTTCACTTCGCAGCGATCTTCGCGACTAGGCGCCGGCGATGCCGCTCTCCATTGCCCTCCAGATGGATCCCATCGGATCCATCGACATTGCAGGTGACACGTCTTTTGCCCTGGCCCTCGAGGCGCAGCGGCGCGGGCATTCCCTCTGGTACTATACACCGGACAGCCTGTCGCTAAACGAAGGGCGGGTCGAGGCGGTTGGACAGAGCCTTGCCCTGCGCGACAGGGCCGGCGATCATTTTACCGCTGGCGACTCGGAACGACGCGGTCTCGACAGTTTCGATGTGATCCTGATGCGTCAGGACCCCCCCTTCGACATGGCCTATATCACGCTGACGCACCTTCTTGAGATGCTGCCGCCATCGACCATGGTAGTGAACAATCCTGCCGAGGTGCGGAACGCGCCGGAGAAGTTGCTGGTGACGATGTTTACCGAATTGATGCCGCCGACGCTGATTTCGCGCGATACCGAAGCTATAAAATCCTTTCGGGAGCGGCATCACGACATCATCGTCAAACCGCTTTTCGGCAATGGCGGCGCCGGCGTGTTCCGCCTGACGCCCGATGACCAGAATCTGAACGCACTTCTGGAGATGTTCCTTGCCGTGTCACGCGAACCGGTGATGGTGCAGCGCTATCTGCCGGAAGTGCGGCAGGGCGACAAACGGGTGATCCTGGTGGATGGCGAGCCGGTCGGCGCGGTCAATCGCGTGCCGTCGGCCGGCGAGGCGCGGTCAAACCTGCATGTCGGCGGCACCGCCGAAGCCACCGGGCTGACCGCGCGCGACCGGGAAATCTGCGCCATAATCGGCCCCGAGCTTCGCCAGCGCGGGCTGTTGTTTGTCGGCATCGACGTGATTGGCGATTATCTGACCGAGATCAATGTCACCTCGCCGACCGGCATCCGCGAGATCCAGCGGCTGACCGGAATCGATATCGCCGCGATGACCTGGGACGCGATCGAGCGCAAGAAGTCCGGTCACGCAAGCAACGGCATGGCTCGGTAGGCCAGCGCCTCGGCAAGATGCCCGCGATCGATCACCGGCTGCTGCTGCAGATCGGCAATTGTCCTCGCCACTCTCAACACTCGATGGAACCCGCGTGCCGACAGTGATTTCTTCTCGATCGCAAGCTCAAGAAGGGATGTCGCATCGGGGCTGACATCACAAAGCGGCACATTGGAATTTTCACCCAAATCCCCAGATTACGTAGCCCGCCGGACGGCGAAATCCTGTGCGCCGGCGACCCGCCGCGCCACCTCAAGGCTTGCCTCGCCGGGAGTGCGGTCAAGCAGCAGCTGGCCGCTGACCTCGGGAACCTCGATCACCATGTCGAACCTGTCCAGCATCGGGCCCGAGACACGCGCGCAATAGGTGCGCCCGCAATCGGGTGCCCGCGTACAGGCCCGTGCCGGATCGCCAAGATAGCCACAACGGCAGGGATTCATCGCCGCGATCAGCTGAAAGCGCGCCGGGTAGGTGACATGGTGATTGGCCCGCGCCACCACGACCTGCCCGGTCTCCAGAGGCTGGCGCAACGCGTCCAGCGCCGGCTTGGCGAACTCCGCCAGCTCATCGAGGAACAGCACGCCGCCATGCGCCAGGGAAATTTCCCCCGGCCGCGCCCGCGCGCCGCCCCCGACAAGCGCCGCCATTGAGGCGGAATGATGCGGGTCACGGAACGGGCGGGTCTGCACCAGCCCGCTGGCGGGAAGCTGACCAGCAATGGAATGCAGCATCGTCACATCAAGAGCCTCGTGCGCGGACAAGGGGGGCAACAGGCCCGGCAATCTGGCCGCCAGCATCGATTTGCCGGCGCCGGGTGGCCCGATCATGAGAAGGTTATGACGGCCGGCGGCGGCAATTTCCAGAACGCGGCGTGCCGTTTCCTGTCCCCTGAGGTCGGCAAGGTCGGGCACCTGATGCACCGGCGGCAGCAATTCGGCCTTCGGCGGTGGCAGATGCTGCACCCCGCGAAGATGGTTCAGCATCGCCATCAGATCAGGCGTGGCAACAATCGACAGCTCGCTTGCCCAGGCCGCCTCGGGGCCACATTTGGCCGGACAGATCAGATCAAGACCAGCGGCCACTGCCGCCATGGCGGCAGGCAGAACACCCGATACCGGTTCAATCGCACCGTGAAGTGACAATTCGCCAAGCACCATATGGCCGTCAACCGCGTCACGGGGATACTGCCGATGGCGACCAGCAGCCCAAGCGCGATCGGCAGATCGAAATGCGCGCCTTCCTTGACGACGTCGGCCGGCGCCAGATTGATCGCGATCCGCTTCGGCGGCAGCGCCAGACCGATCGAGGCCAGCGCCGCGCGGACGCGCTCCTTCGATTCGGCAACCGCCTTGTCGGCAAGTCCGACAATCGCCATCGATGGCAGACCGTTCGCCACATGCACCTGAACATCCACCGGAATGGTGTCGACGCCCCGAAAGGCCACAGTCCTGATGCTTGCATGCATGGCGCGCGATCCCATACTTTTGGATCAGCCATGATGACCAGTGGCCGACAAGCCTGCAAGATTATTAGATTTTTCTGATATTTAGCCGCGATTCACCATGCACCCGACCGGTTCACCACCAAGAACATGCATATGAAGGTGGGGCACTTCCTGATGTCCATTGACGCCGATGTTCGAGATCACGCGGAATCCGGTTTCGGCAATGCCTGTCACCTCGGCGACATGCGCAATCATGCGGGTGAAGGCTGCCTGCTCCTCGGCCGAGGCGTTGGCGGCGAAATCCCGCCAGTCGACATAGGCGCCCTTGGGAATGACCAGCACATGAACAGCCCGCGCCGGTTTGATGTCGGCAAAGGCGAGGGTGTGCTCGTCCTCGGCGACCCTGTTGCAGGGAATTTCGCCGCGCAGGATCCTGGCGAACACATTCTGGTCGTCATAACCCGTCATGTCAGCTCCTTGTGGTAGTAGAAACCGGACACATAGTCACTGCCCACACGGGCATAATAGTCATTCACCGCATAACGGACAAATCCACGCGCCTCGAAAGACTGGATGGCGCGGTCCTGGGTCGAGCGGACATCAAGGCTGATCATCGTGAAGCCCTTGGATTTGGCCAGTGCCTCGGCCTCGGCGACGATCATCTGCGCCAGACCATGGCCACGCGCCCAGGGGGCCACGAAGAATGTCGTCAGCTGGCACATGAAGGCCTGCGCCTCGTTATTGCGGGGCGGGCTGACAATCTGGCATGACCCGGCAATGACCTTGTCGAGCCTGGCGACAATGAGGTGGCGTTCCGGGATCATCTGCACGCCGCGCCAGTAATCCTCCATCACCGACCGTGGCGGCGGCGTCAGCCAGCCGAAGCCACCACCCGAGCGAATGGCGCCCTCAGCCGAATCGCACAGCTCGTCGATATCGACGCTGCTGAGCCGCGACGGGCTTTCCACCGAAATGCGGGGCACATGTGAGGACAATTTCCTTGGTGTCATCTGAGGTGGCAATCTCGGCAGGTGAAAAGAAGGTGTGGCGGGGCATCCGTCCCAGTCGGCGTTGTCCTAACACAAGTTACCCGACCACAAAAGCCATCTGTTCCGCAGTTATGCGCTGTCGGCTCGGCCTCTACCGGTCCCGATTTTGCACTTCATCCTGCAGCACGGCAATCAGGCGCCGACAGGCCGCCGCATCGAGAGACCCGATATGTGCGGCGACAAGATTGGCAAGCTCGACCGCGGCAGCGTGCGAACGGCTGGCGTCTATGGTTGGTTTCGGATGCGACATCGCGGCAAGTGCCTTCAGTTCTTCAGCATCATCCCAGATCAGGCCAAGCCAGGCGCATATCTGATCGACAAACGGCGCCGATGGCCGGCCACGCGCACCGGTCTCCAACGCCGAAATATAGGCCTTGGACACACCAAGCTGGTCCGCCTGCTGTTGCTGCGTCAGGCCGTGGGTGGCGCGAAGCTCGCGCATTCTTTCACCAAAGGGAGTCATGGCGCCTGCCGACGGCGACGAAGCAGGACGTAGAGCGCGCCGTCTCCGCCATCGCCCGGGCGGGCCGCGGCAATGGCCAGCACGCGCGGTGCCAGCGGCGGCGCCTTCAGCCATTTCGGCACCAGGCGGCGCAGAACCCCGGTGCCGTCGGCGCCCTTGCCGGTGATCACCAGAACACAACGCTGATCCTGTCTGGCGGCGGAATCGATGAAGCCGGCGAGGCGGCGTTCAGCCTGGGCAGCCGTCAGCCCGTGAAGATCGAGACGAGATTCGACTGCCAGCTGGCCCTGGGCAAGCCGACGGCGTGTCGATTTGTCGATCCCCGCATGTTCGCCGGCGCGAAGATCAACCGGGTTGGGTGTCCTTGCGGGTGATGTGGCGGGGGTTGACCGCACCGCTGGCATCGCCGTTCTGCTGCGGCGCCGGGCTGGCGGTGATGCTTTCGGGCGGACCGGAGCGGGCGGGTCGGCACGATAAGGCTTCACGCCATCTGTCAGACGCTTCCAGACAGTGGCATCATCATCGGCCTGATTGTCACGATGTTTGGTCATATCCCCAGTCGCAACGACCCGGCCGGGGCGTCACTCCCCGTCGGGTGTTTCGGTTTCAGCCAGCTTCCAGTTCGGGTCATCAAGCGTCAGATCGCGCTCGAAGGTCCAGATATCGATCAGGTCACGCGTTCCTGTATCCTCATCCTCGATGACATTGCCGTCCGCATCGGTCAGCGTGCGTGTCTGCGTACTCTGATACTCAACGGTTACCGAGGCGATATTGTCGAAGACCTTGGCGTCGATGATCCGCAGGTCGCGCAGCTCGTCAAGCGAGATATTCAGCGTTTCGCCATCCGATGAACGTTGCTGGACCGACTGTGTGAAGCTCTGCAACAGATCATAGCCAAGAAGGCGTTTCAGCTTCGCAAGATCACCGTCTGCATAGGCGGACAGGATCATCTCGAACGCGCCGGCGGCGCCATTCAAAAACTGTTTCTCCGAGAATTGCCGGTCAGCCTTCTTCAAGGCGGCAAGTCCATGACCATCGCCGGCATCCGAGCGTCTTCCCGAATCGATGGAAATAACCTCGGCTGACCTGTCATCCATCTGCTCGCGGCGTGAGGGCTGTTCGTCATAGCCGGTGCGCTGACCAAGGACGGACCGCAGGCGCAGGACCAGCAGGACGGCTATCACGGCAAAAATGATGATATCAATGAAAGGCACGGGACCCCCCAGCGGGATGATTTGGTCTTCTCTGCAAAGCCTCTTACAATGCAGGATCATAGGATACATATGTTGCCTTGAGAATCCAGCAAGCTGCTGATGGTAATTTTTTCCTGAATCGAGCGGAATAACAGTGCCAATTGTCTATATAATCGGGTTCATCCTCTGGATATGGGCCGAAATCGAGGTTTTTGTCGCGCTTGGCAGCGCTGCCGGCGTGTTGCTGACGCTGATCGGCATTTTCGTCACGGGAATGATCGGAATTTCGCTTCTGCGATCACAGGGACGGCGAATCACCGGATCACTGCAGGCGCAGTTGGCCCGCGGCGAGGCGCCTGTCGCCTCGCTTGCCGACGGGGTGTCAATTCTGGTCGGCGCCGTGCTGATGCTGATCCCCGGCTATCTGACCGACACCATCGGGCTGGTTTTGTTTCTTCCCGGCATCCGCACGCTGATCGGCGCATTGATCCTGAAACGGATTTCAGCGCGTGGCAGTGTCATGATGGGGGGACGCATGCCATTTGGCGGCGGGATGTCGTTCGGCCACCGTCAGGGCGACCGTCAGGGCCACCAGCACCCACCCCACCGAAGCGACGACAGGGACGACAACAACGACATTATCGAGGGCGACTTCGAGGAACGGCCGGCCGATCGCAAGCCAATTGACAGGAAAGACTAGTCGCACCGACCCCGGGCGTGCTATCGCGGCGTCTTGAAGTGACGTTGACCCGGGTTGGCGAGGCCGGCGGGCCGGAAAACAGGAAAGGGGCCAGAGCATGGCGGAGAACAGCACCGAGACACAGGCAGGCGGCAACGGGCAGGCAGAGGCGGCAGGCCGGCAGATTGTCGTTCATGCGCAATATATCAAGGATCTGTCCTTCGAGAATCCGAACGCGCCCGACATCCTGATCGACCCGCCGCAGCAGCCAGACGTACAGATCGGCGTCAATGTCGGCGCGCGCGGTCTGAACAGCGAACAGTATGAGGTGGTCCTGTCACTGTCCGCCAACGCCAAGACAGAGGACAAGGCGCTGTTTCTGGCGGAACTGACCTATGCCGCGATCGTGTCGGCCCCGGGGGCGTCACGTGATGATCTCAATCCACTGATCATGATCGAGGCGCCGCGCCTGATGTTCCCCTTTGCGCGCGCCATCATTTCGGACATGACACGCGATGGCGGTTTCATGCCGCTGAGCATCCAGCCGATTGATTTCGTCGCTGTCTACCAGTCCAATATCGAGCGCCAGAAAGAAGCGCTGGCGGCAAGCGAGGCTGATGGCGAGGCCTGAGAAGGTCAGCTGACACGTTCAACTGAAAAGTTCAGCCGGCAGCCGGAACCGGCCGGTTCTCACCGGTCCCAGATCGGGTCCTTGATGCGCTCCAAAAGCGTTCGGTGCGCCGCCAGCTCATCATCGCTCGGGGCGTGGGGTCGATCGAATTTTGACGGATCGCCATTGACTGTGAAGGCAGGCGCGCCGATATCAGCCGCCGCCTTTGTGGCGGGCCGGGCTTTTTCCGGCTCCAGCGACAGGTTTCGCTGCCGTCCGCCAAGAAGTTCGATATAGACAGTGGCCAGAAGATCGGCATCGACAAGTGCGCCATGAAGGTCACGATGGCTATTGTCGATCTCGAAACGACGGCACAGCGCGTCGAGGCTGGCCTGCGCGCCGGGGAATTTGCGGCGGGCCATGGCCAGCGTGTCGACAGCCCGCTCCATTGGCATCACCGCCATGCCGAGACGGACCAGCTCGGCATTGATGAAACCCATATCGAACGGCGCGTTGTGGATCACCAGCCGTGATTCACCGATGAACTCCATGAATCCGCCCACGACATCGGCAAAGACCGGTTTGTCAGACAGGAATTCCCCGGTCAGCCCATGGATATTGACCGCGCCGGCTTCGATGTCACGTTCCGGGTTGATATAGACATGAAACTGTTCACCGGTCGGCGTCTGATTATGAAGTTCGAGCGCGCCAATCTCAATGATCCGGTGCCCGGCTGACGGGTCAATGCCTGTTGTTTCCGTATCAAGAACAATTTCACGCATCACGCCCACCTCGGTTTTTGGTTTCGCTAAGCTCTCGTACCGGTCCGTCGAGAATGGTCTGAAGCGATCGTCGCGCCGCCTCGAGGCCATGATCCGTTTCGATCACGGCGTCGGCCATCGCGCGTTTCGTCGCAAGCGGCATCTGGCTTTGCAGAATGGCGTCAAGCTTGTCCTGTGTCATGCCGGGCCGGGACAGCGCTCGCTGTTTCTGGATATCGGGATCGGCACTGCACAGAATGACAAAGTCACAGATTACCTCGCCACCGGTCTCGAACAGTAGCGGGATATCGAGAACAACAAGCGGTGCGCCAGCCTGCCGGTTGTGCGCAAGAAAGCTGTCACGCGAGGCCGCGACCAGCGGATGGATGATCGATTCCAGCAACTTCCGCCAGTCTGGATTGGCAAATACCTGCCTGCCAAGCCGCTGCCGGTCGATTGACCCGTCAGGTGCCAGAATCTCGCTCCCGAACGCCGCCGCCACCCTGTCGACAGCAACGCCGCCGGGGGCCATCATTTCGTGAACCGCCGCATCGGCATCATGAAGCGGGATATCACGCTCGCGGAACATGGCCGCCGTAGTGGATTTTCCCGACGCGATCCCGCCGGTCAGTCCGATGATGATCATGCCCCGCCACCCGCGGACGTTTCGGGTACGGTCAACCGAAGGCCATGCTCGCGAAGGAAGGCGGTGATTTCCAGAAGCGGCAGACCAAGAATGGTGTAGTGACAGCCCCCAATGCGGGTGAAGAGGTGCATGCCGATGGATTCGATCTGATAACTACCGGGGCTCCAGAATGCCGCCTCGCCAAGCCGGGCAAGATAGGCCTCGATCTCACCTTCCGAAAGCGGCCGCATCACCATTTCATTGACGCCAAGATGGTGCCAGATCCGCATGCCGTCGCGCATGATCACCGCCGCGGTATGAAGGTGATGCGTCTTGCCCTGCAGACGCTTCAACTGTTGCACGGCAGCAGCATGATCGGCCGGCTTACCAAACATCTGACCGTCTACCTCCAATATCTGATCCGCGGCGAGCAGCAATTGGCCCGGTCCGGCCCCGGCATGAAACGGGGTGTGTGATGGCACACGCGACAGCGCGGCCTGCGCCTTCATTTCGGCAAGAATGACCGCCGCTTCGCCCGGCGGAATGCCCTCTTCGGCGCAACTGCCGCGAATGGCCTGTTCATCAATCGACGCGGCGCGGATGGCAATCTCGAACCCGGCCTGTTCAAGCAGGCGGCGGCGCGTCATGCTGGCCGACGCCAGCAGCAGCGGGCCAGCTGGCAATATAACAGCAGGCACATCCTTGGCAGGGGTAGCCCCGGCCGCGAACTCTGAAGACGGCGCTTCTGTGGTCACGCGTTTTCTTCCTGCCAGTTGGTATAAAGCTGGATGACCGCGGCGGCGGTTTCCTCTACCGAGCGTCTGGTGACATCGATCACCGGCCATTGATTGCGGGCAAAAAGCCGGCGCGCGTCACGCACCTCCTCGGTGATCCGCTCAAGGTCGGTATAGGTGACATTGCTTTCATCCGATTGTGCGATCTGACGGGTCTTGCGGACAACACTGAGGCGTTTCGGATCATTGGTGAGACCAACGACAAACAGCTTCAGCCTGTCGATATAATGCGCTGGAAAGGGGACTCCCGGCACCAGCGCATAGTTCGCCACCTTGTATCCGCGATGCGCCAGATACATCGATGTCGGTGTCTTCGATGTTCTGGAGACACCGACAAGCAGGATGTCGGCATCATGAAGTTCGCCCATGTTCAGCCCGTCATCATGACGAACGGCAAAATCAACCGCGGCCATACGGTCGAAATAGGCGGTGTCGAGTTGACGCTGGCCGCCGGGGCGGTTGCGCATCGGCTTGCCAAGGATGCGCCCAAGCAGATCGACGACAGGATCAAGGACCGACACATGTGGGATCCCGCGCTCGGTGCAACGACGCTCGAATTCGGTGCGCAGATCCTCATCGACAACACTCATCAACAGCACGCCCGGATTGCGGTCAACACCGGCAAAGACAGCGTCGACATGGTTGTGGCTGCGGACAAGTGTCCAGACATGTTCGGTTGTACGCACATTGGAAAACTGCGCGACACAGGCGCGGGTGATCTGATGCACGGTCTCGCCGGTGGAATCAGACACCAGATGGATATGCAGGGTCGCGTCACTCATGCGGTGAAATTAGGATGTCCGGTCGGGGCTGTCACGGGTTTTCACGCGCTGGGGATTTGATGTGAGTCAGTTACCATTTTCTGGGGATGAAACATACAGGCCGGCGAGGGGCTGTGGAGAAACAAAGAGACAGGCAGATTCTATCCCTGCGAGGACTATATCGCCTTGTGACCCGGTGAATTATGGGGGTGATCCTGCCACACCTCCATCAAACGTCTGTCAGGCTGCTGTCAGCTTGGTGGGGATGCTATCAGCCCTGTTGATGAAAATGTGGATAAGCCGGGGATCAAACTGCGACACCGCTTTTCCACAGGCTCTACCAATTCATCATTTCCTTTATAAATATCTATCTATTGTATAGAGAGTATCGTCATGACAAATAACTTCCTCGACACTTTGTCCGGCACCGCCCATGAGACACCACCAATCTGGCTCATGCGCCAGGCAGGCCGGTATCTGCCTGAATACAGAAAGGTGCGGGCATCGCAGCCCGATTTTATTTCCTTTTGCCTGAACCCCGAGAAGGCTGTCGAAGTCACGCTGCAACCGATAGACAAATTCGGTTTTGATGCCGCAATCATTTTCTCGGATATCCTGCTGGTACCATGGGCAATGAACAGGAATGTAAGATTTGTCACCGGACAGGGCCCATTGCTGGACCCACTTGTTGATCCGTCCGACATCAATGAAGATGATCTTGGTCTCATTGCCAGCAAATTGGCACCTGTTGCTGAATCGATCTCGCTTTGCCGCGGAAAACTGGCGCGTGAAAAGGCGCTGATCGGCTTTGCGGGCGCGCCCTGGACGATCATCACCTACATGCTGGAAGGGCAGTCCTCCCGCGATTTCGCCACCGCGCGGAAATGGATGTGGGATAATGACCGCCAATTCGATGAGGTGCTTGATATCGTGACAGTGGCAACCATCGAGTTTCTTGAGATCCAGGCGCGGGCCGGCGCGGATGCCCTGATGCTGTTCGACAGCTGGGCTGGCGCTGTGCCGGCACATTTCAGGCGGCGCGTGGTGAGCGAACCGGCCACACGGATTATCGAAACCCTCAGACAACGCGGTATCACGCAGCCGGTCATCGGATTTCCGAAAGGCATCGGTGACGGGCTAATCGCTTATTGTGATGACACGCCGGTTGATGTTGTAGGCCTTGATCATGGAGTTGATATCGCCTGGGCGGCCAAGCATCTGCCACGTCACATTACATTGCAGGGCAATCTTGACCCGCTCAGCCTGATCGCCGGTGGCAAGGCGATGGATCATGCTATCGGGTCAATTCTCGAGGCTGTTGCCGGCAGACCACATATTTTCAATCTTGGGCACGGCATAACACCGGAAACGCCGGAAGCGCATGTGCATGAGCTGGTCAACCGGGTACGAGGACAGATGTCATGAGTTATGAAATCATCAAGGCACTTCACATTATTTCCATCATTGCGTGGATGGCCGGTCTTCTCTATCTGCCGCGGCTTTATGTCTATCATGCCGATACGGTGATCGGATCGGTCCGCGCGGAGACCTTCAAGGTGATGGAACGGCGGTTGCTGAAGGCGATCATGAACCCGGCAATGATCGCGAGTTTCCTGTTCGGCATCTGGATGCTTGTTCTGGCACCGCAACTTCTGCTGGAGATCTGGATGCAGGTGAAAGTGGTCTGCGTTCTTGGCATGGCTGCCTGTCATGGGATCTTTTCCAAGATGCGCCGGCAATTGGAGAATGACGAGCAGCCACGACTGGCCCGTATCTACCGGATCTGGAACGAGGTGCCGACGGTCCTGATGATCATCATTGTTGTCATGGCCGTGGTGAAGCCGTTCTGAAAATCAGGCGGCATCGACATTGCGATTGACGGACACTGGCAAAATCTGTCATAGATTGACGACAGACACTAGCTTTCCCCAAATTTTAACGGGCCAACCCGTTTTTCCCGCCTTTACCAGCGTGTCGAGACCATGCATCTTCAGGAACTGAAACAGAAATCGCCTGCCGATCTCCTCGCCTATGCAGAGGAGTTGGAGATCGAGAACGCCAGCACCCTGCGCAAGCAGGACATGATGTTCGCGATTCTCAAGCAGCTTGCCCAGAATGACGTTGCCATTTATGGCAGCGGCGTGCTGGAAGTATTGTCCGACGGTTTCGGATTTCTTCGCGCGCCGGAGTCGAACTATCTCCCCGGTCCGGATGACATCTATGTGTCGCCAAGCCAGGTCAGGCGGTTTGGGCTTCGCACCGGTGACACGGTCGAGGGTGAGATCCGGGCGCCCAAGGATGGTGAGCGCTATTTCGCGCTGCTGAAGGTCGAGACGATCAATTTCGAGGAGCCGAATGCCGTTCGGCACCGGATCAATTTCGACAATCTGACGCCGCTCTATCCGGAAAACAAGTTGACACTGGAACTTCCCTTCGACCCCGACAAGAAGGACAACACCCCGCGGGTGATTGATCTTGTCTCGCCGATGGGCAAGGGCCAACGGGGGCTGATCGTGGCACCGCCGCGGACCGGCAAGACGATGATGCTGCAAAGCATCGCCCATGCCATCTCGGAAAATCACCCGGAAGTCTATCTGATCGTGCTGCTGATCGACGAACGTCCGGAAGAAGTGACCGACATGCAGCGGTCCGTCCGTGGCGAGGTGATCTCCTCGACCTTTGACGAGCCGGCAGCCAGACATGTTCAAGTCACTGAAATGGTTATAGAAAAAGCCAAAAGATTGGTCGAGCACAAGCGTGATGTGGTGATCCTGCTTGATTCCATCACCCGTCTGGCGCGGGCCTACAACACCGTCGTGCCGTCATCGGGCAAGGTTCTGACCGGCGGCGTTGACGCCAACGCGCTGCAGCGGCCAAAGCGGTTCTTCGGTGCCGCGCGGAACATCGAGGAAGGCGGGTCACTGACGATCATCGCGACAGCCCTGATCGAGACCGGCTCGCGGATGGACGAAGTGATCTTCGAGGAATTCAAGGGCACCGGCAACAGCGAGGTTATCCTCGACCGCAAGCTGTCGGACAAGCGCACCTTCCCGGCAATCGACATCACCCGCTCCGGCACTCGCAAGGAGGAGCTTCTTGTCGACAAGGGAACCCTTGCCAAGATGTGGGTGCTGCGCCGCATTCTGATGCAGATGGGCCCGGTCGACGCCATGGAATTCCTTGTCGACAAGCTGAAACACTCGAAGACAAATGACGATTTCTTCGAGCAGATGAACAGCTAGGCGAACCGCCGTTCAAGATCAATCAGCGCCTGTTTGCGTCCAAGATTGTCCGGGTGCCGTGCAGGCAGGCGGCTCCCTCCACCATAATTGCCGAGCTTCCCGTCCGAGCGCACGACCCGGTGGCAGGGATAAATTACCGGTATCGGGTTGGTCGAACAGGCTGTGCCGGCGGTGCGCGGCGCCTTTGGCTTGCCAGCAAATGTCGCAAAGTCTGAGTAGCTCATTGTTGTGCCATAGGGAATCCGCGCCATGGCCGTTAGCCAGGACTGCCCCGTCGCCGATATGCCTGCGGCGCGCAGTGGCAAGGTGAATGTCTGCCTCTCGCCGGCAAGGTAGGCGGCAAGCTGGTGGCATGTTTCACGTGAAACATCATCCGGTCTGTCGGGCGCGGCAAAGGGGCTCTGATCCCAGTCCAGTCGGATCAGATGGTGGCCGTCACTGACGGTCCGCATATATCCAAGCCGGCTGTGGAGGGTTGCGTGGAAAATGCCGGGCGCTGGTATGTGAATGGTCATCGTCATCACTCTTCATGTTGCATTGTCGGTCTGGCGTCAGTGCCGGCGACGCCGCAACATGATATGAAACTTGGTGAAGACGTTCGCCGCTGATCAGGTTATATCAGCTTTGAAGGGAAGGCACTAACCGGATGCGAGACGAAAGCGACACGATTTTTGCGCAGGCGACACCGCCGGGGCGGGCCGCCATCGCGGTGATTCGGATCAGTGGTAGCCGGGCATTCGCCGTGCCGGCACTTTTTGGGTGTGACGTGCCGCCGCCGGGATGTTTCCGTCTGGCGCGGCTTGTCGATGGTGAAGGTGCCGCACTGGACGAAGCGCTCATTCTGGCGATGAAGGGCCCGCGGTCCAGCACCGGCGAGGATGTTGTCGAGATTCATGCCCATGGCTCGCTGGCTGTCACGGCGGCCATCATGCGGCGACTTGCCGAGGCTGAGGGTTTCCGGCCGGCCGGACCCGGTGAGTTCACGCACCGGATGTTCGCCAATGGCAAGATCGATCTCCTTGGTGCCGAGGCGCTGGCCGATCTGATTGACGCCGAGACCGACCGGCAGCGGCTTCAGGCCTGGCGTCAACGCGACGGTGTCTTGCACCGCCCGGTCGAGGGCTGGCGCGACGCGCTGGTGCGTCTGGCGGCGCAGCTTGAGGCGGTGATCGATTTTGCCGATGAGGAATTGCCGGGTGATATCGAGTCGCGGATTCATGCCGATACGCGCGCGCTTGCCGATGCCATGGGTATGGTCCTTGATGATGATCATGAAGGGGAGCGGGTGCGCGCCGGTGTGACCGTGAGCCTTGTCGGACCGGTCAATGCCGGCAAATCCACCTTGCTGAACAGGCTGGCCGGACGTGATGTCGCCATTGTATCGTCAC